>Ga0209726_10009348_pt1 | contig 10232 bp, 8 predicted proteins | sample Subgrocontami54m_FD_187453 | JGI IMG/M metagenome (GOLD analysis project Ga0209726, IMG submission 187453) | Subsurface groundwater microbial communities from S. Glens Falls, New York, USA - GMW46 contaminated, 5.4 m (SPAdes) (version 3) | ecosystem: Environmental > Aquatic > Deep subsurface >... | reverse complement strand
TTGATTTACGATTATAGAGAAAGTATATAGTACCGTTCATTACTTTTTTAGTGATAGTCATTAGAGTTTAGCCCCTTAATATGTACCCCCACCTTATCAAAAATAACTTAGAAGTACAAAGAAAAATTTGCTTAGTTATTTAATCATAGTAATCAAAATAAGTTCTCAGGGTGCGGGTAAACCTGTGAATTTATTTTTGTCTTCCTCTTTCAACCATTCTTTTTTTATTGGCTTATAAATATGGTCAAACAAAGTTAAAAGATTCAAAGCTTCTATGAGTGCTACATCATCTGATAGGTCTTCTCCAAACTCTTGCCTCCAGATAATTTTAAATTGTTCTAATGCTTCTTCTGAAATCATTTTTTTACAAATTCATTAGCTCCGCTTTTCCCTTTGATTACTTGGGAATTAAAATAGAGAAAGTATGACTTATAGGTATCAGTTATAAAATGCGATGCAAATCAGATGGCTGGGTGGAAGCGGTCAAACCATTTTCCCAGCTTTCGCATTTACACCTCATCTGAGTGGAACGCTCCATGGACTCATTTGAGCCTTACATGGCCACAGGCCAGTTTTACAACATTGCCGTTAAAGGTTGGTTTCTATAAGTATTTAAAAAACTGTCATTTAATCATCTTCTTACTATGATTTAACAATATGCTTTCCTCTGACCGATGACTTACTTAGAGGAAAAAAAAAGAACATAAAACAAAAAATACCGACAATTTTTGTTGGTATTTTAATTAAGCAAGTTTTAAATTTCCTCTGGTTTTCCTCTGGCTTCCTCTAAACTATTTCAAAATCAATCTAACATTATTGGGAGACCATTTGTTATCTAGGGTCAACTTAAGACGGTTGACTTTACTGCCCTTTTGCAGGTCTTTAAAAGTAATCTGGATTAGGCGAAGCATTTCAGATTTATTGAGAGGTGTATAATGTTTTTTACTTTTGCCATCAGTCATCGCCTCATAAACTGCCCCAATCCCCACAAGTACATTTAAATTCTGAACGAGATATTTAATTAGTTTATAAGGCTGGTTATTAGATGACCCAAGTTCTATTGGTTTTTCATTCCCGAATTTAAGCCAACCTTTTCCTTGTTCTTCAAAACAAGTTAGGGAAATTAGGGGTTGGACTAAGGGATTTATATAGTTTGATGATGTAGAATTATTAACATCTGAATTCTGCTGAATGACGTTCAAAAAAATCTTACATCTACTTTGAAAATCATGGAACAATCCTTTTACTTCTTTATCTGCATCTTTCTTATTTTGTTCTAGCTCATATCGTTCGTTCCCAACAGAGCCAAAATTGCCAACCAGTGAATTCAGAAGATTAATTAAACCCATATCAAATTCTTGCTTTAATTTATTAAACCCAACATCATCAAAAACAGCAATACCTCTTTTTGCATATTCAAGATATTTCCTCAGTCTGATTAAGTCGTCAATTTCAAAATATCCCTCACTCAATTTTTCACCAAGCAATTTAACTCTACTCTTGTCTAATAACTCAAGTGTTTTATCAACTCTTTCTTTATCGTTTTTAGGTTTAGTGTCCATAGACTACTTTTACCAAAGTTAATCTAATTTAACAAATAGGATAGCTTGAATAAATGCCCCTAATGAACTAGTATATATTTATACAATTAGATTACCTAAACCCATAGTTTTCTAAGGGCATGGCATCAAATCGTTCAGCATATTGACCCCGTCATGGGCGTGCTGAACGTTGCAAGTCGAAAGGCTTGTATGCCGAAAGGCACCGTGGCGGGTTTTATGTTTAATAGATTATTTAATCATTATAGAAAAGAGGTGTATTTATGAAAAAATGTCCCCAATGTCAGACGGATATTCCGACTGGAGCTAAGAAATGCCCCAACTGTCAAAGCGATTTACGAAGCTGGTTTGAAAGACACCCTATTTCATCTGTAATTCTTGGGCTCCTTGTTGTAGGTATGATAGTCAATGCCATAATGCCATCATCATCCGTTCCGAATAGTAATGAACAAGTAACTAAGAACAGAGAAATAATTTCTACGGTATTTGCTAAAGAAGTTATAAAAGGTATTTTGAAATCCCCATCAACGGCAAAATTTGTTGATGTAATGGCATATGAACTTTCAAATGAAAAAGATGTTTGGGCTGTAAACGGTTATGTAGATAGTCAAAATAGTTTTGGTGCCATGATACGAAGTCAATGGGAAGTTCAACTTGATTATAGAGACGGGAAAGATGGGACCGTAATAAGTATATTGTTTGATGGGAAAAAGATGCAGTGAAAAACTGTAAAGTTATCTAAATTCTAACCCTATGAAAAAATGTCCATTTTGTGCGGAAGAGATACAGGAAGAAGCTATTTTTTGTAAACACTGCAAGAATAATCTTTCCGAAAAAACTTCCAGTGGTCCAGTGCAAACAATAGAATTAACGAGCAAAAGATATAAAAAACAATATCTCTACTCATTTCTTGCATTTTTTGTAGGTATTATCCTTTTTGGTAGTGCTAGTTCCAGTGATGATACAACAATGATGACGATAGGAGGCTTTATGGTAATCGTCTCCCTAATACTTATTATCGTAACAAAGTTCGAGGTCTGGTGGCATCATAAATAAGCTCGCCTTTTTAGATAAAATAGAATCTGGCTATTTTGGTCAGATTCTGTTATTTTACATAGTAAATGCCAGAAACAACTCAAAATAAAGACCTTCTTTTTGTTAAAGAAGTGGTCAAATACTTTATGGATTTTCTAGAGACAGATTTCCATAAGAGAAAATTCCCAAAGAGGAATATCAAACTTCGTAATAGCGACAACTTATTAGTCGGTTTAAATCTCCAAAAATACCCATCTTTTAGTAAACAAGTTTTTGGTTTAATCAATCATAGCTTTAACAAAGATAACTCTATTAGAATTGGAAAGGGTGTGTATAAAACGAATCTTCCTAAAAATTTAGTTGAGCTGATTCAGTTACAAGTTAAAAAAATTAACCAAGCTAAACTCGACATTATTATTGAAGGTATATCTTCGGGGATAGAAAAAGAAGGAACACTTCACGTTAAAGAATACGACTTAGCTTTAACCAACTGCATCGAAACCGCTTCTAGTCTAATCCGAAGTGAATTAGTGGGTCCTTTTGTAGAACATATAGAAAAACCACTACAAAGCCTGAACCTAGGAGATGAGGATAATATTTATCTTATTGAGGAGGAACTTACCTCTATTCTTCTTAAGCTTTTAGAAAATAAAATTTCCGAGTCCTTAAATTTGTTCATAGCAAAAAATAAGATAAATCTTATTAAGGAAATTAAGTCATTATTCCCAGTATCAGAGGTAAAAAGCAGTATTACAGAGTTTTTTGAAAGCCTTCAAGTTGCCGACCTTTACGCCGAAGTATTTGAGATGGACCGCAACAAAAATATTTTAGATAAGCAGGAGTTCTATCTCTATTTTGGAGACATATCATTCAACAATCTAAGGTATCCGATTTTCTATATTCCGTTTTCTGTTTCTAGACAGGAAGATATATTAAACATTGATTTTGATGCTCAGATTTATATCAATAAAAAAGCCATAGAGTTTATTGTTCAGGAATATAATAAGCAAACAGAGAAGCGAGGTAGTTTAAAAACTATATCCGAGAGAATTATTTACCTTGCCCAATTTGAATCAAACTTACCTAAGTTTTTAGATAGTGTGTTAAGGGAGTTGATTGACTTTTTTGAACTAGATAAAGCTGTAAGCTTCTCTGATAACATTTCAAGTATGGCTAAAGGACCGATGGTCCGAGTTTCAAATAGCCTTTACATAAATCTCTTTGATAAATCAGATGAAGCCCTAGTTAATGATTACGAGGATATTCTTCAAGGGTTATCTCAAGAAGACAGCTCATTGGCGGAAATGTTTAAAGTTTTGATTAATGATTTTATATATAAAAATCCTGAGCCATTTAATCCAGAAGTAGAGAGTGAATGGGATAATACAGAAACTCCTGACCGGTTAGTATTTTCCAGCCCCATACCTTTGAATAGCGAACAGCTCCAGATTCTTTCAGCTATTAAAAAAGATGGTTGTAAGTATGTAATCGTAGAGGGTCCGCCAGGCACTGGTAAGAGTCATACTATTACCGCAATAATCTTTAACGCAATTTTAAATAATCAGTCAGTATTGGTATTGTCGGATAAAAAAGAAGCTCTGGATGTCGTTGAGGATAAAATTACTCAGACGATGAATAAGGTTAGATTTGATAAGAACTTCCAAAATCCAATTCTTCGCTTAGGAAAAACAGGTAATACTTATGGTCAAATACTCGCTAAGAGTGCCATAGAGGGCATCAAGACGTCTCTGAGGGCTATTAATAGGGACCGAGATGCTCTGGACCAGAATATAGATAAGTCGATAAATTCTCTCAAGGAAGATTTAGAGGCCGAAGTCATTGCTTATGGGGATGTTAGTATTGATGAGATTCACGAACTGTTTGACCTAGAAACCAGTCTTCAAAAGAATGGCTTTATTTTTGACGAGGAAGAAATTATTAAGGATAGTCATGCCGGTGTTGCCCTTGAAGAATTTAGGACCATTCTAAAAGACCTTGGTGGAAAGCTTTCTTCAGACGAGGCTACTTATTTATTTAGTCTACTTAATATAAAGACTAGTAATTTTGGAACTTTCTCAGACCTTCAAAAATTCTTTAATTTTCTTAATCGAGTAAATGAATGTGCTTCTAAAGTAAAAACAAGTTTCCCGAATAAGATTGGTAGCCTTAATTTATTTGAGAAGATAGGAAATGATTTTGTCTCTAAACTGGAGTTATTTATTAAATCTTGTGATGACCTCAGGTTCTGGCCTTTCGGATATTTATTTAATAAAAAACAAATAGAAGTTTTGGATGGAGCTTTTAAACACGATTTCGTGAGCAGTATTGGTATTCCCCATAACGAAGTAGAAAAGATTAAAAACGCTTGTGAGGTTCTTAACTTTGTCCAAACATGGAGTAAAGAGGCGGGAGCTGACACAAAAAGTTCTCAAGATAAATTTTTACGAGCAACCCATAGTCTTCTGACTGATAAGAAATTTGCTGATAGTTTTTTAAACTTTTTACCCCTTGAAGAAGACTTAAAATATATTATTCAATTGGTAGGCCAGTATCCTGAAACATCTAAGAAACTTAGGTTAAAAATAGACAGTTTTGAAACACTCTTTGAAAATAAGCTCTTAGAGCTTGGGGATTTAGATTTCGATAAGTCCTTGAGATATTTGGGCTTAAAACAAAAGCTTGGTAATGATTTCAATAAAATACCGCAGTTAAATTATTCTGCTCGAAAAAAGAATATCGAGGACTTGGTTACGGCAAAAGTGACCTATCACATGGACGATAGATTTATAAATTTCTACGAACATAATAAAGGAGATGCCGAGGCCTTAAGGAATATAATCAGAACCAAACAGCGATTTCCTAAAGATGAATTCATGAAACTTAAAGAGGCTTTCCCTTGTATCTTGGCAGGGATTAGAGACTACGCAGAGTATATACCTCTAGAGCCAGGTATTTTTGACCTAGTTATTATAGACGAGGCTTCACAAGTCAGTATTGCTCAGGCATTTCCAGCACTACTTAGAGCCAAGAAGGTTTTAATTCTTGGAGACAAGAAACAGTTTAGCAACATCAAATCAGCCCAAGCTCGTTCAGATACAAATAGAGAATATTTAAACAATCTAGAGCACTCATTTAGAGAAAATGTTTCAGACGATGTTACTAAGCTTGTTAAGCTCGGTAAGTTTAATATTAAGACTTCAATTCTAGAATTTTTTGAGTTTATTAGTAATTACAATATACAACTCCTTAAACACTTCCGAGGATATAAAGAAATAATCTCTTATTCTAACAAAAACTTTTATCAAGATATTTTGCAGGTTATGAAAATAAGAGGAAAACCGATTGAAGAGGTTATTAAATTATCTTTTGTAGAGGCTGAGGCGGGAGATGAGTTATATCCAAATACTAACGTGAAAGAGGTGGAGTTTATAATTGCCGAATTACAAAAATTAAAGGATAGCGAAAGTCAGTCTTCAGTTGGTATTATCACTCCTCACACCAATCAACAGAAACTACTTATGGAAATGATTTCCAAGCTTCCAGAAAGAGATTACTTCTTTGATAAATTCAATCTCAAGATTATGACCTTCGATACTTGTCAAGGAGAAGAGCGAGACATCATTTACTACTCCATGGTGGCATCCAAACACTCTGATAAGTTATGGGGCGTGTTTATTAAAGATTTAAATAGTGTAGATATCGAGGAAGACGGTCAGATAAAAGCCCAACGGCTTAATGTAGGCTTCAGTCGAGCCAAAGAGTGTATGCATCTGGTTCTTAGTAAGCCTCTGGATGGCTTCAGTGGCTCCATAGGAGACGCTTTGAGGCATTATAGTTATGTACTAGAAGAGGCCAAGAAAGAACGCTCTACGGCAGAAACGGACGTCAATTCTAAAATGGAACCGGAAGTTATGAATTGGTTTTATCAAACAAAGTTTTGGCAAGAAAATAAGGACCGAATAGAATTTCTTCCTCAGTTTGAAATTGGTAAGTATTTAAAACAACTTGATAGAACATATTCCCATCCTGCTTATAGAGTTGATTTTCTATTACTCTATAAAGACGAGAGGCATAAGGACCACAAAATTATCATGGAGTACGATGGTTTTAAGGAGCATTTTAAAGACCGAGATGATGTAAATGAATTTAATTACAGAGATTACTACTCTGACGGGGATTTGTATAGAGAGAAAATTCTAGAGAGCTATGGATATAAGTTTTTGAGGATTAATAGATTCAATATTGGAGAGAATCCAATTAGCACTTTGGATGAAAGGATAGCTCGGATTATTAAGACAGAATCTATGGAAGACAATCCCTTGCTCTTAAACATCCATAATACGGTCGAGAGCCTTCAAAATGGGGACATGAAAGAGTGCCCAAAGTGTAAGGAGGTTCGAGAGTGGAAGGATTTTGTCGACAGCTCATTAATTACCGGCCATGGGAGATTTTGTAGTCACTGCAAAAATCCTTATCAGTATCGACCTATTGTAGCAAAAATTCCGCCAGTACTCACAAATATTCAATGCCCGAGATGTAATTCAAAGATGATATTAAGAGATGGTCGCCGAGGTAAATTCTATGGTTGTTCTCGTTTCCCGTATTGTAAAGGAACAAGAAACACATAAACCACGAATTGACTTTTTGTGTTCCGGTTGGGCTAGATGATGATTGGTTTTTTTAGTCAGTTTTTGTTAAGTTCTACTGACTATTTTGGCCAGATTTTGTTTTAATAAATTCGATGAAACTCTCAAAAAATATTAAAGAAAATGTAACGGTCAGCCTTTTAGTATACTTGGTCCTTAGTATCACCACTGCCTTTTGGGGAAATGCATTTCTTTCTCTTGTTGTTAGGGTTAAATATTATGCATTTGCCATATATAGAAGTCCGGAAGCCATTTCTATATTGGTCGGGGCTATCCTAGCCCTTTTATACCTCCTTTTTGTAAAAATAAAGTTGAGGGAATTAACATTTAAGGCCTATATCATCACATGTTTCTTATTTATCACAGGGGCATCTCTAATGTGGTTTACATACTTGGACCATGGTAATAAGTGGCGATATAACTATGATTTTGAAAATGGCACAGCCAAGTTCTATTTCGGCGGATTCATAACCAAGAAAGAAGATGGAGTTTATAGTCAAAAAAATGTTTTCGTAAATGAACTTGAAAGCGGGTTTGATAGAGGTTTCGGAGACAACACTCTAAAAGTGAATACAATCCTGTCTAAAATAGAATTAAAAAGCGAGGATTCTCTTAAAAGTGTATATCTCGAAAGATTAAAAGCTTCTGAAACCCTATTCAATTATTATGGTATTAAACAAGCACCATTAAGAAAACTTTTTGAAGATTATTATCTCACAAAAACCCCTCTTTATTGGGTTGAAGTTAATGACAACGGAGATGTGTTAACAATAAATTCTCTGGTTGGTTTTCCTCTTTTCTTTAAGGATGTAGATTTACAAGAAAAATTTGACTTAACTAATAAAATACATAGGTTTGAAAACTTAGATATCAACGATAAATTTTTTAGAGGTTTTTACCTAGGAAAGTTCTTTAGGGCTATAATTGAACAATCTGGAGTGGGTTCAGCAATCAATAATAAAGACTATGATTCTGCATTGGCGATGATAAAAAACTCCGAAGATGAATTTTTGGCTCTGGATAGCTTTTTAAACAAAACCGCCGAAACACTAGATAATGATTCCGCCCAGAAATTAAAGGAATATGCACAAGAAGATTTAAATACGTGGATATTCTATACTAATTATCTCAGGGCCGATGTTTATCTGGCTCAAGAAAATTATCCTAAGACCGAAGAATATTTAAAGAAAATGTTTGACCACGGTCTGTATCTAAATAACATTAGCGATACTTCATTTATTCATGCATTTCAAAATAATTACTTCTATGACATGGCTGATTTACCCAAGGAAGATGTGAAAAGATTGATTACAACTACTGGGATGCCTTTTTATGGTCAAGGTGAAATGAATAATGCATTAGGGCTTGGTGCGATTATAGACTATGCATCTTCGAACTCCAATTTTGATTTTGATAGTTTCTTTGTTTGGTTAAGAAATAAATATCCACATAGTCCAGTTGTTTTAATGTACTGGGCAAAAGTTTATACGGGCAATAGCATGTTTCTTTCGGGGGCTAGAGTATATAAACAAGCCCTAGCCATGCTTCCTGATTCACCAATTCTTAATATTTTATACAATGTTGCCCTTTTTAATAATGCCATTAGCAATAATAAAAGCCCTGACCCAAAACTAGGGACTATTTTAGAGGAGTTTGAAAAATCGATTAAATCAGCAGAACTGGGACCTAATTAATCAGTGGCAACTCTCAATTGCCCTCAGCTCGTTTTATAATACCCATAGTCTTCTCTGCCCTTATTAGGTCTTTCTCTATTACTGGTAAAGCCTCTCTTGTTATGTCTCCTCTAGCATTTTTTGAGTGTTCCACGTCTGACCTAAGACTCCTAACACGGCTTGCAATCACAGCATTAAGACTGTGTAGGGTGGTGGCAATATAGCCCCTCTTTGTCTTATTTCTTTCGTTGAGAAGTTCCAATAAATCAGGAACTGACATTTTATCATCAACTAAGCTCCTTACTATAAATTCTTCTTCTAGGGGTTCCGGTGTTATTATTGGGGATTTTTTTTCTTTATCCATGTGATTATTGTTATCAGTTTATAAGTAAGACTTTAAACGATTGGCATATAATTGCAAGTAGCTTAACATTCCACGGTTGTGGCCTACATGGTATAATGTGACTGAAGATGTAATTCGGTGAAAGCCATTTGAAGACGTATTGAATTCTGTAATTTGGTCCGTTTTTAGGTGGTTTTTTGTTTGAGACATTCTTTGATGACTTAAATAATCCTCTTGGCTGGGTAGCCAAATTAACTAATTTATAAATAACAAATTTGTGACTAACGAGAATATAAATCTTGAATCTGATGGGGAGGAGATTAAGAGGATAATTGATGATTTAAACGCAAATCTGCCTCCAAAAAATATGGAGGAGGAGCTGGCTTTCAGGCTTGTAACACATGATTTTGCTCACTGGCAAAGGGAATTAAGAATAAGGAGAAGTACATACGATAAGTGCTTATTGGCTTCTGGAGAGGTGGATTTGGGCTTATTAATGACATTGGGTCCCAAGTTCCTTGAACAATGTAACCAGAACTATCTATCGGCAAAAAATCAGCTATTTAAATCAGTAGGAGAATATACTAGGCTAAAGGCATAACAACATTGTATGAGGTTAGAAAAGCTAGCGTATGATATGCGAAAAGTAGTGTATGGGGTTAGAAAAACAGAGATGTTTAATTGATTTTGGCTGATTCTACTGATAAACTAGCGATATGAACCCAAAATCAAAAAAGGAGATACCTCACTCTGAGCTAGATAAGAAAAAAGATAGTGATAATGCCTCCGCCAGATACAGACCAGTAGGTTCCATGCAACAGGTACCTGTTCAGGGAGCTGATGGCCAGATTCAGAATGTTAATTTTAAGATAAAGGATAAGGTAGCCTATGAACCTAACTTTTGCCCTAATTGTGAAAGCGAAAATACTTATCACAGGAGAATACAGCAAAATGGAGATATGACAGGCAACATTTG
>Ga0209726_10009345_pt1 | contig 10237 bp, 8 predicted proteins | sample Subgrocontami54m_FD_187453 | JGI IMG/M metagenome (GOLD analysis project Ga0209726, IMG submission 187453) | Subsurface groundwater microbial communities from S. Glens Falls, New York, USA - GMW46 contaminated, 5.4 m (SPAdes) (version 3) | ecosystem: Environmental > Aquatic > Deep subsurface >... | reverse complement strand
CCCAAGCCGCTCGGGCCGAGGTTCCGGCTGTCGATCGCGGAGGACGTCCTCGACGTCGAGAACACGGGGGACGGTGCCGTGGAGGTCCACCAGGTGTGCATCGGGCGGAGCCTCGACGACCTCGCCGTGTGTTTCCCCACCGAGGTGCGGCTCGCCGCGGGGGCGCGCGACTCGATCCCGCTTCCACCGCTGGCGGAGCTCCCCGGATCTCGCCCGGATCAGCTCGCGGTCGAGCTGCACTACGCGGCCGGCGCGGCTCGAGGGCGTTGGGAGGCGATGGTTCCCCTGCCACCCGCGCGCACTCCCTGAACGCGGCGAGCTCGTAGCGGAGCGGCAAACGATCCGGCCCCGAGCGTTCGTTCAGCGCGCCGCCTGCTTGGCTGCCAGCTCGAAGAGGTGGCGGGCCGCGCGGCCGCTGATCGTCTCCTTGAGCAGCAGCTCCGCCGCGATGCGCTCGACCGCCGCCCAGGTTGCATCGTCGGCGAGGAGGTGCTCGGCTTTGTCGAGCATCCTGCGCTCGAGGCGCTCGAGCGCTCGCTCGCGCCCCGCGCGGGAGCGCAACAGCGAACGCGCCTCGCGCAGGTCGAGCGTCGCGCCGTCCCAGTCGTACCGCCCAAGTCTCCGGCCTTCGGCTGCCAGCCCGGCCAGCAGGATCAGCACCTGGGTCTCGAGCGCGTCCGCGGTGGGCCGGAACGCGCCCTTCTTGAGCTGACACTCGCCCAAGCGCGTGGCGTTGGGGCGAATGCTCACCTGCTGGACCGGCCGGCCCAGAGCGAGCGCGACCACGGCGTGACCGGCCTCGTGGTAGGCGGTCGTGACCTCCTGGGGCGTGGGGAGCGGTGGCGTCATCGGTGGGCGCCGGCACGAAGCGACGGCGCATTCGGTAGGATTCAAACCGATTCGTGCGGGCCGGACAAGGTCGATACCGCACGGGCATCGGAGGGAGGTGCGAGATGCCGCGGAGGAACGTGCGAGTAGCCTTGCAGCGCCTGGCCACCGTGCTCGCGTGTGTGTGCGCGGTCGCGACGTCGGCGTTTGCCCAAGACATCGCGCTCGACTGCGAGCGCGACGGAGCGGGCTGGCACCACGTCGCCCTCGTGGACGACGGGGCGCGCGGGCGGGCCGCGCGCTTCGCCCACCCGGAGGCCCGTATCGACCTGGGGGCGTGTCCGATCGGCTCGGACCGGCCGTTCGGCCTGTCGGTCCGGCTGCGCACGCGCTCGGGCGCGTTCGCCACCGCGCTGATGGCGCGCACGGCGTCCCGAATCGGCGTGTCGCTCGTCGTCGGGCGCGAGCCGGGCAAGCTGAGCCTCGAGCTGTGGTCCTGGGAGACCGTGCGCCTCGTGTCGCGGTCGCGGATCGATGATGGGCGGTGGCACACCGTCGAGGCCGCCTACGACTCCGCGCACCGACGCGCCGTGCTCCTGATCGATGGCGTGCTCGAGGCGTGGGGCGATCCGGGCGAGGGCGGCGCGCCCGATGCCGTGCTGCGCCTCGGTGACAACATCGGCGCCCAGCAACCGTTCGCGGGCGACCTCGACGAGCTCGTGATTGCGCCGCGTCACGCGCACGCCGAGCGTTTCGCCGCGTTGCAGCCGTGGGTGCCGCCGACCGAGCTCTCGGGCGCGCTCGCCGCGCTGCGTCGCGTGCGCCTGCCCAGGGCGTCGCCACGCTTGGCGGATCTGCCACGCTGGACGTCGGATCGCGCAGCGCTCCGGGAGCGGATCGCCGACGCGCTGGGCCTCGTTCCACTCCCCGCCGCGGGCGACCTGGACGTCACCGTACACGGCGTCGCGCGGGCCGACGGGTTGTTGGTCGAACGAGTGTCGTGGACGGGGTGGCCCGGCCAACGCGCGACGGGTTGGCTGTGGAGGCCGGATCCCGCGCCCGTCGGGCGGTTGCCCGCGGTGTTGTCCCTCCACGGACACTGGCGCCCGAGCTGGGCCGGCATCGATGGGATCGAGCAGGCGCGCGCGTCGCGGTTCGCGCGCGGCGGATACGCCGTGCTCGTCGTCGACGCCGCGCACGTCGAGCACGTGGCGGCGGGCGTGAGCCCCCTGGGTGTGATGACGTGGAACAACCTGCGTGGGCTCGCGCTGCTTCGCGCGCGCGGGGACGTCGACCCGGAGCGCATCGCCACGACCGGCGCATCGGGCGGGGCTCTGCAGGCCATGGCGCTCATGGCGCTCGACTCGCGCCTCGCCGCCGCTGCCCCGGTGTGCATGACCTGCTACCTCGACGAGATCCTCGATGATGTCCAGCACCACTGTGGCTGCAACCACGTCCCGCGGCTCGGAGCGATCGTGGACCTGCCGGAGCTCAGCGCGCTGTTCGCGCCCCGGCCGGCCTTGTTCGCGAGCGTGACCGGCGACTGGACGGCCCGCTTTCCGAGCGAGGGCCTGGTGGAGCTGCGCGCGGTGTGGACCGGCCTCGGCGCTGCCGATCGGCTCGAGGCCGACCACCGGGAGGCGCCGCACGGCTATCACCCTGAGCAGCGCGCCCTCGTGCACGCGTTCTTCGACCGGCACCTGCGGCCCGGACTTCCACCGGGCGACGGGCGCGAGCACGTGTTCGATCTCCGCGCGTTGGCCGTCCTCGGACCCCCGCCCGCCGAACCCGACCGCGCCGCGGTCGCCGCCGAGCACGTTGCGCGCCGAGGTGGTCGCACGCTCGCCGCGGTCGCTCCAGCCCTTCCGTGGCGCGTTGGTCGGGTCGACATCGCCGCTCGTGGCGCGGCGCGCGGCGGCTGGATCCCCGGCAGCGTGACGGGTCCCGACGGAGTGAGCGTGCCCGTCGCGCTCAAGGACGGGGGGCGGGGCGACGAGGCGGTGCTCGTTGCCGTGGATGTGGACGGGACGCTGCTCGCCGACGCCCCGGCGTGGCTCACCAACGCGCCGAGAGCTCTGGCGGTCCAGCCGCGGTGGTGCGGCGCGTGGGCGCCCTGCGCCGACGCGTGGCGTCGCAACGGGCTCCTGCTCGGCGCGGGCGAGGCCTACCAAGCGGCGCACGACCTCGCGCTCGTCTGCGCGAGCGCCCCGGGGAGTGGCGACGTGACCGTGGTCGCGCGCGGCAGGTCTGGCGTCGCGGCGCTCCTCGCCGCACCGTTGTGCTCGCGCATTCGCACGTTGGTGATCACGGATCTCGGGCCCACGTACACGAGCGATGGCGACCGCGTGCCGCTCGCGCCGGAGCTGTTGCGGTGGGGGGATCTGCCCGAGCTCGTCGCCTCGGTCCAGGCACCCCGGCGTATCGCGATTGGCGGGCTGCCTGCGGGCGTCGCGTGGCGGCCCGCGCAGGGGGTCGTCTGGGAGCCGTGTGACGCGCCGCTCGACGATCTCGCCGTGGCGCGGATCCTCGCGCGGCCCTGAGGTGGGGCGAGCGGTTCCGCTTGACACCGCGCGCCGACGCGATCTACGCTCGCGCCGTGTGGCGCAGGGCGCCCCGCGCCGATCACTCGACCTCGCACGCGCGTGCGAGACGGAGGGCTGTGTGATGCGATTCGGATCCGCGCTGCTCCTCGGGACGCTCGTGTGCGGCGCGCTCGCCGCGGATCCGACCACGCCGAAGGTGCCGCCCGAGGCGGCGAAGACCGTGGCGCGGATCAACGAGCTGCGGGCGCTCGTCGGCCAAGCGCCCGTCACGTACGACGCGACGCGCGGCGACGGCTGCACGAAGCACGCGAAGTACCTCGTGCTCCACGACGCCAAGGTGTGGCTCGCGAAGGACCCGTTGAACTACCACGACGAGGTGGCGACGCTGGCCGGGTTCACGCCCGAGGGCCAGGCCGCGGCTCGGAGCTCGGTCGTCGCGTGGAAGGAGCCCTTGCCGGCGATCGACGACTACGTCTCGGGGATCTTCCACCGCGTTCCGATCCTCGACCCGCGGCTCAAGTCCGTCGCGATCGGGCGCGCGACGGGGACCAAGTGGGGGGCGGTGAGCTTGGTCGACGTCTTGAGTGGCGTCGATGCGTCGCAGCCGTGGGATCGCGCGACGGTGGTGACGTACCCGGTCGACGCGCAGCGCGACGTGCCCCTGATCCTCGGAAACGAGATGCCCAACCCGATCCCACAGGATCCCGATCACGTGGGCGGCTACCCGGTCACGGCGACGTTTGCGCCGGGGGCCAAGGTCACCGGTGTCACGGCCACGTTGCGGCGAGGGGGCAAAGACGTCCCGGTCTGGGTGTCGACTCCCGAGGCGCCCGCCGTCGCGGGCTACCAGGGCAACACCGTCGGCTTGGTCGCGCACGACGCGTTGCTCGCGAGCGCGACGTACGACGTGGCGATCGAGGCGACGGTCGACGGCGTGCCGTGGAAAAAGGCGTGGTCGTTCACTACGAAAGCCGTGCCCAAGAAGCGGCGTTAGCGGCGCGCGGTATCATCCCGTCGTGGATGATCGCCGCACGAGCAAGCTCTTGAGCTACCTCCTTCGCCACCGCCCCGACGACGCGGGGTTGGTGCTGGATGCGCAGGGCTGGGCGGACGTCGACTTGGTGCTCGCGGCGCTCGCGTCCAAGGGTAGCTCGCTCACCCGCGCCGACCTTGCGCGCATCGTGGCCGGAGACGACAAGCGTCGTTACGCCCTGAGTGAGGACGGCACGCGCGTGCGCGCCAACCAGGGGCACTCGGTCGACGTCGAGCTCGACCTGCCGCCGGCCGAGCCTCCGAGCGTCCTGTACCACGGCACGGCGGAGCGCGACCTCGCGTCCATCCTCGCGACCGGCCTCGAGCGACGCGCGCGACACCACGTGCACCTGAGCGCCGTCGTCGCGACCGCGCGCGCCGTCGGCGGGCGGCATGGGCGGCCCGTCGTGCTCCGGGTCGACGCCGCTCGCATGCGTGCCGAGGGATGGACGTTCTATCGGAGCGCGAACGACGTGTGGTTAGTGGACGCCGTGCCGGCCGCGTACCTCGCGGTCGAGCCACTCTCGTGAGGCGCCGCTCTCGCCGCAGACGAGCCGACAACGCAGTTCCGGAGGTTGAACCATGCCCAATCGCCTATCGTCCCTCGCCACGTTGTGCGCTCTCGCCGTGATGGCACGCCACGTGGTCGCGCAACCCGCACCGCCCGAGGAGCGCCGGTTTCCCGATGCGCTCTCGGCCGAGCTCGCACGCGCGCCGGTGGCGTCGCTCGTGCCCTTCCTCGGGTCGAACGACGCGAACGAGCGCCGGATCGCGGTCCGCGCCCTCGGCCGCGTGGGCGGTGACGAGGCCGCGACGCTCGCCGCGACACTGTTGCGTGACGGCGACCCGCGTGTGCGCGTCGAGGCGTGTTTCGCGGTCGGTGTGACGGGCTCGTCGCGGGCGGCCGGGCTGCTCGAGGCGTGGGGTTGGCCTTCCGCCGAGATCTCGGTGGCGGGGCCGACGGGCGAGGAGCTCGCGGCGGCGATCGCGGGGCTCGCCAACGCCACCGACGACGCAGCGGGCGCGTTGCTCGTGCGGTTCGCGTCGCGCGACGACCTGCCCGTCGAAGCACCCGAGGCGCTGTTCCGCCACGCGCGGTGGCGCGGTCGGCCGTGGCCCGGCGGCGTCCCCGGAGATCTCGACAAGCTCCTGCGCTACGAGCACCACGCGTCCGCGCGCGGTCGCGCCGGCGTCGGCTGGCTCGGCCGCACGTGGAAGGACCCGCGGCTCCTGCCCGCGCTCGAGCGGCTGGCGAAGGATCCGGAGGCCGAGGTGCGCCGCGCCGTCGCGCTCGGGCTCGCCGACGGCAAGGACAAGGAGGTGCGTCCCGCGGCCGATGCCGATCGCGCGCTCGCGGTGCTCACGGCCTTCGCGGGCGATGCCGACCCGCGCGTCGCCGTGGCGGCGTGTCGCGCGCTTGCGAGCTACGACCGGGGCGAGGTGGGAGTGGTGCTCGCGGGGACGGGCCTCGCCCACGGGAGCTTCCACGTGCGCACCGCGGCGGCCGAGGGCTTGGGAGCGCTCGGGGGCCGCAAGCCGGCCGTCGGGCTCACGGTGGTCGGCGCGGCGACGGCCCCCGACGCGCTCGAGAAGCTGGCGCGCGGCGACCCGTCGACCTCCGTGCGCTACGCGGCAGGTGCGGCGCTCCGCGCGATCGCGCCCGAGCGTGCCCGCGCGCTCGTCACCGAGCTCCTCGCGAGCCCGTCGGGGTTCGTGCGCGCCGGGGCGTGCGAGACCCTCGCGACGGGCGAGGACGAGGCCTGCGTGTCGAAGCTCGTCGAGCTCGCGCAGCGCGATCCTTGTGTGCGGGTACGCGAGTCGGCGCTCGAGGGGCTCAAGGGCAAGAAGGTGGCCGAGGCGGCAGCGCGCGCGGCGGTGACCACGGCGATCGCAGGCGACGACCCGGTGCTCGTGTCCGTCGCGGCGGACGTCGCAGCGACGAACGGATGGGTCGAGCTCGCGCCCGCGCTTCGGGCCGCATTCGCGAAGCACGGGGGCACGCCGGGCTCCGACGCGCGGGAGGGGGTGATCACCGCCCTGGCGAAGCTCGCCGTGCCGGAGGACCAGGCGCTCGTGCGGAAGACGGCAGAGGACGATCCGGACGCGGGCCCGCGGACGGCCGCGCGCGCTGCGCTGGCCGAGGCGGCGAAGGGGCCCGCGCCGTCGTACGACCGGCGTCCGCGCCCGGAGGGTGCGGTGCTGCCCCTGGGCGCGAAGTTGCTCGGGGGACCGACCACGCTGGTCTTGGAGACCAGCGTGGGGACGATGCGCATCGAGCTCGACCACGAGCACGCGCCCCTGCATGCGGCGCACCTCGCGGATCTCGCGCGCAAGGGCTTCTACGACGGGCTCACGTGGCACCGGGTCGTGCCGGACTTCGTGATCCAGGGCGGGTGCCCTCGGGGCGATGGCGCCGGAAACGCGGGCGTGACGCTGCCGCTCGAGCCCACCCGCACGCCGTTCGAGCGCGGAACCCTGGGCATGCCGCGCTCGAGCCACCCCGACACGGGTGGATGTCAGCTCTTCATCTGCCACTCGCGCGCGCCGCACCTGGACGTGCAGTACGCGGCGATCGGCCGGGTCGTCACGGGCCTCGAGGTCATCGACAAGATCGACGTCGAATCGAAGATCGTGAAGGCGTGGGTGGAGGAGGGGAGATGACCGCCGACGAGCCGCGAGATTGACGGGCTGGCGCGTGCGCTATAGCGTCCTTTCGTCTCCGACCGCCACTCCTCGTACGCGGATGAGCCCATGACCCTTCCCCGCACCGCCGTCCTGTTTCTCGTCGTGCTCGCCGTTGCACCGACCGCGTGGGCCGATGGGCCATCGCTCGAGCCCCTCGGGAAGCTCGCGGAGGAGCTCTCGACGGGGCTCGGTCCGTTCCTCGCGGGGGGTGAGCCCGCGGCGAGCTGGAGCACGGCCGTGGCGTCCGCGAAGTCGCTCGCGACGGTGCGCGACCTCACGAAGGGCGCGACGGGCGGCACCGTGTACTCGCTCGAGCTGGCCCTCGCGTGGGAGAAGGAAGGTCAGGCGGTGTATCAGGTCGACCTCGCCCTGTTCCTCGGTGCCGGCGCGCCCACGGTTCTCGCCCTGGCCGGTAAGAGCGTCGCGGGGGAGCCGGCTGCCGGCTTCCGACCGCTCAAGGCGGTCGGTGGGGCGCAGCGGCCGATCGGCGAGGCCGCCCAGTTCCTCGCTCAGGCGCTGGCGTCGGGTGCGTCGATCCCGTACGCGACGAGCGAGCCAGTCGCCAAGCTGCTGCGCGAGGACCCGCTCACCAAGGCGCGCGCCCTGGTCGAGAAGGCCCCGAAGAACGCCGCGATGGTGAAGGCGATCCTCGCGGCGCGGGAGCCCGATGGCTGTCGCGTGCGCATCGGGACCTTGCGCTTCGCGGTCCTCGAGGGCGACCTTCCCCGCGGGCTCCTCGCCGCTACGCTGTCGGCGGCGGGCGACAAGCTCGGCCTCGAGCTCGGCGCGTTCGACGGGGCGAGCACGGCGTGGGAGAGCTGGTATCCCAAGGACACGACACCGCCCGGTGGGACCAAGTACCCGTGCGCATTCACGGCCTTGCCCAAGGACTTGGCGGGCATCGCCGAGGGCGATCACCACTACGTCGACCATGCCTACGGCCTCGTCGTGAGGGCGATCCACGCGAAGCTCCTCGTGTTGAAGGTCCTCGGCCAGAGCGGCGGAAACTACGACGCGGCGGCCGTGACGTATCAGGCGTCCATGTCCCCCGCGCTCGCGAAGCTCAAGGCCGAGCCGATCCCGGCGGGGCTCGAGGCGTTCCACGCGGGCCTCGTCGCGGCGTTCGAGTTCCAGATGTCGTTCTTCGCGGACGCCGCGATCGCTCGCAAGGCCGGCAAGACCTGGGACCAGATGATGGCGATTCCCAGCGGGCGTGCGGCGTCGAAGCAGCTGTTCGCCGCGTGGGCCGAGATGGAGCGGCGCTATCCCAAGTGGTCACCCGCGGTGAAGGACAGCATCTACCATCACCTCTGCGCCTTGGACCTGTTCTAAGCGCATGCGTGAGGGGCGTCTCGTCAGGACCGCGTTTACGCGGCTCGTGGTGGTGCTGGCGTGCTGGGCCGCCACGCCGTCCCGAGCCCAGGACGCGCCGGCGGTGGAGACGATCCACGTCGGCACCTACCTGAACCAGATCACCGGGATCGACCTCAAGAACAACGCGTTCGGCGTGGATTTCTGGATCTGGTTCCGGTGGCGCGATGCCACGCTGAAGCCGGCCGAGACCTTCGAGATCATCGGCGGCCGGATCCTGTCGCGGTCGACGTTCATTCGCAAGGAGTTCGACGGGGGCGTTCACTACGCGGCGTGTCGTGTCGCGGCGACGATCACGAAGTACTGGGACCTGTCGCGCTATCCCTTCGACGATCACACGCTCGTGATTCGCATCGAGGACGCGGAGATCGACGAGACGCGCGGCCTGTACATCGTCGACGTGGCCAACTGCGGGGTGGACGAGGAGGTCACGCTGGCGGGCTGGTCGATCGCCGGGTGCCGGCACGACGTCGCTCGCCGGCGCTACACCACCAACTACGGCGATACGTCGCTCGCGACCGGAGCCGAGTCGTGGTACTCGCGCTACACGCTGTCGATCGACGTGGCGCGTACCGGACGGGCGCGGTTCTTCAAGGTGTTCTTCGGCCTGTTCATGGCGACGCTCGTCTCGTGGTGCGGGTTCTTCATCCGCGCCAAGGATCCCGGCGCACGCGTCAGCGTCTCCGTCGGCTCCTTGTTCGCGGCGGCCGCGGTGATGGTGTCGCTCAACAACTCGCTGCCCGACTCGAACGTGATCACGCTCGGGGACCAGCTCATCTTTCTGAGCCTGGGCATGATCCTGGTGTCGCTCCTGGGCAGCGTCACCGCCGTCACGCTGAACTACCTGGAGCGCGATCTCACGAGTCGCCGCATCGACCGCGTCGCGGCCGTGCTGTTCCCGACGGTGTACCTGGCGGCACTGTGGCTGCTGGTGCGGGGATAGCGAACCCTACGCCGAGATCGCGATCCACGCGATCGTGACGCTCTGGATCACGACGCCCTTGTTCTTGTGGATCGTGATCTGGATCTCGCCCGAGGCCTTGTCGAAGACGGGCTTGTCGAGGTGGACCTCGAGGTTGTGGCGATGCGAGCCCGCCGTGTTGTCGCGCGACGTGTGCATGTCGATTCCGGCGATCGCCGCCATGATCGTGGGCACCCCCGTGAAGAACGGCGGCTCCACGAAGAACGCCTCCGTGTACGACCCGTTGACCTCGCGGTTGAGCACGGCGTTGGCGACGCTGCGATAGCCCGACTTGACGATCATCTGTGTCCCCCGGTGGCGACGCGGCGACGGTCCGCCGGTGCGGGCCGCGCTGGCCCGGTGGGTCCGTCCGGTCGCTCCGCGGGGAGCATGTCCGGGAAGTGGAGTGGATCGAAGGGTTCGACGGGGTCGGGCGCAATCGACGCCTCGCGCCGTACGTGGCGCAGCGCCTCGATCGCGTCCGGCAGCGCGAACTGCTCGCCCGAGTACCCGGCGACGAAACGCCCGCCGCGGATCTCGCCCTTGAGCTCGAGCCGCCGGTACGTGCGCACGAGGGCCGACCACGGCACGGGAATGCGCTCGCGCTGAACGGTGTGGCGGAACACGACGCCGGTGCGGCGCAAGAGCTGCCGCGCCACGAGCTCGACGTCCTCGGGGCGGGGGGCGTCCGCGATTGGCGCGTTCGTCCGGAATCGGCTCCACCGGCCGACCGAGCGCACCGGGGCGCGCCGGCGCGACGGCGGGGTCAGCATCTGGCGCAGCGGTGCGAACGCGTCGCAGGTGGCGAGCCCGCGCG
>Ga0209726_10009341_pt1 | contig 10244 bp, 10 predicted proteins | sample Subgrocontami54m_FD_187453 | JGI IMG/M metagenome (GOLD analysis project Ga0209726, IMG submission 187453) | Subsurface groundwater microbial communities from S. Glens Falls, New York, USA - GMW46 contaminated, 5.4 m (SPAdes) (version 3) | ecosystem: Environmental > Aquatic > Deep subsurface >... | reverse complement strand
CCAGCAGCTTTTGCTCGGGGCGTACCAGGCGTTGTGCCGGCAGATCGGGCTGGGCGCGGTGAAAATGTATCCGCGCACCGAGATGCTGGAGTTGGTGTTGGTGGACGGCCACGCGAAGGGGATCGTCGTGCGCGACTTGGTGTCGGGCGAGATTTCGTCGCACTCCGCGGACGCGGTGGTGCTGGCGACGGGCGGCTACGGGAACGCCTTCTTCCTCTCGACGAACGCCAAGGGCTGCAACGTGACCGCGACCTGGCGGGCCTTCAAGAAAGGCGCGGCGTTCGCGAACCCGTGCTACACGCAGATTCACCCGACGTGCATCCCGGTCAGCGGCGAGCATCAGTCGAAGCTCACCTTGATGAGCGAGTCGCTCCGCAACGACGGGCGGGTGTGGGTGCCGAAGCGGAAGGAGGATTGCGCCAAGCCGCCGTCGTCGAACCCGGAAGCGGACCGCGACTACTTCCTCGAACGAAAATATCCGAGCTACGGCAACCTCGCCCCGCGCGACATCGCTTCGCGCGCCGCGAAAGAGGCTTGCGACGACGGGCGCGGCGTCGGGCCGGGCGGGTTGGGCGTGTATCTGGATTTCGCGGACTCGATCAAGCGGCTCGGCGAGTCCACGATCCGCGAGCGCTACGGGAACTTGTTCGAGATGTACGAGCGGATCACGGGCGAGGACGGCTACCGGACGCCGATGCGCATCTACCCGGCGATGCACTACACGATGGGCGGCACGTGGGTGGACTACGATTTGATGACGACGATTCCGGGGCTGTTCGTGCTGGGCGAGGCGAACTTCTCCGATCACGGCGCAAACCGCCTCGGCGCGAGCGCGCTGATGCAAGGGCTGGCCGATGGCTACTTCATCCTGCCATACACGATCGGGCATTACTTCGCCTCGACGAAGCCGCTGCGGCTACCGACGAGCCACGCGGAATTCAAGAAGGCTGAGGAAGACGTGCGCACGAGAACGAACCGGCTGCTCGCGATCAAAGGAAAGCGAACGGTGACGTCGTTCCATCGGGAGCTGGGCAAGCTGCTGTGGGAAAAGTGCGGCATGGCTCGCAACGACGCGGGCTTGAAAGAGGCGCTCCGGCGAATCCCGGAGCTACGGCAGGAGTTCTGGCAAAACTTGACCGTGACCGGCGAGAACGGCGAGTTGAACCAGACGCTGGAGCACGCCGGGCGCGTGGCGGATTTCATGGAGTTCGCCGAACTGTTGTGCCTCGATGCGCTGATGCGACGCGAGTCGTGCGGCGGCCATTTCCGCACGGAGTGGCAGACCGAAGACGGCGAGGCCAAACGGGACGACGAAAACTTCTCCTTCGTCGCGGCGTGGGAATATCAAGGCCCGGACAAGCCGCCGCTGATGCACAAAGAGCCGCTCGTCTATGAGGAAGTGAAGATGACGCAACGGAGTTACAAGTAGCCGATGCCTGCCACGACCGACATCGTCCCGCTGGAGCGGCTGGAAGCGCTGATCTACGTGATCCGCGGGCAGAAGGTCATGCTCGATAGCGACCTCGCGGCGCTCTACGGCGTGCCGACGAAGGTGCTCAACCAGGCGGTCAAACGGAACCTCGAACGCTTTCCGGAGGACTTCATGTTTCAGCTTCTCGAGGAAGAAGCTGAACTGGTTTTGAGGTCGCGACTCGCGACCACATCCCCGGCGAACCGGTCACAAATTGTGACCGGTTCAACCGAAATCGTCGCAAGTGGTTCAGAATCAAGAGATGATTCACCCGGCAACCGATCACAGATTGTGATCGGTTCCCAGAGGCACCGCGATCCGAGGTTCCTTCCCTTCGCCTTCACGGAGCAAGGCGTCGCCATGCTCTCCGGCGTCCTCAAGAGCCGCCGCGCCATCCGAGTCCACGTCGAGATCGTGCGCGCCTTCGTCCGGCTGCGGCAACTCCTGTCCTCGAACGCCGAACTGGCCCGCCGTCTTGAAGCGCTGGAAAAGAAATATGACGAGCAGTTCCGGGTCGTGTTCGAAGCCATCCGGCAGTTGATGGCCACGCCGGTCACGGACGAGCCGCGCAAGGAAATCGGCTTCCACACGCTGCGGGAAAATGGAGCGCTCTCGTCACCGCCCCGCCGCCGACGCCGGAAAAAGCCGGTGCGCTACTGAGGAAAGGCTTTCGCTTCGACGATGAATCTTACGCTCAAAGTTTGGCGCCAGAAAAACGCGAGCGACACAGGCCGCTTTGCGATCTACGCCGCGAACGGCATCATCCCGGACATGTCGTTCCTCGAGATGCTCGACGTGGTGAACGAGGAGTTGATCGCGCGCGGCGAGGACCCGATCGCGTTTGACTCCGACTGCCGCGAGGGCATCTGCGGCACCTGCTCGCTGGTCATCAACGGCGTGGCACACGGAGGGCATCGCGGCACCACCGCGTGTCAGCTTCACATGCGCCACTTCAAGGACGGCGACACGATCACCATCGAACCGTGGCGCGCCAGGCCGTTTCCAGTCATCAAAGACCTCGTGGTGGACCGCGCGGCCTTCGAGCGCATCATCCAGGCCGGCGGTTTCATCTCAGTGAACACGGGCGGCGCGCCGGATGGTAACGCCTTGCCTGTGCCGAAGGACGCCGCCGAACTGTCGATAGACGCCGCCTCCTGCATCGGGTGCGGCGCTTGTGTGGCCGCGTGCAAGAACGCCTCGGCGATGCTGTTCGTCGCCGCCAAGGTCTCGCACCTCGGCATCCTTCCTCAAGGCAAGGCCGAGAAGGACCGGCGCGTCCTGGCGATGGTGAAGCAAATGGACGAGGAAGGCTTCGGCAATTGCACAAACACGGGCTCCTGCTCCGCCGTGTGCCCGAAGGAAATCCGCCAGGAGTTCATCGCGCAGATGAATCGGGACTATTTGGTGGGTGTGCTGAAGGGCCGCTGATCCGCGCGCCGCGATACACCCCTCGCTTTGCGGCGCGAGGCCGCTCCTGCCTCAGAACCTCACCGGCGGACCGACTGGCTCAGGCCTCTTCCGTTGCCACTTCCTGCACCAGGTCTTTTTCAGCCAGCACCCAGTCTTCCAGCGTCAGATGATCGTGACGGAGTTTGTCGCGGAACATCTGGAAGGCATGGTCGCGGACCATTTCCTTGGTGACGCCCGGCGTGAAGGGTTGCGGTTGTTCTACGGGTTTGTGCGTTGTGTCTTTCATAGCTGACCCTTTCAGCTTGTTGGCCTAACATAGACCCGGCTGCGCTGGCTGCAACTTGACGACGGTCAACCGATCCCTGCGCGGTTTACTGGGCCTTGGCCCGCAATTTCCTTGGCCTCGCGCCGCCGCCTGCGTCAAATGGCGCCATGCTTGAAACGGTCCTGCTTCCTGCCCGTCCGTCCGATTCGCGCCGCTTGATGGTCGTGCTGCACGGCCTGGGGGACAGCGTCGATGGCTACCGCTGGCTGCCACCGTCGCTCGGGCTGCCGTGGATGAACTACCTCCTCGTCAACGCGCCCGACGAATACTTCGGCGGCTACTCGTGGTACGACTTCGCCACCGACGCCGCGCCCGACATCTGCCGCAGCCGCGCGCTGTTGATCGAAGTGCTCGACGACGCGCGGACCCGCGGCTTTCCCACGGAGCAGACGACGCTGTTCGGCTTCTCGCAAGGCTGTTTGATGACCCTCGAAGTCGGCCTCCGTTTCCCGCACCGGTTCGCCGGGTTGGTCGGCATCAGCGGCTATGTCCACGACCCCGAGCGGTTGCTGGCGGAGCTTTCGCCCGTCGCGCTGCAGCAGCGCCTGCTCGTCACGCACGGCACCGAGGACACGATGATTCCCTTTGCCGGCGTACGCGAACAGATCAACGTGCTCAAGGCCGAGGGCCTGCACGTCGAGTGGCACGAGTTCGTCAAAGGCCACACCATCGCCGGCGAGGACGAACTCGATGTGATCCGGGACTTCGTCCGGCGCGGGTACCCCGAGAGTCTGTCAGCGAAATCGCAGCAGCCGACGTAAGGAGGCTCATCCGCTGCGCGAAAGGGCTGCTTTGCGAAGGAAGTCTGGGCCTCTCCATGACGCCGGAGCGCCGGTCTCCGACCCGGCGCAGACCTCACCTGTCAGCGAAACCCGCCGGGTCGGAAACCGGCGCTCCGAGGTCCTGGCCGCGGTGCCAGGCCTCGAGTCGTGGCGTTCTCCTTGCGGCGGCTGCACAAGGAGAACGAATTCTGAGACAGGTTCTGAGATGAACGAAAAGAGTTCCCGCGGCGAGCTCCGGCGAGCGAAACGGAAAACCTTGCACCGGGGCGGCGACTGGCTAGCGTGAGGCCATGATCACGATTCGAGAACTTGCGCCTTCCTTGCAAAGCATCTTCGTGTTGCTGTTCCTCGCCGCCAGTGTGGACGCGGCTGAGGAGAAGAAGCCGGATGCCGCCGCCGGTTTGCCCGCCGGCACGAACTTCATCACCACGCACGTCTATTCCGAAGCCGACGATCAGCGCCTCCTTGGCCTGTTCGACGGCCTGCGCGTCGCCGACGTCAGCGACGGCATGGACGCGGTGGGACTGCAAAACACCGGCTTGATGAGCGCCGAGATTCGCCCGCTGTGGCGTGACACGCAGCACTTCACGCATCGCTTCATCGGCATCGCCGTGACCGCGCGCTACGTGCCGACGCAACTCCCCCCGGCGGGCCGCATGAGCACCGAGGATTACGACAAGTGGGCCGGCGCCTGGTATCGCGACCGGTCCAGCGAACCGTTCACCGCGCTGCTGCGCAAAGGCTCGGCGCTCGTGATCGAGGACGCCGAGGAAGTCGATGTCGGCTCGATCGGCTCGAACAACATCATGAGTTGGAAACTGCGCGGCTGCGTCGGCGTCGTCACCAGCGCGACGGCGCGCGACACCGATGAAATCACGACCGAGAGAATGCCGCTCTACTTCAAACGCCCTGGCCGCGGCATCCGCCCGGGCCGAAACGAGATCGAGTCGGTCAACCGTCCCATCGTGTGCGGCGGGGTCACGGTGCTGCCGGGCGACGTGATCGTCGCCGACGGCGACGGCGTGATCGTCGTGTCGCGAGCACGCGCGGAGGAGGTCGCCAGATACGCGCGCAAGATTCTGGACGTGGACAAGGAGCAGCGGCGAAAGCTTTACGACAAACTCGGTTTGCCAGCGGATGCCTCGGTGAAATAGGGGGCCCCACTTTTCCCGAAGTCCAAGCCAAGAGGTTCTGAAATCCTACTTGCCAAATCTGGGCAACAGGTCTCGCAGGCTCAGACAGAATCGCTCTCTGAATTCGTCTGCGTCCTCCGGAGCACCCGCTCGCCACCTCAGATAGGCAGACGAATTGGGGCAGACGAATTTAGGATTTCAAATCCCCCTGGCCAGGCTTTTGATCCTGGAGCTTCCCACCGAGAGCCTCCTTTCATCAGTGTCGCAAGCGCCAGAGCGATCCTGTTTCCGCTGTCTCATCGCCAATTTCGGCGTGCGTTCACGTGCGAGGCGTGCTAAGAGAGGGGCATGAACGGGTATTCGGTTCAGGCGAGAAAGCTCGGCGTGATGGTGCCGATCGTGGGGGTGTTCGTCTTCGCCCCGTTTGCCGCCCGAGCCGCAGAACCTGCCAGCGCGGAGAGCTCAGCCAAAGCCACCAACGTTCAAGCAGCAGCCACGAACACCGTGACCGTCGCCACCAACGCGCTGGCCGCGGCCATGAACGCACCGGCCGCGGGCACCAACCTTCAAAACCAAACGACCAATCGGCTGGTCCGACCGAGCCAGCCGTCCCGCGGGCCAACCAATCTCTTGACTCGGCCGGGGAACTTGTTGTCGCGCCCCACGAACGCCCTGACGCGGCCGGTCAATCGACGAAATCTGCCGTTCGATCGCGCGGCTTTGCTGACGAACCGGCTGGCGCAACGGACCAACGCGCCACTCGCAGCCCCCGCCCAGTGGGAGCGCCGCCTGTATGTCGCCGACCAGTCCGGTCTGAGTCTCTACAACATCGACGATGAGCACAAGCTGCTGCGGAAGATCGAAGTGCCCGGCGCCGGCGAGTTCCGAGGCCTTTGCGCCAGCGCGCCGCTGGGGCGCCTCTACGTGACCGCCAACCTGCGCGATGAATTGATCTGCCTCGATCTGATCCAGGAGACGGTCGTTTGGCGCAGAAAGTACGGATCCTACGCGGACAGTCCCGCCCTCACGCCGGATGGCCGGGCGCTTTACCTGCCTTGCCGGCACGACGGAAACTGGTGGGTACTCAACCCGCTCACCGGCGAAGTCCTCACGAAGATTCCTGTCGGTCTCGGCGAGCAGTATCGCGATCAACCCATCGGCGACACCGGCCCGCACCTCACCTGGTGCCATCCGTGGAGCGCGCGGATGTACCTCACCGCGCTGACGGTGCCCTACGTGTTCATCGCCGACCCGTTCACTCACGAAATCGCCGGCGCCATCGGGCGGTTCAGCAAAGGACTCCAAGCCTTCGCCGTGGCCGACAGTGAGCAGTACGTCTTTGCGTGCGTCGATGGCCTGCTCGGATTCGAGGTCGGCGAGTTGAGAACCGGGCGCATGATCCATCGCGTCGAAGCGCGCACGCCGCCGGAGCGCCTGCGACAGATGCAGGCCTCCGCACCGCGCGCACCGCACAGCTCGCCGAGCCAGGGTCTCGCGCTCCACCCGAATCAACGCGAAGTGTGGGTGGCCGACGGCGTCTATGGATACATCTACGTCGCCGACGTCACGCGCCTGCCGCCGCGCTTTATCGCCAGCATCCCGCTGTTTGAAAGGCCGGAGGACCAGCCGCACCCAGGCTGGATCTCGTTTGGTCTGGATGGCTGGTTTGCGTACGTCGAAGGCGTCGGCGTGATCGACACAACCAGCCGTCGAGTGATCACGCGCCTGCCGTTGAGCGAAACATTCCTCGAAATCGACTTCTGGAATGGGCGGCCGAACCGGGCGGGAAGCCGCTGACACGACAGCGCCAATTTCGACGGAAGGGGAGATGGCAAACCGCAGGTGCGTCACACTTCGCAAAGTGTGACGCAGGTCCCGACCGCGTTGGAAATCTCGAATGGAGCACTGCCGAATTCGCGACACGACCGCTGGCGTGCTGACGCCCATCGCAACCAGCCGTCTCACTGCGCGGTCGGTTTCAAGCCAGGATTTCTTTGACGACGTGCCCGTGCACGTCCGTCAGCCGGCGGTCGCTGCCGTTGTGACGGAAGGTCAGCCGCTCGTGATCGATGCCGAGCAGATGAAGAATGGTCGCGTGGAGGTCGTAGCAGTAGGTGCGGCCGGTGGCCGCTTTCCACGACCACTCGTCGCTCTCGCCGTGAGCCGTGCCTCCTTTGATCCCGGCGCCCGCGAGCCAAGTGACGAACGTGCCGCCGTTATGGTCGCGGCCCGTGCTGCTTTGACTGAACGGCATGCGCCCGAACTCGGTGCTCCAGACCAGCAGCGTGTCCTCGAACAGACCGCGGGCCTTCAAGTCCTGGAGCAGGGCAGCGGTTGGCCCATCGGTGGCGGCGGCCATCGGTGGCAGTTCCTTCTCGATGTTCGAGTGGTTGTCCCAGTTTCCAGTCGCACCGCCCGCACCGCTCCACACCTGCACGAAACGCACACCGCGCTCAAGCAGCCGCCGTGCGATGAGGCAACGGCGGCCGAAGTCCTCTGTGACTTTGTCCTCGAGGCCGTAGAGCTTGCGCGTGGCCTCGCTCTCGCTGGAGAGGTCCATCACTTCGGGCGCGCTGAGTTGCATCCGCGCGGCCAGTTCGTACGACGCGATGCGCGCCTCCAGGCGTGAGTCGCCGGGCCACTTCTCGGCGTGCTCACGGTTGAGTTGCTTGAGGAGCGCCAGCCCGTCCTGCTCGCTTTGCGTCGTGATGTATTTCGCCGAAGCGGGTGGGAGAAGGTCCGAAATCGGCGTTGGGGCGCCGGCATTGATGAGCGTGCCGGAGTGCGTCACAGGCAGGAAACCGGCGGTGAAATTGCCCTTCGCATTGTAGGGAAGCCCTCTCGGATCGGGCAGCACGACGAAGGTCGGCAAGTTGTCGCTCAGGCTGCCCAGCGCGTACGAAATCCATGCGCCCAGGCACGGGAAGCCCGGCGACAGGAAGCCGGTGTTCATCATGTAGCTGGCGGGACCGTGCACGTTCGTCTTCGACGCCATCGCCATGAGAAACGCGATGTCATCGACGCTCGCCGCGACGTGCGGAAAGGCGCTACTGACCCAGCGTCCGCATTGACCGTGCTGCTTGAACTCGAAGGGGCTTTTCAGCACGCTCCCCGGCACGCTCGTCGCCGCTTCGACGCGCGCGTCGCCGCCCGGCTCGAACTTCTGCCCGTGGCGCTTCAACAGCTCGGGTTTGTAGTCAAACGTATCCGGCTGGCTCACCCCGCCGTTCATGAAAAGCTGCACGATGCGCTTGACCTTGGCGCGATGGTGGAGCCCGCCGTTGAAATCGGCGCGCGGCTTGAGGGGCGCCTCCGCGAGCAGGCCCGTCTCGCCGAGCATCTGCGCCAGCGCGATGCCGCCCAGCCCGCCGCCGAATCGCCAGAGAAACTCGCGGCGGGGGAGCGGGGGTGAGTTGCGGTGTATATTTCTTCCGACAACCGGGTGCATACGCGAGAGCGCCGGCCTAGGCGGCAGCGTCAAGAACTTCGTACGGCTGGATCAACAGATCCGCCGAAATCCCCAATCCCTGATGGAGCTTTCGGATCATGTCGAACGTGAGCGGGCACTTTCGGGTGAGGACCTCCTTTACTTTTGCGCGGCTCCCCACCAGCGGCTCCAGGTCCTTTTCTGCAAGTCCACGACTTTCCAGGTGATACCGGATGGCGTCGATCGGGTCGGGCTTGGGGATCGAAAAGTGCCGATCTTCGTACGCGGCAACCAGCGTCGTCCAAACGTCCAGGCGATCCCCTTCCGGCGTGTTCGGCGCGGCCTCGAACAGGCGCTCAATCTCCTCCAGTGCCGCCTGATAGTCCGCGTCGGTCTTGATCGGTCTGATCTTCATGCCCATACGCTCAAGTCAGAGGGTCGCCGCGTCAATCTCGTCGTACTGCTCGTGCGGGCCGATGAATCGGACGTACACGATGCCGAATTCATACTTGATCGCGACAACGAGGCGGTAGTCGTTGCCCTTGAGATTGAACACGACTCAGTTGTTCCCCACGAAGCTTGCATTTCGATAGATCTGCTTGATGTCGCTCGGACTTCGCCAATCCGCGCGTTTCGCGTCGTGGTACCAGGCCTCGATCGCGCTGCGCGCACCAGGGTGCTGTTCCCAAAACGCACGCAGCGTTCTCCGGGCGATGATGCGCATGGGTTCATCATAGGTGGTCCTGCTTTGGGCTTCAAGCTCGGCCGTGGCTGGTCTGGGTGATCACTTCTTCTCCGCCGCTGAGGTGTGGTCATGCACGATCCGCCAGCCGTCCGTGGTCTTCCGAAAGAGCAGCGTGAACAAACCCGACGGCTCGTCTTTGTCGCGCTTCAGGTGCCAGCGCCCAAACGCCAGCGCCGCGTCGGCGGACAACTCCGTGATGTCGATGTCCGAGAACGTCAGCGTGCCCATCGCCGCTCGATCGCCGTAGGTCTGTTGGTAGCGGCCCAGCACGGCCTGCCAGCCCTGGCGCACGTTGCCCCCCGAAGCGAAGCGCGTCGCCTCTGACTGCGCATAGCCGCGCATAAACTTTTCGATGCTGCCTGCGTTCCAGTCTCGGGCCTGCTGTTCGAGCACCGCGCGGATCGCGGCTTCGCCGGTCGCACGGTCGGGTTGTGGAGTCGTCCGGCAGTTGCTGAACGCCAGCGCCGCCAAAACCAGGATTGCACCGCGGACAACCGTCGCTGCTCGCTGGGTGGTTTGGCCGGGTGAAATCATTTCGCGCCGAACCTACTCCCGCGCCGCGGGGAGTCAAAGCGGATTCCACACGTTGACGGATTCCGCGCCTTCACGTAATCCCTCGGTCACGGGGAGAGGACGAGCGCGGTAGAGCCCAAGTTTCACACTTTGCAAAGTGTGAAATAAGCACGGGCCAAAGTCTCATCCGGTCTTCGTTCCAGCGGTCTCAAGTTAACCCCATCGGCCCGCCTTGACTGAGGCATTACGCGTCCACGCCTCGAGCCGCGAAACGGCTTTCGCGCAGCGCCGCAGCGCCTCCGCTGGTGATGGGCCAGTGAACGCCGGGCGTGCGCCGTCCCGTGGACGGAGCACGGCATTCATGCCGCTTCCGCTTCCGAAGTCGCGAAAGGCTTGGATTCGTGCCAGGGCGCTAGTCGCGTGGCACCGTGAAGCGGC
>Ga0209726_10009339_pt1 | contig 10245 bp, 9 predicted proteins | sample Subgrocontami54m_FD_187453 | JGI IMG/M metagenome (GOLD analysis project Ga0209726, IMG submission 187453) | Subsurface groundwater microbial communities from S. Glens Falls, New York, USA - GMW46 contaminated, 5.4 m (SPAdes) (version 3) | ecosystem: Environmental > Aquatic > Deep subsurface >... | reverse complement strand
TGGCGGGATGGCATCTCCAATCTCGTGCGCCAGGCACGAGTGGTGCTCATTCGAGCCGGAAACACGCCAAACCTGTGGTGGGAAATCGAGCAGACGATGATCGTGGTACCGGCGAGCCGAGTGATTCTGGTCTGTCTTGGTGCCGCAGAACAGCTGAAGACATTCGACCAGAAGTTCACGGAGAAATTCGGTGCGCCTCGGGTGAATCCTGAGACCGAGACGCACTCGGGGTCACGATGGGTCTCACTGGGGTGGCTGATATGGACGAAGTCATCATCGATGAATCGGGCTATCGGCAGGATGATCTACTTCGATGAAGACAGACAACCCAGAGCCGAGCGTATCCAATTCAGACCTGGCATGAGCTGGACCGGTATTCTCACGGGAATGGGCCGACCGTACAAGAACCCGCTCGAATCGGCCTTGACACGAGTGCTTCACGCGATTGGTCTCGAGCCGGCGAAGACTCGAAAGAGTCAGACCACAGCCGTGCTCCTGGCGCTTTTCGGCGGCGTCGCCGGACTTCACCATTTCTATCTCGACGACCGGCGAAAGGGGATCCGGTATCTTTTCCTTGCCCCATTCGGCGTCTCCGCGATCCTCGGATTGGTCGACGCCGTGCGGCTTGTGCTGCTGGACGCGCCGGGCTTCGAGAGGACGCATCCTTCGCAGGGACAGAGCCGGGACTCTGCGCACGCTCTCCGGATTTAGGATTGCAGCAAGGTTGTGGGAGCATCACTCGCCGCGACGTGAGCGGTCGGCAGTCAACGGAGGTTCTCATGGGTTACAAGTTGAAGGCATTGGCCGGAATCGGCATAGCCCTGATCTTCTCTGGTCACGTGGGTGCGCAAGGAGTCGTCATGCAACGCAACCTCTCGCTCTCGATGGCAAAGACGATCGCCGAAGCAACACTCGCGGAATGCAAGTCGAAAGGGTTCAACACCTCCGCGGCGGTGGTCGACCGTGCCGGTCAGGTGCTGGTGATCATGAGGGACGAGCAAGCGACTCCCCAGACAGCCGACATGGCCCGGCGGAAGGCATACACCGCGCGGATGTATCGCATCACCACGATGGAGTTTCAGAAGCGCACGGCAGAGGATCCCGCGCGGGCGGCCCAACGCGACCTCGCCGACATCCTGGCTCTGAGCGGCGGCGTGCCGATCCAGGTGGGTAACGACACAATCGGTGGGGTCGGCAGCGCTGGGTCCACCCTCGAGGTGGATGACGCCTGCTCGAAAGCGGGTATCGCCAAGGTCGCGGATCTCTTGAAGTAGTCACGCCGTCACTTCCCGCCGCATGATCGCAGCGCCCTGACACTCCTGGCGCTTCGTACTGCGTGCGTGTCACGAACAGTCAGATCGCATCGAGCGGGACCGACTGACTTGGCGTGCCGCATGCTCTGTCCGACACACATGACATTCCGCCGTGGAATATCAACGGTTTTCGCCGGCATTCCTGCTGGTGCCCGAAATATTCCCCATCGCGCGCGGAATTCCACCGAACCGCGGTGCGTGCCATCGGGTCAAGGCGGCCGGGCCATTTGCCGCGTGGAAGGAGCGCTCAGATGAACCGAACTCTTCGTAACCGAATCATGGTCGGAGTGGCGGCTGTAATTGTTGGGACCAGTCTCGCGGCATGCGGGGGCGCTGCGGCTCCGGCGGCGAACAAGGAGACTGCCGACCAACTCGCTGCCACGTGGGCCAAGGCCATCAACGCCGGAGACGCGACAGCCGTGGCAGCACTTTATGCGGAGGATGCGCACTCGATGCCCCCGGGCGGAGCCGCGATTAACGGGCGCAGCGGGATCGAGTCGTACTGGCGCCAGGACATCGGATCCGGTGGCATCGTCACCAAGATCACTCCCGGTGATTCAATCGCGCAGGGAGACCTTCTCCACGTCGACGGCGTGTACGAGGTCGCAGCCAAGGACGGCGTGACACTGGCGAAGGGGCAATACCAGCAGCTCTGGAGGCGCATTGACAGCCAGTGGAAGGTCCAGCACGAAATCTGGCGACTCGATCCGTCGCTGCAGCGCGAACCTCAAACGGCGGATCGCCTAGCGTCACTGTGGACGACTGCATACAACGCCGGCGATGCCGCTGGCCTCATGGCGCTGTACGACAAGGACGCGGAGCTTTCGACGCGCCCGAACAGCAACGTGGTGGGAAGAGACGCGATCGGGTCGTTCTGGAAACAGGACTTCGGGGAGGGCAAGCCATCGACGACGTTGAGCATGACGGATGTCTATATATCGGGTGATCTCGCCCATCTCGAGGGAGAGTACCAGGTGTCCGACAAAGGACAAGTGACCGAGGGCCACTACGTCCAGCTGTGGAAGCAGGACGGCGATGCCTGGCGTATCCATCGCGAGATATGGTGGCAGTGACAGCCAGCGGGCCCCGCGGATGATCACTCCGGGGCCCGCGATCCGACGCGGGAACGCGCCTCTGACCTCAGGGGCGCGTGCGAAGGTCACGCTGAGGCGGGTCCCCGTTTTGGTCAAGCGTAGTCGACCGCTTTGCCCGTCCACATCTCGCGTCGGTCATTCGGAAGCATGGCTTGAAGCCTGCGGATCGACTCGGACGACGGACCGATCCGGAACTGATAGATGTATCGCTCGAGATCCGGCGGCTGAGCGTCCGCAGGAATCCGGGCTCCGTGAGCCCCCCGCGAATTCATGAACGCGAGCGCGGTGTTCGGCCGAAACGAGACTTCCTTTGCAAGCCTGCAGTGCTCGGCGCGAATCCAGTGCGGCGCCACATTGACCGCTTCGGTATCTCCATCGACGTGGTAGAGCTCCGTTCCCCACGTGGGGCTGTCTCCGGGCCTCGCGAGGTAGAGCAGGCAGGTCACGAAGCCCCATTTCGGATCACGATGCGGGGGGATCAAATAGCCTTGCCGGCGCAGAAGAATGCGACCGTCGGTACTCTGCAGCTTGACGTGGGATTCGAGTGACTGACCGGCGAGCTCCGGCCACGTTGCCTGAAGCCAATGGTCGAGCGGCTGCCTGAACTTTCGGATCAGCGCTGGTCCGATGATGTCGTCCACGACCGAGTGCAGGAGGAATCCCCAGACCCGCCGGCTGAAGGCGGGCGCCATCTCGAACGGCACGACGATGCGCTGCTTGTTCTCCACTCCGTCGAACATTTCCACAGGCGGAATGCCACGCAACACGGCCTCGTAGAACGGTTGAGGAAACAAATCCTCGAGCACCACATGCGGGAACGGTTCGAGGTCGAGCGGAGCCGATTCGATTGACCGCTCGACGTGTGAACGGATCGACGCTGCGTCCAGGATGCGATCGACCGCGTCGAGCGCTGGCTGCAAATCGATGTCGCGCTGGTAGATCACGCGCAGCCTCGACTCGCGCACCCGCAGCTCCGCGACGGCGTCGCTGAGGGCCCTCAGCTTCTCTTCCAGGGCGGATGTTCGCGCCGCACTCTGGACGGCGTGCTTGTCGAGCTGCTTGACGAGGCGTTTCAGATCACGAGAGACGACCGCGAGATCGTCGACGGATTTGACGGCCCGCGCAATCGTGCGAGGCCGGATGACCTCGAGCAGGGCGGAAAAACGACCCTTCATCGCAGAAGTATCGCACGGCCGCTAGGCATCGGCTGTCGAGGTCTATCCGTTTCAGGGCCCACGCCTGTGTGGACCCGCCATCGTGTCACCCCGCAACTTCACGCCGCACGATCGCCGCGCCCTGCGCCATCGCCCGCATCTTGCCGTCAGCGACGTCGCGCGGCAGGTACTTCATCCCGCAATCGGTGGCGACGATGATGTTCTCCGGCGCAACGAACGGGAGCGCCCGCCGGATCCGCGCGGCAACTTTCTCGGGTGTTTCGACGGTCATGTCCGACAGGTCTACGCTGCCCAGCAGAATCTGCTTGCCGGGCAGCGACGTCAGTACAGAACAATCGAGGTTCGATTGCGCGGTTTCGATGGAGATCTGGCGGCAGCTGCACCCGGCCAGCTCCGGGAGGAACGAATATCCATTCGGCCGCTCGTGGATGATCGCGGCGTACCCGAAGCAGATGTGCACGCACGTGGTCCCCGTGACGCCATCGAGCGCGCGGTTGAGCGCGTTGAGTCCGTACTGCCGCGCCTTCTCTGGGCGCGCCTGCATGTAGGGCTCATCGATCTGGACGATGTCGGCCCCGGCCGCGAACAGATCCTTGATCTCCTCGTTCACCGCCGCCGCGTAATCCATCGCGGCCTCCTCGACGCTCTTGTAGAAATCGTTCTGCGCCTGCTGGGACATGGTGAACGGTCCCGGCACGGTGATCTTGATGCGCTTGCTCGTGTGGGCGCGAAGAAACTTCACGTCCTCCGTCTCGACGGGATGCCGGCGGCGGATCTTGCCGACGATGCGCGGCACAGGATTGGGATGGCCGGACCGGTCGAGGGCGCTGCCGGGGTTGTCGAGATCGACGCCTTCAAGCGCGGTGGCAAAGCGGTTCGAGTAGCTCTCGCGCCGGATTTCTCCGTCGGTGATGATGTCGAGACCGGCGTCTTCCTGCGCCTTGATGGCGAGCACCGTCGCATCGTTCTGCGCCTCTGGGAGCAGATGCTCGGGAATCCGCCAGAGCTCCTTCGCGCGCACGCGCGGCGGAAAGCGCCCGGCCAGCTTCGCGCGGTCGATGAGCCATTCAGGCTGCGGATAACTGCCGACAAGCGTCGATGGGAAGAGCATGTGTCCCCTAATATCGCCCCGACAGCAGCGCTCCGGCGCCTGGCACACGTGCTTCGAGTCCGAGCGTCTTCAGCATCTGATACGTGGTCGCAATTGATGCCGAGATGACGGGAAGCCCGCACTCCCGCTCCACGATCGGGACCGCCGCAAGCGATGGCATCTGCACGCACGACGAGAGGACGAGCACGTCGACGCCGCTGAGCGTCAGTTGCCTGTAGATGTCGACGAGGGCAAGCGGATCGAGACGTCCCACCTCCAGGTTGTCGGGAATTTCGAGCGCGACGCGGTCGGCGACCTCGATCCCTTCCGCTTCGATGTAGTCGGCGACCATACAGGTCAGCGCCTTCACGTAGGGCGCCACCATCGCGATCTTCCGCGCCTTCATCGTCTTCAAGCTGTCAACGAGGGCGCCTGCGCTCGTCACGACAGGGATGCAGAAGCCGCTTTCCTTCTCCGTCACCCGCTGCAGCCGCGCCTGGGACTGCCTGTGATAACCCTGTCCCATGCTCATGATGGCGACGAGGCATGCGTAGCCGAGCACATCGACGCGCGCGTCGGCCAGTTCCGCCGCGCACCGGTCGGAGTCGGCGTCCATCGCCGCCAACTCCTCTCTCGTGACCTTTTTCATGCGCATCCGGCTGGAGTGGAACGTGAACCGCGCCGGTTCGACCGCCTCGCGCGCGCGCAGCATGGTCGGTATCTCGGTCTCCATCGTCGTGTTCGAGCTGGGGACGATCTGGCCGATTCGATAGCTACGCGCCGACATGGGAAGCGCCTGTATCAGGCAGGAATACGTGATTCTTCACGCCAGACGCCGAGCGCCTTTTGCGCGGCGCGATCGGACGCGCTGAAGAGCACTGCCTGGTCGTGCGCCTCGTGCGAAACCTTCTGCCAGGACGGCACGACGAAGATATCGCGCGGACCCCAGCTCAACGTCACGCCGCCGATACGGCTGACGCCATGGCCTTCGACGACGTTGTAGATGGTCGAGTCGGTCGAGCGATACGTCTCGCCTGAGAACCCCTTCGGCAGCAGTTGAAGGAATGCCGCGATCGTCGGCATCGGATAGCCGCCAGTCGCCGGGTTCACGTACTGGAGCTTGACGCCGTGGCACGGATCGACGGGGCCGTTCCGGTGGAGCTGTTCGAGCGTCTCGCGGCTCCGCGAATACGGATAGGTGAAGACCGGCGCCGACAGGCTGGTCGGCTCGTACTCGAGCGGCAGCATGTTCGCGCCGTAGCGGGCTCGGGCATCGCCTTCAGGGCGCGCGACCGGCTGACTCTCCCGCGGGTGGTGCTCCAAAAAGCTGGAGTCCAGAAGGTTGACGATCGGCACATCCAGCACGTCCATCCAGATCACGGGAGACGAACCGGGGTTCCCATGATCGTGGAAGGTCCACGACGGCGTAAGAATGAAGTCGCCGACCTCCATGGAGGTCCGCTCGCCGTCCACCGCGGTATAGCCGCCACCATCGCCTTCGACGATCAAGCGCAGCGCCGAAGCGGTGTGACGATGGCTGGGAGCAACCTCGCCGGGCAGAATGATCTGCAGCCCCGCGTAGAGGCTCGACGTAATCTGCGAGGCGCCTCGGATCCCGGGATTCTCGAGAACCAGCACCCGCCGCTCCGCTTCCTTCGCGGTGATCAGGCGCGTCGCCTCCATCAGCAGTGGACGGAGCTCGTCATACTTCCACAAGGCGGGGATGCACACCGGCTGCGGCTCTGGCGGCACCAGCCGGCTCAGCACCTCCCAGAGAGGCGCGGTGTTCTTCTGGTCGAGCCGCCCGTAGAGCGCCTGACGCTCCGGCGAGGTCCCTGGTTTGATCGCGAAGGAGGAGCCGGGTTTCATCGCGATGGCTGCGCTTTCCATGGTCTCTGCCTCTGCCTCGAGTCTACGCCACGAGGGCACAAAGACTTTCAATGTACGTCTTTGTGTCCTCGTACATTCACACGCATCGTTCCGATTTTTTCGATCATTGCGACGATCTCATCACCAGGCTCGATCGGGCTGACCCCTTCCGGCGTCCCAGTGTAGATGACGTCGCCCGGGTACAGCGTGTAGAAGGACGATGCCAGCTCGATCAGCTCCGCAACCCCCAGAATCAGGTACTTCGTGTTCGACGACTGACGCACCCCGCCGTTGACGGCGATCTGCAGATCGAGCTGTCCGGGATTGGGGATCTCATCGGCCGTCACGAGCCACGGACCGAGCACCGAGTAGCTGTCACCGGACTTGCGGAAGCTGCGGTCCTCTGAGCCGCGGATCGTGATGTCGAGCCCGATGCAGTACCCGGCCACGTAGCTGAGCGCGTCCTCTTTCGACACGTCGCGCGCGGTCCTCCCGATCACGACCGCGAGCTCCACCTCGTGATCGGTTCGGCGATCGGGCTTGCTGATCACAACCCCTTCGCCCGGCCCGACCAGCGAACTGGTGGCCTTGAGGAACAGGCCGGCGGACTGGATCGTCACCGTGTGGCCGGGGGTGTTGTGGTGCAGCGCCTTGTCGTCGCGCACTTCGTCAAGGTGCTTCTGATAGTTCACTGGCGCGGCCACGAGCTTGCGCGGACTCGCCACCGGACTGAGCAGCTTCATCCCCGCCAGCGTCAGCGGCGGTGCGTCTGGCAGAATCTCACACGCACGCTCCATCACCTTCGAGAGGTTCGCAATCAACGGATCGAAAGCCGGCAACGGATACCGGTAGTTCGGCAGTACGTCGAGCGCCTCCGTGACGTCTCGAACGGCCGCGCCTTCCACGACGCCCAGCCGCCCTTCGTTAAATCGGCACAATCGCATGGCGCCTCTCGGATCGGATCGTTCGGATCGTTCGGGTCGTTCGGGTCGTTCGGGCCGTTGCCGTTCGGGCCGTTGCCGTTCGGGCCGTTCGCGACTTGATCGTTCACGTCTGTGCCACGCGATGTCAAGGTCGTGCGCCGCAGCGCGAGGCCATGAGACGGGCCGGCGCGAATATACTCGGCATCGAAACTTTGTCAACACTGATAGGGGCGCAGATGAATACATCGGCGACGGGGGCGCGTACCGTCATCAACGTTTCGGAGCTGGTGGAGAACAGTCCGTTTGGCGAGCTGCAGCGGCGCACGTTCGCGCTCTGCCTGCTGTGCCTGATCATGGACGGCTTCGACGTCCAGGCGCTCGGCTACACGGCGCCATCGATCGTCCGCGAATGGGGCGTCCCCAACGCGGTGCTCGGCCCTGTGTTCGCCGCCGCCAACCTCGGCGTGCTGATCGGCTCGCTCTTCTTCAGCATGCTCGCCGACCGGATCGGCCGCCGGCCGGTGCTCATCGGAGCGACGCTGTTCTTCGCTGTCATGATGATCCTGACGGCACGGGTAACTTCGGTGCCTCAGCTCCTCATGATGCGCCTGCTCGCGGGCATGGGCCTCGGCACGATCATGCCCAACGCCAGCGCGCTCGTCGCCGAATACAGCCCGCAACGCCGACGCGCGACGATGATCATGATCGTGGGCGCCGGCTTCACGGCTGGCGCCGCCTTCGGGGGCTTCGTCGCCGCCGCGCTGATCCCGGCCTACGGCTGGCAATCAGTCTTCTACTTTGGCGGCGCGATCCCGCTCGTCCTGGCAGTGGCGATGACCATCGCGCTGCCCGAATCGCTGCAACTGATGGTGATCCGCGGAAAGAACCCGCCGAGCCTCGCCGCGTGGGTGAACCGGATCGATCCGCGCGTTCACGCCTCAGCGTCGTCCGAGTTCGTCGTCCGCGAAGAAAAGAAGAGCGGCGTGCCGGTGCTGCATCTGTTCCGGGACGGGCGGGCCGCCGCCACGTTGATCTTCTGGGTCGTCAATTTCATGAACCTCCTGAATCTCTACTCGCTGGCGAGCTGGCTGCCGACGGTCGTGCGCGACGCCGGCTACTCGGCCTCGACGGCGGTGCTCGTCGGGACGATCCTGCAGGTGGGGGGCACCATCGGCTCGTTCGGCCTCGCGTGGCTGGTGGCGCGTGGCGGATTCGTGCGCGTGCTCGCGTGCACCTTTGCGGTCGCGTGCGCCAGCATCGCCCTCATCGGGCAGCCGAGCCTTTCGCTCCCGCTGATCTTCGTCGTGGTCTTCATCGCAGGCTGGTGCGTGGTCGGCGGCCAGGCAGGCCTCAACGGGCTGTCGGGGACCTATTATCCGACCGCGATGCGCTCGACCGGCGTCGGCGCGGGGCTCGGTGTCGGCCGCATCGGCGCAATCGTGGGTCCCGCGATCGGCGGCTACTTCATGGCGACGCACTGGGCCGCCCGCGACATGTTTCTGGCGGCTGCCATTCCCGCCCTGATTTCAGCGATCGCGATGTTTTCGTTACGATGGGTGGTCGGTCCGCGCATGGGCATCACGTCCACACGATGAGACGAAGAATTCTCCGTGCTTTCGGACGTGTGATCATCGAGCGCCGTACCCCGGTGGCAGCTGCTGGTTTGGATACCAGTACTGCGAATGGCAGTTCTCGCACGCCATCTCGATCCGTTCGCCGATGTTGAACAGCGTTTCGGCATCCCTGGCGTCGATAGCCTGTAGTGCCGCCAGACCGGCATCACGAAGCGCCTTCGCCCGTCCGTTCCACGCAGCCCGGTCCTTGTTGATCAGCACTTCCATCTGTTCGGGTTCCAATTCGACGTTAGCAGCCTCTGATCGGTCCCCTGGCCGGGCGACATGACGACCGGGCATCATGAGCAGGTTGGTCGCTTCGATGAGACTGATCGCACCGTGGCGGACGTTGGTCCATTCCTCGTCGGTGCGGGGGGCTTTTTCATCGATGGTCGTTGTCACTGACGTCTGTACCGCTTGCCACACGACGTCAGCTGATGGATCGACGATCGATTGCATGATGTCCTTGATGGTCGCGATCGGCGCGTATTCCGGCTGTTGAGGCTCCGCTCGCGGACCGCGGCACGCGCTGACGAACGACAGCGACGCGAGGAACAGCCCCACACCGAGAAGAAGCAACCCTTTCAACGTCTCCTCCGGCGGTGCCCGTGGCCGCTTCGGGCTCGCGCGTCACGCGCCATACGCCAGGACGCCCACGCCGCGAGCAGAAGACCAACGACCGCTACGCCGATGAACCACTTGCTTTGAGCCAACCGAGTCGTATTCGAGGTAGGCACTACAGCCTGGTTGCAACCGGCGAGGCACACCAGGGCGACAAGGGGCACCGGCAACCTGCGCAATATGCTAGCCTCCAATCCGCTCTCAGACTTCTTGATCTTCGCTTTCGGGTATCCTCGGCGCGAAGGCAACCGCGTCATCTCGCCGCCGCTCCGGCGGATCGCGCGGGAAGATCGCTCCGGACGAGGAGGCCGCCCTTCATCACGAATCGAACGCGCTGCATCTCGGTGAGGTCGGCGAGGGGGTTCCCGGCAACGGCGATCAGATCGGCAAACTTCCCTTTCTCCACACTCCCGACCTGCTCAACCCAGTTGTAGTTCAGCATGGCAGCCGCTGGAAGATAGGCTGTCTGCAGCGCCTGCGCAGGCGTCATGCCCCATTTGGCGTAATACGGGAACTGGTCGGCCCCGATGCCGTGGGGAATCGTGGC
>Ga0209726_10009333_pt1 | contig 10248 bp, 8 predicted proteins | sample Subgrocontami54m_FD_187453 | JGI IMG/M metagenome (GOLD analysis project Ga0209726, IMG submission 187453) | Subsurface groundwater microbial communities from S. Glens Falls, New York, USA - GMW46 contaminated, 5.4 m (SPAdes) (version 3) | ecosystem: Environmental > Aquatic > Deep subsurface >... | reverse complement strand
AGAGCCCTATGCCGGAACCCTGCCTTCCTGAGCGAAGCGAAGGATCTCGCTCGGTCCAAGATGCTTCGCCTTGCTCAGCAAGACAGATCGAGCGCGCGGCTTTCACCCACGCGGAGAAGTACCCGCGTAGCTTCAGCTACGCCCAGATGCTCAACCTGACCCTGACGCCTCATCCGAAAGCCCTATGCCGGAACCCTGTCTTCCTGAGCGAAGCGAAGGATCTCGCTCGAACCAAGATGTTTCGCGTCGCTCAGCAAGACAGATCGACCGCGCGGCTCTCAACGCGGAGAAGTACCCGCGTAGCTTCAGCTACGCCCAGATGCTCGACGTGACACGACCGCCCGATCCGCGAGCCCCACGTCGAAACGCTGTCTTCCTGAGCGAAGCGAAGGATCTCGCTCGGTCCAGATGCTTCGCGTTGCTCAGCAAGACAGATCGAGCGCGCGCGCATCGAACACGCACATCGCCTGAGCATCCGAACCCTGTCGAGCGCGCGGCTTTCACCCACGCGGAGAAGTACCCGCGTAGCTTCAGCTACGCCCAGCTGCTCGACCTGACACTGCCGCCTCGTCCGAGAGCCCTATGCCGGAACCCTGTCTTCCTGAGCGAAGCGAAAGATCTCGCTCGGTCCAAGATGCTTCGCCTTGCTCAGCGAGACAGATCGACCGCTCACATCGAGCACGCACAGCCACGATCGGAGGTTCGTGCAAGCGCGGGCATCAGGCGCAGCTAAAGCTACGCGGCTACTGTTCGGAGTGCGGCGGCCAACCGCGCAAGCTGACTGCTGACGGGCTGAGCTGCTGTCTAGCCGACCCGCTTCCGCGGCAGCTTCCGGAAGCGCAGCTTGACCAGCTCGCTCCCCATGCGGATGACGTCCTGGGGAAACCTGACGCGCGTGTCCGGGTCTTCGACCCAGCGGACGGGCACTTCCTTCAGCTTCCAGCCGCCCTTCTCCGCCATGATCATCAACTCCGTATCGAAGAACCATGCGCCGTCCTCGACGCGCGGCAGGAGCTGCTGCGCGGCGTCGCGCGCGATCGCCTTGAAGCCGCACTGCGCGTCGGCGAACTTCGTCCAGAAGAGCAGCTTGATGAAGGCGATGTACCCGCGCGAATTGATCTCGCGCTTGAACGACCGTTCGATGTCACTGCCGCGCGACACGCGCGACCCGTACGCGACGTCGTACCCCTCTTCGAGCACGCCCGCGAGCAGTGGCGTGATCATGGCGAGATCGGTCGAGAGATCGACGTCCATGTAGCACATGGCGTCGGCCGGGCTCTCCAACCATGCGCGCTTCAACGCGCGGCCGCGGCCTTTCTGGTCGAGGTGCAGGACGGCGACGCCGTCGGGATCCTCCGCCGCAAGGCGCCGCGCGACCTCGAGTGTGCCGTCGGTCGACGCGTTGTCGGCGACGACGATGCGCCAGCGATAGGCGGCGAGGTGCTCCCCGCACCAGGTACTCAGCTTCTCGACGCTCGCAGCCAGCGTGCGCTCTTCGTTGTAGCAGGGGACGACGAGGTCGACGGATTTCATGGTGGTGAGTTTACAGTTCGTTGTTCACAGTTCACAGTTCCGGGGTTTCCCGAACCGTAGCGCGGGCTTTTCAGCCCGCGCGGCCCCCGATCCGCGCTCCGCTGGGCGTTGCCTTCTACAAGCTGGACCCGGTAGTTAGTGGCTCGTGCGACGGCACGTAGCCGTCGGAGGCGTCACGCGCACCGCGCGGGCTGAAAAGCCCGCGCTACGAGATCGCTCGAGGTCCCGCCACACGCGAAGAGAGGGCGCCTCTGTGGCGCCCTCTCAAGACCTACAAACTACAAACCACGAACTGCGAACTACAAACTCGAGGCAGTTCGTGGTTCCTCACGCGCCGGTACGTAGCGGACGGCGGCGTCACGTGCACCGCGCGGGCTGGAAAGCCCGCGCCACGAGACCACATCGAGGTCCCGCCGAACACGCATAGAGGGCGCCCCTGCGGGCGCCCTCTCAAAACTACAAACTACGAACTGTGAACTACAAACTCACTAGTAATCCATCGGCGGCGGCGCCGGCGCCATGCTCGGCGCTTCCGGGATCTCCGTCACCAGCGTCTCCGTCGTCAGTACCATTGCGGCGATGCTGGCGGCGTTCTCGAGCGCGGAGCGCGTCACCTTCGCCGGGTCGATGATGCCGGCCTTGAGCAGGTCGACGTACTTGTCGTTGCGGGCGTCGTAGCCGTACATCTTGCCCTTGCCGTTGCGGATGTTCTCGACGACGACGGAGCCTTCCTGGCCCGCGTTCTCGGCGATGATGCGGACGGGCTCCTCGAGCGCCCGCTCAAGGATCGCCGCGCCGGTGCGCTCGTCGCCGCTCAGCTTCGCCTTGGCGGCGACAACGGCGGGGATGGCGCGCAGCAGCGCGACGCCGCCGCCGGGCACGATGCCCTCTTCGACGGCCGCGCGGGTCGCCGAGAGCGCGTCCTCGACGCGGAGCTTCTTCTCTTTCAGCTCGACCTCGGTCGCGGCGCCGACCTTGATCACCGCCACGCCGCCGGCGAGCTTCGCCAGCCGCTCTTGCAGCTTCTCGCGGTCGAACTCCGACGTCGCCTCGTCGGTCTGCGCCTTGATCTGCTTGATGCGGCCCTGGATCGCCTTGTCGGTGCCGTAGCCCTCGATGATCGTCGTCTCGTCCTTGGTGGACGTGACGCGGCGGGCACGGCCGAGGTCGGCGACGGTGGCGTTCTCGAGCTTGACGCCCATCTCCTCGGTGACGAACGAGCCGCCGGTGAGGATCGCGATGTCTTCGAGCATCGCCTTGCGGCGGTCACCGAAGCCCGGCGCCTTGATGACGAGGGCGTTGATCGTGCCGCGCAGCTTGTTGACGACGAGCGTGGCGAGTGCCTCACCGTCGCAGTCATCGCAGACGATGACGAAGTTCTTCGTCACCTGGAGCACCTTCTCGAGCACCGGCAGGATATCGCTGACAGCCGAGATCTTCTTGTCGGTGATCAGGATGTACGGCTCGTCGAGCGATGCTTCCATGCGCTCCGCGTTCGTCACGAAGTACGGCGACACGTAGCCGCGGTCGATCGACATGCCCTCGACGAATTCGGTCTCGAACTTCAGACCCTTCGACTCTTCGACAGTGATGACGCCGTCTTTGCCGACCTTCTCCATCACTTCGGCGATCATCGTGCCGACCTCTTCGTCGCCGGCGGAGATCGTCGCGATCTGGGCGATCTGGTCGCGGCCCGCGACGGGCGACGCCAGCTCGCGGAGCGACTTCAGCACCGCCTGTACGCCGATCTCGAGCCCCTTCTTGAGGGCCATCGGGTTGGCGCCGGCAGCGACGTTCTTCATGCCTTCACGCACCATCGCCTGGCCGAGTACCGTCGCCGTCGTCGTGCCGTCGCCGGCGACGTCGTTGGTCTTGGTCGCGATCTCCTTCGCGAGCTGCGCGCCCATGTTCTCGAAGGGATCCTTGAGCTCGATCTCTTTCGCGATCGAGACGCCGTCGTTGACGACCGCGGGCGGGCCGAACTTCTTGTCCAGCACGACGTTGCGGCCGCGCGGGCCCAGCGTCACTTTCAGCGCGTCAGCGAGCTGATCCACGCCCGCCTTGAGCGAGCGTCGCGCCTCTTCATCGAATATCAGTTGCTTGGCCATTGGTTCTCCTATGGTGCGTGGTTGTCAGGGCGGGGCGAAGATGGACGATAGATGACGGAAGATGGATCGTCTATCTTCGATGTTCCATCCTCTATCGTCCGGCCCCAGCTACTCGACCTTCGCCAGCACGTCCTTCTCGGCGAGGACGATCAGCTCTTCCTGGTCGATCTTCACTTCCTGCCCGGTGTACTTCGCGTAGAGCACGCGGTCGCCCACCTTGACGTCCATCTGGACGCGCTTGCCGTTGTCGTCGAGGCGGCCGGGGCCGGCGGCGATGACGGTGCCCTGCTGGGGCTTCTCTTTGGCGGTGTCCGGGATGACGATGCCGCTGGCCAGCACCTCTTCCTGCACCTGCGGGCGGATGACGATGCGGTCGTGCAGCGGCACCAGCTTCGTCGAGGCGGCCTTCGCTTTCACGGCGACCTTTGCCTTCGAGGCGCCATTCCGGGATTGGGGCTTGGATTTGATCGCAGCCTTAGCCAACGCTGTTCCTCCTGTTGTGTATAGATTCCGAATCTGAGGTTGTTGCCATCTTAGCACTCGTCACGGGAGAGTGCTAGTCGATGATACGACAGGGGGTGGAGGTGTGCAAGTTCGTTGTGGGTAGTTTGTAGTTTGCAGTCCGAGGCAGTGATCCGCACTGTCATGCTGAACGAAGCGAAGCATCTTCTCCGAAACGCGCGCAAATCCTTGGTTAGCCAATGCGATGACGGCACCCCACACGCCTTATACTTTTCGAAATGCGAATCGTTTTGGTGCTCACCACATGGGTGTTCGTAGTGGTCGGTTGCCGCGATGGAGGCGAGAGTGGTGCCACGCAGGTCGTATCCGAGCCCACATTGTCTCAGCAGATTGTCCAGCGCAGGGCTGAAATGTACGCGCTGACCATCACCGCCTATTGCGCGACACGGCAAGCGAGCATTACCCCCGGACCGGCCGCGTTGCCCACCTCCACCGATCAGTGCTGGCGGCGCTGGGATGTTGACCCCCCACGGGAGTTTCGCAACCGGCCATTGCCGCGCCTACACGTTTCCGTGTACGCTGCGGTATGGCGAAGAAACGCCGCGCGACCTGGGACGCGACCTCCGTGCGCGGGCTGCGGCGGCACCTCGCGCTGACGCAGGATCAGCTCGCGGACGAACTTGGCGTGCGCCAGCAGACCGTCAGCGAATGGGAGACCGGCGCCTACCAGCCGCGCGGAGCGAGCACCCGCCTGCTCTCGATGATCGCCGACAAGGCCGACTACGAGTACGACGCGGGTGAGCCGTGAGCGCCGCGACACCCGTCATCGCGGATGAGCGCGGTTCCTACGACATCGCCGCCCTCGACGTGGATGAAGTCGCGCGCCCGCCCCTCCAACATCCAACATCCAACATCCAACATCCTCCCCATCTGACAGAGGCGCAGCTCACCACCCTCTGGAAGGGCCGTCGCTTCCCCGACGGCGCGCTCGTCACGCGCGCGGGTGTGCCGGTGCGCGTGATCTTCCCGGGGCGCGCGGGGCGCGGGCCGGGGCCGGATTTTCGCGGCGCGGTGATCGCCGGGCCGTCCGGCGTGCCGCTGCGCGGCGACGTCGAGCTGCACGTGCGCGCGTCGCACTTTCGCGCGCACGGCCACCACGCCGACGCCGCGTATCGCAACGTGATCCTGCACGTCGTGTTCGACGACGACGTCGGCGCCGATACGGCGCTGCCCGGCGGCGGCTCGGCGCCGGTGATCGCGCTGGCGCCGTGGGTGGCGCGGCGCGCCGGCGAGCTGCAGCGCTGGCTCGATCGGCCGCTGCTCTGGCGCGAGCCGTGCCACGACGCCGTCATGCGCATGGGCGCGGACGGCGTGAGCACCGCGCTCGACGCGGAGGGCGACCGCCGCTTCGACGCGAAGATCGCGCGCGTGCGGGAGACGGTGCGCGCCTCCGGCGTGGGAGCGGCGCTGTACGAGGGGCTGTTGGAGGCGCTGGGCTACGGCGGCAACGCGCCGCAGATGCTGGCGCTGGCGCGGCTGCTGCCGTGGCCGCTCCTCCGCGATCACGCAGCCGGACAGCCGCTTCGCATGGAGGCGTTGCTGCTCGGCTCGGCGGGCCTGCTTCCGTCGCAGCGCGATCATCGCGGCCCGGTCGAGGCGCACGTCGATGCGCTCGAAGCCGCGTTTGCGCGGGCGCGGCTGCCATCGCTGCAGGCGGGCACATGGAAGCTCTGGGGCATCCGCCCCGAGAACGCGCCCGCGCGCCGCGTCGCCGCCGCCGCGGCGCTGCTCACACGCCTCGGCGAGCCGGCGGTACTGCTGCGCATCACTGATGCCGCAACCGTCAACGAAGCGATCGCGCCGCTGGTGATCTCGGCGAGCGGCTACTGGCTGATGCACCATGACCTCTGCGCGGGGGCGTGCCGGTTGCCGCCGGCGTTCGTCGGGCGGTCGCGCGCGCTGGAGATCCTCGTCAACGTCGTGCTGCCGGTCGCCTGCGCGTCCGGCGATCCGGGGCTCGCCGCGAAGGCGCGCGCGTTGTTCGCGCGGCTGCCGCGCCCGGCGATCTACGGAGCGACGAAGTTCATCGAGGCGGCGCTGGCGTCGGAGGGGATCCGCGTGCCGGTGAACGCGCGGCGGGCGCAGGGGCTGCTCGAGTTGCAGCGCAACTGGTGCACGCAGAACGGATGTGGCAGGTGTAGTCTGTCGGTCTCTCGGTCTGTCGGTCTCTCAGATGACTCCGATCTGACAGAGCGACTGAGTGACTGAAAGACTGACGGACTGACGGACTGACGGACTGACGGACTGGCGGACTGACGGACTGACGGACTGACGGACTCGCTGTAGTCTCTCGGTCTGTCGGTCTCTCAGATGACTCTGGTCTGACAGAGCGACTAAGTGACTGAACGACTGACAGACTCAACTCGCAAACCTCATCCCCGGCTGCGGATCGAGATCCCAGCCGGCTCTGAGCGCGTCGAAGCGATAGTGCGCGCACGCGGCGATCATCGCGCCGTTGTCGGTGCAGAGCACGGGCGGCGGCGCGAACACCGGCAGCGGGGAGCGCTCGATCAGCATCTCGCGCAGGGGGCCGTTGGCGGCGACGCCGCCCGACAGCAGGACGCTGCGCGCGCCCTCGCGCAGCGCGGCCTGCACGGTCTTCTTCGTCAGCACGTCGATGACGGATGTCTGAAACGCCGAGGCGATCTCCGCCGTCTCCGGCACCGGCTGCGGCGCACCCGCATCGCCGCGCGCGCCCGATTCGCCGCGCACGATGTGCAGCACGGCCGTCTTGAGGCCGCTGAACGAGAAGTCGTCGCTGCCTTTCAGCCAGGCGCGCGGGAGGCGCAGGCGCGGCTTCGCGGCGCCGCGCGCGGCGCGCTCGACGGCGGGGCCGCCGGGGAAGCCGAGGCCGAGCAGACGGCCGACCTTGTCGAACGCCTCGCCGGCGGCGTCGTCGCGCGTGCGGCCCAGCCGCTCGTAGCGGCCGTGGTCGCGCATGAGGATCAGGTCGGTATGGCCGCCGGAGACGATCAGTCCGAGCGCCGGCAGTTCGGGCGTGCGGTACTCGCGGCCTTCGACCTGGAGCCAGTTGGCGTAGAGGTGCGCCTCCAGGTGGTTGACGCCGAGCAGCGGCAGGTCGTGGGCGTACGCCAGCGCCTTCGCCGTGTTGACGCCGACGAGCAGCGCGCCCGCCAGCCCCGGGCCGGCGGTGACCGCGACGCCCGCCAGGTCGCTCCACGCGGCGCCGGCTTCCGCCAGCGCGGCGTCGACGACCTGGAGGATCACTTCGAGGTGGTGGCGCGACGCCACCTCCGGCACGACGCCGCCGTACTGGGCGTGCAGGTGGAACTGCGACGCGATGACGTTCGACCGCAGCCACCGCCCGTCCGCGACGATGGCCGCCGCCGTCTCGTCGCACGACGTCTCGACGCCGAGGATGAGCTTGCTGGTGGCTGGCCGCTGGTCGGTTGTCATTGGATGGCATGGTAGCGAGCGTCAGGCGCAAGCGCCGCCGTCCGGGAATACGATCCACGAAGAGCACGAAGGCCACGAAGTATCCGTGTTAGGGCAGTCTACCGACTGCCCTCCCCATCCCGCGCTGCCGTTGTATGAGCGAACCCATATGTCCGCGCGCGCGGACGCATCATCCACGCCTCCTCTCCGCCGGGCGGAGAGGACCAGCGCGAAGCGCGGAGGTGAGGTCCCCGCGCGATTAGGGCATCAACCAAAACGCCGAGAGCACCCGAACGTCCGCGACACAACGAAACGGCCAGGTCTAAAGACCTGTCCTTACACCTTTCCCAACCCTACCTTCGTGCTCTTCGTGCTCTTCGTGGATCGTTCCCCGTCTACACCGGAATCGGCAGGTCGATCTTGTGGCGGCGGATCTCGCCGGCGATGCGTGCGGCGGAGGCTTCGTCGGGCTCGCAGAGCGGGAGGCGGAAGGGACCGACTTCGAAACCGAGCTGGTTGAGTGCGTACTTCACCGGGATCGGGCTGGTGGTGCAGAAGAGAGCGTCGATGAGCGGCAGCAGGCGGCGCTGGATCGCCGCTGCTTCGGCCGTGCGGCCGGCGATCTGATGCGCGACCATCTCGCTGATCTGGCGGCCGACGAGATGCGTCGCGACGCTGATCACGCCCCAGCCGCCGAGGGCGACGATGCCGAACGTGTCTTCGTCGTTCCCCGACCAGATCTTGAAGCCAGGCGTCGCGCCTTCGATGATGGCGGCGATCTGCGCCATGTCGCCGCTCGACTCTTTGACGCCGATGATGTTGCCGATGCGCGACAGCCGCACCGTCGTGTCAGCCGTCATGTTGACGCCGGTGCGGCCGGGGATGTTGTACGGGATGCACGGCAGCGTCACCGCATCGGCGATGGCGGCGAAGTGGCGGTACATGCCCTCCTGCGTCGGCTTGTTGTAGTAGGGCACGGTCAGCAGAAGCGCATCGACGCCGGTGCGCGCGGCCTCGCGGCTGAATTCGACGCTGTCGGCGGTGCAGTTGTCGCCGGCGCCGGCGATCACGGGCGCGCGGTCGCCGACGGCGTCCTTCACGTCGGACCAGAGGCGGATCTTCTCGGGCATCGACAGCGTTGGCGCTTCACCCGTCGTGCCAGTGACGACGAGGCCGTCGGAGCCGGAGTCGAGCAGCGCCATCGCCAGCCGCTTCGCCTGGGCGTAGTCGACGGCGCCGTCCGGCGTGAACGGCGTCACCATCGCAGTCAGTACACGTCCGAGTTCCATACGTTCCTCCGGAAGAACCTGGAACTCAGAACCTAGAACCGGTTTCAAACGGTGCTTCAGGTTCATTTGTAGGTTCTCGGTTCTAGGTTCTACGTTCTCGCGCAGCAGCTACACGAGGCCGCGCGCGATCATTTCTTCGGCGATCTGGATGGCGTTGAGGGCGGCGCCTTTGCGGATGTTGTCGGAGGAGATCCACATGGCGATGCCGTTCGGGTCGGACATGTCTTCGCGGATGCGGCCGACGTAGACGGGGTCCTTGCCGGCGGCGCTGCGCGGCGTCGGATAGAGGTTGACCGACGGGTCGTCCTGCACCACGACGCCCGGGGCTTCGGCCAGGACTTCGCGCACGTAGTCCGCCGTCATCGGCTTCTCGAACTGGGCGTGGACGGCGAGGCTGTGGCTGAGGAAGACGGGCACGCGCACGCACGTCGCCGAGAGCGGCAGGTCGGGCTCGTGCATGATCTTGCGCGTCTCGGCCATCATCTTCCACTCCTCCTTCGTGTAGCCGCTGTCCATGAAGACATCGACCTGCGGGAGGATGTTGAAGGCGATCTCGTGCGGGTAGACGTGCGGCACGCTCTCGTGACCGGCAGCCCAGGCGCGCGATTGGTCCTCAAGCTCGGTGATGGCCGCGGTGCCGGTGCCGGAGACGGACTGATACGTGTCGGCGACGATGCGCGTGACGCGATTGAGCCTGTGCAGCGGCCAGAGGCAGAGCACGAGCGGCGTCGTCGAGCAGTTGGGGATGGCGAGGATGCCCTTGTGCGCCTCGACGTCCTGCGGGTTCACCTCGGTGGCGACGAGCGGCACATCGGGGTCCTGGCGCCAGACGCTGGAGTCGTCGATGACGATCGCGCCGGCGTCGCGGGCGATCGGCGCGTACTCGCGCGAGGCGGCGCCCGACGCCGAGATGAAGACGAAGTCGGCGCCCTTGAACGAATCGTGCGTCGTCGCCTCGACGGTGATCTGCCCTTCCCCGAAGGGAATGCGCTTGCCGGCAGAGCGCTCCGTCGCGAGGAGTTTGAGGTTCCCGATGGGGAAGCGGCGCTCAGCGGCGATCTTGAGGAACTCGAGCCCCACGACCCCGGCGGCGCCGACCACGGCGACGTTGTACTGCTTGCCCTGCGCTGACATCCCGCTCCTTCTTCCCGGCGAATGTGTGATGCGAGCATGATACGCGCTGGCGGGGTGCGGTTGCCACTGCGGGTTCGGATTCACCGCGAAGGCGCGGAGGGTTTTGGGGGACGCGCTCACCACAGAGGCACAGAGGTTTGGTTGGGTGCGGATGGACATCCGATCCCAACTCGTAGCGTGGGCTTTCCAGCCCGCGCGGCCCTCGCTTCGCGCGATACTGCTTGCTTTCACCACAGAGGCACAGAGACACAGAGGTTTGGTTGGGT
>Ga0209726_10009329_pt1 | contig 10249 bp, 6 predicted proteins | sample Subgrocontami54m_FD_187453 | JGI IMG/M metagenome (GOLD analysis project Ga0209726, IMG submission 187453) | Subsurface groundwater microbial communities from S. Glens Falls, New York, USA - GMW46 contaminated, 5.4 m (SPAdes) (version 3) | ecosystem: Environmental > Aquatic > Deep subsurface >... | reverse complement strand
AGGGCGAGAAATATCGGCAGCCGCGCCAGCGCTTCCATGCGCGGCGTTCGGGTTTCGACCGGTGTGCGTTCGTCAGTCATCGTCAAGCCGTGCGCTTCGCGCCAACGTCGTTGTGGAAATCTGGACCATTCGTCGTGGGCGCGACAAAGCCCGCGCGGATGACATAGTCGCCGAAGCGCTCGCCCTTCTGCTGCTCGCTCATATAGGCGGCGAATATCGGGTCGAGCGCGGCGATAATTCCCTTGTGGTCGAGATCTTCGGCATAAAGTTTCGACAGCCGCGAGCCGTCAAAGGCCGCGCCGAGATAGAGGTTGTATTTGCCGGGGCCCGTACCCACCAAGCCTATCTCGGCAAGATATGGCCGGGCGCAGCCGTTGGGGCAGCCGGTCATGCGGATGACGATCTCATCCTCGCTGAGTCCGTGCGAGGCCAAGCGCTCCTCCAGCTCTGTCACCAGGTCCGGCAGGTAGCGCTCGCTTTCTGCCAGCGCGAGGCCGCAGGTCGGCAGCGCGACGCAGGCCATGGCGTTGCGCCGCAGCGCCGAGGCGTCGCGGGTCAATTTGTGCTCGGCGACCAGCGCCTCGATCTGCTGGCGCTTCTTCTTCGCCACATTGGCGATGATGATGTTCTGGTTGGCGGTGAGGCGGAAATCACCTTCGTGCACTTCGGCGATCTTGCGCAGGCCGGTGAACCATTGCGCGCCGCCCGGGATGTCCTTGATACGGCCGTTCTCGACAAAGAGCGTTAGATGGCCGCGCCCGTCCTCGCTTTCGGTCCAGCCGTAGCGGTCGCCGGTTGAATCGAAAGTGAAAGGCTTCGGCTTGCCGAGCTTCACGCCGCTGCGCTTCTCCACCTCGGCGCGGAAAGCATCAAGCCCGCGATCCTCAATGGTGTATTTCAGCCGCGCATGCTTGCGCTCGACCCGGTCGCCCCAGTCGCGCTGCACGGTGACGACGGCCTCCGCCACCGCAACCGCTTGATCCGGCTTGCAGAAGCCCATGACATCGGCGGTGCGCGGAAAGGTCTCCGGCTCGCCGTGGGTCATGCCCATGCCGCCGCCGACGGTGACATTGTAACCCTCGACGTCGCCCTTCTTGTCCACGATGGCGATGTAACCGAGATCGTGAGCGTAAACATCGACGTCGTTCGATGGCGGCACTGTGACCACCGTTTTGAATTTACGCGGCAGGTAAGTCTTGCCGTAGATCGGCTCCACCACCTCTTCCTCACCCCCGACGATGCGCTCGCCGTCGAGCCAGATTTCGCGGTAGGCCGGCGTGCGCGGGATCAAGTGGTCGGAGATCGCTTTCGCGGTCGCGTAGGCGGCTGCGTGGACGCGCGATTGATGAGGATTCGAATTGCACATCACGTTGCGGTTGACGTCGCCGCAAGCTGCGATGGTCGTCAGTAGCGCCTGGTCGATCTCCCGCATGGTCGCTTTGAGATTCGACTTGATGATGCCGTGCAGCTGGAACGTTTGCCGCGTGGTCAGCCGCATGGTGCGGTTGCCGTAGGTGTTGGCGACATGATGCAGATGAAGGAATTGCGCCGGAGTGCATACGCCGCCGGGAATGCGCAGGCGGATCATGAAGGCAAACGCCTTCTCCATTTTCTTGCGTCCGCGCTCGGGGCGCAGGTCGCGGTCGTCCTGCAGATACATGCCGTGGAATTTCACCAATTGGGCGTCGTCCTCGATGATCGCGCCGGTGACCTCCTCGCGCAGCCCCTCGGCCAGCGTGCCGCGCAGATACGCGCTCGCTTCCTTGATGCGCTCGTTGCGTGAGAGGTCTTTGGTCATCTCATGATGCTCATGTCGGCGTCGACTCTACTCCCTCCCCCGCTTGCGGGGGAGGGTTGGGGGAGGAGGAAACTACTTTTGCCAGGATTTGAAGCCTAGCCCCCTCCCGCCCCGGCTTCGCCGGGACGACCTCCCCCGCAAGCGGGAGAGGTGAAGAGAAGGCATCGTTCAATACGTATCCTGCAGATAGCGGTGCGCGCGGTCCAGGTCGCTCACCGCCTTTTCCGCAGCCTCGGCGCTCAGGCCCTTCACGTCCGCATAGGCCTTTACGAGCGTGGACCGCACGTCCTTGGCCATCGCCTTGGCGTCGCCGCAGACATAGAAATAAGCGCCCTTGTCGAGCCACTCGATGAGATCGCGACGCTTTTCCCACATGCGGTGCTGCACATAAATCTTCTCCGGCGTGTCGCGGGAGAAGGCGATGTCCATGCGCGTGAGCGAGCCGTCCTTCAAAGCATTCTGCCAGTCGAGCTGGTAGAGGAAATCGTGGGTGAACTGGCGGTCGCCGAAGAACAGCCAGGAGTGGCCCGTGGCGCCGGTGGCGCGGCGCTCCTGCACGAAGGCACGGAAGGGAGCGACGCCGGTGCCGGGACCTACCATGATGATGTCCTGGTCCGGCGCGGGCAGCGCGAAATGCCTATTGGGCCGCAGCTTCACCCGCACCCGCTGTCCCTTCTTCAACTGATCGGCGACATAGCCGGAAGCCACGCCCTTGCGCGCGCGGCCGAAGCTTTCGTAGCGCACCGCGGAGATCAGCAGATGCGCCTCCTCGCCTACCTCGCGGCGCGAGGAAGCGATGGAATAAGCGCGCGGCGCCAGCGGCCGCGTCACCTTGCGGATGTGGTCGGCGGTGAGCGCGATGGGAAACTGCTGGATCAGGTCGATGAGCTGCCGCCCAACGATCCAATCGCGCGCTTTGCCAGAGTCGAGCAGTTCCTTCACGTATTGATGGCCGGTTTCGGCAGCGTAGGTTTCAACAGCCTTCAGCGACAAGGTCGTGATGTCGCGGCTCTTGGCCAGCTCGGCGCGCAGCGCCGTGTCCGGCGCAAGACCCGCGGCCTTCAGCAAATCCTCCACATAGGCCGGATCGTTCTCGGGATAGAGATCGAGCGAGTCGCCCGGCTTGTAGGCCGGCGCCGCGCCATCGAAGCTCAGTTCGAGGTGATAGGTTTCCTTGTCCGACCGGGAGGAGTTGAGGTCGATCAATTCGATGATCTCTGCTTCCACCGGCCCCAGCTCGGCCGCAGGCACCGCTTTGGCGCCGAAATCGACGGCAATGACGCGGCTGGAGCCGGGTTCCGCAGCCGGCGCCAGCGCCTTGAGCGCCGTCTCGATCCACTTGCCCGCGGGCTCTTCAAAATCGAGATCGCAATCGACGCGGTCGGCCACGCGCTTGCCGCCGAGCGCTTCCAGCCGCGCGTCCAGCTTCTTGCCGATGGCGCAGAATTCCGTATAGGCGGTGTCGCCCAACGCGAGCACGCTGAATTCCACGCCGTCGAGACGTGGAGCACCCTCGTCCATCAGCTCGCCGTAGGCACGCACCGCACGCGCTGGCGGGTCGCCCTCGCCCCAGGTTGCGGCGATGACGACGAGGCGCTTCACCGAAGCGAGCGTGGCCATCTCCAGGTCCGCCATGTCCACGACGGAAGACTTGAAGCCCATCTTGCGCGCGGCCTTGGCCATGTCCGAGGCCAGCCGCTCGGAATTGCCGGATTCCGTAGCATAGACGATGGTCAGTGGCTCGGCGGGCTGCGCCGGAGCAGCCGGTTGCGGGGCCGCTGTAGCGGCGGCAGGAACGGCCGTAGCCGCGGCGGCACCGGCGGCAGCCGCATCCAGGCCCGCGAGAAAGCCGGCCAGCCAGGCGCGCTGAATAGGGGTGGCAGGCCCCACCACGCGGTTGAGGATTTCGATCTCCTCCTGCGCGAAGGGCGCTGTGCTGGGAATCGGGTAAAAAGCCATATCAGGCGCCTGTTGTTATTTGCCGTAACAGCCACTCTCCAGACCATCTTATAGAATGATCTTCTTTTAAGAGACAATAACTGGCTTTGGAAAAGAATATTGTATCTAATATATTGGAAATATTAGATAATTTATGCTAAACTGGACCTTGTCAGGAGCAGCGATGACCCGCCTAGCCACTCTGTACTTCCCGGGGGCAGCCCCCGGCTCCGTTAACGTGACCAATATTTCACTTGTCGGCCCCGCGGATTATGCGACGAAACGGGGTTTATCGTGGCGTAGTATCGCCCTTGTCGGCCGGTAGTTCATTCGCGTTTCGAAAGGCATTCGTATGCGTGGGCTATTTGCAGGGATTGCGTCGCGCGGTGATGTCACCGGCTTTCGTCCGGCGTTTTCGATCTTCTGGAGTATCTGCCTCGCGCAAATGCTGTCCGGATGCATTCTGGGTTCCGAGAAGCCTGAACTTGCGGTCGATATTCCGCCGGCCTACCGGGCTGCCGGCTCCGCGCCGGACGCCGCCCTGCCCTCGCTCGAATGGTGGCGTACCTTTCGCTCGCGCGAGCTGACGGCGCTGATCGAGGAAGCGCAGGTCGCCAATCTCGACATCGCCGCCGCAGTAGGACGCATCGTGCAGGCCGACGCGCAGGCCCGGATTGCGGGATCGGCGCTGCTGCCGGCCGTCGACTTGAACGCCGATGCGATCCGCACCCGCGCGTCGCAGGCCACGGAAACGTCGACCAGCGGCAGATCGGAGCGCAGCTCCTTTAGCACGTCGCTGTCCGCCAGTTACGAGATCGATTTCTGGGGCAAGAACCGCGCGGCCCTGCGGGCGGCGGAAGAAGCCGCCGTCGCCAGCCGCTTCGCCCGTGAGGTCGTGCACCTCACCACCGTTGCCAGCGTCGCCAATGCCTATTTTCAGGTCCTGGCGGCGCAGGATCGCTTGCGCGTGGCGCGGCGCAACGAAGCAAGCGCATCGCGCATTCTCGGCCTGTTTCAACAGCGGCTGCAGGCCGGCACGGCATCCTCGCTCGACATTGCACAGCAGGAAAGCGTGGTCGGCACGCAGCGGGCGGCGATTCCGCTGCTCGAACAAACACTGCGCCAGAACATCAACACGCTTGCCGTGTTGTTGGGACGTCCTCCCGAATTCTTCAACCTTCGCGGCGGCAGCATGTCGCAACTGGCGATCCCGCGCGTGACACCCGGCTTGCCGTCGGACGTGCTCACCCAGCGGCCGGACATTCGCCAGGCGGAGGCGCAACTCGCATCCGCTAATGGCGATGTGGAAGCCGCACGGGCCGCGTTTTTCCCGACCATCTCTTTGACCGGCGAAGGCGGGTATCGAAGCAATGCACTGAAGTTCTTGTTCCAGCCCGAAGCGGCTTTCTATTCGGCAGCCGGCAGCCTCACTCAGCCGATCTTCGACGGCCTGCGCCTGCAAGGCGACCTCGATTTTCAGCGCGGCCGCCAGGAAGAACTGTTGCAGCTTTATCGCAAGGCGATCGTGTCAGCTTTCGCCGACGTGGAAAACGCGCTGGTTGCCATTCAACAGTCGGCGCGGCGCGAACGGCTGCAGCGCGAAGTGGTGGCGAGTTCGCGCCGTGCTTTCGAGATTTCCGAGACGCGGCTGCGTGAGGGCACCATCGACCTCGTGACTTCGCTCAACACGCAGCAGAGCCTGTTCCAGGCCGAAGACAACCTGGCTCAGGCCCGTCTTGCGCATCTTCAGGCGGTCTTGAGCCTGTATCAGGCGCTGGGGGGCAGCTGGATCGTGCGCCCGTCCGTCGTCACCGCCAACGAGGCGCCATGATCAAGGATCCGCGCCTCATAGCCATCTCGCTCGGCGCGCTGGCCAAGAACCGCCGCCTCATCGCCATTGTGCTTGGCGCTGTCATCATCCTTGGCGCCGTGGCGCTGATGATGGCGCCGCAGCAGCAGGTACAGGAGCGGCGCGTACGTGGCCGTAGCGCCGGAGACGGGCCGGTGCCCGTGCTGGTCACCGCGGCACGCCTTGCCGATGTGCCGGTTTATCTCGACGGCGTCGGCACCGCCAAGGCATTGAACACCGTGACCGTGCGCCCGCAGGTGGAAGGCAAGCTTATCAGCGTCAATTTCAAGGAAGGCCAGGACGTGCAGAAGGGCTATGTGCTCGCCCGCATCGATCCGACCACCTACCAGGCGCAACTCGATCAGGCGATCGCCAAAAAGGCGCAGGACGCGGCCCTGCTGGCCAATGCCCAACTCGACCTTGAACGCTATACGCGCCTGGCCGCGTCCAATTCCATCACCAAGCAGCAGGCTGATACTCAAAGGTCGATGGTCGCGCAGCTCGAAGCGCAGGTGAACGCCGACCAAGCCGCCATCGACAATGCCCGCGCGATAATGTCCTACACCACCATCACCGCGCCGATCAGCGGGCGCACCGGCATCCGCCAGGTCGATGAAGGCAATATCGTGCGCGCCTCGGATCCGAACGGCATCGTCGTCCTCACCGAGATCCAGCCTATCTCCGTGATCTTCAATTTGCCGCAGCAGGTGGTGGCGCAGGTCAACAGCGCCTTCGCCCAGGGGCCGCTCACGGTGGAAGCGCTGGCGCCGGACAACGAAGCCACCGTCGATCGCGGCGTGTTGCAGGTGGTGGACAACCAGGTGGACCCGACCACCGGAACGGTGAGGCTCAAGGCCGAATTTCCCAACGCCACTCTTCAGCTTTGGCCCGGCCAGTTCGTCAACGTGCGGATGCTCATCGATACGCGCCGCCAGGTCGTGGTGGTGCCCACGGGCGCGGTGCAACGCGGGCCGAGCGGTCCTTTCGTCTTTGTCGTGCAAGCGGACGAGACGGCCAAAGTCCGTCCGGTCACCGTTTCCCAGCAGGACAACACGCAAGCGGTCATTGGCGGCGGCCTGCAAGCGGGCGAGCGCGTCGTGACCACCGGCTTCGCTCAGCTTACCGACGGCACGCGCGTGCGCGTGACCGCGGGCGAAGGCTCGGGACCGCCGCAAAGCCCGCGCCCGGAGAACAACCGGCGGCAGAACAGGCCCGCGGGCACCGAAGGGGCAAGACAAAGCGACGACAGCAATCGTCCGGCGGGCGCGTCTCGCGACACGCGGGAGCGCCGTTCAAGCTCCGGCGCGGCCGCGAGCCCGTCGCAATGAGCGTCTCTTCACCTTTCATCCATCGTCCGATTGCAACGTCGCTGCTGGGTGTCGCCGTCATGCTCGGCGGCGCGCTCGGCTATTGGCTGCTGCCGGTGGCTTCCCTGCCGCAAGTGGATTTTCCGACCATTCAGGTCACCACCCAGCTTCCCGGCGCCAGCCCGGACACCACCGCTTCGCTCGTGACCGCCCCGCTCGAACGCCAGTTTGGCCGCATCCCCTCGCTCTCGACCATGACCTCGTCGAGCTCCTATGGGATCAGCCAGATTACCCTGCAATTCGAGCTCAGCCGCGACATCGACGCCGCCGCCCAGGACGTGCAGGCCGCGATCAATGCCGCCGGCTCGACGCTGCCGCGCAACCTCCCCTATCCGCCGACCTATTCCAAGGTGAACCCGGCGGACGCGCCGATCGTTACGCTCGCGCTGACATCGGCAACCATCTCGCTGCGCGAGCTGAGCGACCTTGCCGATACGCTGATGGCGCAGCGGCTGAGCGAGCTTACCGGCGTGGGCCATGTTTCCGTGGAAGGCGGCATCCGCCCCGCCGTGCGCATCCAGGCGGATCTTTCGCGGCTCGCGAGCTACGGCATCGGGTTGTCCGATCTGCGCGCCGCGGTTGTCGGAGCCAATGTCGCCGGCCCAAAAGGCGCGCTTGACGGCTCGCATCAGTCCTACACCATCGCCGCCAACGACCAGATCGACAGCGCGGAAGCCTATCGTTCCGTCGTCGTCGCCTATCGCAACAACGCCGCCGTCCTTTTGCGCGATGTGGCGCAAGTGATCGACGGCTTGGAGAATTCCAAGATCAGCGGCTGGTATCAAGGCAAGCCCGCCGTCATCATCGATATCCAGCGCCAGCCGGGCGCCAACGTCATTCAGACGGTCGAGCGCGTGCTGGCGGAGCTGCCGCGGCTGCGGCGCGCCATCCCCGTCGGCGCTGAGTTGACCGTCGTCAACGACCGCACCACCACCATTCGCGCCTCGATCCGCGACGTGCAGTTCACGCTGGTGCTCAGCGTCATGCTCGTGGTCCTGGTGGTTTTCCTGTTCTTGCGGACCATCCGCGCCACCATCATCGCCGGTGTGGCGCTGCCCTTGTCGCTCGTCGGCACCTTCGGCGTGATGTGGTTCTGCGGCTTCAGCCTCAACAACCTGTCGCTGATGGCGCTCACCATCGGAACCGGCTTCGTGGTCGACGACGCCATCGTGATGATCGAGAACATCGTCCGTCACCTGGAAAAGGGCGAGCACCCGCTGCAGGCGGCGCTGCGGGGCGCGAAAGAAATCGGCTTCACCATCATCTCGCTGACGATGTCGCTGATCGCGGTTTTCATTCCGCTCCTGTTCATGACCGGGCTGGTCGGCCGCATGTTCCGCGAATTCGCGCTCACGCTGACCATCGCCGTGGTGGTATCCGCCATCGTGTCGCTGACCCTGACTCCCATGATGTGCGCGCGGCTTCTGCGTCATCATGATGGCGCCAGCATCGGCGGCGAGCTTTCCCGCACGTTTAGCCGCTGGGTCGATTGGTCAGTGGAAGGCTATCGCTGGAGCCTTGAATGGGTGCTGCAGCGGCAGAAGCTGACCCTCATCACCACGGCTGTAACGCTGGTCGTCACCATTCTGCTCTATGTCGTCGTGCCTAAGGGATTCCTGCCGCTGCAGGACACCAGCCTGATCACGGCGGTGGTCGAAGGCGGGCCGGATGTTTCTTTTGCGGAAATGCAGCGGCTGCAAAAGTCCGTCGAGGATGCCATCCGCAAGGACCCGGACGTGACCGGCGTTGTGTCCGTCGTGGGCAGCAGCCCGATCAATCCGACGCCCAATGTCGGCCACGCCAAGATCACGCTGCGCTCGCGCGACCATCGCAGTGCGCTGATAAGCGAGATCATCGAGCGTTTGCACAGGCAAGTCGCATCGATCCCCGGCATCGTGGTCTATTTCCAGCCGGTGCAGGATATCCAGATCAGCACGCGCAGCAGCCGGGCGCAGTATCAATACACGCTCACCGGCACCGACGCGAAGGAAGTGGCGATCTGGTCGAATCGGCTGGCCGAACGGCTGCAATCAAACCCCGCCCTGCGCGATGTGGCCTCCGAAGCCCAGGAAGGCGGCTTGCGGATGCTGGTGCAAATCGATCGCGAAAAGGCCGGCCGGGTCGGAGTTTCACTGCAAGCGGTCAACGACACGCTCAACGATGCCTTCGGCCAGCGCCAAATATCGACCATCTACGCCCAAGCCAACCAATACCGCGTGATCCTGGAGGCCCTGCCGCAATACCAGGATGACCCCAGTTCTCTTGCAAAGCTGTATGTTTCAGGAACCGGCGGTGTGCAGGTGCCATTGAGCGCTTTTTCCACAACGAGCCATATCACCGCGCCATTGGTCATCGCCCACCAGGAGCAATTTCCCGCGGTGACCATCAGCTTCAATCTCGCGCCAAGGGCTTCGCTCAGCGACGCGGTCGCAGCGATTTCACAAGCCGAACGAAGCATCGGAATGCCGTCCAGCGTGACCGGCAACTACTCTGGCGACTCGGCGGAATTTGCGAAATCGCTCGCCGGCCAGCCTTGGCTGATCCTGGCCGCTATTGTCACGATCTACATCGTGCTCGGCGTTCTCTATGAGAGCTTCATTCACCCGCTCACGATCCTCTCGACCCTGCCCTCGGCCGGCGTGGGCGCACTGCTCGCGCTGATGCTGTTCGGCTACGACCTTTCCATCGTGGCGCTCATCGGCATCATCCTGCTCATGGGCATCGTGAAGAAAAACGCGATCATGATGATCGACTTCGCGCTGGAGGCCGAGCGCCACCAGGGCATGTCGCCGCGCGAGTCCATCGTGCAGGCCGCGCTGCTGCGCTTTCGCCCCATCATGATGACGACGCTCGCCGCCTTGTTCGGCGCCCTGCCGCTGGCGCTGGAAGGCGGCACCGGCTCGGAACTGCGCAACCCGCTCGGCATCACCATTGTCGGCGGCCTGCTGCTGAGCCAGTTGCTGACGCTCTACACCACGCCGGTCATTTATCTGGCGATGGACCGTGTGAAAGCGCGCCTGAGCCGCGCGCCGGTCGCACGCAAAAAGCGCCGGCTCCCCGATTCTCCCCCGGTTTCGCATCCGGCGGAGTGAGCCATGAATTTCTCTTACCCCTTCATTCGTCGTCCCATCGGCACCACCCTGCTGGCGACCGGATTGTTCCTGGTCGGCGCGGTGGCCTATAAATTCTTGCCGGTCGCAGCCCTGCCCACGGTCGATTTGCCGACGATCAGCGTGTCCGCCAGCCGGCCGGGCGCCGATCCGGCGACCATGGCAGCCACCGTGGCCGCACCGATCG
>Ga0209726_10009326_pt1 | contig 10250 bp, 5 predicted proteins | sample Subgrocontami54m_FD_187453 | JGI IMG/M metagenome (GOLD analysis project Ga0209726, IMG submission 187453) | Subsurface groundwater microbial communities from S. Glens Falls, New York, USA - GMW46 contaminated, 5.4 m (SPAdes) (version 3) | ecosystem: Environmental > Aquatic > Deep subsurface >... | reverse complement strand
GGTTGGGTTAGGCCACAGGATGCTTTACAGCACGCCGGAGTCGCTTCATGAAAAGCAACCAGCAGCTTTTGGGACCGGCGGATTGGTTGTCACTGCCGATGCGCGCATCGATAATCGGGACGAGCTTATCGCCAGCTTGCATGTTAATGGTAAGGCCAAGGAACGGATCACTGATGTTGAACTGATTCTCAGCGCTTACAAAAAGTGGGGCGAGCAATGCCCGCAACGATTGGTCGGCGACTTTGCCTTCGTAATCTGGGATGGATCCAAGCGGCAGCTCTTTTGCGCTCGGGATGCTCTAGGTATCAAGCCCTTCTATTATTACAGTGACGGTCGCAAGTTTTTATTCGGTTCCGAATTGCACCAGCTCTTTGCGGACTCATCGATCCTGCATGAGCCCAACGACGGCATGATCGCCGAATATCTCGCCTGCGCTCTTACCAGCCACGAGGAGACGTTGTATCGGGGTATCCTTCGCCTTACCCCTGGCCACTCTTTAGTCGTTGGACCTCGAAAGCTCAAAAAGGCGCGCTATTGGGATATTGATCCGTCCGCAACGCTCAAGTACAAAAGCGACGACGAATACGCCGAGCACTTTTTGACTCTTTTCAAGGTGGCGTTGCGTGCTTGCCTGCGCAGCCACCGGCCAGTTGGGGTATATCTCAGCGGAGGGCTGGATTCCTCATCAGTCGCGGGGCTAACCCAGTCGCTCTATCAGGAAGGCGCGCTCCCTGCCCCTGGATTCGAAACCTTCTCGCTGGTCTTTCCAGGGCTCGCCTGCGACGAGAGCGCCTATATCGAAGAAGTCGTAAAGTTGTGGGACCTCAAGTGTAACCTGGTATCCCCGGAACCGTTGCCTATTTCCCAATTTGCCGAGCAGGCGTGCCGCTACCATGATTTTCCCAACTATCCCAATGCCGCCACATTCGATCCTCTCATGACCATGGCGCGAGCGAAAGGCATTCGTGTGCTCTTGACCGGCCTGGGCGGGGATGAGTGGCTGACCGGGAGCTATTATCACTATGCCGATCTCCTGCGCAGTCTTAAACTTCGCGACCTGATTCGCCAGCTTCGCTTCGACTCGAGGGTGCCTAGGGTGATCTTCCCCTCGTTGCCGGTTTTCAGGGTCGGGCTGTGGCCCCTCATCCCGCAGGGAGTCCGTCGTGTAGTTAAAAAGGTTTTGCGACGAAACAGTATACCGCCTTGGGTAGATCCACAGTTTGCTCGGCGGAGCCAGTTGACCCGACGACTTCAAGAGGAAAATAGCGCGAAGAACTTCACCAGCTTTGCGCAGCGTGATCTGTACCGGACGTTGACCAGCGGCTGGAATAGCCATCTCAGCGAAACCGAAGATCGGTTCACATCCTGGGTCGGTCTCGAACAGCGCCATCCGCTCAACGATCGGCGCATTGTCGAATTTGCCTTCGCCCTGCCCGAAGAGCAGCGCTGGCGCGGCGACGAACCGAAGTATGTGCTGCGCCGGGCGATGGCGAACTTCTTGCCGGAGGTCGTCCGGCAGCGGCGCACCAAAGCCGACTTCTCGCATACCTTTGCCGAGGCGCTTAAAGCCGCAGGGGGCGAGTCCCTCTTTGACTCCCTTGCAATTGTCTCCATGGGCTGGGTAAATAGAGCATGCGTGCGCCAAATGTATCAACAGATGGAACGATTCTACAGCGAGGGTGATGAACATTACAGCCAACATGTCTGGACGCTGTGGATGATTTTCGGCATCGATCTATGGTTCAAATCGCAATTCTTGAATAGGAATCATTTCACAAAAGATGCTTCACAATCAGGCGGCCGACGGCCAATCGGTTTAGCCCGCAACGGAGGAAAAGGCTATGACACCAACACGACAGAGGGGAATCGACGGGAAAACCCAGTCGGAGGTCGCGAAAAAATCGGGCGTGAAGCGGTCCTACACTCCACCTCGGTTATTGGAATATGGTAGTATCGCTAAACTTACCCAAAGCGGCGCCTCAGCCGGGACCGACGGGATTCGAATGATGGTTGCTTGTCTCTAGCGCGGTTTGTGGCATGAAATCGGCTGCGCGGACGGCCTCTGAGTAAGCCGCCTTTCATCACGGGCTAAATCGGGGGAAGGAATAATTTGTCGCTTGTCGTCGATGAGCATCGACAGTATCTTGCCGATGACGCAAGGATCTCTGCCTATCGCGAGGCGATCCGCGAAGTGGTGCATCCCGGTGATGTCGTCCTGGACCTTGGCGCCGGCACGGGGATACTGGGGTTGCTCGCCTGCCAGTCCGGAGCCAAACGAGTTTACTCGATTGACGAAGGGGGCATGATTGAGCTGGCGCGCGAGATCTGCCGGGCCAATGGCTTCGCGGACCGGGTGGAGTTCATTAGAGGACTTTCAACCCGTGTCGAGCTGCCGGAGCGAGTGGATGTCGTGGTCGCGGATCAGATCGGGCGCTTCGGCTTTGAGGCTGGCCTGCTTGATTATTTCACCGACGCACGAAAACGGTTTCTGAAGCCCGGCGGGGTTACGATCCCGTCTCGCGTTGACCTGTGCGTCGCGCCCGTCGAATGTGCCGAGATGTGGGACCAGGTCGAGTTCTGGAACAACTCTTCAGTCGGATTCAATCTTCGCCCGGCGCGCTCTTTGGCGGTTAATACCGGCTACCCGGTAAAATTCCTTCCTGAACACCTTCTTGGCGATCCCGTTTCCGCGGCGTCGTTGGATCTCGCGGGCGAGATTGCCGCCCCTTTGAGTTTTGCAACCTCCATTGTCGCGAAAAGAACGGGAAGGCTTCATGGCATCGGCGGATGGTTCTCGGCGCAACTGTCGGACAAGGTCATGATGTCCAACTCGCCGCTGGCAACGGACCGCATCAACCGCATGAATGTTTTCTTTCCCATCAATCGGCCGGTGGAGCTGGCAAAAGGGGACTCAGTCCGTATCGTGATGCAGATTGTGCCGGCCGAACTGATCGTTACCTGGAAAGTGGAGGTATGGGGCGAAGCCGAAAAGCGTCAAGGGCAGGGGCAACCCGTCAAGAAGGCCGGGTTCGCCCATTCGACATTTCAAGGCATGCTTGTCTCCAAGGAAGATCTGCAAAAAACCCAGCCCCATTTTATCCCCAAGCTCTCGCCCTGGGGAGAAGCGCGTCGCTCGGTCGTGAACCTGTGTGACGGCCGGAAAACACTCTCTGAGATCGAACAGGAAACTTACCGCCTCCATCCCCAGCTTTTTCCCTCGCTCGGTAAAGCCGCGGAGTTTGTCGCCGAGGTCGTCACCCGCTATTCTGTGTGACATGCAGCTTGACCCAGGTGGAAACACCATGCGTTATCGGGTCTATGGCCTGACGCTCAGCAGCGACGCGCCAATTCATGAACTCGTTCCTCTCGCCGAAGCGGAGTCCGAAGCGGAGTCCGATGTTCGGGTTTGCTTTTGCTCAGGCCGGAAAAAACCATTCATGCCGTCGCCCTGGTTCATGTCCTGGACCCAGCCGACGGGAGAGCTCTGGCTGCAGTGCGCGAAAGACGGCTGCGGCTACTTGCTCCGTTTCCCCGAGATCGTCGATTTTTTCGTCGACGCCGAGGGCCGCGAGATCAGTTGTGCGCCGGACCCGGAGACGCCGATGGAGACACTCCGCCATCTTCTCCTGGATCAGGTGCTGCCGTTGGTCCTCAACCTCAAGGGCCGGGAGGCGCTGCATGCTACGGCAATCTTAACGCCACATGGTGTCTGCGCCTTTGTCGGACCGACCGGCGCTGGGAAATCTACCCTGGCGGCAAGCTTTCTTCGAGCGGGCTATCCCGTCTTGAGCGACGACTGCCTGGTGCTCGAAGAAGACGATGGGCATATCCTCGCCATCCCGGCCTATCCTGGGCTTCGGCTTTGGGCAGACACGCTCGATGCACTGGGGGAGAATCTCAGCCTATCTCAGCCCGTTGCTCATTACACCTCCAAAAAACGTCTGGTTCTCGACAGCCATCTAACTGACTTCCCTAAGCGCAGCTATCCTTTAGTACGAATCTATTCCCTGGTTCGGTCGGACGTGAATGAAGGCAAAATAAGCCATTCCAGTACGGTCATCGAGCGCCTGTCCCGCCGGGACGGCTTCATGGAACTAGTCCAATTTACCTTTCGCTTCGATATCACAAACCGCGAGATGTTGTTGCGACAGTTTGGGGCTCTTGAACGACTCGTTTCCCATGTCCCCGTGCGACGGCTCCAAGTGCCCAACGCCATCTCGTCGCTTCCCGCAGTCTGCGAGGCTATCCTGGCGGATCTCAATCTCCGGGATGGAAGTCTCGACAGCACCTGCTGTCCCGCCGTCTCCTAGAGCCGGGCGGTGGAGTATGAAGGCGCGCTAAAGATCTTCCTCGGAACAATCTTACCCGGCAGGCGAATGGACGCCTAGAAATCATCCGCTCATGAATCGTTGGCTAGACATCGTCAACTATCACTCTTCTTTGCTTGCCGACAAGGTGCGAACGGAGAGCTACCGGCGGGCTATCTTTGAAACCGTGAGGGCGGGAGATGTCGTGCTCGATCTTGGGACCGGTACGGGAATCCTCGCCTTCTTCGCCTGTCAGGCTGGCGCTCGAAGAGTCTATGCCATTGAAAAAGGTGAAGTCGTGGAAGCGGCCAAGGAGGTCTGCCTCAGGAACGGCTTTCAGGACCGGGTCATTTTTTTCAACCAGCCGTCTGATCGCGTCGAACTTCCTGAGAAGGTGGATGTGGTCTTGACTGAGACCGTCGGGAACTTCGGCCTGGAGGAAGGCATCCTCGGGTTTGTCATCGACGCCCGGCAACGTTTTCTCAAGGAAAACGGCGCAATCATTCCGCAGTCTGTCGAGTTGTTTATCGCCCCGGTGGAATTGCCCGAAAGCTACCAAACGATCAATACCTGGACTGGCGACCTCTATGGAATGGATTTCTCTCCGATTCGGCCCTTCGCTGTCAATAATCTCTATCCGGTGATTTTGCAGCCCAAAGTTTTCCTCGCAGAGCCCGCTGCGCTTTCGCGGATCGAGTTTTCTGATCTTAAATCTCCCGATGTCCGCAATCAGGTCTCCTTGATCGCGAAAAGGCGTGGCGTCATGCACGGCATAGGCGGTTGGTTCGCTGTTCAACTGACAAAAGATATCCTCCTCTCCGATGCGCCGCCGATTATGACGCCAAACTGGTCCCATATATTTTTCCCTCTCGAACGGCCGGTTTCCCTGGAGGATGGCGACCGCTTGAGGGTCGCTATCTGTTCAGCGGATAATGGTGGATTGTGGAGGTGGCAGGTCCAGGTGGACGGCAAGCCCGATTCCGGCGGACACTTGCCGGAGCGCAAGGCGCGGTTCGATCACTCCACTTTCTTGGGCTTTCCGTTATCGAAGGAAAGACTTCGCAAGGAAGCGTCGAACTATGCGCCGAAACTCTCCCGTCGAGGCGAGGCCGCGTTATTCCTCTTGAGATCGTTCGACGGCGAGAAAACCATCAGCGAGCTTGAAAGGGAGCTGCTTCATCAGCACCCGGATTGTTTTAGGTCCTTGCAGGAGGCTTCGATGTTTGTGAGGAAAATGGTCACGAGGTCCACGTGAGATGTCGGAGGCACGGGCACAGGCAGCTTTTTGAAATACAAAAAGCAGCCAGTCCCCGAAAAAGCGGTTAGCCACACGAAACCACAACGCGACAGAGCCGCAACCCAAAGATAGTTTTCACCACGAAGGCACGAAGGTCACGAAGGAGAGAAGATTTAAACGTAAAAGACGCAAAGAATTCCGCCGTCAGTTTTGTAGGGGCAACCCCCTGTGGTTGCCCTTTCGAATACGCAGTTCACCATGTCTTCAATAATCTATCTCCGAACGCTTCGTGTCCGGAGTCTACCCTGAGTGCAGTCGAAGGGTGAGCTTCGTGGTGAGAAAGGGTTTGGTCGATCGCTGATCGGTCATCGGAAAATTTGCGCAAGCTGCCAAAACTTTCAAGTATAGTGGTATAAAGACCGATGAGTTCGAAAGCGATTGTTGTCCGTGATCTGATCAAGCGCTTCCCGCTGCGGCGGCAGTGGGCCGAGATGGTCCGCGGGCCCTTTCGGCAGGAGTGGACAACGGTTCTCGATGGCGTGAACCTCGAGATCGAACAGGGAAAGGTGTTCGGGCTCCTCGGCCCCAATGGGGCCGGGAAAACGACCCTGTTGAAAATTCTCTCCACCCTGCTCCTGCCAAGTGAAGGACAGGCTTTCGTCAACGGCTACGATGTGGTCTCGTCGTCTCACAGAGCCCGGCAGGCGGTCGGTTATTGCCTGGATAGCGAGCGGAGTTTTTATTACCGTCTCAGCGGAATCGAGAACCTGGCATTCTTCGCGGCCCTCAATAACCTCGACTCGCGCAGCGCAACCAGCCGGATCGCCGAGGTCCTGAATATACTCGACCTAAACGGCGCCGCCGATGTTCCCTTTATGACCTATTCCAAAGGCATGCAGCAGAAGCTTGGTCTGGCCCGCGCCCTGCTGACCGATCCGGCGGTATTGCTGCTCGATGAGCCTACCAAGAGCCTTGATCCCGGCGCCGCCGCCGGGTGGCGCCGCTTTCTCCGGGAGACTCTCGTGGGCAAGATGGGGAAAACAATCCTCCTTGTGACTCACAGCCTCGAAGAGGCGCGCGAGTGCTGCGATCAAACGGCCGTAATCGGACAGGGAAGAATTTCCTTTCAGGGGCGCTGGCCAGAAGTCGATGAGTTTGTTCGATCCCATGTGTTTCCCGGTTGCTCTTCCGCGGGCGTCGCATGAAAAAGATTCTCGCGTTTCTGAAACGGGACTTCTTGATCGAAGTGAGCTACCGGTTTTCTTTTGTTTTTCAGTTGGCCTCGGTTTTTCTTTCAGTGGCCTCTTACTATTTTCTTGCCCGTTTCATCGGCCGTTCGTTCGTGCCCGGTCTCGAACCCTATGGCGGCGATTATTTCGCCTTTGTCCTGGTTGGTGTGGCCCTGCATGAGTATCTCGCCACCTCGTTGGACGCCTTCTCCCGGAGCATCCGTGAATCCCAGGTCGCCGGAACACTGGAGGCGCTGCTATCTACTCAGACTTCCCTTCCGACGATCGTTTTCTCTTCCGCGGCCTATCCGTTTCTCTGGACGACTTTCAGTGTGGTCCTGTACTTTACGCTTGGGATAGGGGTGTTCGGAGTGCCCCTGGCTCATGGAAACTGGGCCGGCGCCACGCTGATCCTCATGCTCGCTATCGTCGTGTTCAGTGGGCTTGGTATTCTCTCGGCCAGTTTTGTTATGGTCTTTAAGCGAGGCAGCCCGTTGGCCTGGCTTTTAGGGGGATTGTCCTGGCTGCTGGGTGGAGTCCTTTACCCGGTCACTGTCCTGCCGGAGTGGCTGCAGTTTGTTTCGTTGCTGCTGCCCATCACTTATGCCATCGAAGGGATGCGAGCCGCCCTGCTTCAGGCCGCGCCCTGGTCGCAACTGTGGCAAAGTCTCGGCCCGCTTTTGCTGTTCGCTCTGGTTGTGCTGCCCCTAAGCCTTGCGAGTTTTCACTATGCGACGCGGCGGACTCGCATCACCGGAACCCTTGCACATTATTGATAGTCGAGCGCGCCTTTGGAATCACTACAAGCCTTCTCGCCTATGTTAGGTCATAGACTTGCCAAATCCGTCAAAAATTGTCCCTGACGCGACATTTCTGACCAACTACCATCAGGCGTGCGTTGGAATCACGCTGCACCCGCCTTGAACGAACACCCAGATCTCCCCCTAACGTGCGATCCGCACCTTACCCCGGCTATAGGTCTCGCCAAATAACTGCGCTTGCCTCTGTCGGAATTGATAATGCAAAGACCCAGATTCGGACAAAGGGGGACAATTCTGCTACTATTTCTCCAAGGAGCGCCTCGCGAGATTCTTACCGTTTAGCCTTCCAATATCTCTGAAATTGAAAGAAAGCACCGGGTTATCAAGGCGTTATTTTTTTGGCACAGTACTGGCTTTCATAAGGGCTTGAGGCGGGATTTGATGTTTGTCCTGTGCCCGCATATCGGCGGCACCCAGTGGGCGGAAGCAACTCTCACTGTGGACAACGTAACTACCGAGTTTGTTTGACAGGTCTAGAGAATGATGAACATTTTTAAACTATACGTTCGCGGCTCCAGTGACCATGATCAAAGTCATGATTTGGAAGAATACCCCGATCGTATGCGAGCGAATCAGCCATCCCCCTATTTTTTTCGCCGTTCCGCACCATGGCCTGAGAACGAGACCTCTGATCCCAGCGAATTTACGGCAGAGATGGACGAGCAAGAGCATGTCCTGAGGGAATACTGGTGGATCATAAAACGTTACCGGTGGCTGGTGCTGTCGCTGGCGTTTGCCTCACTACTGTTGAGCGCGCTCTACACTTTCACGAGGACTCCTCTATTCATAGCGAAGACGAGCGTTTTGATAGAGCGCAGGTCTCCGCAGGTACTGAATGTCCATGACGCTCGTTCTGAAGCGTCGAATTTCGATTATTACAATGAGTTTTACAAAAACCAATATCAAATTCTGTTGAGTCCTGCCCTTGCCGAGCGAGTCATCCGTGACGAATGGCTGCAAGACCATCCGCTCTTTGTCGATGGTAAGAAGGGAGACAAAGTAGGGCTTGTGGCTGGTTTCTGGGGCAGCCTAAAGCGTTGGGCGAAGTCCTACCTCCCTATAGCCGAGACCCTGCCTGCTCCCAGGGGCGGCAAGTTAGTTGACGGTTCGGCAATAGACTCTGGGCTCACGGGTCGTTACCTCTCGATGCTGTCCGTCAAACCTATCAGTGGCACTGGCGTGGTAGAGATCTCAGTGACTACACCGGATCCAGCAGTTTCAGCCCGGTTGGCCAACGCTCATGTCGATTCCTATTTGCGGTATCGCATTGACATTCGTTCTGATGCCAATGAAGAGGCGACGAAATTCCTGCAGAAAAAACTGCTGGAGTTAAAGAGTCGCGTGGAAGAATCCGAGTTGTCGTTGAATCATTATCGCCGCGATAAGGGGATCATCTCCCTGGATGACAAACAGAACGTTGTGGTCGATCGATTATTTGATTTGAATAAAACGGTCACTGCGGCAGAAACCGATAAGATCGCTCTTGAAGCGCAAGTCCATGCGATCCGTCGCCGTGACTATGATACGCTGCCCGTTATTCTCAATAGCCCTGTGATTCAAGCTCTTAAGGGTGAGGTGGCTAAGCTAGAAGCAGAACATGCTTCGCTGTCAAAAGAGTTCAAGCCGGGATATGCCCCATTAGATGCCGTCAAGGCCCGGGTTGATGAAACCCGCCGTCGCCTCAACGTTGAACTTCAAAACGAACTCAAAGGGGTAGAATCAGCCTATGTCGTAGCCCAGGCCAAGGAGGCGGCACTACGAGCGAGAATGAATCAGCAAAAGGGAGCGATCCTGAGTCTGAAAGACGCCGGCGTCCAGTACGCCATCTTGGCTCGCGAGGTGGAAAGCAACCGCCAGCTTTACGATAGCGTGCTGCAACGCATGAAGGAAATGGCGGTAGCTTCGGAGATCCGCGCCTCCAATACCCTTGTCATGGCTAAAGCCCGGCCTCCTCTCGGGCCTTCCTATCCCGACAACCGACGGAACCTGTTGTTTGGCTTTCTCCTGGGTATTGCCGGCGGAATAGCTTTAGCCTTTCTGCTCGCGCGGCTCGATAACGCCTTCAAGAGCCCGGAAGAGGCCGAACGCTACGTGGGGCTACCCAGTCTCGGTGTAGTACCGGACTTTTCTCAGTTGACCAACACCAGCGACGCTAAGTTCGCAGGACTAGTAAGCTCAAATAAGTCCGATTTGCCGGATGCCCCGTCGGCGACTGCAGATCGACAACTTGTCATTGTGCAGAATCCCATGTCCGTAATTGCCGAGGCATTCCGATCCCTGCGATCATCGCTCTTGCTTTGCCAAGCTGGACAGCCGCCCCATACGCTGGTATTAACCAGCGCCACGCGCGACGAAGGTAAAACCACTACCCTGATCAACACAGCAATCGCCTTCGCTCAAATGGATGTCCGGGTTTTGGTCATTGATGCCGACCTGCGCCGTCCGCGTTGCCATAAAGTCTTGAAAATGAAAAATGAGGTTGGTCTCACTGAGGTGCTCGCGGGAGGAATGCCGTGGCAGACCGTAATCAAAGCGACGCCAGTCGACAACCTTTTTCTGATGACCAGCGGCTCCACTGCCCCCAATCCGGCGGAACTGGTCGGGTCTAGGAAAATGCGCCAAACGCTTGACCAACTGCGCGAGCATTACCAATTTA
>Ga0209726_10009325_pt1 | contig 10251 bp, 8 predicted proteins | sample Subgrocontami54m_FD_187453 | JGI IMG/M metagenome (GOLD analysis project Ga0209726, IMG submission 187453) | Subsurface groundwater microbial communities from S. Glens Falls, New York, USA - GMW46 contaminated, 5.4 m (SPAdes) (version 3) | ecosystem: Environmental > Aquatic > Deep subsurface >... | reverse complement strand
TCAGCGCGACGCGGAGACGCGGATGCGAGGATCAGGCGCATGGTATTTCAAAGGAAGGGGTACGACACGACGCAAATGGAATCGTAACTCGAAACTCCAAAAGCGAAAAGCGTTTACTTTCCCTCTGACACTAGCCGCACTGCAAGAATGCCGGCCTAAAGGCCGCCGCTACATGCTGCGATGGCCTCGGATTTGCTCCAGCCGAATAGGCGAGCGAGCACAGCGGGAGGCGCGGCCGGGCGCCGCTCGAGAAATTTGCGGGCGATGGCGGCGCGGGCGGCGCCGGGCGAAAGCGAGCGTGCCGCAGCGGCCTGCTTGGGAAAAGCGCGGCAGGTGAGCTCGAAACGGCTGGAGGGCCATGCAGCGGTTTCTTTCTCGGCGCCGAAGTGGACGATAACGAGATGGCACTGGAGCTCGAGCATGGCGCGTTTGAAGCGTGCGTTGCCGGATTTCGATTCCATTTTGCAGGCGTGGCGCAGCTCGAGCGTGGCGAGCGGGCCGTGCTCTTCCAGAGTTTTCCAGATGCTGAGCGCGTCGTGGCTGATGCGGCCTTCGGAGTAAAAGCGCTGGTGATCGCCGGGAGAGGTGGCCGACGTTCGACTGGCAAGAAAATGCGGCAGCAACTTCAGCGAAATGAACATGCCGCGGCCACGAAGGCATTTTGAGTAATAGGCACGACGGCGATGGGGCAACTCGTCTTTCCAATCCCAAATCATCTCGCAGAATGTGTCCCAGCCGGGACCGAGATGGATGTCCCGATGGGCTGCGGCGTAATACATCGAGGGCAGCGGAACGTTTTTCAGAGGGAACAAAACGCAGAAACCGACAGCGTCCAGAAAGCGGACGGCGTCAGCGGGCGCGCGCACGCGACGTGGCCAGACGACTTCGGCGGCGAGGGACAATTTCATGGACCCGGCTCAGATTACGACGGATTCGTGGAATTCGCCAAAGACGCGGCGCATGGCGTCGGCGATTTCACCGACGGAGGAATAGGCTTCCACGGCGGTAAGGATGGCGGGCATGAGGTTTTCGCCGGAAGCGGCGCGGCGCTCGACTTCGGCAAGGGCAGCGCGAGATTTGGCTACGTCGCGTTTTGCGCGGAGTGCGTTCAAGCGCGCCACTTGAGCGGATTCGATGGCCGGGTCAATACGCAGCGTGGGGATGGGCTTTTCTTCCTCGGCGACGAATTGGTTGACGCCGACGACGATGCGCTCGCCGCGCTCGACGGCGTGCTGGTAATCGTAGGCCGCCTTCTGGATTTCACTTTGCACGAAGCCGGATTCGATGGCGCGAAGCATGCCGCCCATGGCGTCAATCTTGTCGATGTACTCACGGGCGCCGGCTTCGATTTCGTCGGTGAGCTTCTCGATGGCGTAGGAGCCGGCCACGGGATCGGCGGTGTTCACGACGCCGCTTTCCTGCGCCAGGATTTGCTGCGTGCGGAGAGCGATGAGAGCCGCTTGTTCGGTGGGCAGAGCCAGGGCTTCGTCGAGCGCGTTGCAGTGGAGAGACTGGCAGCCGCCAAGCACGGCGGCGAGCGCCTGGATGGCGACACGGACGATATTGTTTTCCGGCTGCTGCGCGGTGAGCGAGCTGCCGGCAGTCTGCGCGTGGAAGCGAAGCATCATCGAGCGCGGATCTTTAGCAGCAAAGCGATCGCGCATGAGGAGGGCCCACAGTCGGCGAGCGGCGCGGAATTTCGCGATTTCTTCGAGCAGGTCGCTGTGCGCGTTGAAAAAGAAGGAGAGCTGCGGAGCGAAATCGTCCACCGCCAGGCCGACGTTTAGCGCGGCCTGGACGTAAGCGATGGCGTCGGCGAGGGTGAAGGCCACCTCCTGAACGGCAGTGGAGCCGGCCTCGCGAATGTGGTAGCCGGAGATGGAAATCGTATTCCAGTTGGGCAGCTCGGAGCAGCACCAGGCAAACATGTCGGTGACGACGCGCATCGCGGGGCGGACGGGATAGATGTACGTGCCGCGGGCGATGTATTCCTTGAGCACGTCGTTTTGCACAGTGCCGGCGAGGCGGCGAAGATCTGCGCCCTGCTTCCTGGCAACAGCCACATAAAGCGCAAGGAGAATTGCTGCCGTAGCATTGATGGTCATCGATGTGGAGACGCGGCCGAGGGGAATGCCGTCGAAGAGAGTCTCCATGTCTTCGAGCGAATCAATGGCTACGCCGACTTTGCCGACTTCGCCCTGAGCGAGCGCATGATCGGAGTCGAGCCCGATCTGGGTGGGCAGATCGAAGGCCACGGAAAGGCCGGTCTGTCCCTGCTCAAAGAGGTAGCGGTAGCGGCGATTGGACTCGGCTGCAGAGCCGAAGCCAGCGTACTGGCGCATGGTCCACAGGCGGCCGCGATACATCGTCGGATAGATGCCGCGGGTAAAAGGGAATTCACCGGGATAGCCGAGCTGCTGGTCGGGTTCGGCGGCGGAATCGGGCGGCGTGTAAACGCGCTCCAGCGGCAGGCCGGATAAAGTGCTGAATGCTTTCGCGCTTTCAGCTGCGGTTGGCTGCTTGTCAGTTGGCTTGCTCATAGAAAGGAAATTCGAAATTCGATATTCGAAAAACTCGCGGAGTACAGAGATGCCTTGGAATTTCACGAGTCACGAGTTTCGAATTTCGAGTATCGATCATCATCGCACGCGGCGGGCGCTGCGGAACGCAGCAACGGCAAACGCCGCCATCATCAAAGTAAACGCCAGGGCGATTCCGAAAACCCACAGGTCCGAGCCGCGCTGCCAGTGGCGCCAGGCGGAAGTGCCTCCGAGCGTGGCGAAAAGCAGGAAAAAAGCGCCGGTGACTTCGTGAAACAACTGGCGAATCACGCGCCCAACCGAACGGCAAAACGCCGCCAACGCGGCCAGCAGCGCAGCCATCAAACGATCCGCCACGCGAACATTCTAGCAGAGTGGCCGGGGCGCGTGACGTGCCGCTCGCCGCAAGCCAGCCGGGCGCGAAGGCGAGCAGGTCACAGGGCGGAATTCGGCACTTGTATGGCCCGAGAGCGCGTCATAGAATGGGACAGAATTGCTTCGAGGAGGATGGCCGTGCAACTGGACGACCAGATGAAGCAGTTGCTGCGGGACCTGGGCCACGCGATTAATGAAACCGTTTCGGATTCGGAACGAATCGCCGAGGCGATTTCGAATGTGCGTGCGGCGGGATTCGACATCGTGTTGAAATTGGACGCGACCATCGTGCTCGCCAAGCGCGACGCCGAGCCCAGCAAGCTGACGAAGCAGGACCAGAATTTCCTGGAATCGCTGCACATCCGCGTGGACGAGGAAATCCTGGACGAAGAAAACGCGGAAATGCCAAAGGTGCAGATGACCGCGCAGGACATCAAATTTCTAAAGTCGTTGAAGATTTCACTCGATGAGAAGCTCTAGCATTCGCGCCGCACTGTTGGGAATGGCCATGGCCCTACTGGCGACGGGTGTCTCCGCGCAAGTGGAAACGGGGAAGCCCATCCAACTCAAAGCACCGAAGAAAAAAATTGCAAAGTTCAAAGGTGAAGTGCTATCCATGACCAACGTGCAGATCATTGTGCGCAGCCGGGAGAACGAGCGCGTGATCCGGACGTTCACGTACACGCAGGAAATGCGCGAGAAGATGCAACAGATCATCGACCAGGGCGGCTATCAGCACGGCGACCGTGTGGAAATCCAGCACGAGCCGGGCAGCGACATCGCCCTCAAGATCATCGGAAAGCCCTCGAAACCTCTCTGAGCCGCCGCGTTGTAGCGCAAGAGGAGGCTCAATATGATCCGCGAGCCCGCCGTCGCCGGCCGGTTTTACCCTGCCAATCCCCGCGAGTTGAAACAGCAAATTGAAAAATTGCTCGGTGAAGCCGTTGCCGCGCCAAAGCTACGTGCGCTGGGCTGCGTGGTGCCTCACGCCGGCTACATGTATTCGGGCCACGTGGCCGGGGCCGTGTTCCAGCGGCTGGAGTTGCCCGCGCGGTACATCATCCTCTGCCCGCGGCACTACCGCGAGGGCCAGGCGCTGGCGATCATGTCCGAGGGAACGTGGAGGACGCCGCTAGGCGAAGCCAAAATCGACAGCGCGATGGCCGTGGAACTCAAGAAGGCCTGCCCGCTGTTGCGCGAAGATTCGGTAGCTCATCAAATGGAGCATTCGCTGGAAGTGCAGTTGCCGTTCCTGCAACAACTCGCGGGGGATTTCCGGTTTGTGCCCATCGCGCTGGGGACAGACCGCTTCGCGGCGCTCGAGGAACTGGGGCAGGCCATTGGGGACGTGCTGGCGCAAAAAAAGGAACCGGTGCTCCTGGTGGCGAGTTCGGACATGAACCACTACGAGAGCGACGACGTGACGCGGGCGAAAGACCGGAAGGCCATCGACCAGATTTTGAAGCTGGACCCGCGCGGGCTGTACGACACGGTGCGGCATGAAGGCATCACCATGTGCGGGTACGGCCCAGCGGTTTCGATGATGACGGCAGCGCGGCTTCTCGGCGGGACCCGCGCGGAGGTGATCCGCTACGCGACGTCAGGCGACATCACCGGCGACCGGGACGAGGTGGTGGGCTACGCGGGAATTGCAGTGATGTGAGCTGGAAGTGGCCGGCAAGCAGAATCAAAGAAAAAGAAACGGGGCGGCCGAAAGGGCCGCCCCGACGAGTTTATGCGGAAGCTAGTTACCCTTTGGCGGGCGGGTGGCTGGCCGCTCGCGCGATTCACTGCGCGGCGCCGGGGCCGAAGGTTGCGATGGCGGACGCGCCGGTTCGACGCGCGGCTGCGGTTGCGACTGCGGCGCGGGCCGTGGCTGCGATTCCCAGCGCGGCTGCTGCGCCGGAGCGGGACGCGGTTGCTCGTAGCGCGGCTGCGCCTGCGGCGCCGGAGCAGAAGGCTGCCGCTGCTGCGGCTGAGCATCCTGGCGCGGATGCTGCGACGGACGTACGCCTGCCGGCGCATTATCCTGCCGCGGTTCGCCGCGGCCGGGCACGCGATTTTCATCGCGCTGAATTGCCGGACGCTCCTCGCGGCGGATTTCCGCAGTGGGAGTCTTTCGTGTCTCGGCAGGTGTTGCGGTGGTGCCGGAAAAACCGCGAGCGGGCGGCGCTGCCGGAGTCTCCGCGGATTCGGAACGGCGGGGTGCGTCGCCGCGCCCGGGGACTCCCGGCGCGTTCACAAAGCGGCGCTCCTGCGGATCGTAAACAATTCCAGAGGCAGGGCCCGCTTCGCCGGCACGGCCACGCGTGCGAGGATCAGGCCGTTCGTCCGCAGAACCTTCACGAGTTCGCGGTGTTCTGGGTTCGCCGTAAAAGCCGGAAGCAGGAGCGCCGGAAGCAGCTGGCGGCGAGACGCCATCGTTACCGGCGAGAGCACGACCGCGGGGCCTTCTGTCTCCGTCAAAAGTATCTGGCGGATCAAACGCGACGCGACCACGGCCAATTTCGCTGGTTAGCGGGCGGTCGTTGCGCCGGTCCACACCGGAAAAGCCGCCCGAGTTGTTGCCGGTCGGGACGACCGTGCCGTGCGGCAGATTGGCCGGAGCGTGGCCCGGACGATCATGTGGACCGCGCGGGCCCCATCCCCAGCGGTTGCCGCCGAGATGTACCCAATAAACGATGGCGGGCTGCCACTGATGGAATCCGCCGGGCATCCAGAACCAACTGTTCCGCGCGTATATCCAGTTGCCATAGTGATACGGCGTCCAGCCCCAAGGCTCAAAGCTGACCCAAGTCAAAAAGCCGCCGACGCGCATCCACCGCCCGCTGCAGTATGGCGACCAGCCGATGGAAATGCCGCGAGGCTGCCAGCCGTAACCGTAACCCGGGAGGTTGTACCAGCCACCGTAGTAGTCAAGGTCGGACATGCCGTAGCTGAATGGTGCGCGAGCGTAGCGCAGTGATGCGGCCTGGCGGCTAGCACTCAGAATATTTTCGCGGTCTTCGACCCAACGGTCCCACGCGTCCGTGTCGGGTGCGCGAGCCAGCGTGACTTGCTCACCGTCGGTGCGGAAGAAAAAGGCGCGGTTTTTTGTGATGCGATAGGAGGCGCCGAGGGCTTCGACAGTGATGTCGCCCTTCAGCACGCTGACCGTGGCGCCGTCGTTGCCCACATCAATGCGGAAGCGCGCGTTGCGAGGCAGAATGACAGTGAAGTGCGGCGTGGCGACGCTGAAGCGGTCTTCGTTGGAAAGATTGGCGTAAAACGTGGCGGTGCCGCGGACCAGCCGCAACTGGGTGAGCCGGGCGCCATCGGCCAGGGCCAGTTCAGTGAACTCCAGAAGCGTGTCTTCCGCCAGACGGGCTACAGCGCCGCTTTCAAATTCGATTTCGGCGCGGCCCATGCGGGTGGAGATTTGATAGCCGTGGCGAATGGGGAGATTGAGCAGAGCGCCCTCCCAGCCGACCTCTTCGGGCCGCTGGACTTGGACGTCGCCCTCCACATAGCTGAGGCGGACGATGCGGGCATAGCTATAGTCCTGGTCTCCCGAAGCCTCGGGAGCAGCTAAGGCGTGCGGCGCAGCCAACACCAGACTCAACGTCATCAAGCTGAGAGCGGAGAACGCGATGCGTCGGTTCATGGCAACCCCCTAGGGGGACCCAATCACTACCCATATAGTCCGATGGCGCCGGGGGACAAGAGGTTGCGCCGGGCAGACAAGTCCATGGTGGCCCCGCGGGGGTTATGGGTCAAGGAGAAAGAAGGTGGCAAAGGCCCGCCATTGTAGCGCAGCCACTCTTGCTTGCCCTGAGCGAAGCGAAGGGGCTGCGCTCTTCACCGCGGCCGCCCGTTGTAGCGCAGCCACTCTTGCTTGCCCTGAGCGAAGCGAAGGGGCTGCGCTCATCACCGCGGCTCCCGCCCCTCGAGATCGACGCCGCTTTGTAGGGGCGCACCTGCCTGCTCTACATGCCGGAAGGACTCACTTCCCGCCCTCTACGATCCGGATGTCCTCCTCGCTCAGGCCGTAGAGGTCATAGACGAGGCGGTCGATTTGGCGGTCGAGGGCGGCGCATTTGTTTTCGAAATAGGTCTTGTTCTTGTCTGACTTCGCCTTCGCCAACTGCTTCTTCGCCTCCAGCATCGCATCTACCATTTGCACGATCTTGTCGTGGCACGATTTGTTTGCAGGATTGGCTAATTCTAACGAGCGGATTGGTAGGGAACTAAGTTCGTAAATGCGTATCTCAGGAAACGTCTTGTCTTGGCGGTTGTATTTCTTTTTGAAGTGATAAGCCAAGAGGGATGAATTAAGAATGCCGAGTAGATACTTGGCAATACTCTGGTCACGCGGTTTGACGATCTGGAGCAGTTGACTGGTAACAAAATCCTCGTCTGTGAACGTTGAGATGAGACGCTCGCCAACGATGCGCCGAACCAAGAGACGCTGGCCTTCAAAGAGGGATGGGTCTCGGTGTGCTGCCAAATTCTCGCCATATTTCAACCAACGGTTTTTCCATGTGATTTGGTAGCGGTTTACATCTTTGCCTTCAAGGTAGCGGCGGTATTTTGAGTTCAGCTTTTGCTTTGCCTCAAAGACGTGCCTTTTAGCGTCCGAAGGTTTTTGAGGAGGTGTCCCTTTTCCGGTTTCGTAAATCTTGATGCCGAATTTTACATCAGCAAGGGATTCGAGCTTAACGGAATTGTGTTCGACTCTCTTGCGAATAACCACGTCTTGCTCGCGCAAACCGATGTTAAAGATCTTGTATTCGTCGTCGCACCAAAGGTCTTGCGGAATTCTATGACTGAGAAGAATTTCGCCGCTATCGGGCAAGTATATTTCCACTTTACCGGATGGATGATCGCTTCGTTCTAAGATCGTGATGATGGGCAACACGACGGCTTGCGAGAAAACTTTGATTCGCGAGTAGTCTGTGATGGTGGCAACTTGTGTCTTATCCATAATGAACTGTCGCAGTTTTGTATTCCCTTGGTTGTTGAGCCAAGTGTTCGGAGTGATGAAACCAATCCGCCCGCCTTGCTTCAAGACTCGGATTCCCCGTTCCCAAAACAGCGCGTAAATATCGAATTGATACTCTGCAACTGTGAAATGCTTCATAAAATAGTCATATTTTCTCCCGCCTTCTTCCTTCCACTCTCTGCCGCCAAGGTACGGCGGATTTCCTACGATGGCGTCGAAGCCGCCGCGTTTCATGACTTCGGGGAAGGCATCCTCGAAGTTCATCGAGTTGAGTTTGTGTTCCTCGTCCCTGGGAAAGAGCTGGCCTTCGAGAATGTCGGTGCCGATGAGCGAGTTGCCGCAAACTATGTTCTTGCTCAGGTCAGGTAGCAACTTTTTCAACCGGGCTGTGTGCTCGAACTCGAGAAAGTATTGGTGGGCCGTCGCCGTGGTTTCGTCTTGGAGCAGCTTGAGGTAGAGCGAGAGTTGGGCGACTTCGACGGCTTGGGTGTCGATGTCCACGCCGTAGATGTTGTTGAGCAAGATTTCGCGTTTCTTGCGGAGCGAGAGAAACAGCTTGCCCTCGCGCACAAGGCAATCACCTTTGCGAGTCTTGTCAAGGTTCTCGTTGTAATACTTGCCGTGGTAGGTCAGCAGTAGATCGTAAACTCCGAGCAGGAAGGAGCCGCTGCCACAGGCGATGTCGCCAAAACGCATTTCGGCAATCTGGTCTGGCGTCTTGCCGGCAATAAGTTTGCCGACAGTATTTTCGACGATATAGCGGACGATGTACTCCGGCGTGTAATAGACGCCGCCCGCCTTGCGGACTTCGGGTTTGTCTACGACGGTCGCCCGTTTGCCGGTGGCGACGATGACTTTGCCAAGGAAGCGTTCGTAAATTGAGCCGAGGATGTGAATGGGGATGGCGTCAAAGTCGTAGGGGGAATTGATATGCGCGAGGCTCTCACAGATATCGGCAAAAACGGTGTCGTCCACGCGGAATTTTTCGCCGTCGAGGATCTCGTGGTGCTTGAAGACCACGCCATTGTAAATGCCGTCGAGGCGGCGGCTGGCGGCAACGAAATCGTCCCACGCTGTGCCTCTTTCGCCAAACCTATCCACGAGGCGATGGGGCTCAATCCCTTTGTCTTCGAGGAAGCGAAGAAAGACGAGGCGGTCGAGTGTGCGCTGGGCGAGCTCGGTAAGCGTTTCGCTGTCGAGCTTTGGATTCTTGTTCTTGAACGTGCGGGCTAGTGAAGTGCGGTATTCGTCGAGTTCCTTGAGGAAAGAATCGTCAATACGCTGGTAGCCGCCGGGGAACAGCCCCCGTTGGACGGCCTTCCCCCGCGGCTTAGGCAGTTCCTTGGCGCGCTTCTCCAATGAGCCGTCGGCGACAGCCTCGCGGGAGAACAGCCAGTAAATTTCGGCGAACTTCTTGGGGTCGGTGTATTCGCTGTAGTGGTACTTTGCGACGTGGCAGAGTAACGCCGTGTCGATATCAGGCTTGTAACGGCAGTCGAGAACGTGGAACTGCTCAAAGTCGGTGAGTACAGCCAGCGGCGTGTCGCTGTTCCATCCATAGCGGATGGTCTGGAAGTAGTTGTCGGCGGTGGCGATGTCCCCGTGCGGCTTCTTGGCCTCGACGTAGAAGCGAACGTCGCGGTAGTTCGGGGCGACGTGGAAGGCGTAGTCGGCGCGGCGTTGACCGCCAGCCGAGACGGGCGGCTCCACTTTGACTTCCTGCTCGTAGGGATTCGTTTGCTGGTCGTGGTTCACGTCCCAGCCGAGCGCGATGAAAAACTTATCGATGAAGTCCTTGCGGGCCTCGGCTTCCTGATATTCGGCAGACAGATATCGGAATTCGTTGGCTTTGAAGGTCGCAGCGAGGTTTTTGACTTTCTCGAAGGCTTCGTCGAAAGCTTTCGCTGTCATGTCAGCGCAGAGTAGCAGGAGCGTGGCGGGGCAGGCAAGCGCAACCGGCTGACCGGCCCGTTACGATCCTTTCCCTGTCGGAGCAGACAACCTCTCACCAAATTAGGACAGTATCCTCAGCCCATTCCCCTTGACACATCTGTAGCTATAAGCTAATATACGAAGACGTGTACTCACGAGAAGCTAAGCATTGCCCCAAGGGGTCGGGGAAAGGGTAAATAAAAATGCTAACCCTTTTGTCAGCAACACTTGCAAAAAATTCTCCCACAAGCCCTTTGTCGGCAACGCTTCCCCAAAACACCGGGGTGGGGGGGTGGTGCTCTTTCACTTTCACACTTCCACACTCTAACCCCTTTACCATGAACACTTACGCCCCAGATCGAACTCAAGCCTCTTGGAATGAACACTTACGCATTTCAGGTGGGGTGGGGGGGGGGGGGGGTA
>Ga0209726_10009323_pt1 | contig 10253 bp, 9 predicted proteins | sample Subgrocontami54m_FD_187453 | JGI IMG/M metagenome (GOLD analysis project Ga0209726, IMG submission 187453) | Subsurface groundwater microbial communities from S. Glens Falls, New York, USA - GMW46 contaminated, 5.4 m (SPAdes) (version 3) | ecosystem: Environmental > Aquatic > Deep subsurface >... | reverse complement strand
CCCGCCGTAAAACTCAGCCCGCCGACGGTCGTGCAAAGTGTGCCGCAGGCGGGGAATCCCGCCACCGTGGTCGGAGTGCCGTCGTAATTCGTGGCTGTTGCCGGCAGCGGCGTCGCGCGCAACGTAAACGGAACAGGCGACAAGTCGGTGGCTGCCTTGTGCACATTGCCGCCGCTGGCTCCGGTATTGGCGAGCGTGCGGCCAGTACCCGCGGTTGCCCAGGTGGCATCGTGCGCCGTGATGGTGAGACTCGCGGGACGGATCGCAAAGCGGTCGGTGGAGCAACCTTCACCTGCTCCAACCAGGGTTTTCACGACGTGTACGCGCACGTCGCGGTAAGAATCGGCAGCCGTGAAGTTAACCGGGCTTATCACCCCCAGGTTGAAATTGACCAGTTGCGACGTGCCTGCAATCGGGTGCCATTGGCCGACAGCAGCACCGATTGGGCGGCATCCCGTAGCGGCATTCAACGCACCGGTATTATCCGACGAATCGAGCAATTCAACCGTGACGCCAGCCTGGGTGTATGTCGTGTCGACCGCATTTTTCGCAACATTGAGCCGGACCAGGCGCACACTCAAGGCGACACCGGATTGTTTGGTCTGCACCATGCCCAGCACCGCGCCTGCCGGGGTCGTGGTTTCAAACGCATTGAACTGGCCGGGCAGCGGGGTAAATCCGAAAAGCGGCTCACCGATGGCAATGTCGTTGGTGGTTGAGGTCAAATCGATATTCTGGGCGCGAGTACTGGTGGCAGCGGCGGTAACCAGCGTGGTTGGACTCCAGTACGTCCCGCTGTAGTCTTCAACGATGAAATTGGCTGTCGCCGCCCCCCCATCCACGTCTCCCGCGACAAACTTGAACGTGGCATCAACCGGCACAGCGGTGGTATTGATCGTGGCGGTCGTAAGCGACCAGTAACGGTTCACGCTCTTCGCCGCGTCAATCCCGGTGGTGGCGATCGGGGTGGTCACCTGCGGATGATCGGTCGGCGTCACGCAGGCGGTCACACTCCCCGCCGTGCTGGTGGTTCCAGTCGTGATTTCGACCGGTGTGTAGTTGGTGGCATCGCCCACCGGAAATTCATCCTGCCCGGCGACTGCACGGAAGTTGAGCGTCGCCGCAGCATTGAACATCTTGCGCAACGCCCCCTGCACATAGCTGGTGCTGCTGCCGCCGGTAATCGTGCCGGCTGCGGCCACGATGACCGGCACCTGGCTGGCACAGTCGGTGGCGCAGGCCGGACTGGTGCCGGAGGTAACGATGTCGCCGCTGGTGAGCGTCAGCGTGGCGTTGACGGTCGGAGAGGGTGTGCCGCACACGATGGACACATTGTTGCCAGCCGTCTTGTTGATCGTCAGGTTGTTGAACGTAGTCGCCACCGTCCCGCCCAGAGTTGAATTCGTGCCGTTGAACGTCACCGTGCCTGCACCCGCTGCCGCAGTAAACGTTCCGCTGTTGCTCCAGTTGCCGCCGACCGAGTGCAGGAAAGCGCCTGCGGTGAAGGTGTTCAGCGCATTGAGGGTAAAGTTGCCACCCACCGTGAGTGCCTGCGCGGCAGTGGCGCTGGTCGCGGCAGCACCGGACATGGTGAAATTGCCAGTGACCGTCATGGCGGTGGCAGGCATGGTCTTGATGCCGCTGCCGCTGAGCGTCAAGTGGTAATACGTGGCCGGAGCACCGGAGGGCACTTTTATTGTCTGGTTTCCCCCTCTGCTGTAGATCACCGTGTTGGAATTGGCATTCGCGGTAAGCACCCCTGTGGCCATCGGCGCTGCCGTCGACCCTGAATTGCTGTAATTCAGTGTGGAGTTCACCGCATTCACCCAGGTGGAACCGGCCACGGAGCCGTTGAGGGCGCCCGCGATAGTCACTGTGCTCGTGTTGTTGTTGGTGATTGTGATCGCTCCCGTTACCGTGACCGCGCCGTTGAAATTAATGGGACCCGCGCCACCGATAGCCTGACTGTTGGTATTGAACGTCTGCGTGGCCGTGCCGCCGTTGAAAGTGCCATCGTTGGTGATGCCGCCTCGAAAGACGATGGCTTCGTTTGCCGTGTTGGCCCAGGTGCCGCCGCCGTTGACCGTCACCAGGCCAATGAAGGTGGCGCTGCCGCCAGTCGATGTCTGGTCGATGGTGCCGGTATTGTTGACCGTGGTCGTGCCATTGACGGTCCAGTTGGAGCCGCCGACATTGAGCTTCCCCGAGTTGATGACCACGTTGCCCACGACAATGACGACATTGGCCGTGACGACGCTCGCGCCGGCGGTGGCGATGACGGCGGTATCGTTGGAGCCGGGCGTATTGGCCACCGGCCCGTTGCCGCCGGCGCAGCCCGTCCAGGTGGCCGGCGCATTCCAATTGCCGCCGGCAGCCGTGGAAGTGCAAATCACCGCATAGGCACCGCCGCTCCAGCTGCCCAACCCAACCAGCAACACGAGCCAAATGGTTGATTTGGCGAGTCTGCTCATGGCCCGCCCCGGCGCGCGGGTTTGCCCGACCACGCTATCCTTGCACACACTATTGCGCCACGTCGCATCCATGCGTCTTCTTTCCTTCTGATCGACTCGTCTGGCCCGGCCGCACTTTGCTATCCGTGCGGTCTGAGATTCTATTGTGCAATTGTAACCGTCATCTGCCGCTCGACGTAGTCCGGGGTTGCCACAGCGCCCTGAGTTGCGGTTGAAGTAACCTGGTATATCGTCACCGTTGCTCCCGCCTCCGAGGCTGCTGCGCTGCTGCATAAAACATTTACGCTAAAATCCGCCAGCGTATTCGTTAAGGCAACCGATGAGGAGGTCGGCCCCGGCTGACATGCGCCCGCAAATGTGCCGCCCGCCACGCCGCTCTGAATTATCTGATACGCACCCCACTCCATCCCGGCACGCGAAGCCTGATACGCGCGCGCGCCCATCACGTCCAGCGCCGAGCTCTGCTGCTGGACGGTAAAGAACGTCATCATCACCGCACCCAAACTTGCCAGCACCACCAAAAGAAAAATGGCCGTAATCAGGCTGAACCCGCGCTGTATGTTTTGCATTGTTTTCATGGCACGTTGCTCACGTGGGCGGAGCTATACAACGTGACTGTCTCACTACTCTCGGTAATACCCAGATTCATCGTCACCAGCCCTGAGCGCTGCGCCACCACATTGGCGTCGTAAATGAAACTGCAAGAGCTCACGTTTGTCGCAAGCAAGGCGGAGGTGCCGCCAGCTGGGGGGGCGGGTTGCCCCGCCAGAAACCCGTAATTCCAGTGGCGCCTGAGCGTGCCATTGGCTGCATCACAAGCGTAGGTAACCGGGCTTTGCGCTACCTGAAAACGGTGGGCGGGCGAATCGAACGGAAATTGCTTGCCGGCGATGGTCACGGTAGTTGCAGTATTGGACGAATAGGTAGTGCAATTGGGGCTGGCGGCACAATTGGCCGCCCCCGCTCCATTGTCATAAGCGCTCGCCCCGGTAATGCCCAGGTTGTACACCACGATGGAGTCCCCTGCTGCAAAAACCGGCATTGGCCCAATCACATCAAACGAACTGTCGGAAATGGTGAAGTCCAGCATGTTGCCTGGTGTATCCACACGATAGCGCCCGCCGCCGCTGGTGGGAATAAATTCCAGGTAGCACGCAGCCACACCGTTGCAGGCACCGCTCACGCGCACGCTGTTCGGCAGCGCCAGACGCAGATCGCGCCCAATGCGGCGCAAGGCGGAGTCGGCAATGTCCGTCATCTCAGCGCGGCGCGCGCTATCCACATACCCCTGCACCGGCGCTCTGATGAATATCGCCACCATGCCCCCGATGATGCCGGTGATGATGATCACCATGATCATCTCGACCAGAGTGAAGCCTTGCTGACGAGAAGAGTGAAGGGTACGCATCATCTCAATCATCATGGCAAATTATTCGGCGCATAGCGGGTGCGGTAGCCATCCAGTACCACTGTGGTGTTACCGGGGCCAGTCGCCGTGACAGTGATGCGCAATGCGGCATCATCCGTAGGCAGCCCCAAAGCTGTTCCCGCACGGTTAATGTCCACTTTTGCGGTGTAGCCGTTCAAAGCTGTACCGCCCGGGTTGTTGCCGATAATATCCTTGATGCCCCCAGCACCGGTACTATCGCACCCCGCATTGGCAATACCCGTATTCATCTGACAGCCGCCGTAGTCGGCCACATTGTCGAAAGGGTCGGTAGTGGAATAGCGCGTTTCGCTGGCAGGCGTAGGCGATGTCAGCGCGCCTCCTCCTTTGTTCTGATCATTCGCTCCGCCAGCGCCGCCTGTGCAGCCCGCTGCGCTGGTTGCCGTCACCGCACTTGCATCACCCGGGTCGCAATAGGTGAACGGCATCAGTTCCACCTCTTCCAGCAGCGATTCGGCGATCGCCAGTGCCTGCTTGCGCACCAGCGTATCGGCGCTGTGCCCGATGACCTGGTTCATCACCAGCAGGACACCCGTCACGGCGACGCTGATGATGACGATGAACATGACGAGTTCGATCAGGCTGACGCCATGCTGACGTGAAGAGTGAAGGGTAAAGGGTGAAAGGGCGGTTTTGTCATTCCCGCGCAGGCGGGAATCCAGCCGGGTTTTTATAAAACTGGATTCCCGCCTGCGCGGGAATGACGGCTTATTAAACCGGTTAATGCACATAACCAGTTTCCGCCTCGACGCTGATGGAAGCAGCATAACCGCTCACCGTGAAGGGCGGCGGTGCTGCACTGGGCCTGCCCAGCGCATCAAAATTAAATGCCGCCGGAGTGGCCGCGAATGATGCGTTGCTGCTGGAAACCGAATAAGGAGACTGCCCTGTCGGGCCCGTGAGATTGGTGCCGCAGGCAGCAGTCGCACCGGTGGTCAGGGTAACGCTGTTCGCGGCGAACGCAACACACACAAAACGGTGCTGCGCGATGGCAGTCTTCTGTGCATAGCGCAGGCTGGCAATAACCTGATCGTAGAAGCCGCGACTATCGAACACGTTGCGGTCAAAAAAGCGCGGGGCGGCAAAGGTGGCAAGAATACCGGCAATCACGATGATCGTGATGAGTTCGACTATGGTATAGCCGGGCATCCGGTTAACAACCACCCTGTGCGATCTATTCATTCCCGATCCGCCACCGTAAAGAAAAAGGGGCGGGAAAAATTCCCGCCCCCATTATGCTACTCAACCCTTATTAGCAGTTCGTGCGTGCAGGAGCCGCACTGGTTGTTGGAGGATTGCCCACAGCAGAAGCAGCGGTATAGGTAATGGCGCATCCAGCATATCCAGTATCAGCAGCGACAGTCAATACAGAGGTGCTGAGCGCACCGCCTCCCGTCAGGCTGTAATCGGCCAGGCCGCCTGCTGCAACGCCGATGCCAGCCGCATCTGCCGTTGGATAACCGTTAATCATGGTTACGGCTGCGCCCTCCATGGTCACGGCTGAAGCCGGATTGAGGTTCTGCACCAACTGCAAGGCATGCGCCAAAGCCGCTCCTGACTGCACCGAAGCGCGGCCGCCATTGATTTTGGCCAAACGCGCATCAGTCTGCAAGTCAGCAAACCTGGGCAACGCAGTCGCCGCCAGGATGCCCAGAATCACGATCACCACGATCAACTCAATCAGGGTAAAACCTTGTTGTTGTTTCATCTTTAAACTCTCCTTAAGTTCTGTTGAGGCCTGTCCTGAACCCCGCCGAAAGGCCGCAGCCCGTTAAACATCACACTTCCAAACCCCGTGCCGCATTGCTAAACCGGATGGTATGGGCCGGATTGGGAACACGGCACACCAAACCCCCGCCTGACTCGCGCATTCTAACCAACCAGCCGGATTTTGCAATAAATATTTTGCGACGCGCAACTATAGTTACGGTGGCGGTTTTGCGAGCGCGAACAGCCAGTTCCGGTTATCGGAGGCATCTTAATCAAACCAGTGATACGGCATAGTCGGCTCGAACAGGACGCCGGCTAATTCCTTGGAAGTTTTGCCGGGTGCACCCAAGGCGGGGTCATACATCAGGTTGGCCCGGTAACGTATCCATTTTTGCCCATCCTTGCCGGGAATAAAATGACTGGCGCGATCAAGCACGTAGACCAATTCACGCGTCTTCAGGTCGAACACCCAATTCCCCGGAGCGACCGAACGCGGTGTCGGGTCATAAAACTCGCCTGAATAATTGCGCGGCTGTATTGCCAGCCATCTCATCGGGTTGTCCGTTGTCAGCGCGGTGACTTCTGATTCCATGCCGCGCACCAGCAAGCGCCCATACTGCATGACCAGCGCACCCTGTATCGCACTTGCCACCCCGACCATCGCCGCTTTTTCTGCCTGCTCCTGATAAAGCCATACGCGGTTGAGGAGTGTCCCGGCAAGAACTGAAAGAACGGCGATAACCACGATCAACTCAATCAGGGTGAAACCTTTTGAGGATTGCGGATTGCGGATTGCGGATTGCGGATTCAGGACTGAGAATCCAAGATTAAAAGGGATACAGTAAGAAGCTGGGGATTGATAACCAGCCACTTGGTTGCCGTCTTTCAGGTGCCCGGCCAAAAGTTCTTCGGCTGGCAACCTAGTGGAATGGCTATAACCAATGACTTGCCCAGCGTATTTTGCTGGGTTAGTCAGATGGCTAGTAGTTGCATCAGTAGTTTCACCAGTTAAATCTGTGACACGATGCACCCTGCCTCGCTCCGAAATCCACAATCCGCAATCCGCAATCCTCATTTATGCAACGCCGCCTTGCCCAAATCCCAAATCGGCAGGAAGACGCCCAGCGCCAGGATCAGCACCAGGATGCCCAGCGCGATGATCATGATGGGTTCGATCTGCTGGCTGAGTGTCTTCACTTCGTATTCCACCTCGCTCTCGTACATTCCGGCAACCTCAAACATCAGGCCGTCCATATCGCCGGTTTCCTCGCCCACCGCAATCATCTGCAGTACTACGGCGTTGAACACGCCGGTCGCCAGGGCAGTGCGCAATATACTTTCGCCGCGCTCGACGCCGTCACGCATCTGCTCGACGCGGGCGCGCATGAATTCGTTGTCCACCACCATGCTTACCACGGTCAGCCCCTGCACGATGGGGATGCCGCTCCTGAAGGCCAGCGCCAGGCTGCGCGCAAACCGCGCCAATGTTCCTTTTAATATGATTTTCCCGGCGACAGGAATCTTGAGCTTGTACTTGTCCCATTTGTACCTGCCATCCGGCGTGCTGGTATATGTGCGAAAAACTGCCACTGCACCAATTGCCATCGCCAGCAACAGCGGCCAGAAATGCACCATGAAGCTGGAGAAGCCGATGAGAACCCTGGTGAGCAACGGCAATTCGGCATGAAAACCCTCGAATACTTTGACAAACGCCGGTATGACAAAAAGGTTCACGATCACGATGGCAATCACCATGGCCGCCACCACAAACATCGGGTAGCGCAATGCACCACGAATGCTTTCATTCATTTGCTTCTCGAACTCAAGATGTTCATACAGGTGCAAGAAAGTTTTATCCAGCATGCCGGTCATTTCCCCGACTTGCACCATGCTGATATAGAACGGTGAAAATATTTTCGGATGGCGCCGCATCGCGATGCTGAGTTCCCGACCGCTGTCCAGGCTTTCGCGCAAGTCCTGCAATACGGCGGCAAAATCGCGGTGTTGCGACGATTCCTGCAAACCTGCCAGCGCACGCATGATGGGTACCCCCGCCTTGAGCAGCGTATACATCTGGCGGCTGAACAGCATCACATCCAGCGGCTCGACTTTTTTCGCTCTCAAGGCGCGCCACAGCGAGGGGCTCTTGACTTTAGCGGTAAGTATCACACCGGATGGCATGATCTCGGTAGGCGTAATGCCAATGTTGAACAACTGATCGGCAATGGCGCCTGTATCAGGACCATCCAGGATGCCCTGCACCAGATCGCCGCGCGCACTCCTTCCCTTATAGGAGAATACGGCCATCAGTCTTCCGCACGATGGCTGATGTGCATCGCCTCCGACACCGTGGTGTGCCCCAGCACCACCTCCGATAACGCATGGTCGAGCAGGGTGTAGCCTTTCATCAACGAATGCACCATTTGCCTGAAGTAATTGGAATCGTGGTGGGCGGCAGCATCCACCAGACTGCGCTCCATCTCCAGCATTGAATATACCCCCATGCGCCCGCTGTAACCTGTGCCATTGCAACGCGAACAGCCGCGCCCTTGCCGCAGGTTGACCCAACGGTCGTGCTGGATGCCGCCATGCTCCAGCCATTCGCCTTCCTGCGGAGTGGGAATATACGGTTCGCTGCAGCTGTCGCATATCCGGCGCAACAGGCGCTGCGCCAGTATCACATTTACCGAGGATACCACCATGTATTTCGGCACACCCATGTCCACCAGGCGGAACAAGGTGCCGGTGGTATCGCGCGTGTGCAGGGTGGAAAACACCAGGTGCCCGGTCATTGCGGCGCGCAGGCCGATCTGCGCCGTCTCGGGGTCGCGTATTTCACCCACCAGGATCACGTCCGGGTCCTGGCGCAGGGTCGAGCGCAACACGCGCGCGAAAGTCAGGTCGATCTTCTCGTTCACCTGCACCTGATTGATGCCCGGCAGGCGGTACTCCACCGGGTCTTCCACGGTGATGATTTTCTGGTCTATGGTGTTGATCTCCGCCAGCGCCGCATACAGCGTGGTGGTCTTGCCGCTGCCGGTCGGCCCGGTGACCAGCACCATGCCACTGCTGCGCCGGATAATTTTTTGGAAACGGGCGAGCATCTCCGGCGGCATGCCCAGCCTGTCCAACGCAAGGAAACTGGCGCCCTCATTAAGCAGGCGCATCACCACCGATTCGCCGTATTGCGTAGGCATGGTGGAAATACGCACATCCACCGCCTGGCCGCGCACCAGTACATTAAAGCGCCCATCCTGCGGCAGGCGCTTTTCCGAGATATCCAGCCCGGACATCAGCTTCAGGCGCAGCACCAGCGAGGGGGCGATCTTCCTGTCCGCCTCGGTCTGCAGATGCAGCATGCCGTCGATGCGGAAGCGGATTTGCAAACGCGCTTCCTGAGGTTCTATGTGAACATCGGAGGCGCGGACTTGCGTGGCGTCATTGAACACGGTCTGCAACAGCTTGACCACCGGCGCCTCTTCGAGGCCCACCGCCTCGCCCATCGCGCCGAAGTCAACATAAGTATCACCCAGATCTTCGGAAAGCTCGCGCGCCAGGCCGGATATCTCCTCGGTGCGGCGATAGACGCGGTCTATGGTTTCCAGCAACTGCCCTTCGGTGATCACCGCAAGGTCGATGTCGCGCTTCAGGACACGCGTGAGTTCGTCGAAAGCAAACAGATCGGTGGGATCAGCCATGCCAACCAGCAGTTTGTTGTTGCGCTCTTCCAGTACCAGCGTGCGAAAGCGGCGCGCCTGACTCTCAGACAGGCGGCGGACAATCTCAAGGTTGACGTTATAGTATTTGAGGTTGATATAGGGGATATTGAGTTGCTTGGCCAGCGCTTCAGAAATATTGTCTTCGGTGACAAATGCGTTATCCACCAGCACCCGGCCGAGCTTGCGTCCGCTGCGCTTCTGTTCATCAAGCGCAAACTTGAGTTGTTCCTGCGAGATGAGCTTTTGTTGCACCAGCAAATCGCCGAGGCGAATTTTTTCCGGACGCGCCATAATGTCTTCCCTGAATGTTGTTGTTTTAGCCCGCTCTTTTGGACACATGCCTGTCACAGGCGGAAGTTAGCCTTTTTTCGTGTTACTGACAAGACCCAATGTTCAATGTGATCCTTTATCAGCCGGAGATTCCGCCCAATACCGGCAATGTCATCCGCCTGTGCGCTAACACCGGGGCACGGTTACACTTGATTCGCCCTCTCGGTTTCGGGCTGGATGACAAACAGTTACGCCGTGCCGGGCTGGATTATCACGAGTATGCCAATGTGCGTGTGCACGATGACATCAAGGCCTGCCTGCAAACGCTGCCCGGGGTACGCCTGTTTGCCTTTACCACCAAGGGCGCACGGGCCTATCACGAGGTGCGCTATCAAGCCGGGGATGCCTTGCTGTTCGGTCCGGAAAGCCGCGGCCTGCCAGCGGGCATATTGGGGGCGTTAACGCCGGAGCAGCGCCTGCGCCTGCCCATGCTGCCGCATAGCCGCAGCCTGAATCTATCCAATACCGTGGCGGTGGCAGTATTTGAGGCGTGGCGTCAGTGCGGATTCTTTCAGGGTGAATAGTGATGGGTGATAAGCGCACAGGTTTTACCCATCACCACTCACCTGTCACTGA
>Ga0209726_10009322_pt1 | contig 10254 bp, 10 predicted proteins | sample Subgrocontami54m_FD_187453 | JGI IMG/M metagenome (GOLD analysis project Ga0209726, IMG submission 187453) | Subsurface groundwater microbial communities from S. Glens Falls, New York, USA - GMW46 contaminated, 5.4 m (SPAdes) (version 3) | ecosystem: Environmental > Aquatic > Deep subsurface >... | reverse complement strand
TCTCCAGCAGCGCGGACATCACCGGATTCACCTCGTCCTCCAGCAGCACCAGGTCGCCCATCATCACGTCCATCCCCGCGTCGCCCTTGCTGAACGCCACCCAGCCGCTGAAGCCGAAGGCCATCGGCAGTGCTATCCCCGCCACTTGGACTTGCATACCGCGCGGCACGTTCACTTTCAGCACGCCCGCCTTGTAGTCTCCACCGCGCCCGAGTACGTCCAGCACCTTCTTGTAATCCGCCGGCATCTCTTGCGTTCCAGCCCCTGCCGCGAAAACAAATGAAAACAGAATTGCCAGCGTAAGTCGCTTCATGGATTGTTCCCTTCGTTGCTTTGGATTCTTTCTTCGGGAGGTTTCACGCGCCGGAACGCGGCGTACAGAATCACATCGTACACGATTTTAATTCCTCCGCCGAAGAACAGCGGGCTGGCCATGGAGAGCCCTTTCATCGCCGCGCCCGCCAGCGCCGGCGCAATGGCATACGACACATTGCGCGTAAACGTAGTGAACCCGCTCGCAAACGCGCGCTCTTCCGGCCGCACCACCGCCAGGATGTACGATTGTCGCGTTGGCACGTCCATCTCCACCAATCCTTCGCGTATGAGGAACAGCACAATGGCCCACGGCAGGCTCGGCGCAAACGGAACCGCAATCAAAAAAAGACTCGACGGCAAATGTGTGAACACCATCGTATTCAGCAACCCAATTCGCCGCGCCAGCCACGCCGCCACCAGGTGCGACGCCGCGTTGGCCACCCGCGCCCCGAAAAACAGCGGCCCCAGTAGCTCTTCGCCCGCGCCGAAGCGCTGAAAAAACCAGTACGACACCAGCGCGCTCGACAAAAATCCGCCGCCCAGGCTGTCCATTCCCGTCAGCGCCGCCAGTTTGTAAATCGCGGCGCGCGTGTCGTGTGTGTGGACGGATGCCGCCTCGCCTTTCGCCGCGACCTTTTCTTTCGCCGCTTCGATGCCTGGCGAAAGACACGCGTACAGTACCAGTGAAATCACCGCCAGCGCCGTGTACAGCACCCACGCCGCCTGGTACGACCTCGCCGCCTCCCATCCCCACGCGTGTCGCAGCAGATACGGAATTCCCGCCGCTAAGCTCCCCAGCGCCAGCCCTGCGTCGAGCAGCAGGCTGTACCACGCGATGGTCCACGTGCGCCGCTCTTCCGTCGTCGTGGACGGCAGCAGCGCCTGTTCCAGCGCATACGCCGGCCCGCGGTCGCGCCCCAGCCCGTTGATCATTCCGAAGAACGCGAAGCCCAGCAGCACCACCGGCGCATCGCGGTAAACCGGCGAAACCACCAGCGCCAGTCCGCCCAGCGCATTGAACGCGCCCAGCACAATCAGGCTGAATCTCCGCGCGCGATCCGCAAAAAAACTGCTGAGCAGCGTAGCCGTCGCGATGCCCGCCAGGCCCGCCGTTACCAGCAACCCCACCTGCCGCACGTCCCAGCCCAGCGAATTCATGTACAGCGCCAGCAGCACGCCGCACATGCCGGTGCCCAGCGAGCGCAAAAACGCCGCCGCGTAAATCAGTGTCCGATCTCTCAGGGATGCCATCAGTGTTCAGGCAGGGAACGTGTTTCGAATTTCGCTTCTTGGTTTTCCTATTTTCTATTTTCTCTTTTCTATTTTCTTTACTTTCTGGGTTCGCGGTTCACCAGTTCCTCCCGCCCCGAAAGCTTCCACCGCGATTCCGTCGCTGCAACTTTCTCCGCGCCCGCCCCGCCGTTGTTCGACAGGTGATAGAGCACCGCCGCCAGCACCGCCGCATCCTCCACCGACGGCACTTCTTTCGCCGCATCTCCGCTGGCCGTCCCGAGACCTCGGGAGGCTGGCGCAACCATCAGCAACTCGTCCAGCCATCGCGTGTGCAGCTTCGCGCTCAAGAAATCTGGCTCGCTCATGATCCGCCGGAAGAGGCCAATGTTCGTCTTGATTCCGCTCACGTAGTATTCATCAAGCGCTCGCTTCATCCGCGCGATGGCCTCTTCGCGGTCCGCGCCCCACGCAATCAGTTTTCCGAGCAGCGGGTCGTAGTCGTTGGGCACCACCCATCCAGGATAGACGCCGTCGTCCATGCGAATGCCCGGCCCCGCCGGAATCCGCCGCGCCAGAATTTTCCCTGGCGACGGAAAAAAATTGTTGTCCGGGTCCTCCGCATAGACGCGGCACTCAATCGCGTGCCCGCGAATCGTGACGTCGTCTTGCGCGAACGGCAGCTTCTCCCCCGCCGCCACGCGAATTTGCAGCTTTACCAGGTCGAGCCCGGTGACCATCTCCGTCACCGGATGCTCCACCTGCAACCGCGTATTCATCTCCAAAAAATAAAAATTCTTCTGCTCGTCCACCATGAACTCGAGCGTGCCCGCGTTGGTGTACCCGCCCGCACGCGCCAGCCGCACCGCTGCCTCGCCCATGCGTTTTCTCATCGCCGCGTCCACCACCGGCGACGGCGCTTCCTCGATCACCTTCTGGTGCCGCCGCTGGATCGAGCACTCGCGCTCGCCCAGGTACACCGCATTGCCGTGATGATCCACGAGCACTTGAATTTCGATGTGCCGCGCGTGCGCCAGATATTTTTCCAGATACAGCCGACCGTCGCCGAACGCGTTCGTCGCCTCCGAGCTCGCGTCGCGCCACGCTGCAGCCAGCTCGGATTCTTTCAACACGCGCCGCATGCCCTTGCCGCCGCCGCCTGCGATGGCCTTCAGCAGCACCGGATACCCCGTATCGCGCGCGATGCTCCTCGCGTCTTCCAGCTTTTCGATTGGATCCAGCGTCCCCGGCACCGTCGGCACATTCGCCTGCTTGGCCAGATGCCGCGCCGCTGTCTTCGACCCCATTTGCTCCATCGCTTCCGCCGTCGGCCCGATGAACGTGACCTTCGCCGCCGCGCACGCCCGCGGAAGCTGCGCGTTTTCCGCCAAAAATCCGTAGCCCGGATGCAGCGCGTCGCATTCTGCGCGTTTCGCTACGTCGAGCAGCTTGTCGATGCGCAGATAACTTTCCCGCGACGCCGCCGGCCCGATGGCGTACGCCTCGTCCGCCAGACGCACGTGCATCGACGCCCGGTCCACGTCGCTGTACACCGCGACGCTCTGGATGCCCAGCTCGCGGCACGCCCGCACAATGCGCACCGCAATCTCTCCCCGGTTGGCTATCAGGATTTTCTTGAACATTGGAAGTTCCGCATCGCGCGGATTTCAGTCTAGCACACCGCTCAAACGCACGGTTTTTGTAGGGGCGCTGCTTGCTGCGCCCAGGCGGTTTCGTAGGACAGGCTTTCAGCCTGTCCGGCACCCAACGCTAAACTTGTCATTCCGAGTCCCGATGCCTTTTATCGGGACGAGGAATCTGCTTTTCGTCTTTTGGCAATCCGCCGGTTTTCTTCTTGTACGAGCTGAAACGCTTCCGCCAAATTCCGCAGCGTCGAACAAACCGTCCGCCCCTGCGTGTTCACACCCGGAATTTGCTTGATATAGCCAACGTACCAGCGTCCATGCTTTTCGATAACGGCAGTGAGCTTTCGCTTCACCTCAGTTCCGACGCGTTGCATGAGAATTATGGCACCTCATCAATCAGCCATGACTCGGGCCCAACCTTTGTGAGAATGATTTTCGATGGCGCTGGGCGCAGTTTTTGCCATCGTTCGTCCGTGTAATGCTCGTAGAGCCGAACTTCGAATGCAATCCGATCATTGCCGAGCCTTTTTCCGGATGTGATTTCAAAGCCTTCGTGATGTGGATTGGATATCCCAGAAACATACTGGTTCCATTCTCTCTCCGAGCGCTTGGCCTTCAAAGACGCTGACAGAAGTTTCATTCCAGCGCGAGTGTCTCTAGACTGCCATGCACACAGGAACCGATTTGCCGTGCCAAGCGCAAGCACGTAATCCTGATCGATCTCGAGTTTTGGGGCGCTCGACGATTCTCCTGAGAGGTTCAGTGGAAGGCAAACGAGCACGGTGAGAATTCCTAAGCGTGAAAGCGGCATCTTGCGGTCTCCTTACGCAGCAACGAATGGGGTTATTTTCTGAGCAACGATTCACAGCGGAATGTTGCCATGCTTCTTTTTCGGGTTCGTGTCGCGCTTATTTTCCAGCGCCCGCAGCGCCGCAATCAATTTCGGCCGTGTTTGTGACGGCTCAATCACCGCGTCAATGTATCCGCGTTCTGCGCTGACGTACGGGTTGGCAAACCGCTGCCGGAATTCGGCAATTTTTTCCTGACGCAATTTCTCGCGTTCCGCCTCCGGCGTTTTTTCCAGCTCGCGCCGGTAGACGATATTCACCGCGCCTTCCGGCCCCATCACCGCGATTTCCGCCGTCGGCCACGCATAGTTCGTGTCCGTGCGGATGTGTTTCGACGCCATCACGCAGTATGCTCCACCGTACGCCTTGCGCGTAATCACCGTAATTTTCGGCACCGTCGCTTCCGCATACGCGTACAGCAGCTTTGCGCCGTGCTTGATGATTCCGCCAAACTCCTGCTGCGTCCCTGGCAAGAATCCCGGCACGTCCTCGAAGGTAATCAGCGGAATGTTGAACGCGTCGCAGAAGCGCACGAACCGCGCGCCCTTCACCGACGCGTTGATATCCAGGCATCCCGCCAGCATGGCCGGCTGGTTCGCGACGATGCCCACCGGCCGCCCGTCGAGCCGCGCGAATCCCACCACGATATTTTTCGCGAAGTGTTCGTGCACCTCGAAAAAATAATGTTCGTCCACGACGGCGTGGATCACGTCCTTGATGTCGTACGGCATCATGGGGTCCACCGGTACGATGCTGTTCAAACTCTGGTCCGCGCGGTCCGCCGGATCCGTGGTCGCGCGCCGCGGCGGGTCTTCCATGTTGTTCGACGGCAAAAAACTCAGCAGCTCGCGGATCATCCCCAGGCAGTCCGCGTCGTCCCGCGCCACAAAGTGCGCCACGCCGCTCGTGGCGTTGTGCGTCATGGCGCCGCCCAGCTCCTGCTTCGTCACTTCCTCGTGCGTCACCGTCTTAATCACGTCCGGCCCGGTGACGAACATGTACGCCGTTTCCTTCGTCATCAAAATAAAATCCGTAATCGCCGGCGAATAGACCGCGCCGCCCGCGCACGGCCCCATCACCGCGCTGATTTGCGGTACTACGCCGCTGGCCAGCGTGTTGCGCAAGAAAATATCCGCGTACCCCGCCAGCGACATCACGCCTTCCTGAATCCGCGCCCCGCCCGAATCGTTCAACCCGATCACCGGCGCGCCGTTGCGCATGGCCAGGTCCATCACCTTGCAGATTTTCAGCGCATTCGATTCCGAGAGCGATCCGCCGAACACCGTAAAATCCTGCGCGAACACGTACACCAGCCGCCCGTCGATTCGCCCGTACCCGGTCACAAACCCGTCGCCTACCGGTTTTTGTTCTTCCATCCCGAAGTCCGTGCAGTGGTGCGTCACGAACTTGTCCAGCTCCTCGAACGTGCCTTCGTCGAGCAGCATCTCGATGCGCTCCCGCGCGGTCATCTTGCCCTGCTTGTGTTCGCGCTCGCGACGCTCCGGCCCGCCGCCTTCTTCCGCCTGTGCGTTGCGCTTGCGCAACTCTTCCATCTGGTCGCGCGCTTTCGCTTTCAATTTTTCTTCGGGAGACATGAGGGCTTCCTCTCCGGACTGCCGCAACTCGCTCGCTAGCCTGCCACACCCCATCGTTACGGGCAAGACAGTCTGCTGAAAGAATTGGTTCTCTTGGGGAGTTCATCACTGAGAACTGAGTACTGATTACTTCTCGCCGTTCACGATCCCGGCGGCGGCGCTTCTTTCCGGTACAGCCGCACTACCAGATGCGTCGAAAAATACGTTGCGCCCACCAGCAGCAGCACGCCCAGCACTAGCGTCGCCATCACCGCCCCCGCGCGCAGCCAGGGAATTTGGATCGTCGTCACGCGCACTGCGACAAAATGCAGCGCCAGCACCGCGCTGAGCATCACCGCAGTGCCGGCCAGAATCGAAATCGTGATGAGGAGTTTTCGTTTCACGCGTTGCGCTAATGCACGCCCGACCAGTTGTCCGCCACCAGAATGGAATTCCCCGGGTTCGCCGGATCGTATTTCACGCTCACCGGCAGCCCGGTGACGATGCGCCCCACGCACGCCCGTTCTTCCAGTCCGGTGATGTCCTGCGCCGTTTGGTAGGTCACGCCGGAGATGGAGTAGCTATACACGACCACGTTGCGAGGCGTGCCGTTCGACGCGCCGTTATCGGTCGCGCGGCGTTTCGGCACGGGGTTCAAGTCCCCCGAAAGCTCCTCGCGGATTTCCAGCACTTCGCCCTCGACGATGCGCCCCACCTGGTTCACGTACACGCGCCGTCGCCGTTCGATTTCGTTAGGATCCCGCGGTCGCCGTCGCCACCAGACGGCAATTCCTCCCGCCGCCAGCAGGACGCCGGCTGCGGCCAATAGCGCCACGTGCCAATCGATTCCGCTGAAGTTCAACTCCCCATCTTCCGTGTCCCGCTCTGCGGGATCGCTTCCACGATGTCCCCCAGCGACTCGCGCGCCTTTTCCCAGTCTTTCAAAAATGCTTCCAGGCCCCGGTCCGTCAGCGGGTGCTTGAAGAGCTGCTCAAACACTTTGAACGGCATCGTCGCGATGTGCGCGCCCGCCTTCGCCGCTTCCACCACGTGCAGCGGGTGACGCAAGCTCGCCGCCAGCACCTCGGTCGCAAAATTGTAGTTCTTGTAAATTGTGAGGATGTCCCGCAGCAGCGCCATGCCGTCGTGCGAAATGTCGTCCAGCCGCCCCAAAAACGGGCTCACGAAGTACGCCCCCGCCTTGGCCACCAGCAGCGCCTGCGACGGCGAAAACACCAGCGTCATGTTCACGCGGATGCCTTCGTGCGACAGCGTGTGGCACGCGCGCACGCCGGTGGGAGTCGTCGGCAGCTTCACCACCACGCTGGGGTGCCAGCTGGCCACCTCGCGCCCTTCGCGCAGCATCCCCTCGTAATCCGTGGACACCACTTCCGCGCTGATCGCGCCGCCCTTCACAATCTCGCAGATTTCCAGGATCTGCTGGCGGAACGGCTTTTTCTCTTTCGCCGCCAGCGTGGGATTCGTGGTCACGCCGTCGAGCACGCCCATCTCCGCGGCCTGCCGGATTTCATCCCGGTTCGCGGTATCCAGAAAAATCTTCATCGTCCCACGTCCTTTCGGCGCTACTCTTCCGCCGCAATCACTGCATTCCGCAGCGTCCCGATCCCGCTCACCACCACTTCCACCACGTCACCCGGCTTCATCGCGCTCACTCCCGCCGGCGTGCCCGTAGCGATTACGTCGCCCGGCTCCAGGGTCATCACGCGCGAAATCCACGAAATTATAACACCAATGGAAAAAATCATGTCCGTTACCGGAGCGTGCTGTTTGCGCTGTCCATTCACGTAGGTCTCCACCATCGCCGCCGCCAGGTTCAATTCCGTCTCGATCAGCGGCCCCAGCGGGCAAAACGTGTCAAAACTTTTCCCGCGCGTGAACTGCACATCCACTTTTTGTAGGTCGCGCGCCGTCACGTCGTTCAGGCAAGTGTACCCCAGCACGTACGGCGCAAACTCCGCGGCGGCGATTCCCTTGCACCTCTTTCCAATCACCACGGCCAGCTCGCCCTCGTGGTCCACCCGCTGCGAATCCGGCGGATAGACAATCGGCTCGTCCGGCCCGATTACCGCCGACGGCGCCTTCAGAAAAATCAGCGGTTGCTTGGGGACTTCGTTGCCCAGTTCTGCGGCGTGCTCGCGATAATTTCTGCCGATGCACACGATTTTGCTCGGCGTCACCGGCGGCAGCAGCTTCACCTGTTCGAGCGGCCACGCGCGCGTGGTCTCGAACCATTTTCCGAAAATGTCCCCGCTGATTTCGTGCACGGTGTTTCCGGCGATGCGGCCGTACGCCGCTTCTGGGTGTTGCTCGCTCCCCAGCCCTTCGGCAGTGAACTGCAGCGGTTGATAGCGGCAAAGTTTCATACGCGCGCCTCCGCAGCGCACAGCCACAGAGTACCCAAAAGACTGAAAAGGGAGAAGCCTTAAAGAAGATCGGGGAGAGAAATCATCGAGGCGAGCAACTCCGGAGCTGCTTACATCCTTCGCCGATGCGCCGCAATCGGTTGGTGCCGCAGCAACAGCACCATCCCGGCCACCCAGCTCACCACCGCCGCCACGCCGTACACCAGCGCGCCCAGAATGAACAAATGGAACGGCGATTTGCCCAGCCGGTCATGCAGGTGGATAAAGAAAATTCCCATCAGCGCATAATTCACGCTCAGGATCGCCCACCCGCACATGGCGGACGCAAACATCTTCACCGGCGATCGCAGGAAGCAGCCGATGGGGATCAGCATGAAGAAGAAAAACGCCGCGTACGCAGCGCCGTTCCTCACGTCCGCTACAGGCTCCAGGAACTCCACGCGCGTCGCCACCAGCACGGAGATCACCATCACCGCGGTCAGGTAGAGGCCGGTCAGCACGCCCACGCGCAGCGTGAAGTTGCGCACCCACTGAAACCATCGCGAGCCGGGGAGGAGCGAAGGCGTCAAATCTTTTCTCTTTCGTTGGCGCCGGGGTTCGGCGCCGTTGCGGCGACAGAAGCGCTCTGCGGGCTTTCATTCCCGGCACGGTCCACTGCGCTCACCGTGTAGGTGTAGCCCCTTCCTGTGGCCACCGACATATCACGAAACGTCGGGGTGGGCAACAACTCCCGCGTCAGCTGTGTTCCTGCTTTCCCTTCTTGTTCGCTCCGGTACACATGGTACCCCGCCGCGTCCGCCTCCGGGCTGATGCTCCACGAGAGTTCGATGTGTGCCGGTGTTTCGCCCGCCGCCGGCACGTACACCGCCACCAGATTTTTCGGCGCCGCTGGCGCAAACGTGTCCTTCAGCGTCAGCACCACCGCCTGCGAGTCCGCGGACTCCACCGAATCCAGCTCGTACTGCGCCACGCTGCGCACCGTGTAGAGATACGTTTTCTCAAACTCGATCTGCGCGTCGCGGTACGCCGCTGTCGGGCTCACCCCCAGCAATTCCACCGGCGTTTTCCGCTTCCACTTCGCTGCATCGCTCTCTGCTGCATTCGGCTCCACTTCCGCGCGGTACACGCGATAGCCGGTCAGCGCCGCGATCGCCGCGCCGCTCGTCGTTCGCGACGGCGGCGACCAGCGCAGTTCCACGGCCGGCTCGGTCACGTTCGCCGTCACATCGCCGCTCGCTTCCGGCACCGGGTACACGCGCACCATCGCCCGGTTCGAATCCGCCGACGCCGCTTTCTTCGACGCTCTCGTCCGCACCATGTACGCCATCTGCTCGCCGCTGTGCGCTGCGATGTCCGCGGCCTGCAACGGGTCGGCAAACCGCAGCCGGTCGTCGGTCAGGTAGGAGTCCAGCACCGCAGATGGAATTGTATAAACCTGCGACAGCGCCGCGCGCGCTGCTTGCGTGCCCGCCGGCACAAACGCCCGGAAAATTTCCACGTCCGCTGGCGCTTCCAGCGCTTCGCCCTCCGCTGTTTTCTTCGGCAGCGTAAACATAAGCACCACGCTGTCGCCCGTCTGCCGCGCCGCAAGGTCCGTCACCGCCGCGGGGATCGGCGGTCGCGGCGGCTGCGGGTCCCCCGGCGTTCCGCAGCTCATCAAAAACAGAAAATAGAAAAGAGAAAAGAGAAAATAGAATTGAGGCCACCAAGAATTTCCCTGCAAACGCACGCTGCGGGGAATTCTCTCCTCTTTTCTATTTTCCATTTTCTATTTTCTGTTTTACAGAATGAATCGGCTCAAATCGTGGTCCTTCACAATGTCGGCGAGCTGTTTCTGCACGTAGGCTTCGTCCACTCTTACCGTTTTCTTTTTCAGGTCCGGCGCGTCGAACGAAATTTCATCCAGCAGTTTTTCCAGGATGGTGTGCAGCCGCCGCGCGCCGATATTTTCCGTCTGATCGTTCACGTTGGCCGCAAACCGCGCGATGGCCGCGATGGCCTCGTCGGTGAAGCTTAGTTTCACCGCTTCGGTGTCCAGCAGCGCGATGTACTGCTTGATGAGCGCATTCTTCGGCTCCGTCAGGATGCGCACAAAATCCCCTTCGGTCAGCGATTGCAGCTCCACGCGGATGGGGAAACGCCCTTGCAGTTCCGGGATCAGGTCCGACGGCTTGGTCACGTGGAACGCCCCTGCTGCAAAAAATAAAATATGGTCCGTGCGCACCATGCCGTACCGCGTGTTCACCGTCGTCCCTTC
>Ga0209726_10009318_pt1 | contig 10256 bp, 9 predicted proteins | sample Subgrocontami54m_FD_187453 | JGI IMG/M metagenome (GOLD analysis project Ga0209726, IMG submission 187453) | Subsurface groundwater microbial communities from S. Glens Falls, New York, USA - GMW46 contaminated, 5.4 m (SPAdes) (version 3) | ecosystem: Environmental > Aquatic > Deep subsurface >... | reverse complement strand
GTTTCGCGTAGTCTTCATGAGTCTCGCTGGATCAAAGTTTTCGCTCGGCGGCCACTCCTGATTCGACATCGTGCGGCCAGAAGCGTCACCCGCTTTCCACTCGAAAATGGCGCAGATCATGTGCCAGCGCCGTGGGCCGCAGCCCAAACGTTCCGGGCCTGCGACAGGGTGGACGTGAATTCTGCGTAACCTCTTGAAAAGCCAGGCAGGTTCCTCAGATCCTGACGCGGCGTTGCCTTCCAGCCGGGCAAACGAAACCAAGCCTTCACCGGCCAGGGCGCCGCGCGTGCGTGAAAATTTACCGTCTGGCGTGAGAATTTACCGCTCCCGGCCTCGTCCGGGGCACGCTTGATCGGAACGCGGACGCTCCCGGCCGCGCGCAAGCGGGGCAAAACCAACGGTAGCCGCGCCTCGCTATGGTTTTCCCGGTGGTGTCCAGACCTTGTTCAGGTTCCTCGTGACACGAGGGCACACGTCCTGCTAAAAGCGACTCGGACTAACGAGGATTCATTATGCCGACTCAAATGCGTGCCAATCGTGACGACCGGAGGGACACGTCAGCAAGTCCCAAGGCCTTTTCTCTGGCTGAACTCCTGGTCGTCGTGGCCATCGTGGCCACGTTGGCCCTGCTGCAACTGCCGACGCTGGGCAACGCCAAGAGCGGGACCAAGCTGGCCATCTGCCAGGACAACCTACACCAGTTGACGCGCGGCTGGCTGCTCTATGCAGGCGATCACGATGGCTGGTTGCCAGGCAACCTGAACGGTGGGGATGCGATGCTCGGCTTAGCGGCGGCCAAGCGGAGCTGGTGCGTCGGCTGGTTGGATTTTGCCAAAAGTTCGGCGAACACGAACACGCTTTTCTTCAGTGAAGCTCAGCTTGGGCCGTACGTCCGGAAGGTGACCTCCATCTACCGGTGCCCTGCCGATCCGTCCCTCGCCGACCACGGTGACCAGTGGTATCCCCGCGTGCGCAGCGTTTCCATGAACGGCTACCTGGGCGACGGGCCAGCTCCGTGGACGACCGGCTACAGGCAGTTCAAGAAACTGCAGGAGGTCGTGAATCCATCCCCCAACCGCGCCTTCGTGTTCATCGACGAACGCGACGACAGCATCAACGATCCCTACTTCGCCATCGCTATGGACGGTTCCTTCCCGCCCGATCCGCGCAGCTACACCATCGTGGATTTTCCGGCGGACTGGCACAACCGCGGCGCGAACCTGTCGTTCGTCGATGGCCACGTTGAGACGTGGCACTGGCGCGACCCGCGCACGCTGCCGCTCCATCGGCGTGGCGTGCCGTTGGCGCTGAACGTGCGGTCGCCGAACAACCCCGACGTGGCGCGCCTCCAGGCTGCGGCGAGCAGCAGGGCGAAATGAGACCGCCCGCCGAAGCTCCCGAAGGCGGTCTGCGCCGCGCGTTCACACGCGCGGATCTGCTCGTGCTCCTCGCGGTTGTGGCCGGCTGACTGACGTTGAATCGTCACGGTGGCGCGTTCTTCGCCATCTCGGAGATCAGCCGTTCGTCCAGTTCCTTGGCGGCATTGTAACCCGACATCTTCAACTTGGTCTGGAAGGCCGCCACCTCGACCAAGCGCGCCAGATCGCGCCCCGGCCGCACCGGCAGGATGATGTGCGGCACGTCCGCGCCGAGGATTTTCACGTATTGCTCCTCCATGCCGAGCCGATCGACGTCCGCTACGTCGTTCCACCATTTCAGGCTCACCACCAGGTCCACGCGCTTGTCGCGGCGCACGCTCTTGACGCCGAACATCGCCGCGACGTTGATGATGCCGATGCCGCGGACCTCCATGTGATTGCGGACCAGTTCGGAGCTGGTGCCGATGACGTCCCGGCCGTCCACCAGCGTCACGCGCGTGACGTCGTCAGACACCAGGCTGTAGCCGCGCTCGATCAAGGCCAGCACGCACTCGCTTTTGCCGATGCCGCTCTCGCCGCGCACGAGCACGCCCACGCCCAGGATATCGACCATGCTGCCCATCTCCGTGCCGCGCGGCGCGAACAACGTCTCCAGCGCCAGCGTCGCGAGGTTGATGAACTTCATCGTGATCAGCGGCGTGCCGAAGACGGGCAGGTCGATCTCCTCGGCCATCCGCAGGAACAAGGGGTCGGCGTGGAAGCTCCGGCAGAAGACCGCGCAGGGCATCTTGTGTCCGAGCAGGGTCGCGTAGCGCTGCCGGCGTTCCGCCGTCGAAAGCGACTTCAGAAAATGCACTTCCGCGTTGCCGAAGACCTGGACGCGTTTGCTGGCAAAGTATTTCGTGAAGCCCGCCAGCGCCAGGCCGGGCCGGTTGACCGTGGGTTCATGGATCACGCGCTTCAATCCCTGGGCGCCGGCGATGAGTTTCATCTGCAGCTTGCCGGCGTTGTCCGCGTAGAAACGCTCGACGGTGGCAACCTCGTGTTTCATGCCGCGAGGGTGGCGGTAGAGCCGCTAAAGGTAAAGGGCGAAGCGAGTGCGGGATGCGTAAAACGTAATGCGTAATGCGTAATGCGGGACCAAGTCAGCAGACCTCCTGACAAAATCAGGCCTTACGTTTTACGGATTACGTTTTACGCATTACGCATTACGCATTACGGATTACAAATTAAACTCCGGCCCCAGGTAAATCTCCCGCGCCTTCGGATCGTTCACCAAGAACTCCGCTGTCCCCTCGCAGAGGACTTCGCCGTGATGGATCACGTAGGCGCGATCGACGAGCTTCAGGGTCTCGCGCACGTTGTGGTCGGTGATCAGGATGCCCAGACCGCGCTCCTTGAGGCGGCGGACGATCTTCTGCACTTCATAGACCGCGATCGGATCGATGCCGCTGAACGGTTCGTCGAGCAGCATCAGCTTCGGACTGGTGACGAGCGCGCGCGTGATTTCCAGGCGGCGCTTCTCGCCGCCGCTGAGCGTGTAGGCCTTGCTTTTGGCCAGCGGAGTGAGGTCGAGTTCGTCGAGGAGATACTTCAGCCGCACGCGCCGCTCGTCCGCGCCCATCTTGCACGTCTCGAGAATGGCCAGCAGGTTTTGCTCGACCGTGAGCTTGCGGAAGACGGAAGGCTCTTGCGTGAGATAGCCGATGCCGAGCCGCGCGCGCCGATGCATCGGCAGGCGATTGATGGTGCGATCCTGGAACTTCACCGTGCCGCCATCCGGCTTCACCAACCCGACCACCATGTTGAACGTCGTCGTCTTGCCCGCGCCGTTCGGGCCGAGCAAGCCAACGATTTCGCCGGCCCGCACGGTGATCGACACGCCGTTGACCACGCGCCGCCTGCGGTACTCCTTCACGAGTTTGTCGATCGCCAGCAACGTGGTGTTGCTCGCGGGCGCGGTGGAAGCAGTGGCGGCGGCTGGCGTCATCGGAAGTTCACAGATCCCCTCGCTGATCGAAGCAAACCCTCGCCCCGGCCCTCTCCCTTTTCCAAAGGGAGAGGGAGAAGCGGCAGCGAGCCTCCGGTCTTTCCCGGAACTTCACCTGCGCGCCAGCGTCTTGGACTGCGCCAGTCCTCTGGCGCTTTTAGGTCTCGTGCCTGGAGGCGGGCGATTCCAAAGCGCCAGAGGACTGGCGCAGTCCAAAACTTGGCGCGTCGCGAATTCACGGCTTCGGCTGAGGCCTTGGCTCCGCACCGGCCGGGTTTTTCGGCGCCAGCAAACCCGGCTGCTTGAGGGCTTCGGGTTTGAGTTTCATCCGCACGTGGCCAGTGGCGTGAAGTTTGTTTTGCCTGCGGTCGAGAACGACCACGTCGGCTACCAAGGTGCCCTGGGTGGTTTCGAGCGTCGGGCTGCCCGTCAACTCCACGACATCCGTCGCCGCCGTATAGACCGCCTTGTCGCCCTGACCGCGCGTCTGGTCCAGCTTGTTGATGAGCACGACGCTCTTCTCCGCGACGATGCTCTCCATCTCCGAGCCGGCGACGGCGAACTTCGCCGTCAACACGCCGCACGTCAGGACCATTTGCGCATCCTCGGCGCGCACATCGCCGGTGTACACGGCCAGACCCGATTTGCCGTCATACAGAAACTCGTGCGCGACGATGACGATGTCGTTGGTCTTGGCCGCGTCGGTTTTGGCGGGTTGAGCAGCCAATGGCGCGGCGAGGCCGAGCAGAACCCCGAAGAGGACGACCCAGCAAGCCGGTCGATCGACGGACAGCTTCAGGGATCCGACTGATTCCATCCCCCTCACTCCGGCCCTCTCCCCAGGGGAGAGGGAGAGCCGCAGGCGGCGCTTGCCGCCATCGAGCGCGTCTTGAGTATTCGGACACTGGTTGCCGGTTCTCCCTCTCCCCAGGGGAGAGGGCGGGGGTGAGGGGAAAGGAAACGCGGGAGCGGCAGGCGTTAGCAACCGCTGCAAGAGCCGTGAGAGCTTCATGGATTTGGATTCAGAGGGTTGACAGGACGATTGCGGATCACCGTGTGCACGCGATTGGAGATGGCCAGCGTCGCGTTCTGGGGCTGCCAGGCGAAGCCTTCGCCGCTAATAGCCAGCCGCCCATCCGCGGTGCGGGCGTCCAGCTTGCCCGCCGAGAAAGCCAGGCGCTGCTTCAGGTCGTAGGTGCACTCTGGCGCCTCGACGACGAAATCGAGTCGGCCGTCGGCCTTGTAAGTTTCCAGCCGCAGTTGCTTGATTTGGATTTGGCCGTTGGCTTGCGGGACGGCTTCCGCGCCGATGAGCAGGAAATTGGTGCGGTTCTGCGCGTCGAATCCAGGCAAGCGAAAGCCTTTGATCAGCGCGCCGGGCGCGAGCGGCTGCGCAGGCATCTGGAACGAACCGAGCAACCAGAAGAAGAAAACTGCGCCTGCTAATGCCCCGCTGACTGCTCGGCCGAAACCTCGGTGCTTCGCACATTCCCGGCGCTCGTGAGGTCCATCATGAAGCCGCGACTGCTGTTCGGAGCGCTCTCCCTTGCCATGAACCGCCGCAGGGCCGCCAGGTCTTGGACTGCGCCAGTCCTCTGGCGCTTTGGCTCGGGCAGGCCGGGCGCATCGAAAAGCGCCAGAGGACTGGCGCAGTCCAAGACGCTCGCGCGTGGACAGAGGTTCATGGTCCCAATGCGCGTCCCAAGTTGGAGGTCGAGGCTTTCCATGAACCTGACGGTGCGGAGCGCGGCTATCAGGGACGTAGCCGCAGCCCGTGCCGGAAAGTCCTGCGGGTCCGTCCGTGAGACCCGCGCTCCTTTCAGCCTTGGTGGGTTCAGGGGGCCAAAGCGCGAAGTTGGACTTCGGGGGATTCTCACCCCGGCCCTCGGGCCGCAGTCCCGACGTGTCGGGACTGCGGTCCGAGGGCCGGGGTGCGGGAGAACTTAACGAAACGCAGAGCAGCCTCCGCTCTGCTTCCACACCTCGTTGTCTGTGCCAGTGAACACAGCGGAGGAATCTCCCCGCCCACAGCCGGAGCCGCTTCACAACGCGCCCTCCGCGTAATCTCGCACGACACCGGACCATTTCTTTTGCGCTTTCAAAATCAACTCCACCACTTCGCGGACCGCGCCCTGGCCACCGGGCGCGCGCGTCACGTAATCCGCCGCGGCCCTGGCCTCGGCCACACCATTGGACACGACCACCGCCACCCCCACACGACGCAACATCGCCAGATCGACGATGTCGTCGCCCACGTAACAGACCTCTGACCAGTCCGCGCCGGCCTTGTTCAAGATCGCTTCCGCCGCCGCGACCTTACTGCCTCGGTCCTGATGCAGGAAGTCCACTTTCAATTCGCGCGCGCGCGCGGCCGTCGCGGGCGAGGGGCGATTAGAAATCCAGCCCACCTGGATCCCCGCGCGCTGGAGGATGCGCAAGCCGAGCCCATCGCGGATGCCGAACCGCTTGATCTCCGTGCTCGATCCAATCGACACCGTGCCGTCGGTCAGCACGCCGTCCACGTCGCAGAGGAACAAGCGCACGCGGGCGAGCTTGGCCGTGAGGGTTTTGGTCGGCTGGGTTGGCATCCGGGGTTCAGTTGAAACCGGGCGCGCAAGGCAAAGACCGAACATCGAACGCCGAACGTCGAACAGCGAACAGCGAACCGGGAGCGTCAGTCGGCTCGACGGCTCGAAGTCGGCGGTTCGATGTTCGATGTTCGACGTTGAATGTTCGATCTTCGCTTTTCATTCGTCTATCCCCAGCCTGCTCACTCCAGCGCTTCCCGCACCCGCACCAGCTTCGCCAGCAACTGCGGCATCTGCGCCAGCGGAATCATATTCGGCCCGTCGCTTAGCGCGCGGTCCGGATCGGGGTGCGTCTCGATGAACACTCCGTCCGCGCCCGCCGCCACCGCCGCCCGCGCCAGCACGGGCGCAAACTCGCGTTGCCCACCGGAGCGGTCCCCCGCGCCGCCCGGCAATTGCACCGAGTGCGTCGCGTCGAACACGACCGGAAACCCAAACGCTTTCATGATCGGGATCGCCCGCATGTCCACCACGAGGTTGTGATACCCGAAACTCGCCCCGCGCTCAGTGAGCAAAATCTTTTCGGCCCCGGCTTCGACGGCCTTCGCCACGACGTTCTTCATGTCGTCGGGCGCGAGGAACTGGCCCTTCTTCAAGTTCACGATCTTTCCCGTGCGCGCCGCCGCCTGCACGAGGTCCGTCTGCCGGCAGAGGAACGCCGGGATTTGCAGCACATCGACGACTTCCGCCGCCGCGCGCGCCTGCTCCTCGGTGTGCACGTCCGTCAACACCGGCACGCCGAGCTCGCGCCGCACCTTGGCCAGCGTCTTCAGTCCCTCGACCAGCCCCGGCCCGCGAAACGACTTCGCCGACGAGCGGTTCGCCTTATCGTAGCTCGCTTTGAACACGTACGGGATACCGAGCTTCGCGCACGTCTTGCGCAACGACTCCGCGACGTGCAGGCAAAGCTTCTCGCTCTCGATTACGCACGGCCCGGCGATCAGGAACAAGCGGCGCGCGCGGCAAAGGCCCTTCCAAAGCTGGTCGGTTCCGTTCGGCACGGCAGCTTCCTATCAGCCGAACGAACCGAAGTAAATGACGGCTTCGGCGCTTCCGAGAAAAAGCGTCATGCGTCACTCAAGACGCGGCGCCGACCGATCTGCCGACGGAGCGCGGCATTCATGCCGCTTCACCTTCCATCAACCGAGCGCGTCATCCGGCTCTCGAGCGCTCGCCACTTCGAGAGTTGAAGCGGCATGAATGCCGCGCCCCAATTGCGGCGTTGCCCCATCAGTCTCACAAGATTTCCCGCCGCTACGGACCCACCACAAGAAAGCCAGCTTTTCGCCAGCTTTTCACTTGCAAAAGGCTCCTCCGAGGCGTCAGATGCGGATAGGTAAGGTGAAAGGCACTTGTCCACTCAATGCGGGAGGCACCATGCGGATGACAACTTCTCAAGGCTCGGCGCGGAGCGGCGGCAACGTCGCAGGACATCAGCGGTCCACTCGGAGACTCGCGCGCTGCTGGCGGTTCGTGGTCTGTCTGATCGCGGAAGCCGTTTTGTTGTCCAGCCTGATTCCGACTGACGCCGCTTCGTTGACCCCTTTGGGTGGTCTGCCAGGCGGGCACATTTTTAGCGAGGCTTTGGCCCTCTCGGCCAATGGTGATACGGTTGTCGGCTTTAGCTATTCGAGTCCGATCGACAATTACGAAGCGTTCCGATGGACTCGGAACACTGGAATGGTGCGTTTGGAGAATATCCCAGCCGGAACGGTCCGGCTGAGTTATGGGGTCGCGGTCTCCGCCGACGGAAGCGTCGTGGTTGGGTACGGCGATTTTGGTGAAAGCGAAGGAGTGCAGGCGTTTCGCTGGACCAAGGAAAGCGGACTTGTTGGATTGGGTTTCCTCACTGAGCGCCGCAGAACTTACGCTTCAGCGATCTCGGGTGATGGAAGCGTAGTTGTAGGTTACGGCGAAAGTTTGAACGGCGTTGAGGCCTTCCGCTGGACTGCAACCGGAGGTATCCAAGGCTTGGGGGATTTGCCCGCGGGGGATTTCAGAAGCGCTGCACATGCTGTCTCGACGGATGGGAGAGTGATCGTCGGATCGGGCCATACGGGAACCACCGACGAAGCCGTCCTCTGGCATAGCGACGGCAGCATCGAGGCGCTCGGCCACCTGCCAGGTGGGCTCGGCGCATACGCACACGACGTGTCGGCGGACGGGCAGGTCGTGGTCGGCATCGAGGGCATGAGTCGCACCGAAGTGCTCGACGAAGCATTTCGCTGGACCCGGATGGATGGCATGATCTCCCTGGGGCATCTCGCACAAGAGCCCCGAATCGTCCGGACACTGAGCGTGTCCGCGGACGGCAAGATCATCGTGGGCGCCATGGGCGACCAGGCCTTCGTTTGGACGCTGAAGCGCGGGATGCAGTCGATCTGGGACATATTGAAGAGCGCGGGCGTTGATCCTGCCGGAGACGGATGGACCAGTCTGCTCAAAGCCTTGGATGTTTCGGACGATGGCCGTTTTGTCGCCGGCTTCGGGGAGCGGCGCGGGAACCATGAAGCGTTCGTCGCTGACCTGGGAACTGTGCCTGAAGCGCCCGTAGCCGTGACGACGATCGCCGGCTCCGGCACCGCCGGCTACCTTGACGCCAGCGACCCGTTGCAGGCGCAGTTCGATCAGCCCAACAGCCCGGCCGTGAATCGCGACGGCGTGATCTTCGTGCCGGACGCGGGCAGCCACACGATCCGGTTCATCACGCCGAGCGGCACGGTTGGCACGTGGGCTGGACAGACCGTGAAAGGTTTTCACGACGGGCCGGCCAACGAGGCGCTGTTCCATACCCCGCTGGCGGTCACACTCGACGCGGCAGGCGATCTCCTCGTGGCGGACGCCGACAACCATCGCGTCCGGCGGATCGTCTCGGCAGGCGTGCGCACGGTAACGACGGTCGCGGGCAGCGGGACTCCCGGTTTGAAGGACGGCCCGGCTCCGCAAGCAGCCTTCAACTTCCCGAACGATCTCGTCGTGGACAGCGCGGGCAATATCTTCGTGATCGAGTTCAGCAACCACACCGTCCGCAAGATCGCCCGCAACGGCGAAGTCTCCACCTTCGCGGGCAGCGGCGCGCCCGGCTATAAGGACGCCCGCGGGACCGCCGCGCAGTTCTACCAACCGGCCGGGATCACGATCGACCGCACGGGCAACTTCTACGTCACCGAGTGGGGCAATCATCGCGTGCGCAAGATCCAGCCGGACGGCACGGTGACGACGCTGGCCGGCTCAGGCGTCGCGGGGTTCAAGGACGGCCTTGGCACGGCGGCGCAACTCAACATCCCGGACGGCATCACGGCCGATGCAGACGGCACGCTCTACCTGACGGAGGTGGGCAATCACGCCGTGCGCCGGATCAGTCCCGGCGGCTACGTCAGCACGGTGGCGGGCCTCGGCACGCCGGGCTTTGCCGACGGCGACCAGGCAACGGCGCAGTTCAATCATCCGACCGGCATCACGCTCGACGTGGAGGGCCGTCTGATCGTGACGGACGTGAACAACCGCCGGATTCGCCGGATTGACCTCGCCGCCGCACCGCCCCCGCCGCCCAAGGGCCCGCTGCTTTCGCTGGACCTGACCTCCGCGCTGACCATCTACGGCCTGCCCGGCGAGACTTATCGCATCGAGTACGCCGACGCCGGCCAGCCGTCGAACTGGATTGCCTTGACCAACCTCACCCTGACCAAACCCGTCGAGAAATGGGCAGACCCGCGGCCAGCGACGCGTGCCAGACGGTTTTACCGCGCGGTGCTCCAGTGAAGAACACGAAAACCGAGGCGGCTCAAACGAACTGCTGCCCCCAACGCTTCGACGCCATGAAAAAGTCTATTGCTTCGCGGAATTCCAATCGAGCAAACGGCGCAGGCTCGAACGCCGACTCCATTCTGATGAGCTCTCCCTCACTCCAGCCCTCGGACCGCCGTCCCGACGTGTGGGTAGCTGGGAGAGAGGGCCAACCAAATCAGCGCGAGCTGAGCGCGAGCGCGCCAGTGGGCAGACCGCGCCGAGTCCGGCATCTCCCTACCCATGAACGTCCGCAGGGCCGCCAGGTTTTGGAGTGCGCCAGTCCTCTGGCGCTTTTGCTTGAGTGGTGGAGGCAGGTCGAAAGCGCCAGAGGACGGGCGCAGTCCAAGACGCTTGCGCGCGGACGGAGGTTCATGGCCCCACTGCGCGTCCAAACATTGGAGGTTCCCCCTGCCCATGAACGTCCGCAGGGCCGCCAGGTTTTGGAGTGCGCCAGTCCTCTGGCGCTTTTGCTTGAGTGGTGGAGGCAGGTGGAAAGCGCCAGAGGACTGG
>Ga0209726_10009313_pt1 | contig 10265 bp, 9 predicted proteins | sample Subgrocontami54m_FD_187453 | JGI IMG/M metagenome (GOLD analysis project Ga0209726, IMG submission 187453) | Subsurface groundwater microbial communities from S. Glens Falls, New York, USA - GMW46 contaminated, 5.4 m (SPAdes) (version 3) | ecosystem: Environmental > Aquatic > Deep subsurface >... | reverse complement strand
ACAGCCAAGACGCCCGGAAACGCGATCTCCAGCTAGAGGCCAAGGCGCATATCGCCGTTCAGCGATGGATCGACAGCGGCGGGCTCAAAGGCTGCGCCGCCGCCGCCAGCTCGATCTGCGAGATTCACCGGCGCTTTTGCGAACAACTGCCAGACGATCTCCTGTGGGTCGAGGACCCCAGGACCAAGGAAAGGATCAGGATCGTTCCGGGCGAGCTGCGCCATCGCGATGTTGCGGTCGGCAGGCATATCCCGATCAGCGCACCCGCCGTTCCACGTTTCCTGGAGCGCTGCGAGGCCATGTACTCGAAGTTGGGGAAGACCGAGACCATCCTTTCAGCGGCGGCGGCGCATCACCGCCTTGCGTGGATTCACCCGTTCCTTGACGGCAACGGCCGCGTGGCAAGGTTGGTTTCGCACGCGACGCTTTTGGAGGCGCTCGACACCGGCGCGGTGTGGTCGATTGCGCGCGGGCTTGCGCGCAATGTGGATGCGTACAAGGGGCACCTTGCCGCCTGTGACCAGCAGCGCCGCAACGATCTCGACGGCCGGGGCAATCTGAGCGAGGAAAGTCTGGCGGAATTCACACGCTTTTTCCTCACGACATGCATCGATCAGGTCGCCTTCATGGAGCAGTTGATGCAGCCCGACCAGTTGCGCGCGCGTATCCTGCTATGGGCGGAAGAAGAAATCCGCCTCGACAAGCTGCCGCCAAAATCCGGCGCGGTCCTCGAAGCCTTGCTCTATCGCGGCGAACTCCCGCGCGGCGACGTCCCTGCCATCGTCGGCACGGGAGAGCGCCAGGCTCGTCGCGTCGTCTCCGCATTGATCGACCAAGGTGTGCTCAGGTCCGAGAGCACGCGCGCCCCGCTGCGTCTCGCATTCCCTGCAACGCTCTGCTCGCGCTGGATGCCGGGATTGTTCCCGGAGCGAACGGGATAGTCCCATGAGTATCGAAGAAGGAAGTGGACCCGAACCCTTCCGCTGCGAAGGTCGTGACGCGCAAGATCAGTCATGACTTGCGTGACTTGAATAGCCTGCGGGCTGGAGCCATGACTGGCGCCCGCCGTTTGCAGCGCCAGGTAATACGGGCGCCCGAGCCAGCGAAAATAAGTTGTGTGCGGGTGAGCAACCGTTTCATGGTCGTTTTCCATTCTCTTCTCCGGATTTCTCCGTGGGCGACCAATCCGCGCCAGTCCGGCCACACCGCCCCGGCTCCGGCCGGGGCTTTTGTTCCTGCCCCTTGCGCCAAAGTTACAAGTTATTGTATATTCCACCCATGACGATCAAGCCCGCTGAATTCCTTGGTGACACCATCGAGGTCCTGCGCGCTTTCCCTGACAAAGCCCGCCAGGACGCCGGGTTTCAACTGGACAAGGTGCAGCGGGGCGAGGAACCCGACGACTCCAAGCCCATGCCCAGCATCGGCGCAGGCGTCAAGGAGATTCGTATCTGGGATGAGGCGGGAACTTTCCGCGTGATTTACCTGGCGAAGCTCGCCGACGCGGTTTATGTCCTGCACTGCTTTCAGAAGAAGGCGCAGGATACGAGCCAGAAAGACATCAAACTGGCGCGGAAACGATACAAGGAATTGATGAGGACTCAGCCATGAAAAAGCAAACGCGATTCGTCAGTGTGTGGGATGCCATCGAAGACACGCCGCAGCAGGCCGCCAGCATGCGTGCCCGCTCTGAGTTGATGATGGCACTGCAAGGCTGGGTGAAGACCAGCGGCAACACTCAAGCGAAGGCCGCCACGCTCTTCGGCATCACGCAACCGCGCATGTCCGACCTGGTGCGCGGCAAGATCAGCCTGTTTTCACTGGAAGCATTGATCGACATGGCCACCGTCGCCGGCCTGGAGCCGCACGTCACGATCAAGAAGCCGAAGGCGCCACGCAAGCGGCGCAATGAGGAACTGGCGGCGGCCTGAATTCGCGTCAGGCGTCCATCTCAGGTGACCGCTTCGGCGGTATCCACACCACCTTGATGCCGGCCGGCTTCTCCGGGTCGCCCTTCAACTGGCCAACCTTGGAACCGACGTGCTCACATTGTTGAACTAAATCGACCTATGGCCGATTTCGTGTCCACCCACAGTTCCCGGCACTTGCGTGACAGGCCGATCATGGCGTCGAGATCGGCATGGTCCAGATCGGCGACTGTCATGCCGCCTGCGGCCACCCAATCCAGGAATTCGATTTCGGTGTCTTTGCCAACCCGCGATGAAAGCAGCGCCGAGGTTTCCGTCAGCACCGGCCAGGGAACGACAGCTTGGTGAGCAAGGATGTCCTGTTGCGTAATCTGGATCACGAGAGGCTCATCGTATTGGCGAATATCTGCCAGCGGTTATTGGCAGCGATAGTTTTAACGTTTTCTGGCGCGTGCGTGGCGAGCGGAATCCATGCCAATTTTTATGGTTGACACCTTACTTGCTGTGCCGACTGCGACCGCCGGCGCTGAGCCGATTAAGTAGTGGCAAAGAAAAGAATTCATCCGCCGAACGCCTCTTACGATCGTCTGATAGAACCCGGCTGACTCAGGCCCAGACCGGTTTGGCCTGCGCTGGTCCATGTTCGTCGAGGTGACGCCTTGGGCGCTACAGCGCGCGACTCGCGACTCTAATGTGAGGTAACGGCTTCAGTGCGACCGCGTGCGCACGTACTCGTCGTAGCGGTCGGCAACGACAAACTCGATCACTGCCTTAACCGAGTCAGAACAGTTTTTGAAGACCAAACGCTCAAGCACGGCGGGAGTGTGGACCAACAACAACATTCCCACCAACTCGTCGGCAAACGACTGACTGATGTTTACTCCCGTAAAATTCAGTTCCACCTCGGACGCCTGCGCAAGCAACACTTCGACCTGCTCGCGCAACTGACGGGCGACAAGGCGCGTGCCCAGAAATGGCAAGCCGGCGCGCAGACTGGATACGGCAATTGCGGGACGCATGGTGATGACCCTCCTAAGGCGGTAAGATCGATAGTACCACCTCTTTACTCGAATCGGATGTCCGGCGCCGGCCGCCCGATATCGCGCGGAGGCATCAGCGTACGTATGTCGATGTCGATCATGGCGGAGCGCGCCAGTTCGATCCCGATTGCCGCACCTTGCCAGCTTAGACCCTGGGCCTCGGCCGCGTGAGGATCTCGCCCGCTTTCGATTTGTACGACTCCCGATCCGCTCACAATCACCATCCGACCCGACGCCGCCCTCACGATGCGGTACGTCGTAGTCAAACCAATACCGGCATTCGTGGCATCGCCGGTCAAACTGAAGTCCCGATTGCAGCTGATCCGAGGCTGCAGCGCTAGTAAAATGGCCGCCTCGTTGGAAGGCGTCGTGAGGCGCGGATGATTGCGGAGGGAACCGAGAAAGCCGCAACCGGTATCCACGATGCCGATATGAATTCGATCGCTGCGCTTCATGTATTGAGCGGTAACCCAGACGCTGGCATCCCGATAGCCGTCGCGCCGAGCATGCGTCACCGCGTTCTGCAGCAGTTCTGTAAACGTGTGGCATAGTGGTTCGAGCGTGCGGTCCCAGTCGTTTCGGCCGGTCATATCGTCGAGCGGAGCGTTGCGGTCGAGGCCTGGTATCCACCCGAGAACGGCCGATGCCAAGGAAATCGCCGTTGAATCCACTTCGCGCTCTTCGGTCAGGCGTTTCAGCTCGACGAGATTTGCCCTCTGATCGTGCCGGGTGTCCGCCGGAACCACTGCCGAGCGGCGTATCCACGGCTGGTGAAACAGGTCCATCCGTTCCAGGTAGCCGCCATGCATCGGATTCAGTGCGATTACGTCGATCATGCGCCCGGCCTGTCCTACCCGTTCGCAGGCCGCGGCCAGGAGCGTTAAGGCAAATGGATCGATAAACCGCAAATCCGACGCATCAACGGGAATCACATCATTCGTGTTACGCACGAGTGCGTCCGCGACGCCAAGACAGGCGAGGAGATTGGACTTGGTCATCTGGTGCGGCAAACGGATCATGCGGTGACCTAAGAACGCTCTCTCTAAGCCTCGTTTTCCAACGCGATCCAGGCTATGAGCAGCACGTCCTCCTCCTCGATCGGCGGTAAGGGCTCCGGAGCAATGAACGGCTCCAATCCGGTCTTCAATACGAAATCGACAATGGCTTTCGACTTTCCGGCCGTCGCAAGCTCCACACTTTCAAACAGGTCCCGCAGCATGATTTCTTCTCGACTAGTGGACTGTAACGATTAAAACGGAAGTGTCATCATGCCCGTGTGCTTCGATGCGTCCCAGAGGGGTACTCCCGAATCAATTGTTACGGGCCACTAGTATTAGTCTGCGCGCAAGAACTCCTGAACAACCATTCGGTCGAGCTTTTCATGGTGCGATTGGTTACCATAACTTTTTAGACAGTCGTAACAGGCCTTCTCGCATGCGCAGTCTCGACAGATCTGCAATGCGGCATTTGTGACCCTTTCCCAATTCTCGAAGCCCTCCTTCACAAATCCCGCCCCCCCAGGCGCATGATCGTAAAGAACGATCTCATAACCTGTGCGTTCGCTTTCATTGGCCGCCCGTCGCCAAGATACCCCGATGTCGGATGCCTCTAGTTTCAAGGCATCACATAAGCCCCTCTGAAGTGCGAACGCAAGTGACTCAACGGACGTTGGTACTGCAATCGGCCTGGCTATCAGACAGAAGCTTTGAAACTGATGGCCATAGGCGAGCCGCTTAGTCCATGGTTGTTCGTTCCTGCATTTCATTGAACCAGAGAAGGAGCGAAGCCTGTCGTGAGTACGTCCGGCCTTGTAACCGTGAAGCGGTCCGCTGCATCCACACACTTGGCAAAGCCAGAACCCCTCGTTTGCCGGACCCAAATTGTAGCGAAACAGCGAACCGCGCTCTCTAAGCGCCACACGAAACAAGCCGCGGTCCTCGAAACTGGATTCTTCGACGTGATCGATGAAATGCGTCAGCGTCTGACGTTGTCGGATTAAACTGCTGCGACGAAATCTCGTAGCGCCTTGCTTCTCGTCCACCCTCACGCTGAATGCAACGGGTGAAATATATGGCTGAATGTGGTTTGGTGAAATTACCCGTTTACATACCAAACAAGGTCCGACGAGCGACTCCCGTGTCGGCGCTATTCGAAGCTGCTCACAACCCGGACACTTGGAATACCAATCACGCTTTGGGCGATCTTTCTCGCTGACGACATAGAGGCCGGCGCTCGTAAAAACCTTTTTATGCGCGATAACTTGAGCGCCTGGGGCAAATTCCGCAATTGCTATGCCCCGGTCGCGGTTCAACTCCACATCGGTGTCGCGGGACCAACGAGTGCGACCAGTCTCCAGAGACACGACATCTAACGGGAACGCATAGCGCGGTAGAAATCCCCGTTTCGCCAATACAGAGATAATGTCGCTGCCTAGCAGGTTCTTGATGGCTTGATCAACGTCACCGACAACGTATCCGCCGATTGTCTTGAATAATTGCTCTCGCTCACGCATGAGCGCTGACAGTTCATCGCCAATATTGTTAAAGATCTCCGTATATTCCGCGGCAGCCTCTATTTTCCCTTGATCGAAGCCAGATACGGCCGAGACCAAGGAGCGACCCGCGTCAGTCTGGAACAGGTTTGACTCTACTTGCTGCTCAAGCCAATTAACGAAGTCCAAGAACAGGTCAACAGGCCGAATGCGAAACCAGGCCTCGGGTATATTTGCTCTCGATTCTAATGACAAGAACGATTCAATTCGAATCGTTTGCTTTGTCGGACCGAATGCTTGCTGATCGGAGACTTTCTCGCGAAGGAATCTTGCGAACGCAACCGCGTTAAAGTGCCGCTTAGCGATGACGAAGTTCCGTAGATAAACAACCGGAGCGCGAACCTCTCCAGACATCAGCCGCGCGGGATCGTCCCACGCATCGGCGTCATACTTGGTGCGGCGGCACAACGTTACAGCTATCGAATTCTTGTCTTTTCCGCGACCAGCACGCCCCACTCGCTGAACGTAGTTGGCGCTTGACGGAGGCGCGTTCCGCAGCAATACCTTCTGCAAGTCCCCAATGTTGATACCCATCTCGAACGTCGTTGTACTGCTAAGGAGATTAACACCCTCGACTCGAAATTCGCTTTCAGTGGGAGGCACTTGAGGTTTACGTGATTTGCTGCCGCTATCTCCTCGAAAACTGTCTTCAATCCTTTTCGCAAGTTCCTTATTGATTTGCGCGGTGTGCTCCTCCGATTTCAGCGTGGAAAACCGCGGAGTCCCTTTGCCCGCGACCCAACGTGCCACCACGTTCTCTCTTGAAGAATCGAATGGTCTACTCTCCAATTTCCCTACACATTCCTTTCGGGAGCAATTTTCTCGAAACGAATAGGCTGTTATGCCTCCACAGCGATTACACACATACCTGGCTGTCGGCTTCGTCACAAAGAGTTTCTCGTAACCCAGCTTCCACCTATCCCTGTCTCTAATGAGTAAAGCCCGCGAGGTTAGGAATTGCCATGTCCGTTCGGCGACTACGAGAGCGTCAGCCCGTGACACCGCAAGGGCGCGACGCAGATAGTCAGAAATGACGTTGTCTCTCTCGCCAACTGGCAACCACCCATTGGTGTTTCTAATGCCTTCACGCCGCAACACGAAGGAGATGTCCGCCTGCACGCGTCCGAAGGCAAAAGCGTCCGGCTGCACCCGGCCTTTTGGAAGTGTGAAAGCCTTTCGCCGCCGAACGTAAGCCAAGAGAACCTGCAATAAGTTATGCGCGTCATCCCGTTCTAAGTGCAGGTCCTGAAGGACGTTCTGGTATGCCAGCTTTTCGTCGTCCGTAAGGCCATATTGGACCGCAACCAACCCAAAATCCTCGGCCGACTCGCGCGCAGAGTCCGGGATCCCGAAGTATGCAAAGGTCTCGGCGATCCATAGGTTTCGCTTCGATCTCGAATCCAGGTCCTCATCGGGATATCGCGAAACCGGCAGAAAGAAATCTGGGTTGAAACTCTCAGACTGTGGGTCCGCAGCATCAGCCAGACGTTCAGCTAGCGAAACCAGATCGATCGGCTTGGATTCTTTTCCGACGATCTCAACGATCTTGCGGCCCATATCGCGAGTAAAAGTCTCCTCTTCAAGCAGAGATGGGAACGCGGCTGCCCGCTGCCGATGGTCGGTAAAGCAAAGCAATTTGCGCGGTGGTTTGCGATCCATAGCAGATACGCGGACCTGGAAGTGTGCGAGCGGGATCGCCATAGCCAAACCCATTTCGTCATCTGACTCCTGAAAACGCTGAACCGGCTCAATCCCGGAAGCATTTCGAGCCCCGCAGTTGGGACATGAGCCCAGCAGGGTCTTTTCGTGGTTGTACAGGTTCTCCCTGTCCTTCGTCTTACCGGAATTGGGACATTGCCGATGAAATATCTTGATCGTACGAAGGTGAGGCGCTTCGCAGTCGCAATTGTCGCCATCGCCCCTGTCTCTTTTCTTCCCACAGATCACACACCACTCTAGTTCGGCAGGCTTAAGGAACAGATCCTCTTGTCCGTCATCTTCGTCATCGACAATCGATTGAGCTGGGTACGGCAGGTCGCCATCTACACCGAAGTAAGACCAGTATGAGTCGCTCGCCCAACCCAATTCCGTACTGAAAGAATCAAATTGCGCCCGCGGTTCTTCGCCTTCTCCCAACGGATTCTGCGCGCGGCGAGGCCCCAGATCCTGCAGTGCGCCATAGAGATATCCGCACTTCCGGCAGGTCACCACTTCGACAAGCTTTGACTTCTGGCCGAACGAGTGACAGTCAGGGCACTCGCCCTCCGGAATGTCGGCACCACTCTTCCGAGACACAAAGAACGCCGGCATCTTGTGGTGGCGTCCGGGGCACCGTAGATGCAAGCAAACATGCAACCCGTCCTGAGCTCTCACAAAGTAATGAAGCCGCGTTGGTAGTAGATCTTCGTGTGTCTCATCCCTCTTGGCGGCCGCCACAATTTCGAGAAGGGCTTGAAGGCCATCTTCGGACTGATCATGGTCAGACCAGAGCCGCTTGGCTGCTTCTTGTAGAAGAGTCGGCCTTGTCAGAATCTCCTTACGAAGTTTGTGCAAGTTGCCGTCATGAGCTAGCTGCGCCGCAAGCGACGTATCCGGGACCCCGATCCAAATACGCTGCAAATCAGCTTGCGGATCGCGGCGCAACAGACCAGCCCCTCTAACGTAGTCCTCCGGAGCGGGAAACAACACGGGTTTACTTAGCGAGGGTTCCGCAGTGGTTCCATAGATGGGATTAGGTTCGGAAAACTGCTCGCCAAAAAGTTCCGTGGCGAAGGTGCGAACACGTTCTTCACTAACCGGATCGCCCGGCTTTCCAAGTGTTGCAGACGTTGCGATGCAACTCAACCTCGCCAATTGCAATCTGCCTTTCAATCTCCTGACCAGAAAAGCGATTTCCGTGGCTTGGACCCCTCGGTAGGCATGCGCTTCATCCAGCACCAGAAACTTCAGGCGGGTGCGCTCAAAGATCGGCGCATCGATAGGCCGCTCGAGAAGATATTCCAGCATCGAGAAGTTCGTAATAAGCACATGCGGCGGTTTAGCGCGTATCGCTTCACGATGGTTGAGCCGGTTAGGAGCGTCGTTGCGCAGCTGGTGTTCTAGCCTGTCCTCCACCTTCTTTTGAAGTTCTTGTTGAGACAATTGTTCATCGCCGAGCTCCTGTCGGAACGATTCTCGTAACCTGGCTTCGTATTCCTCTTGTGTGCTCGGTGTCTGCCCGGTGAACCGAGCAAACGTAATTTGCGAGTGCTCACCGAGCATCTGTTCCCATTCGGAAAGTTGGTCGTTTACCAACGCATTAAGCGGGTAAATGATTACCGCCCGGAGCCCTGGAGACGCATCACGCAAAAGGTCATCGAGAATTGGAATCTGATAGCAAAGCGTCTTACCGCTGCTTGTTCCAGTAGCGATTACGGCGTTCTGGCCGCCTAAGAGCAACTGAAGTGCATCGGTTTGATGCTTCCACAAACCGCGCCCGTCCAATCTCTTGCGGACAGTCGCTCGGGTTTTCTCGTGCAGATCGAGTTCATCAAGAGATACGCCCGATCGATAGGTCTGCGATTTTTCTAGATAGGGTCCATTGACAAGCTCGTGGGCTGTGAGCTTCTCTTCCCAGACTTTTTTTGCATGATCGAAAACCGAGTGAAAGCGATATTCGGCCTTCAGGAAATCGAGGTAAGACTGAAAGACTTCCTTTTCGAAGCGCGACGTCAGTGAGTCCATAGTTCTTTAACTATAACAGCGCCATGTGCTTTTAGATATGCGTCGATGGTAGGGCGAGTACGCAGAGGCCAGCTCATTAAAAGATAGGGAATCTCGCCGTGCTTATTCACAACATCAATTGCAGGAAGATAGCGACCACCATTCTCGTGGTGCATCCGACGATATAACCCCCAGATCACGGACGGGTCACCACAATACCGCAACTCGAACTCACCGCGGATCGCCAGACTCAGCACAGCGCGTGACTCGTATATGGACCACCTTTGCCCGCGTTGCACCAGTAGCCCTTCACTGGCACATTTTCGCAGCAGGTACGGCGAGAGCGGCAGGCTCGGCGCTATGGCGTCCTTGGCCAGCACTAGATCCTCCCATGTCATTCCACTGTTCGATTGGCATAGAAGAAACCAAGGGAGAAATGCGCCGGGGAGATGCGTCCAGCAATTTTCTATTTCTTTCAGTTTGTATACCAACTCAATTGTGTGAGTGACTGGAATATCGGGAGCACCAAAGCGAAAGGTCCGGATGCCACTCATGTCTCGTCGCTTAAAGGCACCACTTAACTCTTCAAGACTTCGGAGATGACTGAGTTTCGGTCTCGCCTCTATAAACGGGCTCTTCGACCACCTCCAAACGTAGAGTTCCCTGTCATCGGCCCCCGGCATTCCTGCTGCCTGCCACTCACCACCACAGATGTTGTTACCCTCAAGCACGCGAAATCTGCTTTTCAACTCGGCATAATTATCCCGGAAATACCCGTGAGGAATGACAACGCACAACTCCGGTAGACTGTCAGTTCTAATAACGCCCTCGGACGCTCGATCGAAAAATGCCGCTCTGTATCCTCGACCAACAAAAAACCGCGACTCAATCCGCGCTTTCGTTCTGAACCGAATCCTCACATTGTCATCATGACACTTTAGGAAACACTGAACAAGTCTCTCGCTGCGTTGTCATAGTACAGGACGCAAACGAGAGGGAGTGATTGTGAAGCAGATGACACTGGCGGCGGCGAAAGGATTCGAG
>Ga0209726_10009308_pt1 | contig 10271 bp, 6 predicted proteins | sample Subgrocontami54m_FD_187453 | JGI IMG/M metagenome (GOLD analysis project Ga0209726, IMG submission 187453) | Subsurface groundwater microbial communities from S. Glens Falls, New York, USA - GMW46 contaminated, 5.4 m (SPAdes) (version 3) | ecosystem: Environmental > Aquatic > Deep subsurface >... | reverse complement strand
GGCCAAATGATGAGTACTGGGACGGGTATGACGCGTGGGTTATGCCGTGTCGCTGTGGTGCTTCTTCCTGCCGCAAAACTATCACGGAGTGGCAATACTTGCCAAAAGAGGTTCAATATAAATTCGTACGTGGAGGCGTAGTGCAGGATTATATATTAAAAAAATATAGCAACCAAACCTAAGTGCGACAAATGCAAAAAAGAGTCCACTGATTTTGTGGGGTGCCGCTTTTCAGTTCTCTAGACAACAAGAGTACCCTAAAGAAATAGTGTGGATAATTGCTACTACACCACTACTCTCCGGTCGGGTATTATTGGTGTATGGGACAGTTGGAGAAAGAAAGCAGAAAAAGAACCCGTCGGGCAAATATACAAAAACTAGTACTTGCCTCTGTAGCGGTAGTTGGAGGGATAAGTGTAGCGTTGGTTGCTCCGGGAGTTATTGGCGCAATGGGAAAACTCGGATTAATTCCTTCGGCTCGACAACTCGAGATAATTAAAAGGTCCCGGTCGCGCTTAGTGGTGCGTGGCCTTCTTGTCTACCAGAGGAATATGTTGCGCCTAACCGCAAAAGGAGAGCAAGTGCTCCGGCGTCTGGAATTGCATGATTTTAAACTCCGCAAACCAAAACGATGGGACAACAAGTGGCGCGTACTTATATTTGATATTCCGGAGCGCCGGAAAGGCCTTCGGCCAAAAATCCGTTACACGCTTAAAGCAATAGGGTTTGTGCGCCTTCAAGACAGCGTGTGGGCGTATCCTTATGATTGCGAAGATCTGGTGACTCTCCTGAAGGCGGATTTTAAAATAGGAAAGGATCTTCTATATCTCATTGTAGATTCTTTAGAGTATGACAAACCACTTAAAGAATATTTCGGCTTACACCAGTAGTTTCCGGTCGGACAGTGGTGGTGTATTTGTTTGATTGTTATAGTTTAGTAATAATTTAGTAATTTACTGTAAAAATTACTGTAAAAATACTGCAAAAACAATTTACTTGAAACACAGAAACGCGTTACAATATAGGTATGGACGTACCGCTCTTTATCGGGGCTTTTTTTGCGGGGATGATTATGTTCCTTGCCCCCTGCACGCTCCCGGTGGTGCCGGGGTACTTGGCCTTTATCGCCGGCATTCCGCTCTCGGCGCTTACCAACCCCGCCGCCAAGCGCAGTGCCCGCAAGGCTGTCTTTCATAACGCGCTCGCGTTCGTGCTCGGTTTTTCCGCCGTTTTTATACTGCTTGGCGCTTCGGCAGGTTTTTTTGGCGTCTTTATCGGTCCGTGGCGGTATGTGTTGGCAAAGTTCGGTGGTGTCGTGCTTATCCTCTTTGGTCTCACCATGATAGGTTTTGCGCGCATTCCTCTGTTGTCTGGCGACAGGCATATCAAGCTTCCGCCGTTCCTCGAGCTCGGGCGCTTACATAGCTCGTTTCTTATCGGAGTTTTGTTTGCGCTCGGATGGAGCCCGTGCATCGGGCCGATATTGGGGACCGTCCTGCTTATCGCATCCAACTCCGCGACGGTGTACTATGGCGCGCTTTTGTTGGCAGTGTTCTCCGTCGGGCTCGCCGTGCCGTTCCTGCTCGCCGCGCTCATTGTTACGGAGTCCACCGTGTTTCTATCGCGCATTGCCGGGTTTACCAAGGTGCTTTCCTTTGTCGGCGGTATCGGGCTTATCGTGGGCGGCGTCCTGATGCTTACCGGCACCACGCAGTTTGTCGCCGAGTGGGTCTACGGCATCTTCGGCATAACCGGCAACGGCGCGTTGCTCAACTACTTTTAACGTAGTAGCATGGGCTCATGATTAAATCGATTATCAAAACCGCCGTGCTCGTGGTGTTGATACTCGCCGCGGCAAACATGGTGCCGGCCTTTGCTCCGTACCAGAATATCGCACTTATACTCGCTGTTGCGTACGGGTTTTTCGGATTTATCGCGCACTCGCTCCTTATATTGCTTGTCGTTGCGGCGGTGGCTGCGGCGTACTTTCTCCACCTGTTTTAACTGTGTTTAAATATTTAAATTTTCAGTTATGGCTCTTGTCGATGAAATGAGGATTCTGGCCCGCGGCGGCAAAGGGGGGAGTGGTGTCGTGCGCTGGCTGCACCTTAAGAGTCAGGAGTACTCGGGCCCTTCCGGCGGCAACGGCGGCAACGGCGGCGACATATATATCCGCGGCGTGCGCGACATCTCTCTGCTCGGCCGCTATCGGGGAGAAAAAAAGTTCGAGGCGCAGAGCGGGCAGAATGGCGAGGGCCAGAACCGCGACGGCAAAGGGGGGAGTGATTTAATTATCGACCTGCCGGTAGGCTCAATAGTGCGCAACGAGTCAACGGGCGAAATACACGAACTGCTGAAAGAAGGAGAACAAAAATTGGTGCTCAAGGGCGGGCGCGGCGGCGCGGGCAACGCGGTTTTTAAATCATCGGTCAACCGCTCGCCGATGGAAAGCACTCCCGGCAAAGCCGGCGAGGAGGCATATCTATATATAGAGCTGCGGCTTATCGCGAGCGCCGGGCTTATCGGGTTGCCGAACGCGGGCAAGTCGTCTTTGCTCAACGCCCTTACCGGCTCGTCGGCCAAGGTCGGCGCATACGCTTTTACCACCCTTGACCCTAACTTGGGCGCGCTATACGGCTTTATCCTTGCCGATATACCGGGGCTTATCGAGGGTGCCTCCGCGGGGAAGGGCCTCGGCTCCAAGTTTTTGAGGCATATCGCCCGCACCTCTATTATCCTGCATTGCGTGTCTCTCCAATCCGAGAAACCCTTACAGGACTACAAAACTGTGCGAGACGAGATATCCAGCTTCGGAGAGGGTGAGCTTAAAGACAAACCCGAGCTCATTATTTTGACTAAGTCTGATACGCGCACCAAAAGCGAGATAGAGGCGATTAAGAAGCAGTTTGCCAAAAAGGGGAGCGGTATAGAAGTGGTGTCGGTGCTTGACGATGCGCTGGTCAAAAAACTGGGCGACACCATAGTCGCCGCGTTGAGAAAGAACGAGGGGTAGTGTATTCTCCTTGTATGTATAAGGTCACGGTCGGTCTCGAGATTCACGCCGAACTTAAGACGGCTACCAAGATGTTTTGCGCTTGCCGCAACGATGCGGATGAAAAGGCGCCGAATAAAAATATCTGTCCGGTATGCATGGCGCACCCGGGCTCTCTGCCGGTGATAAATAAAGAGGCGGTGCGCAAGGTGCTCTTGGTCGGCACAGCGGTTGGAGGAACACTTGCCGACTACACGGAGTTCGACCGCAAAAACTATTTTTATCCCGACATACCCAAAGGCTATCAAATAAGCCAGTACAAACATCCGCTGGTAAGCGGCGGGAGCTTGGCGGGAGTCGCGCTGACCCGCATACATCTTGAGGAGGATACCGCGCGTTCACAGCACCCCGAAGGAAAGCGAGACGCTTCCTACGGGGCAGGCTCTGGCGATATAAGTTTGGTTGACTACAACCGTGCGGGTGTGCCGCTCATGGAGCTGGTGACCGAGCCGATGATACACAGCGCGCAGGAAGCCGGCGCGTTTGCCCGGGAACTGCAGCTGCTACTCCGTACGCTCGGTGCAGGGGAGGCCAACATGGAAAAGGGGGAGATGCGGGTGGAGGCTAACATTTCGGTTGCTCCGGACAAAGGACCGTCCTTAGACCAGGGCTCTTCAAGGACGGTCCTTAAGCTCGGGACAAAAGTTGAGGTTAAAAACCTCAACTCATTCCGCTCGGTTGAGCGGGCTATTGCATATGAAATAGTGCGCCAAAGCGGGTTGCTACAGAGCGGGGGAGCAGTAGCGCAGGAAACGCGCGGTTGGGACGAGATAAAGAACGCCACGTATCTGCAGCGTAAGAAGGAAAGCAGCCACGATTACCGGTACTTCCCGGATCCTGATTTGCCGAGCTTGCGGCTCAATGAAATTTCAAGATTTCAAGATTTAAAATTGCCGGAGTTGCCGTGGCAACGCAGAGAGCGCCTGCGCGGTTTGGGATTTTTACAGGAGCAGGATATTGAGCAGCTGCTGGTTGATGCGCCGCTGGCGGGTTTTTTTAACCAAGCAATAGAACAGATTACAAGCACGGAACTTAAAAAGAGCGCCGCGAACTACATCCTTAACGATGTTGCGGGAGTACGGAAAAATAATCCAGGCTGGCTCCCCGACATGGCGGTATTTATTAAAGCGCTCAATCTGCCGTCTCCTCAGGCCAAGAGTTCTATCGCAAGCGGTGTTTTGGCGCAGGTTATCGACGACAGCGTGTTGCCGGAGCTGGTGCGCAAGGTCATTGACGCTAACCCTGCCGTCGTTGCCGACTACAAAGCGGGGAAGGGCGCCGCACTCCAGTTTCTTATAGGACAAGGTATGAGAGCGAGTAAGGGCTCCGCTAATCCACAGGCTCTCACAGAAGCTATACAAAAAATTCTCGCATAGTGTGCCTTGCACACGTCCATATAGGTAGTGGTATACTATCGGGCATGGATGAGCTCCAAATATCGGGGAAGCGATTTATCTCGTCTCGCCGTATCGCAAGGGACAACGGCTACACCGCCGACTACATAGGCCAGCTTATACGCGGCGGAAAAGTGACCGGACAAAAAGTCGGCCGCGCTTGGTATGTAGACGCGATATCGTTTGACGCGTATCTCGGACAAGAGGGTGGGACTTCTGCAAAACTTCCCGAAGAAAAGGTCCTCGGGTCGGCTTCGCCTCAACCAGACCATTTTCTTCAGGAAGTTTCGCATCCGCCGGTTGCGACTCCGGCGGGCCAGACTTTTGCTCAACAGGATTTGCCGCCGCCTTCTGAAGAAAAAAAAGAAGAAGCAATAGCGGAAGTAGCAGTTGTATATCAAGTGCCTCTGCATATAAAAGCCGACGCCTTGGTCGGCTCCCCGACCGACGAGCGTCGGGGAAAAGAAAATCCTGCCGGAGGGTTGCGGTACTTTGCGGACAACGGAGCGGGGCTTCCCGAGATATCCAATGAAACAAGGGGATTTGATGCCGCAGATACGCCGGCTCGACTTGCGCCGTTGCGCCGCGAAACTTTTACTTCCGCGCAGAATAAAAAATCTTCCCGCTTTAAAATTTTTGCTCTTGCAGGGGCGGGACTCGCTGTTTTTATTTTTTGCGCAGTCGTGTCAAGTGTCGTCTCTTTAAACCTCAGTATTGAGGGGGGGAATTCGGCGAGCGCCTTTTACACAATCGATTTTAACACTACAGGTCACTTTTAAATTTAGTCAAATTTGAATTTTAGAGGGTAAAAATGTCAGAACTCCGGCGAAATAGCCGGAGTTTTTTTATGTAAACCGGAACAGATCATTTTTAAACGATTTTCCGGGAAATCTCGGCATACCAAGGTGCCGAACTCTGTTTATTTTGCAACGTATCTTGGATACACGAATTAAATAGTTTTAGTATCCGAAATAGCCTATACAGTATAGGAATTTTAACTGTTAATTTTTTCTCGGTAATATCCTTACGCCGCTAGCGTAGTTTGATGAAAATATTTCACCATATCCACAGATTGATATTTTTTTCTAGCATATATAGAGCTCCTTGCTTGTACAATTAACACATCAGTTCTTCCGAACTTACTGTGACAACAAAAGACTTTTCGGTCATATGAAGCAAGCAAAAAAAATCTTTTCAGAATCAGGAAAGCCTATGCTCTCATCGAGAGTTGCGGCTTTGCGTTTGAGTTGCGCTCAGGATTACATCGGCAAACTTTGCCGCGAAGGAAAACTTGTCGGCAGGCAAATCAACGGCTCATGGTTTGTCGACGAGCTGTCGGTAAAATCTTTTGAGTTGTCCCGCAAGGAGGCCAAGACGGCGCGCTCCAAGGAACTCTCGGAGCTCCGCAAGGAAGAGCAGAGAACACACGAGATAGCAACCCGCACGCCTCTGCGGGCGGTCTCGTCGTTTGCCTCCTCGCTCTCCTCGTCGTTTTTGCCTAAAAACATTTCCCGCCAGGTAGCCGTGGTCGGCATTGCAAGTTTGCTTATCGGCGCGGGCGTCTTTGGCGCAAGCGCTTTCTTTACAAAAAGCAACAACCCGGTTGACGCGCAAGCCGCCGCGCTCGGCCAGCTCCAGTCGCCGTTCTTCGGCACCGGCGGGCAAGTGTCCGTACAAGATTTCGGTTCGGCTATCGCCAGCTTTTTTGAAAACCTGTTCGGTTCAAAACAGCCGCAGGTCGCGGACAATACTTCCGCCGCGCAAAAAGACACCACTCCGGTTGTAGCGGCTCCTGAGGCGGCGACTTCCTCGCCGGCGGTCGCGCAGTACAAACCTCTTCCGAAAACAGTTTCTTCCGCTCCGGCGAACATCATCCAAAACACCTACCCGATCCGCGAGCGCGTGGTAGAGCGTGTCGTGTTGAAAGGCGGCATCACGCAGGAGGCTCTCACCTTGCAGCTCCAACAGCTCGGCAACGCTCTGCGCTCGGAGCTTTACGGCAGTATCAATGGGCTGAGCTCCGTGCCTCCGGCGCAGGGAGGCATGGGCGGAGCCATCGCGATTTCTCAAAATATATCAAAACTCTTTAACGTAACTATCACCAACGGCACAGTACACGGCCTCGCGGGTCTCACCGCGTCCGATATTCCGGCTCTTAGTTACTTCCCCGCTACAACCTCGATAAGCACGGTGTACGGCGGCACCGGCATCACCTCCTACTCGGCAGGCGACCTGCTCTACGCGAACAGCGCCGGCACTCTCTCCGTGCTTTCGGTCGGCTCGACGGGGAAAGTGCTCAAGATTTCCGGAGGATTGCCGGCATGGGGCACGGACATCAGTGGCAGTGGAGGTTCCAGTGCGTGGGCCACCACCACCGACAATTTGGCCGTATATCCGTCCGACACGACGCAGGTGGTGCTTATCGGCGCCTCCGCGACCAGTACCACCGGCAATATTTTTGAAACACTAGGCAACTCGCTCTTCCGCGGATCGGTGACGGCATACAACACACTCACTGCGCCGAACTTTACCGCAACCTCTACCACCGCCAAGAGCACCTTCCCGTTTGCATCCTCGACCGCGCTCACCGTCTCCGGTACCGCTAGCACCTCTAAACTATTTGTCGACGGTTTAACAGCGTGCGACACCACCACCGGCAAACTGCTCTGGTCTAACGGCACCTTCTCCTGCGGGACCGACTTTAATACCGGCGGCGGAGGCGGAACATTTCCGTTTACGCCCACCACCAACTACGGCGCGCTCGCCAACTCGACCTCGACACCGATATGGTTTGCCGCCGGGTTGCAGGCGTCGTCCACCAGCCACTTTGCGGCGGTTGATATCGCCACTGCGCTCGGCGCTACAAGCGGCGGTACCGGCCAAAACACATACGCGGTAGGCGACCTGCTCTACGCGAACGGCGCGAACACGCTTACAAAACTGCCGGTCGGCGCCACTGGCCAAGTGATAAAAGTCTCCGGCGGCGTGCCGGCGTGGGGAGCCGATAACACCGGCAGCGGCGGTAACAGCCTTTTTGCGTCGACGACGGACAGTCTCGCTATTTATCCGTCCACCGTCTCGAGCGTCTTTTTGCTCGGCGCTTCCGCCACCACCACCACCGGCAACATTTTTGAAGTGCTGGGCAACTCGCTCTTCCGCGGCTCTATCGCCGTCACCGGCACCGCCTCCACCTCCAACCTCACGGTCTCACTTTTGCCTGCGACGATTCTTTCAACCAATGCCATCGGCGTGGCACAGCTGACCACTATCTCCGCGCCTCTCGCATTTTCCGGAAGCACGCTCTCCATCACCCAGTCCGGTATCGCGACAAACGGTTATCTCTCGTCCGCCGATTACACAATCTTCAACAACAAAATTTCGTCGTCATCACTTTCGCAAATATTTCCGTTTACGCCCAGCTCCAACTACGGCTCGCTTGCCAACTCCACCTCGACCGCCATTTGGTTTACCGCCGGCCTGCAGGCGTCGTCCACCTCGCGTTTTGTATACGCGTCCTCGACCGCTCTTACCGTTTCTGGCACAGCCAGCACCTCCAAACTGTATGTCGACGGCCTGCAGGCCTGCGACACCACCACCGGCAAACTGCTGTGGTCGGGCGGCACCTTCTCCTGCGGGACAGACTTTAATAACGGCGTCGGCGGCGGCAGCGCATTTGCCTGGACACCCACCACCAACTACGGCGCGCTCGCCAACTCGACCTCGACACCGATATGGTTTGCCGCCGGATTGCAATCGTCATCCACTATACAAACGACATCAATAAACATAGACCAGAATTCGGGCTATCAGCAGGCGGGCGTGACCATACTTTCCGCGTCGTCGACCAACCTTTCGACGCTCGTCGGCAATGGCGCCGGCGCGGCACTCAAAGCAACCGGTTTGTATAACACTGCGGTCGGCTACCACGCGCTCAACGCGGCGGTGACCGCCAGCAATCTTACGGCGGTCGGTTACAATACACTTTCATCAAATATCACCGGCGCCAACAACGTTGCGCTCGGCTCATCGGCGCTCGCGGCAAATGTCTCTGGCTTCCAGAACTCCGCCTTCGGCTCGCAGGCACTCGCGGCAAACGTCACCGGCTCCAACAACCTCGCCGCCGGTTACAACGCACTCTCCGCAAACACCACCGGCGCCAACAACACTGCAATAGGCTCCGGCGCGCTTGCCGTATCGAGCGGGAGCTCCAATAACTCCGCGGTCGGTTACAACTCGCTCACCGCAGACACCACCGGCTACAGCAACTCCGCATTAGGATCCGGCGCGCTTACGGCAAACACCACCGGCTACCAAAACGCCGCATTTGGCTTTAATGCGCTGGGGGCAAACACCACCGGATATGACAACATCGCTATCGGCGCCGGCGCGCTCGCCGCAAACACCGCCGGCGGCGTCGAAAACACAGCCATCGGTTACAATGCGCTTACGGCAAACACCACCGGCGTCGAAAACATCGCGGTCGGCGGGAGCGCGCTCGCCGCCAACACCACTGGGCTGGAAAACATCGCTATCGGCGTTAATGTGCTTGTGGCAAATACCACCGGCTTCCAAAACTCCGGGCTCGGCTACAACGCGCTGGGGGCCAACACCACCGGCACCAGCAACACCGCGCTCGGCTTCGGCGCGCTGCGCTTCAATAATGTCGCCAACTCAAACACCGCCGTCGGCTTCCAAGCCGGGTACGGAGTGTCCGGTCTGACCGCGTCGCAGAACAACGTCTTCCTCGGCTATCAGGCGGGCAGTGCCAACACCACCGGCGCCAGCAACACCTTGCTCGGTTATAAGTCGGGCATCGCGCTCACTACCGGCAGTAACAACATCGTCATCGGCGACGACGCGGGCTCCGCCAACTCGCTTGTCACCGGCACCAGCAACATCATCATCGGTTCCGGCATTTCGGCGACCTCCAGCACCTCCGGCAACGCGCTTATCATAGGCAACCTCCTCTACGGCATAGGGTTCGGCGCGGGCAGTACGCCGTCGACCGGCGTCGCCGGCATCGCCACGACATCGCCGTTCGCGCGCTTTTCCGTCGACTCCTCGGCGCTCGGCTCCGGTGTGCCATCGTTTGTCGTCGGCTCATCAACGCGCACCGACCTTATTGTTTTGCAGTCCGGACGCGTCGGCGTCGGCACCTCTTCGCCGGCGTTCACCTTTAGCATCAACGGAACCGGCTACACCTCCGGCGCGAGCTTCTTCGGCGGAGCAATCACCGCAACCTCCACTCTTACCATCGCCGGCATAATCACCTCGACCGCCACCGCGGCGAACGTCTTCCCCTATGCATCCTCGACTGCTTTCACGGTGTCGGGCACCGGCTACTTCGGCACCGTCGGTATCGGTTCCTCATCTCCCGCATCAACACTCAGCGTCAATGGCACCTCGCACATTTCCGGCGCGTCGTTCTTTGGCGGAGCAATAACCGCATCGTCAACGCTTGCGGTCACCGGCTCTACCACCATTTCATCCGTATTAAATGTCGGCGGCCAGCTCAACGCCAACCTTTCCGCAGTCATCGCGTCGACCACGCTGAGCGGCAGTACACTCTTTGGCAACGCGACCTCATCCGGCTCGCTCGCCATCAACGCTTCCACAACAATCGCGGGCCAATTTAACGCAACCGGCGGAGCGTCATTTGGCACCGCCTCATACACCGGCGTCATCACTTCGACCGCCACCGGCGCAAACGTGTTTCCGTTCGCCTCCTCGACGGCGCTCACGGTATCCGGCACCGGCTACTTTGGCGCAATCGGCATCGGCACCTCATCGCCGTACGCCGCGCTCTCGGTAGCAGGGCAGTCGGT
>Ga0209726_10009305_pt1 | contig 10274 bp, 10 predicted proteins | sample Subgrocontami54m_FD_187453 | JGI IMG/M metagenome (GOLD analysis project Ga0209726, IMG submission 187453) | Subsurface groundwater microbial communities from S. Glens Falls, New York, USA - GMW46 contaminated, 5.4 m (SPAdes) (version 3) | ecosystem: Environmental > Aquatic > Deep subsurface >... | reverse complement strand
AGGTCGAGCGCGACAAGGCGATGCAGCCGAGCGCGTGCAAGATGCAGCGCCCGAGCTAGGGCGGACGAACCACGGTCCGGGCGGGGCCCCCGGCGGCCCCGCCCTCGCTCCCCGCGATGCTCCAGATCGCCTTCTTCTCCGTCCTGAACGGGCTCGTGTACGGCATGCTGCTGTTCATGCTGTCGAGCGGGCTCACGCTCATCTTCGGCATGATGGGCGTGCTCAACTTCGCCCACGCCGGCTTCTATATGCTCGGGGCGTACGTCGCCTACACCATGGGGCTGTACATCGGGTTCTGGCCGGCGCTCCTGGTGGCCCCGGTGCTGGTCGGGGTGGCGGGCGCCCTGGTCGAGCGCCACGGGCTCCGCCGCGTGCACCGCTTCGGCCACGTGGCGGAGCTGGTCTTCACGTTCGGCGTCGCGCTGCTCATCGAGGAGGTCGTGGCCCTCGTGTGGGGGCGGCCGGCGAAGACCTACGAGGTGCCGGCGCTCCTCGACTTTCCGCTCTTCCGCGTCTTCGGGTCGAGCTTCCCCGCCTACAAGGGGTTCATGCTGCTCGTCGCGGTGGCGATCTTCCTGTTCATCTTCGCCATCCTCAGCCGGACGCGGGCCGGCCTCATCATCCAGGCCTCGCTCACCCATCCCGGCATGGTCGCGATGCTCGGGCACAACGTGCCGCGGGTATTCATGGTCGTCTTTGGCATCGGCTCGGCCCTGGCCGGGCTGGCCGGCGTCATCGCGGGGCCCGTGCTCGGCACCTTCCCGGGCATGGCCCAGGTGCTGGGCAGCATCGTATTCGTCGTGGTCGTGATCGGCGGCCTGGGCTCGCTCACCGGGGCGTTCGTGGCCTCGCTCCTGATCGGCATCGTGCAGACGTTCGCCGTCGCCCTCGACGTCTCGGTCGGCAACGTCCTCATGGCGCTCGGCGTGCCGGCCAGCGCCAGCGTGGCGCTGCACGACATCTGGAAAGTCACCATCGCCCAGGTGGCGCCGATCATGCCCTACCTGTTGCTGGTGCTCGTCCTCATGATTCGCCCGACCGGGCTCTTCGGGACCCGCGAAACGTGAGCACCCCCACCCCCGCCGCCGCGCGACCGCTCGCGGTCGATCAGGTCTCGCGGAGCGGTGGGCTGCGCGTGTTCGGCCTCTGGGTCGGCGTCGCGCTCTTGCTCGTCGTCCTGCCCTTCGTCATTCGCACACCGGTGGCGGTGCCGATCATGAACCAGATGGGTATCGCGATTGTCTTCGCGCTGAGCTACAACATGCTCCTCGGTCAGGGCGGCATGCTATCGTTCGGTCACGCCGTCTACTTCGGCGTCGGCGGCTTCATCGCCGCGCACGCGCTGAACCTGGCCGCCGGTCGCGGCGTCTACCTGCCGGTACCGCTGGTGCCCCTGGCGGGTGGCCTCGGTGGCCTCGTGTTCGCGATGATCTTCGGCGCGTTCTCCACGATCCGGTCCGGCACCGTCTTCGCGATGATCTCCCTCGGGGTGGGTGAGCTGATGGCCGCCTCCTCACTGATCTTCGATCGGTTCTTCGGCGGCGAGGAGGGGATCACGACCAACCGGGCCAAAGCGCCGCTGCTCTTCGGCCTGACGTTCACCAAGGACCGCGAGGTCTACTACCTGATCGCCTTCTGGGTTGTCGTCACCGCCGCGGCGATGTACGCGTTCTCACGGACGCCGATCGGGCGCATCGCCAACGCGGTGCGCGACAACCCGGAGCGCGCGGAGTTCGTCGGCTATAGCCCGCGCTGGGTCCGTTACGTCTCCTTCTGCGCGGCCGGGCTGTTCGCCGGTATCGCCGGCGGGCTGTTCGCGGTGAACTACGAGATCCTCACCGCCGAGAACATGGGGCTCAACGCCTCCGGTGCCGTGCTCCTCATGACCTATATCGGCGGCATCGGCTACTTCCTGGGTCCGATCATGGGGGCGGTGGTGTTTACGTTTCTCCAATCGATGCTGAGCGACTACACCGGCATCTGGCTGCTCTACCTCGGCATCCTCTTCCTGGCCACCGTGCTGTTCGTGCCGGCCGGGTTGGCCGGCCTGCTCATGCTGCACGCTCCGGCCTGGCGGGCCGGGCGCCTGCCCCGGCTGATCGGCCCCTACCTGCTCGTCGCCGTCTTCGGGGTGGTGGCGGCCGTGGGCGTCGTCGGCGCGTTCGAGATGACCCACTTCCTCGCCTCCGCCGAGAGCACGCGCGCCACGAAGCGGCTGTTCGGGGTCGCCGTGGCCCCCCGGACGCCGGCGCCGTGGCTGGCCTTCATCGCCTTCACCGCCGTGGGCGCGCTCGGCCTCAGGTGGGCGGCGCCACGCGCGACCGCGGCCGTCGCCGAGGCCAACCGGCCAGGGCCGAGCTGAGGATGCGGGCGATCGAGCTCCAGGACGTTCACAAGGCGTTCGGGCCGACGCTGATCATCCGCGGCGTGAGCCTGACGATCGAGGCCGGGACGCGCCAGGCGCTGATCGGGCCGAACGGCGCCGGCAAGTCCACGCTCTTCAACCTCATCACCGGCAAGTACCCGGTGTCGTCAGGGCGCATCCGGCTCAAGGGCGAGGAGGTCACCGGCCGCCGGCCGAACGAGATCAACCGGCTCGGGCTCAGCCGTTCGTTCCAGGTCACCAACATCTTCCCGCAACTCAGCGTGTTCGAGAACCTCCGCTGCAGCGTACTGTGGGCTCTCGGCTACCGCTACTCGTTCTGGCACCGGGTCAACCGCGCGCGGGACGTGCAGGAGCGCACCGAGACCGTGCTCGAGCAGCTGAACCTGACGGCGCGGCGCCACGTGCCGGCCGGCGTGCTGTCCTACGCCGAACAGCGGGCGCTCGAGATCGGCATCACGATCGCGGGCGGTGCCGACGTGATCCTGCTCGACGAGCCGACTTCGGGCATGAGCCGCAGCGAGACCGAGCACGTGGTCCAGCTCATCCGCGAGGTCACCGCCGGCAAGACGCTCCTGATGGTGGAGCACGACATGGGTGTGGTGTTCGACCTGGCCGACCGCATCGCCGTGCTCGTCTACGGCGAGGTTATCGCCCACGACACGCCGGAGCGGATCCGCGCGAACGCCGCCGTCCAGGAGGCGTACCTGGGCGTACCGCAGGGTACGGTCTGATGCTCGCCGTCACCGATCTCCACGGCTTCTACGGCAAGAGCCACATCCTGAACGGCGTGAGCCTTCGCGTGGACGAGGGCGAGATCGTCAGCCTGCTCGGCCGCAACGGAGTGGGGCGCTCCACGACGATCAAGGCCATCATGGGCGGCGTGCGGGCGCAGGGCTCGGTGCTCTTCCGCGGCGAGGAGATCTGCGGGCTTCCGCCCTACGTGATCGCCCGCAAGGGCTTGGGCTACGTGCCCGAGAACCGCGACATCTTCCCGACCCTGACGGTCCGTCAGAACCTCCTGCTCGGCGTGAGGAATCTGCGGAAGGCCGGTCGATGGTCGATGGACGACATGTTCCGACTCTTCCCGAATCTGGGCGAACGGGCCGACAACCCGGGCGGCGTGCTCTCCGGCGGCGAGCAGCAGATGCTGACGATCTGCCGCACCCTGATGGGCGACCCCGACCTCATCATGATCGACGAGCCGACCGAGGGCCTGGCGCCCCTGCTGGTCAAGCAGGTGGCCACGATGCTGGTGGAGATCGCCCAGCGCGGCGTCGCCATCCTCCTGGTCGAGCAGAAGCTGACGATCGCGCTGACGATCTCGCGGCGTCTCTACGTGATGGGCCACGGCCAGGTGGTTTTCGAGGGCACTCCCGACGACCTCCGGCGCCAGGAAGCCGTTCGCAAGGAGTGGCTGGAGGTCTAGGGCTGCCCCGCGTGAGCGCCCGCTCTTCGACTAGATTGCTGAGGCGTTGCTGACACTCGGGGACAAGCTTTCTCTATGACCTTAACTTGCTCCAAGTCGGTGCGAGGCAACGCGATCTCCACGGCCCGGATCATCATCGGCAGATCCATGCTGGGTTCTTCGATGTTGTGTGCAGTCACCATCGAGGGGAAGAAAGGCAAGTGGATGAAGCCGGCGGAGATCGAGAAGCCACGCTGGGCTAGCGCATGCAACGTCGTGTAGAGGATGTCATTGCAGAGGTAGGTGCCTGCAGTATTGGAGATCGCCGCCGGTATCCCCTCCGCAGTCAGCCCCGCCAGGATCTCCCGCAGCGGTAGCGTGCTGAAGTAAGCCGCCGGCCCGCCCTCCACGCACGGCACGTCGCGCAGCACCTGCCCGTGCGCATCCGGCCGCGAGTAGTCCATCACGTTGACCGCCACGCGCTCCAGCGAGATACGCGCGCGCCCACCCGCCAGGCCCAGATGCACCACCGCGGCCAGCCCCGGCGCCTCCAGCAGCGGGGCCACGACCGCCCGCGCCGCCTCGTGCTGCACGGGCAGGATCACGCTGCGCACCACGCAGTCGCCGATCACCTTGCCGTCGAGCAGCTTCGCCACCTCGCCCGACGGGTTGACGGTGTCGCCGTCGAAGGGCTCGAAGCCGGTGAGCAGGATGTGGCGTGGCGGGCCGGGGGTCACGCGGGCTGCACTCCCTTGCGGTGGCGCTGGGCGAGGGCCTGGTAGCCGGCCGGGTTCATTTGCACCCAGCGCTCGGCGGGGGTGCCCGCGAGGGGGCCCTTCACCTTGCAGGGGGCGCCCATGGCCAGCATGCCGTCGGGGATCTCGGTGCCCGGCGTGACCAGGGAGCCGGCGGCCACCATGGCGCGCACGCCGATCTTGACGCCGTCCAGCAAGGTCGAAGAATTACCGACCAGGGCTTCCTCGCCGACGGTGGCGGCGTGCACGAGGCAGAGGTGCCCGACGGTGGCGCCGGGGCCGATCTCGACGCCGCCGGCCGGGGTGACGTGGATGACCGCGCAGTCCTGCACGTTGGCGCCCTTGCGAATCACGATCGGGTTGAAGTCGGCGCGGAGGACGGTGTTGTACCAGACGGAGGCGTTCTCCTCCACGGTGACGTCGCCGATCAGGTTGGCGGTGGGGGCGATGAAGGCGGTCGGGTGCACGCGCGGGGACTTGCCTTCGAACGAGAAGAGCGGCATCCGCGGCTCCTTGATGACGAGGGGATAGCAGCGCGGACGATATTGCGCCCGTCACCTGGACAAGGCAAGGGGGCGGGGTGTAGCCTGCGGCCAACATGGCCGCGCCGAAGATCGCTGCCGTCGCGACCGCGACTCCCCCCTGGCGCTACGACCAGGCCACCGTCCTCCGCATGTCGGGCTACGACGATCCCCGCCGCATGGGCTTCTTCAACAATAGCCTGATCGAGACCCGCCACCTCTATATGGACCCGGAGACGTTCACGCCCGACGAGAGCGTGGACCAGCTCAACGACCGCTGGCGCCGCGGGGCGGTGGAGGTCGGCAAGGCGGCGGTGGCGCGGGCGATCGAGCAGGCGGGCTGGCAGCGGGAGGACGTGGACTTCCTCGCCACCACCACCTGCACGGGGCGCGTGTGCCCGAGCCTCGACGCGCAGCTCATCAACGAGCTCGGGCTCAAGCCCACCATCCAGCGCGTGCACGTGGGGGACACCGGCTGCGCCAGCGCGATGGTGGCGATGCAGCAGGTGTCGAATCACCTGCGCGCGTTTCCCGAGCATCGCGCGGTGATGGTGGCGGTGGAGATCTGCTCGGCGGCCTACTTCCTGGACGACCGGCTCGAGAGCGCGGTGGCGCACGCCATCTTCGCCGACGGGGCGGGGGCGATCGCGCTGAGCACGAACGCGGCGGGGCCGGAGATCGTCGAGCACCGGACGATCTTCCGCTCCGAGCACCTGGGGGCGATGGGCTTCGAGTATCCGGGCGGGCGGCCGCGGGTGGTGCTCTCCAAGGACGTGCGGCGCATCGGCGCGGGGATGATGAAGGAGATGGCCGACGCGCTGCTGGCCTCGCACGGGCTCAAGAAGGAAGACATCGCGCACTTCGTCCTGCACTCGGCGGGCCGGCGCGTGATCGAGCAGGTGGGCAAGCTGATGGAGCTGGACGAGAGCCGGCTCGCGCACTCGCGCCACGTGCTCCAGAAGTACGGGAACATGTCCTCGGCCACCGTGGTGTTCGTGCTCGACGAGCTGATGCGGGCGAAGGAGGCGGTGCCGGGGGATTGGGGTCTCATGATCGCGCTCGGGCCGGGCTTCGCGGCCGAGGGCGCGCTGCTGCGCTGGTAGCGTGCCCTTCTTTCCGCCGCTGGCGCGCGCCGCGGGCGTGCTCGAGATCATCGACGGGCCGCCCGTCCCCTTCAAGGACATGGCGTGCTGCATGACGGACATCTCGCGGGTCAACGCGCTGTTCGGCGGGCGCATGGTCACGATGGTCCACGTCAAGCGCCTGCTGGCCGCGCTGCCCGCCGACCGGCTCGTCACCGTGCTCGACGTGGGCACCGGGGCGGGGGACATCCCACGCGAGCTGGTGCGCTGGGCGCGGCGCCAGGGCCGGCGCATCCGCATCTTCGCGCTGGACCGCGATCCGGCCACGCTGCAGATCGCGGCGGGGCTGGTGCGGGACTATCCCGAGATCACCTTCCTCCGCGGCGATGCGCTCGCACTGCCGATCCGGCCGGAGGCGGTGGATCTCACCATCTCCGCGATGACGCTCCATCACCTGGAGCCGGACGCGGGTGTGCGGTACCTGGCCGAGATGGACCGGGCCGCGCGCGTGGGCTTCGTGGTCAACGACCTGGTGCGGAGCCGTATCGCGCACTGGGTGGTGTGGCTGATCACGCGGTTCATCACCCGCAGCGCCATCTCCCGCCACGACGGGCCGCTCTCCGTGAAGCGCTCGTACACCCCGCGGGAGGTGAGCGGGCTCTGCGAGCAGGCCGGGCTCAAGGGCGTCGACGTGGTGCACCACTGGCCGTATTTGCGCTTTTGCGCGGTCCGCGCCAAGCCATGATCGACGTCGTAATCGTCGGGGCCGGCCCGGCGGGCAGCGCGGCCGCCATCCTGCTGGCCGAGCGCGGCTGGTCCGTCACCCTGCTCGACAAGGCCGCGTTCCCGCGCCCGAAGATCTGCGGCGAGTACCTCTCGCCCGAAGCCGCGCGAGTGATGGACCGCTTGGGAGTCCTGAAGGCGGTGGACGCGGCGGGCGCGCAGCCCTTGAGCGGCATGCGCATCACCGCGCCCGACGGCACCGTGCTCGACGGCACGTATCCGACCAACGGGCCGTGGCGCGGGTATCGCGACCACGCGCTGGCGATCCGGCGCGAGGTGTTCGACCGCATCCTGCTGGAGCGGGCGCGGGCGCTGCCGGTGGACGTGCGCGAGCGGCATCGCGTGACGGGGCTGATCGTGGAGGGCGGCCTCGTGCGAGGCGTGAAGGCGGAGAGCGCCGACGGCGCGCCGGTGGAGGTGCGTAGCCGGCTCGTGGTGGGCGCCGACGGGCGCGCCTCCGTGGTGGCGCACGCGCTCGGTCTGGTGCGGCCGCACCGGCTGCGGCGGCTGGCGCTCATCCAGCACGTGAGCGGGATCGAGGGGCTGGGCGACCGCGGCGAGATCTACGTGGATCCGCCGGACTACTCCATCCTGAACCCGGTGGCGCCGGGCATCGTGAACCTGAGCCTGGTGGTGCCGCTGGCGCACGCGAGGCCGTTCAGCTCGCGGCTCGAGACCTTCATGGAGGCGCGGCTGCGCCAGCTCCGCCACGTGCCGGCGCGCCTGGCCGGCATGAAGGCCGAGGGGCCCGTGATGGCGATGGGACCGCTGGCCTATCGCGTGGGGGAGCCGCGTGTGGGCGGCGTGCTACTCGCGGGGGACGCGGCGGGGTTCTACGACCCGTTCACCGGCGAGGGGCTCTACACCGCGCTGCGCTCCGCGGAGCTGCTGGCGGAGGTGGCGCACCCGGCGCTCTCCACGGGTGATGTGTCGGCGGGCGCGCTGGCGCCGTATGCGCGGGCCAAGCGCGCGGCGTTCGCGGACAAGGCGCGCGTGACGCGGGCGCTGCAGTTCATCATCGCGCACCGGCGGCTGGCGAATGCTGCCGCGCGCTTCCTCTTGCGCCGGCCGGCGCTGCTCAGCACGCTGATGGGGGCGATCGGGGACTTCGTCCCGCCTCGGCAGATCTGGGGTCAGGTCTTGCATTCCGACATTTTTCAGACCGGTAGGTGAGTCGCGGCGCGCCGAAAATGTCGGAATGCAAGACCTGACCCCGATCTGCTGCGCGGAACCCTCGCCCCCGGAGGGGGAGAGGGTAGGGTGAGGGGGCGCGCTACCGCGAGCGGGGGCGGCGGCGAGGCGTCGGAGCGGGCGCGGGGCGCTCTTCGGCTTCGCCCGCGCTGGCGGCGGGCTGGTCGGATTGCAGCAGCGGGATATTGGCCTCGCGGAGCGGGCGGCCGACGTGGTCGCGGATCCACTTGCCGTCCCACCACTCGACCGGCGTGACCGAGACGCCCTGGATCAGCACCTCGAAGTGCAGGTGATCGCCCAGGGCGAGGCCGGTGGCGCCGCTCTTGCCGAGCTGCTGGCCCTTCTTCACCTCGTCGCCTTCCTTCACCTCGATGCTCGAGAGGTGCGCGTAGAGCGTCTGCAGGCCCCAGCCGTGATCCACCACCACCGTGTTGCCGTAGATGGTGAGCGGCGCCGCGTAGACGACCACGCCCGCGTTGGCGGCGGGGATCGCGCTGTTCTTGAGTGACGCCAGGTCGTAGCCCAGGTGAACCTGGGTGTCCACGTCCGCGCCCTTGTAGCGGTAGGTGCGCGTCTCCGCGAAGTTGGAGAACACCTTCGTGTTGCGCGGCTGGATGAAGGCGCCCTCGAAGAGCGGCGAGGGCTTGCTCTTCTGCGCGAGCTTCTTCTTCATCTCCTCGGCTTCCTTCCGCTTGTCGCGGTTCACCGTCAGGAAGGCCTGGAGGAGCTGATCGGGCGGGATCTGGCCGCGCTCGGGCAGGAGCTCCGGCATCTTGCTCGCGAGGAACTGCTCGCCCACCTCGATGGTGTCCATCGGGAACTTGCGCGGGCGGATGTCCACCGCGAGCGCGCGCGAGACCGCGTTGCCCGCCTCGTCCTGCGCGGTGGCGGTGACCGGAGAGTTGGGCGCCAGGTTCCACGGCAGCGCGTAGAGCACCGCGTGCAGCCCGCTGTCCGGCGCGCCCGCCGGGAAGCCGGGGAAGAAGAGGTCGCTCACGTTGACGCCGACGCGCGCGGCGCCCTTGGCGCGCACCGCCACCAGCGCGCCGCCGCCGCGGGAGAGATACCGCGTCGAGGCCAGGATCTCGAGGGTGGGCGGCGTGAAGTCGAGCATGATCGGCAGGTTCGCGATCATCCGGTCGTCCACGCGGATGGGCCGCCAGAAGCCGTCGCGCGCGCGCACTTCCAGGTTCGCCGCGCCCTCGCGCAGGCCGAGCGTGCCGCCGGCCACGATGAGCTGCACGCGCTGCTCGCTGCCGACCGGACCGGAGAAGGTCTGCTGCGCGACGTTGACGCGGGTGCCGCCCTGGTTGAGCCGGATGTCCACCGACTCCACGCCGCCGCGGCTGGCGCGCAGGACGAACGTGATCGGTGTGCGCACGCCGATGAACTGCGGCACCGGCTGGAACTCCACGCGCACCGCGGCCACGCTCTGCCGCCAGGCGAGATAACCGATCGCCCCCAGCACGAGCAGGATGGGCACGACGAAGATGATGAGCCACACGCGCAGACGCGACCGAGCCACGAAGCCATGTTAGCAGCCGGGCGGCGCGCCGCCTAAGTTTTGGCGCACTCGACCGCGGACCGGGTCGACTGCGGCCGAAGCCACGGGTCGACCGCGGCCGAAGCTCTGCGAGGTGAGCCGAAGGCGAGCCGAGCGCATTAGAGAAGAGAAGTCCCCGTGTATGCTAGACAGGGACCCGTGTCCTTCCGCCCAGACTGGGGAAAGATTTTCCGCCACGCCGCGACGGGAGGCTTCGTCGCCAGCGCCGCGCTCCACCTCGCCACCTTCACCCCGTTCCCGCCCGGTTACGCCGCCGCCTTCGCCCTGGTGCTGTTCGTGGGCGCCTTCGCGCTGCTGGCCGCCCTGATCGTGCGCCTCCGCGAGGCGGGCGCCCCCGCGCGTGGGCGGGGCGCGATCCGGATGGTGGGGTGGCGAGGGCTGGCGGCCCTCATCCCGGCGGGGGCGCGGCGGGCCGGCGTGGCGGTGGTCGGGTACGTCCTGATGAACCTGGCGCTCTCGCTCCTCCTGACCGACGACGGTGTCGGGAGCGTGCGGCTGCTCTCCGGCCACCTGCTCCTCTTCTACTTGATTCCGCTGATGTATTTCCGCTTCGTGGAACCGCGGCTGCGCGACGGCGGTGGGCCGTC
>Ga0209726_10009302_pt1 | contig 10275 bp, 11 predicted proteins | sample Subgrocontami54m_FD_187453 | JGI IMG/M metagenome (GOLD analysis project Ga0209726, IMG submission 187453) | Subsurface groundwater microbial communities from S. Glens Falls, New York, USA - GMW46 contaminated, 5.4 m (SPAdes) (version 3) | ecosystem: Environmental > Aquatic > Deep subsurface >... | reverse complement strand
CATCGCCATCGTGTGCTCGGCCGTGGAGACGGTGTTGCCGCCGGCGGCGTTCATCACCACGATGCCCCGTTTGGAGGCGGCCGCCACGTCCACGTTGTCCAACCCGGCCCCGGCCCGGCCGACCACCTTGAGCCGCACGGCCTTCTCCAGCACCTCTTTGGTCACCTGCGTGCCGGAGCGGACCACCAGCCCGTCGTAATCGCCGATTACTTTAAGGAGCTCTTCCTGCGGCAGCTTAGGTTTAACGTCCACCTTCACGCCGTTGGCCTGCTGCATGAGGCGGATCCCCTCCTCCGCCAAGGGATCGGTGACAAGGATGCGGATGTCAGCCATTTTTTACCTGCATTCCCGCGAGCACCTCTTCGACCGCGCTTAAGCCCGCCTGGATCTCCGCGGGGCCCACGGCTCCCATCGTGGCGATCCGGATCACCTTGCCGGAGAGTTCCTTGCCCTGCCCGCCGGCGATCACGATGTTGTGCTTCGCCCGGATCTGCTTCAACAGCTCCTTGCCGTCCACCCCGGCCGGGACCTTGATCATGGTGACCGCGTTGCTGGCGCAGGCCGGGTCGGCGTAGAGCTCCAGGCCCATTTTCCGCGCGTCGGCCCGCAGCTTCTCGGCGTTGGCCCGGTGCCCGGCGGTGAAGGCCTCGATTCCGTTGGCCAGCATGATCTTCAAGCTCTCCTTCAAGCCGATGATCAGGGAGATCGCCGGCGTCCAGGGGGTATCGGTGTCAGCCCAGGCCTTCTTAGCGAGCATCAAGTTGAAATAATAGCGGGAAGATTTGGATTTCGACACCGCCTCCCAGCCGCGCGGCGAGAGGGCGATGAAGGCCAGGCCCGGCGGCAGCATAAACCCTTTCTGCGAGCCGCTGACGGTGACGTCCACTCCCATCTCATCCATCGCGAAGGAATCGGCCCCGAGCCCGCTGATCGCGTCCACCACCAGCAGCGCCGGCACACCGGCCGCCGTGATCGCGCGGCGGATGCCGCGGATGTCGAAGACGACGCCGGTGGAGGTTTCGCAGAGGGTCGCGAAAACCGTCTTCGCGTTCGGGTGCTGCTTCAGGGTTTGCTCGAGCCCTTTCAAGTCCAGCGGCTTGCCCCACGCCGGGTCCACCGGCGTGAACTTGGCGCCGAAGGCCTCGCAGATCTCGCCCCAGCGCTCGCCGAACTTGCCCCCCCGGATCACGACCGCCTCGTCGCCGGCCGAGAGCAGGTTGGCCACGGCCGCCTCCATCGCGCCGGTGCCGGAGCTGGTCAGGATCAAGACCTCCTGCGCGGTGCCGAAGACCTTCTTCAGCCCCTCCCCCACCTCCTTGAGCACTTGCTGGAACTCCTTCGTCCGGTGGTGGTCCGTCGGGCGGCCCAGCGCCTGAAGGACGGCGGGCGGCACGATGGTGGGGCCGGGGGTTAATAATAAAGGTTCGCTAGGCATTTCGTTCGGTCATTTTATCTTGCCCTTGATCACCTCGTCCACGAGGCCGTAGGCCTTCGCGTCGTCGGCCGACATGAAGAAGTCCCGGTCGGTGTCGGCGGTGATCTTCTTCAGGTCCTGGCCGGTATGCTTGGCCAGGATCTCGTTCAAGCGGTCCTTCATCCGCAGGATCTCCTTGGCCTGGATCGAGATGTCGGAGGCGGTCCCCTGCGTGCCGCCCCACGGCTGATGGATCATGATGCGGGACTCCGGCAGCGAGTAGCGCTTGCCCTTGGCGCCGCCGGCCAGCAGCACCGAGCCCATCGAGGCGGCCTGCCCGATGCAGTAGGTCGCCACGTCGGGCTTGACGAACTGCATCGTGTCGTAGATGGCCAGCCCCGCCGTGACGACGCCGCCGGGCGAGTTGATGTAGATGTTGATGTCCTTGGTGGAGTCCTCCGACTGGAGGAACAGCAGCTGGGCAATCACCAGACTGGCCACCACATCATCAATGCCTGACCCGATGAAGATGATCCGGTCCTTCAGCAGCCGGGAGTAGATGTCGTACGCCCGTTCCCCGCGGCCGGTCTGTTCGACGACAATCGGCACCAGCATTTGGCTACGCTCCATGAATGATCTCCTCTTAAAATCGGTACCAGGTACCAAACCGGCAATCGGTACCTGGTACCGTTATGAACCGACTACGTCGGCCTCCCGGATTATAAGCTCCACGACCTTCCCCCGGATGATGCCCCAGACCAGCTCCTCCATCAACTCCCGCTGCTCCAGATCCTTGTGCACCTGCTCCACGGTGGCCTGCATCCGCACGGCGAGCGAGCGGATCTTTTCCTCCACCTCCTGCTCCGTCGCGGTGAGGTTCTCCGCGGAGGCGATTTTCCTCAAGATAAAGAAAAGGCGGATCTGCTTCAAGGCATCCTGCTGCGCCTGCTCCGTGAGCTGCTGCGCCTGGGACTGCACCTCAGGAAGCGGCGCACCCTGCTGCATCAGCTCCATGGCCCGTTCCTTCAAGTTCCGCTGCGCCTGCGAGGCCACCAGGGAGGGAGGCACTTCAAATTTCCAGCTCTCTTCCAGCTGCTTGAGGGCCTGCGCTTCAACCGCCCGCCGGCCGGTCTCCTCGGCGTGGCGGCCGGCGTCCTTGCGGATCGCCTCCTTGAGCTGCTCGAGCGAATCGTACGCCCCGACGCTCTTGGCGAAGGCGTCGTCCAGGGCGGGGACTTCTTTCGCCTTGAGCCCCTTCGCCTCCACGGTGAGGGTAACCCCTTCCTTGAGGGCCAGCACGCGGCTCTCCGGCGCCTTGATTCCCAGCAGCCCTTTGAGCTCCCCTTCGGGGTTCTTCTCCAAATCGAGGTGGATCACCACCTCCTTCTGCTTGCGGGCCGGCTGGTTGGGCCGCTTCTCGGTGACATCGGCCAGGATGAAATCGCCGGCCGCCGCCGGGCGGTCCTCCAGCACCGGCTTGAGGATCGCCTGCGTTTGCCGCAGCTGCTCCAGCACCTGGCTCACCGACTCCTCGGTCACTTCGTTCTTAGGTCGGGTGAGCTTCAGGCCTTTGTACTTGCCCGCGGAGAATTGGGGTGCCACCTCCATCCGGGCCGTGTAGGTGAGGGGCTGCTTTTCGTCCAGCTTGACGTCGGTCACCTGCGGGCGGCCGACCAAATCCAGCTCCTTGCGCTGCCCGAGGGCTTCGTCCAGCGAGCGGCCGATCAGGCGGCGGAGCACTTCCTCGCGGGCCTTGGACCCGTGATAGCGCTTCAGCAAATCGAGCGGCGCCTGCCCCACCCGGAAGCCGGGCACCATCGCGTGCTTCTTGATCTCCCCGTAGACGGTCTCGAACTCGGCGGCCACCACCTCCCGCGGGATCTCTACCCGGAGTTCCTTGCGGCAAGGGGCGATCTCTTTCAAGTTAAGTTTGAAATCCATCGTCATCGTCGTCATGAACGGTTATGCCGGGCGATGCGGCGCGCGGCGCCGCACCTCATCCACCTTCTTGTCCTCGCGGCGCTCCAGCTGAGTTTCCAGCTTGGAGAGGGCCTCCTCGATGCAGGTCAGCAGGTCCGTTTTATGCTTGGCGCGGGCGACCAGCGGGGCCCCTTTGGCGTCGAGCGTCAGCTCCACCGTGTAGAGGTATTTCTCTTTGTCGAAAATCGCATGGAGGGAGCGGAGCTGGTGGCCGACTTTATCCAGTCTCTGGATTTTCTCCCGCAGCATTGTTTCGGCCAGCGCCGGCACTTCTGTGTGCCGGACGGTCACTTTGATTTTCATTATGAGATCCCTCTCTTTGCTCGGGATGAATTCGGCCAATGAACTTACGTTCCGTAAGTTCAGGCCTCATTCACATTCTAAATTGCGGCCCGAGGTAAATCTCCCGGGCCTTCGGGTCGTTGATCAGGTCGTTGGCCCCGCCGGTGATCAGCACGCGCCCCTCGGCCATCAGGTAGGCGCGGTCGGTGACCGCCAGGGTCTCCCGCACGTTGTGGTCGGTCAGCAGGATGCCCAGCCCGCGCTCCTTCAAGCTGCGGATGATCTGCTGGCACTCCGCCACGGCGATCGGGTCAATGCCGCTGAACGGCTCGTCCAGCAGCAGCAGCGCCGGCTGCGTCACCAGCGCCCGCGTGATCTCCAGCCGGCGCCGCTCGCCGCCGGAAAGGGTGTCCGCCTTCGAGCCGGCCAGCTGCGTCAGCCCCAGCTCTTCCAGCAGCTCCTCCAGCCGGCGCGCCCGCTCCGGGCGGGAGAGGGGCAGCGTTTCCAAAATCGCCAGGATGTTCTCTGCCACCGTGAGCCGCCGGAAGATCGAGGGCTCCTGCGCCAGGTACCCGATGCCGGTGCGGGCCCGAAGGTGCATCGGCAGCCGGGTGATGTCGTTCTTCCCGAAGCGGATGCGCCCCTCTTCCGGAGGGATGAGCCCCACCACCATGTAGAAGGTGGTGGTTTTGCCGGCCCCGTTGGGGCCCAGCAGCCCGACGATCTCCCCCTTGCCCACCCTGAGCGCCACCCCATCCACCACGCGGCGCCCGCCGTACGTCTTGCGCAGACCCTCCGTTTCCAGCAGGGCGCCGTTGCCGGCCGCGCTCATTCCACCAAGCTGTCGGTGGTCAGGATCAGCCGCGGGTGTCCGACCAGCTGGATCCGCTCCAGCGGCTGCCAGTAATTCACCCGGTTGGCGCGGGCCTTCTCGTCGCCATGGTCAATCACCACATGGCCCCAGAAGACCGCTTTGTCCATCCGGTTGGTTTTCGGGTCGAACGCCGCGTCCAGGCGGTCGGAGCGAATCTCTCCCTTCGAGTCCACCACCTTGACGTTGCGCCAGAAGCGGGCCTTGTGCCGGCCGTAATCCACTTCCATCGGGCCGTCGCAGGTGATCACCGTTTTCCCCTTGGGATCGGTCAGCGTGACCGTGATCCTGCGCTCCAGCCAGACCCTTTTGAGTTTCGGGTAGCCGGTGCCGCCCAGGCCCAGCGCCGACATCCCCGGCTGGGTCACCCGGACCCAATCCTCGGTGCTGCCTTCCCCCCGGGATTCCACCCAGCTCAAGCTCTGGGTCGTCAGCTCCGCCTGATCGGACGTGGTCACCACCACGTCCCCGAACAGGTGGATGTCCTGCGTCTGCTTGTTGAAGCGTCCCCGCTGCGCGGAAAGTTTGATCTCCGTCTGCCCGTAAGAGGTGGCCCGCACGGGGGAAAGCTCCACCTTCTCGCTTATCAGGTCGGCCGTCTCCCCCTGGACCTCCCATTTCTTCCGGCCGGCGTCGGTGTGCCCGACCAGCTGAAAGGTGGAGATCACGTCACTGCCCGAACCCGACGGAGCGGGCAGACCGGTGGCCCCGCCCGTCGGGGGAAGAGCCCCTTTCGAGCAGCCGGCCAGCAAAATCAGGCCGATAACCGGTAAATTCAAGCGGAATGCTGGATTCATTGTTGGCGCCTTTCGGCGAAACAATGATTATAAGGGGGAGGGGGCTACTCCGTCAATTAAGGAAGGCGCAGGAGGAGCTCTTCCCCCTTGCCTTCCAGCAGAACCGCGTCGCGGGTGATGAGGACCACCTGGTACCCGCCGACCCAATCGCCGGGCTTGAGCGCCTGCCCGTTGATCACGCAGGTGGAGGAGCCGTCCTGCTGGAGGAGGATGCCGGAGAGGCGAAACGCGTCCCGTTTCTCGGAAGGAAGCCGCAGCGCGTTCGGATGGGAAAACGGTGAAAGGAACGGCTCTTCCCGCGGCCCCCAGGCCGGCGGGGCGGCCGCGGCGGCCGGAAGATCCTGCTGGAGGGAACCGGAGGAATCGGGCGAAACGGCGACCAGCCACCGGAGCAGGAACCCCTGGGGCTTAAGCTCCATCGCGACCAGCGGGCAGACCGGCTTGAAGACCGGATCCCCAACGGCGGCGATGAGACCGGCCAGGCCGCGGACCGGGGCGGTCCCTTTCATCTCCAGCGCGTGCAGGTGGATTTCCAGGTCCTGCTGGCCTTCCAGAGGGATGGAGACCTTCTCCGTGGGAAGCTCGGTGGCGGTCACCTTCGCTTCCCGGATGCCGAAGCGCTCCGCGGCCAACCGCTCCAACCGTTTGCGCTGGTCCTCCAACCCGTCCGGAGAAACCATGGATCCCTTCAACTCCGCCACCCGTTGCTGCAGCTGGACCACCTCCGGCGACCGCCCTCCCTGCCGGGCCACCTGCTCGCGCGCGACGGTCAGCTGCTCCCGGAGCCGCTGGGAGAGGTCCCTGCCCAGGTTCAGCTGGCGGACCGCCTGCGTGTAGACGAAGACCAGCAGCCCGACGATCAGGATGTTGAACCCGATCCCCCCCAGCAGGTGCTGCTCCTTGCGCCCGAGTTCCAGCATCGTCAGACCCCCACCAGCCGGAGCTCGAACAGCCAGACGCTCTGGTCCCCGGGCGACGGCGTGAGGCGCCGGATCTGCACCTGGGTCCCTTCGGTTTGAAGCGACTGGGCCCAGCGGACCAGGACCCCTTCCGGGTCCCGGATGCCCGGCAGCAGCCGGCCTTGCATCCAAAGGTCCACCTGGAGCGGCGCTTCGGATTGGGATTCCGTCGAGAAAAGCCGGCCCAGCGGCACCTTCAACCGGGCCCGGTTTTCCACCTCGTCCAACGTGATGGAGGCCGGCAGCCGGGAGAGCTGATCCAGCAGGCGGCCGTTCCGGAGGTCCAGCCGGCGCACCTGCGCGGAGATCTCGGCGCAGACCTGCTCTGTTTTCTTGAGCTGCTCGGAGAGGACCATCGCCGACAGGGCCGGCCGCAGCTTGTCCAGCTCCTGCTCCAGCCGTTTTGTCTCGCGGGCGTACCCCAGCGCCTGGAATTTCAGGAAGAGGTAGGGGATCAACAGCAGGAGCAGCAGCACCCCCCCGGCCGGCCGTTTCTGGGCCGGAGGAGCGACCGGATCCTCGGTTCCGTCAGACAAGACCGGCCCTCAAGAGGTCTTGGATGTCCAGCAGCCCCGCGGGCCGGCCTTTGGAATCCAGAATGGGGATTTCATCAATGCGGTGGCCCCGCAGGATCTTCAGCGCCTCCACCGCCAGATGCCCCACCGGCAGGGTCTTGGGGCCCCGGGTCATCACCGTCGAGACCTTGCGCCGCAGGATCTGCGGGTCTTCTTCAACATGGCGGCGCAAGTCCCCGTCGGTGAAGATGCCGGTGAGCCGGCCCTTGGCGTTCACCACCGCGGCGGAGCCGGCCCGCGCCCGGGTGATCGCCAGCAGCACCTTCTTCACCGGGTCGGACTCTTTTACCACCGGATTGGCCGTTCCCTTGCGCATCAGGTCCTCCACCCGCAGCGTCAGCCGCTTGCCCAAACTTCCGCCCGGGTGCAGCGCCGCGAAATCCTTCGAGGTGAATCCCCGCTTCTCGGAGAGAGCCACCGCCAGCGCGTCGCCCAAGGCCAGCATCGCCGTGGTGGAGGCGGTGGGAACCAGCCCCCAAGGAGAAGCTTCCTCTTTCACGAACGTGTCGAGCAGCACATCGGCCTGGGCGGCCATCCGGGAATGGGGGTTGCCGGTGACGGCAATCAGCTTCGCACCGATCCGCCTGATCACCGGCAGCAGGTGAAGAATCTCGTCGGTCTCGCCGGAATGGGAGAGGGCAATCACCACATCCTGCCCGGTGACCCGCCCCAGGTCTCCGTGCGCCGCCTCCGCCGGATGCAGCCAAAGAGAGGGGATTCCCAGCGACGAAAAGGTGGCGGAGATCTTCTGCCCGATGATGCCCGGCTTGCCCATTCCGGTCACCACCACCCGGCCCAGGCATTTGCCCAGCAGATCCACCGCTTTCTCGAACCGGCCATCCAGCCGGCTCTCCAAACGGCTCAACGCGTCCCGTTCGATCTGGAGGACTTTCTTCGCCCGCTTCAGCGTGGAGCTCATGATTTCTTTTTCATCCGATGAAGCGGGTTTTGGGAGTGACTTTTCGCGCTTCTTCAAACAGCCGACGATCCGAAGTCAGAAAAACATCTGCTTCCGATAAAAGACCGGAGGCCAGCTGGATCGCGTCGAGGGTCTTGAGAGGATGCCGATGGGCTAACTGTGTCGCGGTCTCTACCAATTCTTCATTCCAGGTAATTTGGGAGTAGAAACGAAAATCAATTTCCGCTTCCGAAAGAATTCGCGAAGACTGCTCTGCGGTGACACTCTTTCCCCGAAGGCGCCGGGCAACGATGTGGTTGAGCTCCACCCAAGTGATCGGAGATACAGTGAGGTCGGAAACCTTCTCAAGCATCTCCTCAAGCTCTTGCGAGCCTTTTTCATCCACGTATTTCTTGAAGAGGGTCGAGGTATCAACAAATGCCCTCACCTCCAGTCTTCCGCCCTGCTGCGGGAAACGGTCCGAGAAAAAGATTCGCCCTTGACACGAATCCTTCGAATCGGCCGTTTCCAGCCCGGCTTCTGAATATTTTTGTTATGCGGCACCAAGTCGGCCACCGGCAAACTCCTGTCCATGACAACGAGATGCTCGCCCCGCTTGACCGCCTTCAGGTAGCTGGAGAAATGATGCGTCAGCTCCCGGATATTCACTGATTTCATGCTTTCCGCCCTCCTTGTCCTATCAGCAGAAAGTATAACATATGTTAGACATTATGTCTAACATTTAAGGCGCGGCCCCTTCCGTCATTGCGAGGCCGTGAAACGGCCGAAGCAATCTCCTTGTGACGCCTTTCACTTCGGCAGCCGTTTCCTCAGCTCTTCGATCTCTTTCTGCTGAGCCTCGTTCTGGGCTTTGAGTTCCTTGACCGCCTCCGTCAGCACGCCGATTATCCCCATCGAAGCAATCGATTTGAACCCGTCCGAATCCATGGTGACCAGTTCGGGGAACGCCTTCTCCGCATCCTGGGCCAGCAGTCCCATCCGCAGATGAGCGCCATCGGACTCACCCTTCCAGCGGAACCGAACACCATGGAGCAGATCCATTTTCTCCAGCGCTCCTTGAATCGGAATGATCTCTGTCTTCAAGCGGGCATCCGAAAGGGTGTATGGATCGTTGATGATTGTCGTCCCATCCACATGCATGCTGATGTGTGTTTTTTCCGGCACCGCTCCCCCTCCCGGAAGCGTATCTCCCGCCCGGCCGATGTCGAAGTTCCCGTTTGAAGTCCCCACTACGAATCCCCATGTTCTGCCGTTGCTGGGAGTAGTAAGGGGGTTCCTGATGTAGAGGTGATTCCCTTGAAAAACCACGCCTCCCATGACATCCAGCGTCCTGAGCGGATTGGTCGTGCCGATCCCCACATTGCCGGCCGGCGTAATGGCCAAGCGGGTACCCACGCTGGGCTGGTGGACCTCAAAAAGACCGCCGCTATTGGCCAGATACCATGGCGTGTTGTTATTGTTGCTCAAGCCGATGTACGTGCTGGCCGCAGAACTCTTGAACGTCGCCACATGCCCCGCCGCGGCCGAGGCTGCGTCATTCACGGTAAGTGTAAAGCTGGGGTCCGGGGCAGTCCCGATCCCCACGTTGCCGTCCCCAGTGATCCGCATCCGCTCGCTGTTCGCCGCCCCGACGCCGTTCGTCACAAACTTCACCGGGGCGTTCGCGTTCGTCCCGATCACCAGCCCGTTCGTCGCCCCCGATGTCGTGATCAGATGACCCGCGTTCGGCAGCTGATAGCCAGTCGGGGTGAAACCGCTGTTCGTGTAGCCCACCGCAATGTACCGGTCGTTACCTCCTAACCCCTCCCCAATCCTCCATTCCTCAGAGGTGTTTGTGCCCGTATTCGGGTTGGTATTCTGAAGACCCGCCAGGAGAGCACCCGCCGTGTTCCCCACGATGGATAGGGTCTGCTGTGGATTCGGCGTCCCGATCCCCACATTCATTGCCCCTCCGGTCCCCGGCAGGAACAACGCCTTGTCGGCGGCGCCGGGATAGCCGACCACCCGCAGCGCGGCCGGATCCAGATCCGGATTCGTGTATCCTTGGCCGATCCACAGCTTATCGTAGATCGCCGCTACACCGTCGGGGGGCGTCACCCCGTTGTAAGCCGTCCCCACCGTGAGCGAGGTCACGTGCAGATCCCCCGTCGTTGCGTTCGAGGGATAGTACGTCACCAATTCAATGGTTTCGGCGAAAGCCGGCGCGGCTGAGAGCGCAACCAAAGTAGCCAAACATCGGTACCAGGTACTCTTCGAGTACCTGGTACCGTTTGTTTTCAGTGTTTTCATGTCAGGGCCTCCCGGATGGCGGTGAGTTGATTGAGCATCTGGGGCAACTGTTTCAGCGGCAGGGAACTCGGGCCGTCGCAGAGGGCTTTGGCCGGGTTCTCGTGGACCTCAACGAAGAGGGCGTCGCAGCCGGCGGCCACGGCGGCCCGGGCCAGCAGAGGGATGAACTCGGCCTGCCCGCCCGAGGAA
>Ga0209726_10009300_pt1 | contig 10276 bp, 9 predicted proteins | sample Subgrocontami54m_FD_187453 | JGI IMG/M metagenome (GOLD analysis project Ga0209726, IMG submission 187453) | Subsurface groundwater microbial communities from S. Glens Falls, New York, USA - GMW46 contaminated, 5.4 m (SPAdes) (version 3) | ecosystem: Environmental > Aquatic > Deep subsurface >... | reverse complement strand
TTTGGAAGTATTTCCCGTTATTTTGGATGCTTTTACCCTTTGGTAGGCTTCTTTTATTAATTTCTTTTTGTACATCTATAATTGCAGCTTATTTTGTGATCGCATTTTGCAAATCAAAAATAAAACGAAATTTATTGTTCTTACTAATAATCGTTACAATGGGATATACTATTCTTAATTGGGGACACAGAACTGTATTACCAAGCATTGATGATAATGATTTAATAAGAAATGTACCTTACAGTACTTCAAATGAAGGTATTACTGCTTACTTTTTAAACAATAAATGGGCAGATAAAGAAAATTTTTGGTTTGATAAAATTCCCAGTAAACATCTTGAAATATTAGAAGGAGTTGCATCAGTTAGAGAAATAAGCAGAACCTCAATAAATCATAAATATGAGATAGATGCTAAAACACAATTAAAAATAAAAGAAAATACTTTATATTTTCCAGGCTGGAAGCTTACGATAAATGGTAAAGAAAATTCTGTTTATCCAGGAAAAAGAGGCATAATTAACTCCAATTTACCCAAAGGAAAATATATAATTGAATTGAAATATGAAGATGTTTTCGCTTACAAGATTTCCAAACATATAACTTTTGCGTTTTTTACCACTATAATATTTTTAGTGCTTCTTTCTTTTACTAATTTTAGAAGATTTTATTCCAAACCATAACATTTCTCCAGGAATATAAAGAATCCATCTTGCTTTTAGTAAAAAGAAAGGTTTTATTAGTTTCATTATTATATGCCTTGTCTTATATCTGCTTAATGAATTGTTAAGTAGGCTATAAGTAGCAACAAAGGGATATGTTTTAGTAAATAAATGTTTTATACCAGATTTTATTGCAACTAATGCTAAGCTTTTGTGTGTAAAATATTGAATATGCTGCCCCTGCCAATACCACCAATTATATCCAAACAACTTACTGCTAAATGAGTTAACGTCACCAGTCCAAATAACAACCAATCCACCTGGCTTTAGCAATTTTACTATATATTGCAATTCCAAAGCTGGATTTTCAAAATGCTCAATTACACCAAATAAGGTTATGACATCGTATCTATTTGGAAATTTTTTTGAAAGAGAGTTCAAAAGACTTCTATGAATTTTTATTTTTTTCTTTTCGGCAATCTCTGATGACCATCGGGATAATTCTAAACCCTCAACTTCATATCCATATTCTCTTGCTTTATCTAAAAACTCTCCTGTAGCGCACCCTACGTCAAGCATCTTGCCAGATTTAATGTATGATTTAATTATGGGCAATATTTTTTTCGCTGACTCGATAATTGAATCTGTATATTTTAAATATTGTTTATCAACAACATCTTCATAGTTTTTATATATATATTTGGGAAGAGGATTACAAAACACATGTGTACAATTTTTGCACCTAACGGAACGAAAGGTTTTTCCTGAATCAGGAGTTTTTACATAAGTAAAAGATAATTTCTTAAGATCAACTGTTGAAGGATGCAATTCGAAAGTGTTTTTGGATCCGCAAACAGGACATATATCTAATTTCATAAAACCAACAAGATATGATTGTAGCTTAAAACACAAAGCTCTTCAATAGTTTATGTAGATTGCCAGAGTTTTAAGTAAATTTTAACCATATTTTCCCAAGTTTTATCTTTTACCCACTCATATCCTCCTTTTGTATCGATTGTAAGCTCATTTTTTAAATATTTTTCAACCTCAGTAGCTATTTCTTCCCCATCTTTACCAATTGAGATAAATTTTGCAAAAGGAGACATATAGAGATAATCTTTTTTTATAGCATTATTGTAATGAGCAAAAACAGGAACTCTTAATGCCAATGCTTCTAGTATCCCTAAATACCTTGAGACAAAAATAATTTTATAAAGTGGAATATAATCCGTTACATTTGGTACAAATCCTTTGAAAGTGACATCAAGTCTATTTTTAGATGCATACTCTTTAGCCTTATCCTTTAATTGTCCGTCTCCAAAGATATCCAATTTTAATTTTATTCCTCTCTTTTTAAGAAGGTAAATTGCTTCTAAATACTCTAGGATACCTGTTTCCTTTTCTAGTCTTCCAGCAAAAATTATATCCCTATTTTTTTTAGTTATTTCTAAATTCGATTCAAGTAATTTAGAATCAACGGCCCCATAAGAAAGAAACGTAGGTCTTGTCCCATACCATTTTATTAATAGTTCTCCGATACAAATATTTCCATTTGAAAGTTTTTCAGAAAGTTTGTGCATAAGAATTGCTTTAAATTTTGGAATTTTATTGCCTTCGTAGCCATGAAATGTAGTATATACTTTTTTAAACGGAAATATAAACCTAAAAGGCAAATACCAAAAAAAAACATCATGACAATGCACAATGTCACTTGTATTAATTATTTTTATGTACTTAATCAATTGAAACCAAACTCTAAATTTTTTAAACCAATCATCTTTGCCAACATCTATTCGTATTATTTTCGTGTTTGTTGCCTTTTCTACGTATTTGGCACTTGAGCAATTGGAGTGATAATTATTACTATAAGACTTATAGGCCTTTTCCGATATAATTGTAACCTCATGTCCTCTGGCTATTAAAATCTCAGTAATTTTCTCAATGTGCTTTTCTACCCCACCAATACTGGGATAATATGATCTTGTTAAGAATAAAATCTTCATACTTTATATATTTGTGTAAGAATTTTACCATTTTATTGAATTAAAACAAAATTAAAGTCATTAAAGCAGATTGTGCGACACAGAACAATTTTCGTGTTATTTTTCTCATTGCTTGATATAATTCATATGTATATATGACAGCTAAACAGTTTATTGAAAAGTGGGAAAAAGTAGATACAAAAGAAATTACTTTTGCTCAAAGTCATTTTAATGACATCTGTGACTTGGTCAATACTCCTAAACCATTACAGATTGATCCTAAAGGTGAATTTTTTACCTTTGAAATTGCCGCAAGGAAATTTGGAGGCAGACCAGGCCGAGCAGATGTTTGGTACAAGGACAAATTTATTTGGGAGTACAAAGGTGGAGATACTGATTTAGAAGAAGCATACGAACAACTACAACTTTATAGAGAATCACTAGGTAACCCCCCACTTTTAATTGCTTCTAATGCACACAAAATAATAATAAATACTAATTTCACAAATACAGTTAGGAAAAGGTATGAAATTGATATTCAAGACTTAACTGAGGTTGAAAAATTTGATATTTTAAAAATAGTCTTTTTAAATCCTGATTCATTAAAACCTACAGCTACCCAAGAGCAAGTTACTATAGAAAGCGCTAATTCTTTTATAAAAATGGTTGAAGAATTAAGAATATATAATAAGTCCGATAAAGATTTTGCATCAAAAGAAGCAATGGGACACTTTATAATTCAATTGCTCTTTTGTTTATTCGCAGAAGATATAAAGTTATTACCCGATGGATTATTTAGTAAGGTTGTTAGCTATGATAAAGATTTACCCGGCGACATAAAAACTAGGCTTGAAGATTTATTTAAGGTAATGGTAAAGGGAGGAATGTATGGATATTATAAAATCCCATTTATTAACGGGACTCTTTTCGAGTCAATAAATATTCCTAAAGCTATAAATGCTCTAGCTAGTTATTTAGAAAGATCAGCCGGTCTTGATTGGTCATCAATAGACCCATCTATTTTTGGGACTCTTTTTGAAAGAGTCATAGACGAAAATAAGAGAGAACAATTAGGCGCTCATTATACAAGCAGAGAGGATATAGCCTTAGTTGTTGATCCCGTTATAGTCAATGACCTAAGAGAGGAATGGATTGAGATAAAAGGATCAACGATTAAGTTGCTGGAAGAAAATAAAACGAAGGAGGCAGAGGAGAGCCTAAAGGAATTTTCAAAGAAAATAGCATCTGTTAAAGTTTTAGATCCTGCTTGTGGTAGTGGAAATTTTCTTTATGTTACCTTATGGCGTCTATTGGATTTACAAAAAGAAATTATAGTATTTGCAAAACAAAAACAATTAGGAGATCTTCCTCTTTCAGTCAGTCCCAAGCAGTTATTTGGAATTGAAATAGATCCATATGCTCATCAGCTTGCACAGATCGTTATTTGGATTGGTTATATCCAGTGGAGAAACGAAAATGGATTTAAAGAATTTGAAGAACCGGTATTGCAACCTTTACATCAAATTATAAATAAAGACTCAATCCTGCAACTTGATAAAGAGAATGTTCCAATAGAGCCAAACTGGCCGGAGACAGATTTTATCATAGGTAATCCCCCATTCCTTGGAAATAGAAAATTAACACCAATATTAGGAGAGTCGTATGTTAACAATTTGCAAAAGCTTTACAAAGACGACATAGATGGAATTCCCGATCTAGTCTGCTATTGGTTTAATATTGCGGAAAAGCTCCTTGAAGAAGGGAAGGTTAAAAAGGTTGGATTACTTGCAACTCAAGCAATAAGAGGGGGAACAAATCGTCAAGTCTTAGATAGAATTGTCAAAAATGCAGAAATTTTTATGGCGTGGGATGATAAAGAATGGATATTGGATGGCGCAAATGTTCACGTATCAATAGTAGGTTTTGGTAAAGCAATTGAGGGACAATCAAAATATCTTAATGGCAGACAAGTTTCTCATATAAACTCTCAACTGGATGCCGGGACAGACATAACATCAACGCTTTCACTTAATGAAAACATAGGATTATCCTTCCAAGGAGTCGTAATGAGAGGAAAATTTAATATTACATCTTCCCAAGCGTCAAGTATACTTGAGGAGGCTAATCCGTCTAAGGTTAAAAATTCTGATGTTATAAAAATGCGTAAAACTGGATCTGATATTTTGAGTAAGTCAGACGACTCATATGTAATTGACTTTGGTAATAGAACAGAGGAAGAAGCCACGAAATACATTGTCCCTTTTAAATATTTAAAACAAAATGTCTATCCGGATAGACAGAAAAGTACCCAGATAGAAGCAAGAGAAAAATGGTGGACATATTGGAGAAGCCGCGACCAAATGAGAAAAATAATTCTTAATCTCCCTCGTTATATTGCCACCCCCAGAGTTTCCAAGCACAGGGTGTTCGTTTGGCTTGATAGCCATATCATTCCAGATAACGCAATCGTTGTTTTTACCAGGAGTGACGATTATTTTATGGGCGTTCTGCATTCAAAAGTTCACGAATTGTGGTCTAGGAAAAAAGGGACTCAGCTCAGAGACGCAGTTAGTGGTTTCCGATATACCCCCGAAAGCACATTCTTAACATTCCCTTTCCCTTGGCAACCAGGAAGAGAGCTTTGGGAGAATGAAAAATTGAAAAAGATTTCAAGTATTTCAAATATGCTGATAGAATTTAGAAACAAATGGCTATACCCTGAGGGCGTTGGCATAGATTTCAGCGAAGAAACATACAAAAAAAGAAATTTAACAAATTTGTATAATGCCTTAAGCCTCTTTAAAAATGAGATTAAAGGAAGATCTAGGGATAAAGAAAAGTGGAGAAAAAGTATTGATAAGAAAATAATTTCCCTTGAAGAGGCAGAGGAGTTAGACAGAATTCACGACAACCTTGATTTAGCAGTATTGGAAGCATATGGTTGGGATAGAAATATAAGTGATGAGGAAATTTTTGAGAAATTGCTGTTATTAAATAAATCGCGACCGGGAAAAACATTAAAAGCCGAAGAGGAAGATGACGAAAATTTAAACGATTAATAAGTCTTATAGTTTTCTTTTTAGCTTCAGTCATCTTTTTACAATTTTTCTCTAGCTTCAATACTGCGTCGCACTTCGTAGATTATACGACATGGAAGGAAGTTTATCAAAAACTTTTCCACTTACCTTCGCCCCAAATCAGTCTGGAGGCATTAGGATTTTCTCTGAACGTTTTTTCAGCAACGTAAGGTAAACTTTCAAACGCCTCATCCCAATCTTCTAGTCCAGGTAAATGAATTAAAAAGGCTGCGTTGTCAAAGTGCACCCACCATATTATTTCTGATTCGTGTGGAACATTCATTTCTCTTGGGATACTTGGGTCAATACTATCTGGTTTTACTTGTTTTGCCTTCTTTAAAGATTTTTTTAGGGCGTCCCAGGTATCCTTCCCAATTGCATTTAAAAATCCTCCTGCGATTTGTCCAACAACAGCGGCTCCTAACGCTACAGAGATAACAATCAAAACATCGAAGCTTGGTAATAAACCGTCTGCCCCTGCTCCTATCGTGGCTTTTCGGCTATGTTCCACCTCAAACTTACTAAAAGACTCAATTATTGATTTACGTTTTCCTCTGTCCCAATAAGCTTCGGGGACATAAACATAAGCTTTTACTTTTTTCATTCAATCTTTAAAAATCTATCCACCTTTTATCGCTCGGAGAATAAATGTATATATCGGGTATATATTCACCTTTTTCTCTGTCTGCATAAGCCTTATCTCGCACTTTATTGACCTGTTTTAAAGCCTCAACACACTCTTCAGTCTTGAGAGAAGATTCAAAGATAAATGTAAAATTTTCTACCCCGTTGTGTATTTTTAATACTATAGTTTTGTTTAGACCAGCTTTTTTCCTTGTGTCAAAGAATCTGTGTATTGTAGATTTATAGATATCTTTTACTAACTCCTCCAGAAAGACTTTTGCAACAAATGCAGATATGCTTATAACTATGAAGTATAAGTGGAACTGAAGGACGGTTGGCAATAAGCCTTCTCCACCTCCCCCTTTTTCATGACACTCGCCGTATACAAATATCTTCTCATCGGTTCTTATATTGCATGCTATCTGTTCGAGTTCTTCTCCAACGCTTGGCTCTTCTGCTGAATACACAAATGTTATATTTCTTCCAGTTTGAGCCTCTTTAAGCTTATCTACCCAATCATTATGGTTGTTTTCATTCAGACCCCCCTCCTTGAGCTTATGTTCAGTTGTGTGTAGTATATTCATATAGAGATTATAGCACCTTGACCACTCGTTTTAAAAAGTATATATTCTTATCAGGTGTTTTTAGTAAGAAAGGAAGCTGGAAACAGGGTATGTCTTAGACATCCCCGCATTCTTAAGATACTAAACTTATTAAACCAATTAAAATACATAGGACTCCTAAAATCAATCCTCGAACTGTGAAGATTTCTGTATATTTTTTCATGTGGACTTGAGAGGATTTGAACCTCTGGCATCTTCAATGTGAATGAAGCGCTCTACCGCTGAGCTACAAGTCCGCAGGATAATTATACCAAATAAAGCCAATTGACAATTGAGGCTAAACTTGGGAGAATAAATTAGTAATGGAAATCATAAGGAAAATCTACGCATTCCTTCTTGATAGCGTCCAGACTTTTCTAATAGCTGCCGCTATTTTTTTGGTTATATACTTATTCCTCTTTAGGCCATACGAAGTAAAAGGGGATTCTATGTATCCTAATTTTTATGACAAGGAGTACGTACTAACAAATTTAATAATTCTTCGATTTAAAGAACCAATCGTAGGAGATGTAGTCGTATTTAAGGCTCCACCTGAACCGGAAAAAGATTATATTAAAAGAGTAATCGCAGTTCCAGGAGATAGCATATCAATTAAAGATGGTCAGGTGTACGTAAATGGAGATTTTTTTGACGAGAGTAAATACCTCAGTGCTTCTGTAAAAACCTTTCCCGGAGCATTTCTTAGGGAAGGAGATACTGTAACAACACCAGGTGGACAATATTTTGTAATGGGCGACAACAGAAATGCTAGTTCAGATTCCAGAGAATGGGGCTTTGTTAAAAAGGAGGATATTATAGGAGAATCGTTGTTTGTGTATTTACCAGTCAATAAAATGAGGCTTATAAAAAATCCGCTTACTACTCCTTAGTTAAAACTTCATAGAGTGCTTTTATTTTAGGCCCAGTCACATCCACATCACCTTTTATGATTATTGATAGCCTTGCCTGGGTTCTTGATTGATACATAGCTACTCTATTAAAACCCATTTTCTCTTCAAGTTTTCTAGCCATCTCATCAAGTTCTGGAACCCAAAGCTTAGATAGTTTAGTCCTTGGTTCTTTTTGCTGAACTTCTCCTCTAGCTTGCCTTGCCATCTCTTCCGTCTCCCTTACAGTGCTGTTTTCTTTGAGAATTCGCTTAAACAGCTCAAGCATTAATTTTGAATCGCCGATTGAGATAAGAGGCCTTACATGGCCTTCAGTTATGACTCCCGCAACTAAAGCATCTTTAATTGCATCAGGAAGCGACAAAAGCCTAATTGTATTTGAAACTGTGGGCGCACTTTTCCCAACTCTTCTTGCAACTTCGTTTGTACCAAGACCGAATTCCTCAATTAATCTTCTATATGCCTGTGCTTTTTCAATTGGGTTTAAATCTTCCCTTTGAACGTTTTCAACTATAGACATCTCAAGCATTCCTTGAGGAGTTGTTTCCTTTATTACAACCGGAACTTTCTCAAGGCCTAAAACTTTTGCCGCTCTCCATCTTCTTTCCCCTGCGATTATTTGATATCCAGCCGGAGTCTTTGCAACAACAATAGGCTCTAAAATACCTTGCTCTCTAATTGAATCAACAAGTTCCTGAAGTGAATCGGGAGAAATAAGACCCCTTGGTTGAAGAGGATTTGCCTCAAGCAGTGTTATATCAAGTTCAAAAATTCTTTCTTGATTATCCATTTAAAACATCAATAACTCTCTTTGAATTAAGACTCTTAAACTTAACTATTCCTTCTACCAAAGAAAAAAGAGTAAAATCTTTTCCCATTGATACGTTTTTTCCCGGATGAAACTTTGTTCCTTTTTGGCGAACGATTATACTTCCAGCTTTAGCTTTTTGACCACCATAAAGCTTAACGCCCAATCGCTTTGCGACTGAGTCTCTATTTCCTTTTACTGCTCCTTGTGCTTTTGTATGTGCCATATAGCTTTCGTGAAAACTTCCCTATTCTATCTTGACTTTTCACAATCTGTCAAGATATCAAACCGTATCTTTATTTTTTCTTTTGCGCAGGTTTTTCTTTTGGCTTAGAAGATGCACTTCCAATCTTTTCAATTTTGAGTTTAGAAAGGGAAGCTCTAAATCCTATTGTTTTTCTATATCTTACCTTTGACTTATACTTTGATACTCTTATTTTATCTCCCTTGAAATTCTCAAGTAGAGTCGCCTCAACTGTTTCACCGGTAACAACAGGTTTTCCTATTTTTACACTTTCATCTGTAACGAAAAGCAATACATCGGCAAACGTTACCTTGCCATTTTCCTGTGGCAATCTGTCTACTTCAATTACGTCTCCTTCAGATACTTTATATTGTTTTCCGCCAGATTTAATTACTGCGTATTTCATTGAGTTACAATTATAGCAAATTTTCTAGCCAATTTCTAGAACTTTATCTTCTTTTAGTGATTTATTTATTGAATTTAAAAGCCCTAGGAAAATAAAATTAGATAAAAGACTGCTTCCCCCGTATGAAACAAACGGCAAAGTTACTCCTACAATTGGAAGAAGACCTACATTCATTCCTATATTTACAAAAATCTGTATTAGAAAAGTAAAAAAGACAATTGCTGAAAAAGTCTTACAAAAATTGTCGTTTGTATTTAAAAATATCTGTAGAATTCTATAAAGCAAAACCCCAAAACAAACTAATACAATAACTACACCTATCATTCCAAGTTGTTCTGAAATGGTTGCAAAAATAAAATCGGTCTGGCGCTCCGGCAAAAACCTTAAACTTGACTGACTTCCCTGCCCGATTCCCTTTCCCATTATCATTCCTGATCCTACTGCAATTATTGACTGGATTACATTATATGAAGTCCCAAGCGGATCCAAAGACGGATTTAAAAAGGTTAAAACTCTTTGTCTTTGGTAGTCACGCAAAAAATTCCAAAAAATTGGGGCCATTAGTATAAAAGGAAGTGCAGAAACCAAAAAATACCTAAAGGGGAATCCAAGATAAATTACTGATAAAAAAACAACCAATCCATATAAAATTGCATTCCCAAGGTCAGGTTGAAAAAATATTAGAAAAAATATTGGAGTTAAAAGTAAAAAAACATTTAAAAAACTTCTAAAATTAAAGACCTTAACTTGTGAAAGATACGAGGCAAGACTTATTGCCAAAAAAGGCTTTAAAACCTCTGAAAACTGCAATCTAAAACCAAGAATTTCTACCCATCTTACTGCACCCCTTGATTCTATTCCTAAAATTAAAACAAAAAGTAATGCAATTATGGAAAAAATATAAATTGGTTTTGCAAAAACAGATGCTGTTTTATAATTGCTTTGAGAAAAAAACAAAAATGCAAA
>Ga0209726_10009292_pt1 | contig 10285 bp, 8 predicted proteins | sample Subgrocontami54m_FD_187453 | JGI IMG/M metagenome (GOLD analysis project Ga0209726, IMG submission 187453) | Subsurface groundwater microbial communities from S. Glens Falls, New York, USA - GMW46 contaminated, 5.4 m (SPAdes) (version 3) | ecosystem: Environmental > Aquatic > Deep subsurface >... | reverse complement strand
AAGGGCTTTGCATCCCTCTCCCTCCGGGAGAGGGACCGAGGGTGAGGGAAATATGTCGGAATCGTTATTCGGTGTCATGGAGTTGGGTAATACTCAATAGGAGAGGAATCCGACACCGGCTGTCGGTGCAAATCCGGGTTACGGCACGCGACGCTGCCTACCGTTGCACGCCCGAGAACAGCACCCCGACCCGCGCCCCGGTCGCGATGACGCCCTCGCGGTGCAGGCGCAGCAGACCGGCGAGCCCCGCCGACCCGGTGTGGCTGACCGCAACCCCGGTCGCCTCCCGTGCTACCCGATTCGCCTCTCTCAGCGTCTCTTCGTCGGCGATCACCGTCGTGCCGCCGGTCGCAGCCATCCCCCGCAGCACGGCGACCCAGTCGTAGGTCTCGTCGTCGAGGATGCCCTCGGCGATGCTGTGCGGCGCTTGTTCCCACGGCCACATGAACGCCGACCGGTGCGCGGCGGCGTAGCGCAGCGCGTCTTCGGCGCCGGCTCCGGTGCCGGCCCGTCGCTCCTCGACCAGCGTCCACGCACGCCGCAAGGGCGACGCGCCGCGCGTCTGCACCGTATGCACCCGCGGCGCGCGCGGCGGCAGCCCTGCCGCGACCGCGCGCGTAATTCCCTGCATGCACGCGCTCGCAAGCGCGCCGCCGCCCACCTGCACGACGAGGTCGTCGAGCGGCGGGGCACCGGCGCCAATCATCTCGTACACCAGCGTCTCGCCGCCGTCGATCGCGAGCCCGTTGTCGTTTCCCTGGCAGCAGAAGGCAAGCGCGCCGGCGCGCAGCGCCTCGTGAAAGCGGTGAACGCAGGGATCGCCGAGTTCGCCAGCCGCGCGCGGGCACGCTACGACCGTCGCGCCGAGCGCGTGCAAGCGATCGAGCACCGCCGGCTCGGCGTTCGGCGGGACGAACACGTGCAGGACGCGCGACGCGGCGCGCGCGAGCACGGCCGCGGCGAGCGCCGCGTTGCCGCAGCTCGCAATTGCCAATGGTGCCAACGGCGGCCCGTCCCCATGCTCCACCACCGCGAGGTAGAGCAGGATCCCCATCAGGTGGCGCGCCTTGTGCGAGCCGGCGACGTTCCCGGTCTCGTCCTTCACCCACACCTCGATCCCGAGGCGCTCGCCGAGCGCCGCCGCCCGGCCGAACGGCGTCACGCGAAACCCGCGGCCGTCGACCGCCGCGATCCGGTCGTCCAGCCGCCGCACCAGATCGACGAACGCCGCGTCGCTCATCCCGCGCGCGCGCGCGGCGTGCCAGGCGTAGAGGCACTCGCGGTAGCGCACGAACGGATTCTCGTCGCCGCCGCGGTCCAGCACCGTGCCTGCAGCGAGCCGGTGCGCGAGGACGTGGTCGGCGTCGTCAGTGCCGCTGCGCGCGCAGCGGAACGGATAGGCCGCGCCCGCGGGCGGCTCCCAGCCGCAGCCGGCACAGACCAGGCGCGACCCGGTCACGCCGCGCCGCTGCTGCGGTTGAAGGCCGCGATCATCTCGTCCCACGCGGGAAGAAGATCGTGCAGGCCGCGCCAGAAGGCCTGGTCGCGCCGCGCCTCGAAGTCGGCGAGCGAGACGCCGCGCTGCTCGACCCAGGTGAAGTAACCGAGGTTGAAGATGCGGTTGCGCTCGACCGGACCCGTCAGCAGCACGTGCTCGGCGGATGCGCCGGAGAAATGCCGCTCGAACGCCTCGGCCGCGCGCGCGCCGTCGAAGCTGCCGCCGAAGTGCTTGACGACGGCCTTCGGCTTCTCCGACGTATACATCGCGGCGCCGTCGGTCGCGACGGTGAGGATCGCATCCTGCGCGCCCAAGGCCAGCGCCTTCGCCGTCTTGATCGCCGCGACGACGTTGCAGATGCTCGACAGGCCGAAGTGAGGCAGCTCCGCGAGCACCTCCTCGCTCACGCCGCGAGCGCGCAGCAAGGCGTGGCCGGCGGGGTCGTTGAAGAGCACGAACAACTGGTCGGTCGCACGATCGGACACCGCGACGGCGACATCGGAGTTGGTGACGTTCTGGATATACGGGATGTGCTTGTCGCCGATGCCCTGGATGTTGTGCTCGCCGAAGCCGTTGTAGAGCATGGTCGGGCATTCGAGCGCCTCGACCGCAACGATCTTCGTCCCGTGGCGCTCCTTGAGCCAGTCGCCTGCGGCGAGGGTACCGGCGGAGCCGGTGGCGGCAACGAACGCGGTGAGCCGCAACGAAGGATCGCGCGCCTGCAGCGACTCGAACACGTGGGCGAAGGCGCGCCCGGTGACGGCGTAGTGGGCGAGATAGTTGGCGAACTCGCTGAACTGGTTGAGCACGACGTTGCGCGGGTCCTGCGCGAGCGCGTCGCAGGCGTCGTAGATCTCGCGCACGTTGCTCTCGGTGCCCGGCGTGCGGATGATGTCCTCCGGCGCGGTCACCCAGCGCTCCAGCCAATGGAAGCGCTCGTCGCTCATCCCGGCGGGCAGGATCGCGACGCCGTGGCAGCCGACGATGCGCGAGATCGCGACGCCGCCGCGGCAGTAGTTCCCGGTCGATGGCCACAGCGCGCGCTGGCGCGACGGGTCGAAGCGGCCGGCGACGAGGCGCGAGACGAGGCAGGCGTAGGCCGGCAGCACCTTGTGCGCGTGGATCATCGGGAAGCGGTCGCCGAGCAGGACGACGATAGGCGACGCCACGCCTGTCAATGCTTCGGGCAGCACGACGTGCGCCGGCAGGTCGGCGAGGCCGGTGCGCGCGGCGTCGTTGTACCAGTGCACGCGGAAGAGATTCAGCGCATCGGCGGCGTCGGGGTCCACGCCGGCGAGCCGCTCGCGGTGCGGCGCGTCGAAGCGCGCCGGCGCGGCGAGCTGCGCGAAGGTGGGCAGCGCGATGCGCTGCCGGCCGAAGTGTTCGACCGCACGCTCGTAGGTGGCGCGGTCGGCCATCGTGGCCATCGTGGCATTCGTTGCTGCGTCGGTCATAGCTCCGCCATTCGCGACCAGAGCCGCGGGGCCTCGGCGGCGGCCTCCGCCCGGATCGCATCGAGGTTGATGTCGTCCCGCGGCGCGCCGACCGCAGGCGCCATCCCGCCGAAGCGCTCTGCAAGCAGCGCGTGGCCCTGCTGCGAGCGCCGCGCCGCCGCGTCCGGATCGTCGCCGTGGCGCGATGCGTCTTCCAGCAACGCGGCGCGCTCGGCTTCGAGGTCCGAAGGATAACCGTCGGTGCCGAGCGCGACGCGTGCGCTCGCGCGCAGCGCCGCCGGATAGCCGACGCGGTTGCCGCGGTTGGAGCGCGGATTCTGCACCAGCCAGCAGCCGAGCTGCTCGGCGCGCCGCACCTGCGGCTCGCTCAAGTGTACCCCGTGCGCGAGGATGGAGCCGGGCGGGAGCGCGCCGAGGCGCTCGAGCCGATCCAACGGTCCGTCCCAGCCGCGGCGCACGGCGTCATCGACGTCGGCGCGGTCTTCGGCGAGGTGCACGTGCACGACCGTGTCGAGCGCGCGGCAGAGCGCCGCCGCCTCGCGCACCGTATCGTCGGACACGGTGAACGAGGCGTGCAGTCCCACCACGCCGCGCACCAGCGGCCGCGCGTTCGTCTCGATGAAGCGGCGGCACTCCGCCAGGCCGCGCCGAGCCTCGTCGCGCCCGCCGTTGCGCTCGGTGGCGCCGTAGCAGAGCACGGCGGGCATCCCCGCCGCCTGGCACACGTCGGCGAGGACGTCGAGCGAGCCTTCGGTCAGGCGCGGCGATTCGTGGTGGTCGACGAGCCCGACCGTGCCCAGGCGCAGCGCTTCGGCGACGTACCATCGCGCCGAGATCCGCAGCGAACGGGCGTCGAGCGCGCGGTCGAGCTTCCACCACACGCGCTCGAGGATCGCGATAAAGTCCGGCGGCGCCTCGGCCGGGACCGGCATGCCGAACGGCGCCAGCCCCGAGTACAGGTGCGTATGTGCGTTGACAAAACCCGCGTTGGCGAAGCCTGCGCCGCTCACTTGGCCACCAGCGGAAAGCCCACGCTCATCGCGCGCGCGGCGGGCGAGTCCTTCATCGGCAGCGTGGTGCGGCGAATGCCGTCGAAGGCCTCCAGCGCGGAGGCCACCGCCGCCGCGGTCGGCACCAGGCCGGCCTCGCCCACGCCCTTGGCGCCCATCGGACCCTCGGGCTCCGGCTCCTCGACCAGGATCACCTCGACGGCGGGCATGTCGCGCGCGCGCAGGACGCCCAGCTCGCGCAGCTTGAAGGTGACCGGCATGCCGTTCTCGCAGCGCAGTTCCTCGGTGAGGGCGTAGCCGAGGCCCATGTGGACCGCGCCCTCGATCTGGCCCGAGCACAGCGCCGGGTTCACGACGCGGCCGGCATCGTGCGCGGCGACGACCCGCTCGACGTGCCCCGCCGCGTCGAGAATGACGAGCTGCGTCGCATAGCCGAACGCGGTGTGCGTCTTGATCTTCGCGACCGGCGCGCCGAGCGCGGTCGTGTCGCGGATGACGACGTCGCCGGCGTAGACTCGGCCCGCCAGCGCCTCCAGGGACTGCCCGGCGTCGAGGTCGGCTTTGAGCTTCGCGCCGGCCGCCAGCACCGCGCGACCGCCGAACAGCGTCGCCCGCGACCCGGTCGTCTGGCCGCACTGCAGATCGAAGCTCGAGTCCACCTTCGGCACGAAGCTCGAGGCCGGCAGCCCGGTCGCCTCCACGGCGAACTGCACCAGCACCGTCAGCAGCCCCTGGCCCATCTCGGTGTAGCCGTTGTAGAGCGAGATGCTGCCGTCCCGCTCCACGACCAGCCGCGCTTTGCCCCACTCCTCGACGCCGTTGCCGATGCCGCTGTTCTTGATCCCGCAGGCGATGCCCACCGCGCGGCCGGCGCCAAGGGCCGCGTCGTAGTGCGGCTTCACCGCTTCGAGCGTCCTGCGGATGCCGACCGACTTCTCCAGCACCTGGCCGGTGGTGAACATGTCGCCGACGGCGAGGGCGTTGCGCCAGCGGATCTCCCAGCGGTCGAGCCCCGCCTTCTGCGCGAGGAGGTCAAGGCACCCCTCCATCGCGAATTGCGCCTGGTTGGCGCCGAAGCCGCGCATCGCGCCGCAGGGCGGGTTGTTGGTGTAGACGGCGAGCGACTCGACGTCCACGTTGGGCACGCGATACGCGCCGCAAGCGTGGCCCGCCGCGCGCTCCAGCACCTTGCCGCCGACCGATGCGTAGGCGCCGGAGTCGCCTATCATGCGCGCCTTGACCGCGGTGAGCCGCCCCTGGGCGTCGCATCCGGCCGTGTAGTCCATCGTGAGCGGGTGGCGCTTCGGGTGGATGCGGATCGACTCCTCGCGGCTCAGCGTGATTTTCACCGGCGCACCCGTCAGTTGCGCGAGCAGCGCGGTCTGCGCCTGGACCGACATATCCTCCTTGCCGCCGAACGCGCCGCCGTTCGGCACCAGCTCGACGAAGATGCGCTCCTCGCTCACGCCGAGGAAGCGCGCCACCTGCCGGCGATCGTCGAAGATGCCCTGGCCCTGCGTGCGCAGGCGCAAGCGGCCGTCCGCGAGCGGCTCGGCGAGCGCGCTCTCGGGCTCGAGGAAAAGATGCTCGATGCGCTGCGTCGTCCAGGTGCCGCTCACCACGTGCGCGCTCGCCGCGAGCGCGGCCTCGACGTCGCCGCGCCGCACGACGGCGCGCTCCAGCAGGTTCTCGTGCTGCGGGTTGACGCGCGGCGCGTCCGGCGCGAGCGCGCGCTGCGGATCGAGCACCGGCGGCAGCACCTCGTAGGTCACGTCCACCAGCTTCGCCGCCTCGCGCGCGGTGTGGCGATCGACCGCCGCGACGGCCGCGAGCACGTCGCCAACGCAACGCACCTCCTCGCCTTCGGCCACGAATCCCGGCCAGTCGTTCAGGAGCAGGCCGTACCAGCGCTCGCCGGAAACATCGGCGGCGGTCGCGACCGCGCGCACGCCGGGCAAGGCGCGGGCGCGCGCGGTGTCGATCCGCAGCACGCGGGCGCGCGGATGCGGGGACAGCGCGAAGGCACCGTGAAGCATTCCGGGCAAGACGAGATCGTCCACGTAGGGCCGCTCACCGAGCGCGGTCTGCGCGGCGTCGATGCGCGCGAGCGGCCGGCCGACGCGTCCGTCGGTGCACGGCACCGGAATGGCCGCGCCGCGCTTCGCCGCTGCGAGGAGCTGGATCGCATCGACGATCTTCACGTAGCCGGTACAGCGGCACAGGTGCACGTCGAGGGCGCGGACGATCGCCTCGCGCGTGGGCTCGGGATCGCTGTCGGTGATCGCCTTGGCGCGCAGCGCGATGCCGGGAATGCAGAACCCGCACTGGCTTCCGGCGGCCGCGGCGAAGCTGTCGGCGATCTGCTTGCGCTCCTCGGGCGGCAGGCCTTCGAGCGTGACGATGCGCTTGCCGTCGGCGACCCGGGCGCGCATCGCGCAGGTCGTCTTCGGCACGCCGTCCACCAGCACCACGCAGCAGCCGCACTGGCCCTGCGGGCGGCAGCCGTCCTTGAGCGAGGTGATCCCGCAGCGCTCGCGCAGCGTTTCGATGAACCACTCGTCGGGACGCGGCTCGACCCGGCGCGTGACCCCGTTCAGCACAAACTCGATCGGCATGGTTCTGCGAAGGGCACTCAGCCCGGTCCGCTCGCGACGCGCCCGCCATCCTTGATCGGGGTGGCGAACTTGTACTCGATGTCCCAGGGAAAGTAGATCCACTTGTTCTGCTTGAATTCCTTGACGAAGGTATCGACGATCGGCCGGCCCGCGGGTTTGATATAGAGCGTCGCAAAATGGGCCCTGGGCACCAGGCGGCGCACGACACGCGCCGTGCCGCCGGTGTCCACGAGGTCGTCGATGAGCAGAAATCCCTCGCCGTCTCCCGGTACGCTTTTCAGTACCTGCACGCTGCCCTGGATCTGCTCGGCTTTCCCCGTGGCGTCGGCGGCATAGCTGGTGACGCATATGGTATCGATGAGGCGGATATCCAGTTCGCGGGCGACCAGTGCCGCGGGGATCATGCCGCCGCGGGTCAGCGCGATAATGCCGACCCACTGTCCCTTCCCGTGCAGCTCGTGAGACAGGAAGCGCGCGTCGCGATGCAGTTCCGGCCAGGAAATGACGATGTCGTTTTCGTAAGGGTTGGGTGTCATACGAAGGCTTGCATGTCGCTGCAACGGTGGTTCGGCTCCGCCCCAGCGTAGCGTGGCCGGGTCGCGGCGGTCATGGTCTGGATCACGATACCGGCTAACGCAACAACCGGCAAGCCGGCCGGACCCGATCCCTAACGATCCGCCGCCCTGTGATAGCCTAGCGGCACCTGCATCCGCCGGGAGGGCGATATGGCCACGCATACGCACGCGCATACCGGACTGCCCTGCAATGTCCCCGACGCAAGTCCGGATTGTTCCGAGCCGGGCGCGGTAACCAGTTGCAATCACGGTACCGGCCTGCTGGGGCCGGTGTGGATATGCGTGCACGAGGTGCCCGCACCGCCCGGAGGGACGACGGTCACGCCGCCGCCGAAGCCGACGCCGGTCACTCCGGGAGCGGGGCCCGGGCCGGTCGTGCCACCGCCTCCGCCTCCGAAGATCCAGCACGACTGCGAGACCTTCGACGAGGGCGTGGAGAAAGGGTTCGTGTTCGCCAACGCCATAGACGCCAAGGTGGGCATCGCCATTCGGGACGCGCGCCGCGCCGCGACCAAGCGGGCGGAAGACGCGGCCGCCGCAGCCTCGAAGAACCACGTCTGCAAAGGGCTCTGCGAGAAGTTCGACAACGTGAGCGTCGACCTGTGGAATCCCTCCATCAACAAGATCGGTACGGGCGCGAACGCCACTTTCAGCGTGACGGTCGTTGCGACCTGGTACCTCGACATCCTGTGCGTGATCGTGCCCAAGACCGGAAAGGGCGGCGGCGGAAGCAAGAAGAAATCCGGCAAGCGCAAGACGCCCGGCGGCAAGCGCAAGTCCGCCACGTCGAAGTCGCCGGCGAAGAAGCGCCGCCTCGGCTGATCGCCGATGCGCGGCGGCGCTCCGCCCCTGAGCCGCACCTCCGAGGGAAACCCCATGCGCTTGGTGAACTTGTTCTCGAACGTGCCGTAGCGGTTGAAGCGCAGGTAGTAGTCGAGCCGATCGCCAGTACGTAAGACGTTGTGGCTGACGCTCTTGAAGGCGCGCTCGTCCACTGCCGCTTTCCCGCGGCCGTGGCCGTATTCGAGGATGTCTTGACCCACATCACAAACGCCCGTCCCTACCGTCCCTAGAATTCTGGATGCAATATATTGCTGTCATGGTGCGTAGCATGCATTATTGTGCATGCTACGCCGCAGTGGCCGGCTGCGCTCCTGCAGCGCGCCAGCCTGCTTGGGGAGGAAACGCGAAATGGGACAGGTGATCGATTTCTGGACGGCACGCGAAGTGACGACGCCCGCCCAGCAGGCGAGCTACCGCTGCCTGCGCTGCGGCGCCGATCTTTGGAATATTCTTGCCGACGGCAGCGTGCGCTGCGCCGATTGCGAACAGGAATGTCCGTTCCGTGTGGCCAGCGGAAGGGCGAGCGCTCCAAAGGCGACAAGCCGAGAGTGAGCCGAAATTTGCGAACCGATTCAATTCCGATGGAGATGAAAAATGACTGACCTGAGCTGGCTGCCGCGCGAAAACGATCTGAAAGACCATTCGCTGTTCGACGACCGCTTCTTCGGCGACCAGGCGCCGAGCGTCAAATATGAGAAGCGTCCGATCGTGGACGAAAAAGGCAAGCCCGTCGAAGGCCTGTACTCGGCGTGGATCTGGCTGAACAACGCGGCCCAGTACAACTCCTACACCACCGGCATGGCCAAGGCCATCATCGCCGGCTTCCAGAAGGCCTCTAGCGACCGCAGCGTGGTCGTGGCGGTGTTCACCGCGGTCGGGGACAAGGCGTTCTGCTCCGGCGGCAACACGGTCGAATACGCCTCCTACTACGCCGGACGGCCGAACGAATACGGCGAGTACATGGACCTGTTCAACGGCATGGTCGACGGCATCTTGAACTGCAAGAAGCCCGTCATCTGCCGCGTGAACGGCATGCGCGTCGGCGGCGGCCAGGAGCTGGGCATGGCGGCCGACCTCGCCGTCAGCTCCGACCTGGCTATCTATGGCCAGGCGGGGACCCGGCACGGCTCCTCGCCCGACGGCGGCGCGACCGATTTCCTGCCCTGGTACCTGGGGATCGAGGACGCGATGTACAACTGCATTTCCTGCGAACCCTGGAGCGCCTACAAGATGAAGATGAAAGGTTTCATCTCCAAGGTCGTGCCGGTGCTCAAGAAGGACGGCAAGTGGGTCCGCAACCCGCTGGTGCGCACCGACACCTACATCGATGACGGCGAGATCGTGTACGGCGAACCGGTCACGGGCGAGGCGCTGAAGAAGGGCAAGGAGCTGATCGCGCAGTGCACGACCGACTTCGAGCTTCTGGATGCGGAAATGAACCGCCTGATCTGGAAGTTCACCAACATGTTTCCGCATTGCCTCATGAAGGCGATCGACGGCGTGCGCGCGAAGAAGCGCTACTTCTGGGACCAGGTGAAGTTGCCGAACCGCCACTGGCTCGCCGCCAACATGAACTTCGAGGCGCCCATGGGCTTCTCGGCGTTCACGACCAAGAAGATGACCGGCGAGGACGTGATCGACTTCGTCAAGTACCACCAGTTGCAGGCCCAGGGTGCGCGGATCGACGAGGAGTTCTTCGCCGCGGTGCATCCGAAGAAGAAGGGCTAGACCAACGCAGACGGACTCAGTCAGGCACGCTTTACCATCCACACTCTCCCGATTTTGGCAGTTGCGAATTCGCAACTGCCAAAATCGGGAGACATAAATGACCCAAAATACTTGGCCATGATCGCAAGCTCGTGAACAGTCGCCTATGGAGAATCCAATGACCCGACCAGGTGAACAAAAGCTCGCCCACCTTTTCCGGCCGGGCCGGATCGGCAAGTTCCAGACCCGGAATTCGATCAAGTACGGCGCCTGCTGCGTGTCGAACTACAACACCCGCGACGGGTTCATCTCGCCGCGGGAGCTGGCGCGCATGCAGATCATCGCCAACACCGGCTGCGGCCTGATCACCAACCAGGGTGCCTACCCGGACCCCCTGGGCGAGGGCAAGGCCTACTTCCGGCAGATCGCCCTGTTCGACGACAAGTTCATGCCGCAGTTCGAGACCATCGCCCGCTACATCCATGACGCGGGCTCGGTCGCGATCCAGCAGATCCTGCACGCCGGGCGCTACGGCGGCATCGACCTGGGCTACTGCCTGCAGCCCTCGGTGGTGCCGCAGACC
>Ga0209726_10009291_pt1 | contig 10286 bp, 8 predicted proteins | sample Subgrocontami54m_FD_187453 | JGI IMG/M metagenome (GOLD analysis project Ga0209726, IMG submission 187453) | Subsurface groundwater microbial communities from S. Glens Falls, New York, USA - GMW46 contaminated, 5.4 m (SPAdes) (version 3) | ecosystem: Environmental > Aquatic > Deep subsurface >... | reverse complement strand
GGTTGTTCGGGATCGCGGCGGTCACTCGACGCGGCGAGCGGTCGCTCTTGGTTTTCGCGGCGTTTCCCGTGTGGGCGTTCGCGGTGTTCCTGCTGATCGTCGAGCTCGCCTTTCAGCACTGAGTGCGGGTACCGACTCGCGCCCACGTCTCGAACGTGGAAATACTGTCCGCGATGTCCGCGGCCGGCCAGATCGAGATTCGCCGTCTGGGTGTGGCCGAGATACCGGCGCAGCTCGACGGGCTCGCGGGCGTCCTTGCCGATTGCGTCGCCGGAGGTGCGTCTGTCAGCTATCTGGCGCCGTTCTCGCACGCGCAAGCGCGAGCCGCATTCGAAGCCGTGGCCCCCGAGATCGAGAAGGACCGCCGGCTGCTGCTTGCTGCGTTTGCCGAGGGGCGGCTGGTCGGCACGGTTCAGGTGATCCTCGCGCTGCCACCGAACCAGCCGCACCGTGCGGAGATCGCAAAGCTTCTCGTCCACCGCTCGGCACGCAAGCGCGGCGTTGCGCGACTGCTCATGGAGCATGCCGAGTCGGAAGCGCGGGCGGCAGGCAAGACCCTGCTGGTGCTGGACACGGTGACCGGCGACGACGCCGAGCGTCTGTACGCGCGACTCGGATGGACGAGGGTCGGCGTGATCCCCGGCTACGCCCTCTACCCGGACGGGCGGCCCTGCGACACGACCGTCTTCTGGAAGGCGCTCTAGCGGCCTGAGCCAGGCGGTCCCGGCCCAGGGGGCGTGGCCCGCAGCCGTTGGTATCGTCGCGCGATGCCCGAGCCCGCCCACCGCGATCGCGACGGTGCGCGCGTTTCGCCGGCGCTCCTCCCCCTCCGCCGCAACCGCGACTTCGTCCTGCTCCAGGCGGGCCAGCTGCTCTCGTCGGCAGGGTCGCAGTCGAGCGCGATCGCGTATCCGCTGCTCGTGCTCGCATTCACCCACTCGCCCGCGAAGGCGGGCCTCGTCGGGTTCGCCGACCTCGTCCCGTTCGCCCTCTTCGGCCTGCTGGCGGGCGTCGCCGCCGACCGCTGGAACCGCAAGCGCCTGATGCTCGCCGCCGATCTCGTGCAGACGCTCGCGATCACGACGCTCGTCGCCGCGATCGTCCTCCACCATCTGACGATCGAGCTCGTGATCGTGGTCGCGTTCGTCGAGGGAACGGGCGCCTCGTTCTTCAGCATCGCGTCCACCGGGGCCATGCGAGCGGTGGTGCCGCCCCGTCAGATGCCGACGGCGGCAGGCGCCATGCAGGCACGCATGGCAATCGTCCGGCTCGCAGGGCCTCCGCTGGGCGGCGCGCTCTTCGGCATTGCCCGGGCGCTGCCGTTCGTCGTCGACGCGATCTCGTACGTCTTCTCGATCGTCTCGATCCTCGCGATGCGAACGCCGTTCCAGGAGGAGCGCGAGACCGACACCTCGCGCCTGCGTTCGCAGATCGCCGAGGGCTTCCGGTTCCTCTGGCAGCACCCGTACCTGCGGACGGTGGCACTGATCTTCTCGTTCTCCAACTTCGTCTTCATGGGCGTGATGCTCGCCGTGATCGTGATCGGCAAGCGCCAGGGCCTGCCGAGCGGGCAGGTCGGCGCGCTCGTCGCGGCGTTCGGCGGCTGCGCCGTCGTCGGCGCGCTCGTATCCGGCGTGTTCCGGCTGTATCTCTCGATGCGCGCGATCTTGCTCAGCGAGCTGTGGGCAGCCGCCGGCCTGGCTGCGTTCGTCGTGTGGCCGAATGTGTACGTGCTCGTCGCGGGGCTGCTGCCGCAGACGCTCCTGATGCCTGTCACAGACACGGTCCTCGCCGCCTATCGCTTCGCGGTGACGCCCGACCGCCTGATCGGCCGGGTGGCGAGCGTCACCCGCAACATCGCCTTCGTCATCGCGCCGCTCGGCCCACTCACGGCGGGTTTCCTGCTCGGCGCGGTCTCAGCACGCGCAACTGTCGCACTCTTCGCGTGCATCTCCCTCCTGCTCGCCGTGTGGGGCACGCTCAGCCCCTCGATCCGAAAGGCGCCGAGCCTCGACGAGGTCCTCGAGCCCGGAGCCCCTCCCGGCATAGACGGCTCCCTGCCGTGACGAGCCGCCCTAGACGGTGACGCGGGTGAGCTCTTCGATCGACGTGAGACCGGCCGCCACCTTGGCGATGCCGTCGTCCCACAGCGTGCGCGTGCCGCCGATGATCGCGGCGCGCTCGATCTCCTCGCGCGAGGCGTGCTTGGCCGCGAGCGCCGCAAGGTCCTCGGTCATCTCGAGCAGCTGGAAGATGCCGACCCGGCCCTTGTATCCGGTCTGGTTGCACCGCGGGCAGCCGCGCTTGCGGTAGAACGACATGCCGTCGCTCGCGGCCGCGACGTCGGGCGACACGCGCGCGGCGATCATCTCGTCGGCCGAGGGCTGGTACATCTCGCAGCAGCTCGAGCACAGCTTGCGTGCAAGGCGCTGGGCGAGCACGCCGGTGACGGCGGCGCCGGTGAGGAACGGCTCGACGCCCATCTCGTTCAGGCGCGTCAGCGCGCTCGGAGCGTCGTTCGTGTGCAGCGTCGAGAGCACGAGGTGACCGGTGAGGGCGGCCTCGATCGAGATCTTGGCGGTCTCGCCGTCGCGGATCTCGCCGACCATCACCACGTCCGGGTCGGAACGGAGGATCGAGCGGAGCGCCGCGGCGAACGTGAGCCCGGCGCGCTGGTTGATCTGCACCTGGTTGATCCCCGACAGGCGGTACTCGACCGGATCCTCGACCGTGATGATGTTGATCTCCGGACGGTTGATCTGCGCAAGGCAGGCGAAGAGCGTCGTCGACTTACCGGAGCCGGTCGGGCCGGTGACGAGCAGCGCGCCCGTCGGGCGGCTCACCAGGTCGGCGATGCGCTCTCGCATCGCCTCGGAGAGGCCTAGCTCCTGCAGCGTCGGCGGCTTGCGCGACTTGTCGAGCAGACGCATCACGATCGACTCGCCCTCGACCGTCGGCAGCGTCGCGACACGAACGTCGAGCATGCGGCCGGCGGCCGCCGCATTCAGCGAGATGCGTCCATCCTGCGGCTTGCGCCGCTCGGCGATGTCGAGCTTCGCGAGCACCTTGAGGCGCGTCGTGACGCCCGGCGCCATGCGCTTCGGGATGCGCTGCATCTCCTGGAGCACACCGTCGATGCGGAAGCGCACGACGAGCGCGTCCTCTCCCGGCACGAAGTGGATGTCGGACGCGCCGTCCTCGGCTGCCTGGAAGAGAACGGAGTTGACGAGCCGCACGAGCGGCACGTCGGAGACGCCGTCGTCGGCCTCGAGGTCTGTCTCCTCGTCCTCGCGGGCCTCGATCTCGTCGATCTCGTCCTGGACTGCGGCGCGTGCGCCGAACGCCTCCGACGCGCGGACGAGCTTGCGAATCTCCGCGAGGATCTCGTCTCGCGATCCGATCCCGAGCTCGAGGGGGTGTCGCGTCGCGAGCCGAAGCTCGTCGATGCCGTGCAGGTTCGCCGGATCCGCCACGGCAACGCGCAGAACCTCGTTCTCGAACGCATACGGAATGGCGACGACGCGCTCGAGCACGTGCAGCTGGACGTTCTTCGCCGCAGCCTGGTCGACGCCGGTGAACGCGAGATCGATCAGCGGCAGGCGATGCCGCGCCGCGAGGATCCGGGCGATGCCTTCGCTGGAGGCGACGCCTTCCTCGACGAGCGCGCCGGAGAGCGAGCCTGTCTGCTGGGCGCGGCCCCGGGCGAGCGCGAGCTTGTCGGCCGGGACGAGCTTGGTCGCAGCCAGCAGGTCGACGACGAGCTCGACGGCCTCGTCGATGCTCGAGCCCGTCGAGATCGGCGGCGCGCCGGGACGCACGGGCTGGGAGCCCGAGGTCCGGAGCGACGGGGTATCGGTTTCCCGGTCGCTCACCGGCCCAACAGCGGATTGGGGGAGGTAGCTGACGTCACGATCTATCCCTCGAACGAGTTATCGGCATGGGATGCCGAAAGCCTTAGGACAGTGACCATTCGTCGGCACCCCGTTCGGGCCTCCGAGAATCCCTCGATCGAGGCGGAAAGCGCCCGTCAGAGCCGCGCGAGGCCGGGGCGCCGGATCCGAGCTACGTGAAGAGCGACCAGTACTGGTGCAGCAGCCACGGCCCCGCGAAGAGCGCGACGACCGAGCCGAGCGCCAGAAACGGCCCGAACGGGATGCGCATCTTGCGCGCCGCGCTGCCGTGCCGGGCCAGGAGATAGATGCCCGGGATGAGCGCCGCGACCATGCCGATCATCATCGCGACGGAGACCGTCTTGCCGAGTGCCGCGCCCATCAGCAGCGCGAGCTTGACGTCGCCCATGCCCATGCCCTTCGGATACGCGAGGGCTGCGGCGAAGAGGAACCCGGCGGCTCCGAGGGCGGCGAGCGCCCACACCGGGCTCGGGTGGAGCGCGGTGTTCGCAGCGAGAACGATCGCGGCGGCCGGCAGGACGATCCGGTTCGGGATGATCCGGTGCTCGATGTCCGTTGCGGAGACCGTGACGAGTGCCAGGCAGAAGAACGCCGCCACCGCCGCCGAGCCGCTGAGCCCGAACTTCCAGACGCTCCCCGCGACGAGCAGCGCCGTGAAGAGCTCCACCGCCGGGTAGCGCGCCGGGATGTGCGCACCGCAGGAGCGACAGCGGCCGCGCAGCACGAGCCAGGACGCGAGCGGGAGGTTGTCGTACCAGGCGAGCTCCTGTCCGCAGCTCATGCAGGCCGACGCCGGGCTGACGATCGAGCGGCGCAGCGGCACGCGGGCGGCGACGACGTTCAGGAACGAGCCCACCGCGAGCCCCGGGACGAAGGCGAACGCTGCGAACGCCATGTCGGTCATGCTCTTGCCTGCGGGAAGACACCCATCAGCCGCTCGTCATCACAGGAGGGCTGATCGTCGCCGGCGCGTTCGGCGGGACGGGCGCGCCCGGAGGCAGGTTCGAGACCGTGGGCAGCGGCATCATGGTCAAGTTCTGTCCCCAGATGAACTTGCCGCAGATGAACGCGCCCTCGAGGATGATGTTGTTGCCCTGGAGATCCATGGTCGACGAGGACGGGCACATCAGACCGCCCTGGAACTCGATGTTGTTCGCGGAGAGGTTGATCGCGGTTGCGTTCAGCTTGTTCGTGATGATCAAGAGGTTGTCGTTGTTGGGAACCCACTCGCTGCTCGTGTTCGAGAAAGCGCACCGGTGCGTGGGCGCCGCGGGTGAGGAAGGGCAGCCCGCGCGAAGGGAGCTGTTGTTCACGCTGATGTTGTAGGTGCCGTTGACGTAGACCGTCGCCTTGCCGTGGTACATCGCGGCGGTGTTCGTCGACGTGACCGGTCCGTCGAAGAAGATCGTGCCGTTGATGGTCAGGAGCTTCGTCGTCGCGTTCCAGCTCAGCGTGCCCGTCGACGTGACGCAGTTGTACGACGATACCGGCGTCAGATCGAACTCCGCGGTCGTCCCGTTCATCGTCGAATCGCTGTCGAACTTGTTCGTCGTGGCGGTCAAGCTCGGGCTGGCCGTCAGGGTCGTGTCGCAGACGTGCTTCGGCCCCGGGCTTGCGTTCAGGTACCAGCTGGGGAAGTCCGTCGTCGGCGTGGTCGCGGTGATCGGCGTGTCGGTCTGGCGGACATACCACTTGTCGCCGGGCGGCGTGCACGTGTGTCCCGTACCTCCGATCGACGTCGTGCAGCCGCCGGACACGAGGCCGCTCGTGATGGGCTGTGCGCTCGTGCCTACCGTGGCGTTCGGGTCCCCGTACACCAGCTTGCCGAGGACGCGCACGTCGACGGCCTGGCCTCCGTTGACGGTGTTCTCCTTGATCGCCGCGTTGCCCGCCTCGAGGCAGAGGTCGCCGGTGACGAAGAGTGGAACGTCGACGGTGACGTTGTTTCCGCTGATGTCGACCTCGCAGCCGGCGCCCTGCGGCGAGGTCGCGTAGACGTAGTTCCAGACGGAGATGTTGTTCGACTGGCCGCCACCCGTGATCAAGACCGTTGCAGTCACGGCCTTCTTCAAGGTGCTCGTCCCGCCGGTCGGGTTCGACACTGCGCCGTAGGCCGTGATCGTCCAGGTCCCGGTGTTGGAGCCCTGCGAGTACAGACCGTGGAAGTACGCCGTCCCGCCCGGTCCGGTGACGCTCAGGTCGGTGCACGGAAGCGCGCTGCTGCTCCCACTCGTGGTGCACCCGAGCAGCGACGGCAAGGACGCGTTCGGCGCGCTGTTGATGACCGAGCTGGCCGCTTCGATGCCGGACTCGGCGAGAGAGAGGGCCGTAAGCCGAGACCCGCTGATGCTCGAGTTGCGCGAGCCCGCCCTCGTGTAGCTGATCATGGCGATTGTCGAGATCGTGAAGACCACCATGATCCCGAGCGCCATCAGGAGCGCGATGCCGTCTTCCCGGCGCAGCAGGTGCCTCCGCGCGATGCCGGTCACCAACCCCCTGCCTCCGGTGCCGGGAGCCATCAGCCGCTCGTGAATACGGGCGGGGCGATCGTCGCGGGCGCGTTCGGCGGTATCGGTGCGCCCGGGGGCAAGTTCGTGATCGTCGGCAGCGGATAGACCTGTGTGTGGTCGCCCCACGAGAACTTGCCACAAATGATCCCGCCCTCGACGGCCGTGTGGTCGCCCGAGAGATTGGCTACTGAGCCCGTCGTGCAGAGGAGATCGCCCTGGAACTCGGAGTGGTCTGCGCTGAGGTCGACCGCTGTTCCGGAGGTCTTGTTCACCGCGAAGATGACCATGTCGGTGTTCGGGTTCCAGCCGCCCGACACGTTCATCCCACATTGCGCCGTCGCTGTGGCGGGCGAGGCCGGGCAGCCGGCGCGCAACCCCGCCGCCGAACCCTGCCCGTTGTTGAAGGTCAACACGCCGTTCACGTAGATCGAAGCTTTACCGTGGTAGAAGGCCGCTCCGTCGTCCAGCTGGACGTCTCCGTCGATGAAGATGGTGCCGCCGATCGTGAGCAGGTGCGTCGTGTGATTCCACTTCAGGGTTCCGCTCGACGTGACGCAGTTGTAGTCGCTCGTCGTCGGCGTCATCCGGAAGAGCGTGTTCGTCCCGTTCATCGTCGTGTCGTTGTCGAACTTGTTGGTCGTCGCCGTCAGGTTCGGGCTCGGGGTCAACGTCGTGTCGCAGATGTGGTTCGGCCCAGGGCTCGCGTTCGTGTACCAGCCGGGAAAGTCTGTCGTCGGCGGAGTCGCCGTGAGAGGCGTGTCGGTCGTCGTGACGTAGTAGTTGTCCCCCGCCACGCAGGTATGCGGCGTCGGGTTCGAGTTCGTCTTGCAACCACCGCCCACGTAGCCGCTCGTGAGCTTGGTGACGCTCGTTCCGACCGTCGCATGCCCCCCCGTGATCGAAAGCGTTCCGCCGACCCGGAGGTCGACAGCCTGCCCGCCGCCCGCCTTGTTCTCGATGATCTGGGCGTGGTCGCCGCTGAGGCACAGGTCTCCGGTGATGTACATCGGCACGTCTACCGTGGTGTGATCGCCGCTCACATCGACCTCGCAGCCGGAGCCCTGCGGCGCAGTCGAGTAGACGTAATTCCAGATCGAGATGTTGTTCTGGGTGCCGCCGCCCGTGATCGATACCGTTGCCGTCACTACCTTCTTCAGATCGGCCGTCCCACCGGTCGGGTTCGTCACGGCGCCGTAGGACGTGATCGTCCATGTCCCGGTGCTCCCGCCTCCCTGGGCGTAGAGCCCGTGGAAGTACGCCGTCCCGCCCGGCCCGGTGACGGTCAGATCGGTGCACGGAAGCACGCTGTTGCTGCCGTTCGCGGTGCAGCCGAGCAGCGTCGTCAGCGACGCGTTCGGCGCACTGTTGATGATCGAGTTGGCGGTTGCGATGCCCGACTCCGCGAGAGCGAGGGCGGTGATACGAGAGCCGCTGTTGCTCGCGCTTCGCGAGCCCGCGCTCGTGTAGCTGATCATGGCGATCGTCGAGATCGTGAAGACGACCATGATCCCGAGCGCCATCAGCAGCGCAACGCCGTCCTCCTGGCGCAGCAGCCGCCTCATGGAACGCTCACAACCGTGCAGGTGGACGTGCCGCTGACCCAGTTCGAGCTCGAGCTCGAGCAGCGCGTCCCATTGCGGGCAACGATCGAGTCGGTCAATTCGTACAGCTCCTTCGTGTTGCTCACCTGATTCCCGCCCACCTTGAAGTCCACGGAGACGGTCTGGAGCCCGTTCAGGGGCGTCGCATTCGTCGTGAATGCAGCCGAGCTGACGAGATTGCTCGAGATGAGCACCCGCGACGCGTCCGTCGACGTGCACGTCGAGGTCGTGGGCGCTGCGGCCGACGCTGTGCGCCACAGCTGGTAGCGCACCGGCGTCGTCGATGCGCTGACGGTGCACCAGTAGTCGTAGGTCGTCGACGCGTTGCAGCTCGTCACGTCGAGACGGAGCGCGGGATAGGTGTTGATCGCCAGCGCCTGCGCCTTGGTCGCGCAGTGGATGTCGCCGCGAATCCTGTCGAGCGCGAGGCGCGCCTCCTGTTGGGCCGCGAAGCGATGGTTCAGCTGGGCCTCCGCCGTCGAGCCGCCCACGAAGAGCGCCGCGAGGCCGGACATCACGACCCCGAGGATCGCCATCACGACGATCAGCTCGACGAGCGTGTGCCCGTCCTCGACCGGCCGGATCAGGTTCACGAGCGTACGGATCACTTGGAGCGCGCCTCCACGTCGCCGAGCGCCTGCTGGGCGACGCCGGCGCTCTTCGCGCCGATGCCCCAGAGAGCCTGTGCGCGGCGGTCGACGGCGATCAGCGTCTTGAGGGCGTCCGCTCCGCGCCACCAGCCGAGCCTCGCGCCGGTGACGATCCATTCGTTCTGGTAGAGCCAATACTTCGCGGCCGCCGGCGACTTCGTCCGGTGGGCGTCGAGCCAGGTGCGGAGCGCCTTCGCGCGGTCGGGGAGCGGCATCTCGTCGAGCGGCTCGGTGCGGGCGCCCGGCACGTCGAACGCGGCCGGCCGCTGCTTGGGCCAGCTTGCGCTCGCGGCGGCAGGCTTCGCCGCCTGCGCGGGCGTCGCAGCGGTCTTCGGCGTGGCAGGGATCTGGGCGACTGTCGGCGTCGCGGCCTTCGGCGTCGCGACCTTCGGCGTCGCGGCCTTCGGCCCCGGCGCAGCCGCGGCCGGGCCGATCGGCTGCCCGGCGAGGTCGGCAGGCTGCGGGGCGGTCGAGGAATACGGGGATGCGTCCTGCGGCTCGCCGCTCTGCGGGTACGTGCCGCGCTTCAGCACGAGCGTGATCCGCGGCGCCCCTGCGTCGACGACGCGCGTGCCCGGGGCCGGCGACTGGGAGACGACGACGTTCGACGAGTAGCCGCGTACCGAGCCGCTCACGAGCCAGCCGAAGCCGTCTTCTTCGAGCGCGCCCTTCGCGAAGACGAACGCTTGGTTCCGGACGTCGGGCACCACGATCGGCGGTACCGGCGCGGTGGTGACGGTCGGCACGGCCGGCGCCGAGCCGAGCTCGCCGCCGGCGGCGTAGGTCAGGCCGGCCGTGGCGCCGAGCGCGACGAGCACGAGCACCGCGAGGCGGGTCAGCAACGACTGGGTCAGGAAGGAGGGCAGCCTGTCGGCCATCTCATTCCTTGTCGGCAGAACGAGGCCGGAACCTAAGACCCGGAGCGGCTGAAGAAGACGACCCCGTTCGAGGGATCGGGCTCCTCCACGACCTGGAAGACAGGCGCCTGGGTCGCCCTGGGAGGCGCCACGGCGGCGATCGTCCGGACGGCGTCGAACGCGTCGTTCGCCCCCGTGTCCGACCAGCTGAACGCCGTGCCGGCGAAGGACGCGAACCAGGCCTCCTGCTGGGGCCAGGCGAGAGCCGGCTGGAGCTGGAGGTGCAGGTGCGGGCCGGTCGCGTGGCCGGTGTCTCCGACGAGGCCGACCTCCTGGCCCGCCGCGAGCGACGCGCCCGGAACGATGTTCGCGCCGAGCACCGAGAGGTGGCAGTACGTCCAGACCTGCCCGTCGAAGGCGCGCAGGGTGAGGCCGATGCCGCAGCGGGCGTCGGGGGTGCTCCAGGAGCGCATGACGACGGAGTCGGCGAGCGCGTAGAGCGGCGCTCCCAGCGGGGCGGCGATGTCGACCGCGGGGTAGTCGTGATGGGTGCGCGAGGCGAAGACGACCCCCGGGCCGCCGCCGACGGGGAAGACGTAACCCGAGGAGTACGTCGGTGCGGCGAGCAGTTGCGATGCGGCGGGAGCGAAGGACGCCGCGGCCGACTCCTGCTGCGCGCGGGCGAGCTCCGACCGGGCGCCCGACAGCGCCTGCTGCCTCGTCGCCACGATCGCGCCGGCCGTCGCGCGGCGGGCGG
>Ga0209726_10009290_pt1 | contig 10287 bp, 7 predicted proteins | sample Subgrocontami54m_FD_187453 | JGI IMG/M metagenome (GOLD analysis project Ga0209726, IMG submission 187453) | Subsurface groundwater microbial communities from S. Glens Falls, New York, USA - GMW46 contaminated, 5.4 m (SPAdes) (version 3) | ecosystem: Environmental > Aquatic > Deep subsurface >... | reverse complement strand
TCTCGTCGCTCCCCGAGGCGCGGGCGAGACGCTACACACCCGGCACGTTTTCGTTCAACGTGAAGGGGGGCCGCTGCGAGAAGTGCGAGGGGGCCGGCGCCATCGCGGTGGAGATGGTCTTCCTCGCCGATGTCTTCGTGCCGTGCGAAGAGTGCGACGGCAAGCGCTTCAAGCCCGAGGTGCTCGAGGTGAAGTACTTCGGACGTTCCATCGTGGACGTGCTCGAGATGACCGTGGACGAGGCCATCCGCTTCTTTCCGTACGAGGAGAAGCTCGGCCAGGCGCTCTGGCACGTGCAGCAGGTCGGGCTCGGCTACCTGCGCCTCGGCCAGGCGGCCACCACGCTGTCAGGCGGCGAGGCCCAGCGCCTCAAGATCGCCCGCGAACTGGCGTTTTCCGCCAAGAAGATCGGGCGCAAGCTCTACCTCCTCGACGAACCCACCACCGGCTTGCACCTCGAGGACATTCGAAAGCTCGCCTGGGTCCTCGACCAGCTCGTGGAGGCCGGCCACACGGTGGTGCTCATCGAGCACAACCTCGACGTCATCAAGCTGGCCGACTGGGTCGTGGACCTCGGCCCCGAAGGCGGCGACGGCGGCGGCAGCATCGTGGCGGTCGGAACCCCTGAGCAGGTGTCCAAGGTGGAGGCGTCCCACACCGGACGCTGGCTCCGTACCGTGCTGGCCTGATCGCCCGTCGGAATCCGGAGTCGAAGTCCTCCGTTGGAATCCGGATTCCATACTCTCAATCGCACATCTGGAGCTGTTGCGCGCCTGAGATAATGTCCCCGTTGCGCGACCAGTAGAAGTGTCCCTCCACAGATTCTAGGCCTCGCGAGGAGGCCGGGATGGGGCGCACGGCGATGTCGACACGGGAGCTGGAGCGGGCACGGATGCTGGCGCAGGTGGCGGCCGGGGCACTCAGTCTCGCGGAGGCCGCGACGCTGATGGGCGTGAGTTACCGGCAGGCGAAGCGATTGCGGCAGCGGTTTCGGGCGGGCGGCGCGCGCGCGTTGCAGCACCGCCTCGTCGGGCGCGCGTCGAATCGCGCGTGGGATCCGGCGGCGCGGGCGGCGATGCTGGCCTTTGTCGCCGGGGAGTTGAGCGGACCGGCGGCGCGCGGCCCCGGGCAGCGGTTCGGCCCGACGTTAGCCGCGGAGCATGTGGCCGACGAGTTGGGTTGTCCCGTGGCGGTCACGACGTTGCGCCGGTGGATGCAGGCGGAGGGACTCTGGACGCGCCGGCGCGCGCTCGGCGTGCCCAAGGTGCGTCGGCCGCGCGTGGCGCACTTCGGCGAGCTGGTCCAGCTCGACGGCAGCCCGCACGCGTGGTTCGAGGATCGCGGTCCTCCGTGCTGCCTGCTGGAGATGGTCGACGATGCGACGGGGCGCACGCTCCAGCTCTTCGCGCCGGGCGAGTCGGCCGACGCGGCGGTGGCCATCCTGCGGGCCTGGGTGCTGACGCACGGCGTGCCGCGGGCGATCTACCTCGACGGCGCGGGCGTGTATCGCGGCATTCCCGAGGCCGAACGGACCCTCAGCCATGGCCGCGACCTCGGGTCGCGCTTCGGGCACCTCTGTGCGGCCTTGGGGATTCAGTTGATCACGGCGGGGTCGCCACAGGCCAAGGGGCGCGTGGAGCGGGCGCATGGCACGCACCAGGACCGCCTGATCAAGAAGATGCGCCGCTATGGGATTGCGACGATCGCGGACGGCAATGCGTATCTCGCCCGCTACACGCCGCAGCATAACGCGCGCTTTGCGGTCCCTCCGGCCGCACCGACCAACTTTCACCGCCCGCCGCTGACGGCGACGGCCTTCGACGCACTCGGCCAGGCGGAGAGCGAGCGCGTGGTGGGCCGCGATGGCGTGATTCGCTACCTCGGGCGGGAGCTGCAACTAGAGCGCAGCGTGCGCCGCCGGGTGCCCGACGGCACGCGGATCCTCGTGCAGGAGGCGGCGAACGGGGTGGTGCGGATCATCCACCGCACCGGCGCGGGGGACCGGACCTGCGCGTGGCACGAGGCGCCCCCGCGACCGGCGGCCCTGCGGCCCCGGCGTTCACCGGCGGAGCTGGCCGAGGCGCGGCGGCCCCGGGCCGACCACCCGTGGCGGAAGACCCTGCGTAAGTGGTACCGGCAGTCGGTGGCGGACAAGCAGGCCGCCACGAGGGGACATTTCTAATGGCGTAACACCGGGGACACTTCTATTGGTCGTTGACAGGAGCTTGAATTGCCCGCCTGCCGCTGGTATTTTACAGGTTCTTCCCGAGTAGCTCAGGGGTAGAGCAGGCGACTGTTAATCGCCGGGTCGGGGGTTCAAATCCCTCCTCGGGAGCTCACCACGCCAGCGGGGCGCCGGTCATTCCGGCGCCCCGTTTGCGTCGCGTAGGACCCGCCGTACGTAACATAGAGGTATGTGATAGTCCTCTTTTGTCCTACGTCCGGCCCCCGATCCACCTGACTGCGTTCCGTCCAGAAAGGGCGTATCGTCCGCGCGGTCCCGGTTCCCGTCGCTGCACTCGGGGGCCGCGTTCCCCACCTCGCGACGCCTCTGGCGGCCGGGGCGACCACCATGCGTCCCAGCTTCTCCCCGCCACCCCACGCACGAGGTGATCGCCATGCGTATGCCCCGTACTCCGCTTCTGGCCCTGCTCTTTCTTGCCTCCCTGTCGGCCTGCGGAGGGTCCGCCGAGCAAGGCGGCGCTGCTGACGCCGCGCCCGCCGCCGGCCAGGCCAACGTCCAGGACGACGAGTCAGTGAAGGACGTCGTGAAGATCGCGGTTGGCTCCAAGGACCACACGACGCTCGTCGCCGCGCTCCAGGCGGCCGACCTCGTGAACGCACTCGCCAACGCCGGTCCCTTCACCGTCTTCGCGCCGACCAACGCCGCCTTCGACAAGCTGCCCAAGGGCACGGTCGACGAGCTGCTGAAGCCGGCGAACAAGGAGAAGCTGCGCCTCATCCTGCAGCACCACGTCACCACGTCCGCCCTCGACGTCGACCAGTTCAGCGACGGGCAGTCGGTGTCGATGGCCGACGGCACGAACGCCACCATCACGAAGAAGGGCGCCGAGACCTTCATCAACGGCGCGAAGATCGTGGCCTCGGTGCGGGGTTCGAATGGGATGGTGCACGTGGTGGACGGCGTGATCACGCCGTAGAGAGACAACAGAGAGAAAACAGAGAGACAACAGAGAAACAACAGATAGCGGGGGGCGCAGAGCAAGCGCTCCCCGCCATTCCCTTGTAGCTTCTCTGTTGTCTCTCTGTTGTCTCTCTGTTGTCTCTCTGTTGTCTCTCTGTTGTCTCTCTGTTTTCTCTCTGTTGTCTCTCTGATGAAGATTCTGCACGTACTCAACCACGTCGATAAGGTTGGTAACGGCATCGTGCACGTCGCCGTGGACCTCGCCTGCGTGCAGGCGCGCGCCGGGCACGACGTCTGGGTGGCGTCGAAGGGCGGCGCGTACGAGGCGCTGCTGGCGCGATACGGTGTGCGGCACGTGCGCGTGGACCAGGCCCGGCGGCCGCTCGCCCTCTGGCGCGCCCTGCGCGCGCTGCGCGCCCTGGTGCGCAACGAACGCATCGAGGTGGTGCACGCGCACATGGTCACCGGCTACCTGCTCGCGCGCCTGCTGCGCGTGGGAGCGCCGTGGCCCCTCGTGGCCAGCGTGCACAACGAGTGGCAGCGCAGTTCGACGCTCATGGGGGGCGCCGACCGCGTCATCACCATGAGCGAGGACGCCATCGCCCGCCTCGCGGCGCGCGGGATGCGCCGTGACCGGCTGCGGGCCGTGCGAAATGGCACGGTCGGCAGCCCGCGCCTGCTCGACGCGGCGCCGGAGCCCGTCACGCTGCAGCAGCCGGCCATCGTGACCGTGGCAGGTCTGTATGAGCGCAAGGGCATCGCTGATCTCATCGGCGCATTCAACCTGCTCGCACCCACGCATCCGGATGCCCATCTCTACATCGTGGGCGAGGGGCCGGATCGCGCGCGATTTGAACCGCTCGCGGCGGCGTCACCCGCCAGCGCGCGCATCCACTTCGAGGGCTTCCGGCCCTCGCCGCGCCCGTACCTGACCGGGGCCGCCGTCTTCGTCCTCGCCTCACACGCCGAACCGGGCGGACTGGTGCTCCCCGAGGCGCGCGACTGCGGATGCGCCATCGTCGCGACCGCCGTGGACGGCTCGCCTGAACTGCTGGAGCACGGCCGCGCTGGCCTGCTCGTGCCGCCGCACGACGCGCCCGCACTCGCCACCGCCATTGCGCGCCTGCTCGACGATCCCGCCGAGCGCCGGCGCTGGCAGGCCGCCGCGCGCGAGAACCTCGACTGGCTGCGAATCGAACGGCAGAATGAGGAGACCTTGGCGGTATACGCGGAAGCGGGGTAAGAGAGAGACAACAGAGAGACAACAGAGAAACAACAGAGAGACAACAGACGCGGGCCGCTCCAGCTCAGTGCCTCGCCGTGTCTGTTGTCTCTCTGTTGTTTCTCTGTTGTTTCTCTGTTGTCTCTCTGTTGTTTATCTGCTGTAGAACTCTCCAGACTGTCTCAAGGGCGTTGTGAAAAACTCCTCGATCTCCTCCACCTTTGCCAGCCCCCAGAGCACGCGCCCGTCGGGCCGTACCAGTCTCGGCACGCCGCCCAGGCGGCGCGTCATCCAGTCCATGTCCCACTCATCCGCCAGCCGTCGACCGGCCGGTCCGTCCAGGTCCACCCAACCCGGCACGCCCGCCCAGATTGCGACCGAGTTGATCACCGCACCGTCGGAGATGTCTTCGCCGCGCACCCAGAGCGCGGCACCCAGTGCTCGGCGGAATCCGGCCGCGCGCGGGACATGCTGGCCTTGCACCGTGGCGACCGCGGCGATCGCGCGCTGCGTGTTGGGCTTCATCGGCGGCGGCGCGATCGCGACATCCGGGGCCAGGCGACGCACCGCATCCACGTCGTCCTCGAGCGCGCGCATCACCCGGCGGTCGCCGAGTCGCGGCGGCACGCCGAGCGCCGGATCGTGCTGCACGCCGCGCCACTCGCATCGATCCATCAGGCCGAGCGCATCGAGACGCACCGTGAGCGCGTAGCTGTACGGGCAGTTCAGGTCGGCATACAGCGTGGCCGTGATCATGGGCGTCTCACGCGGCGACGAGGCGGGTCATGGGCGGCGCGCTCCCGCGACCGGTGCAGCGCCTGCCGGTGCAGCGCCTGCCGGTGCAGCGCTTGCCGACGCAGCGCCTGCCGACGCCGCCAGCGCGTTCCAGTGCACGATGGCGTTGAACGCCATCGCCCACGCCCCCTGCGTCTGCCAGCGCCAGAACGGGCGCGTCGCGAACAGCACCACGTGCCCCTGCCCCACCGGCGCGTCCACCACCGCCGCTTTCCCCGCCAGCTCTGCTCCGCCATTCAGCTGACCGGAGATCAGCAGCGAATCCGCGGTTGCGTGATAGCGCACGATCACCTTGGGCTGCAGCGCGCGCAGCGCTGCGGCGTATGCGGGATTCGTCGCGGCGCCACCTCCGCCACCACCTCCTCCGCCGCCGCCCGGGCCACCGCCGGTCTGCACCTGCAGCAGCGGGGCGTTGCTGAAGAAGAGGGGGAACTGCCGATCCTCATAGCCGAAGAGGATCGGGCTCTCCGTCGTCACGGCCTGCGCCCGGAAGACGCCGCCGCGCGCCTGCAGCGCGCGTGACTCCACCACGCTCACCCCAGACGTGAACTGCAGGCTGATCGGCAGGTTCACCGCCCCGCCCTCCACCAGCAGCACTCCGCCGCGCGACACAAACCTGTGCAGCGCCGCCACGCCGTCCATCCCGATGCCGTCGCGCACGTCGTCGGTCTCATCGACTTCACCCAGGCTCGGCGTCGCCGGCGTCTTCTTCCACGGCACGGCTGGTCCGATCTTCGGCCGGCCGTTCACGAGCGTGTTGACCGCGCCCGCGTTCGGGTAGACTACGACGTCGAACCGGTCGAGCACGCCCGGTTGCTTGAACTTCTGGTCGCTCAGGTAGGTGTAGGGCACGCCCAGCTTGTCGAACGTCATGCGCACCCACCCCTCTTCCTGCGTGCTGCTCCACGCATGCGCGAGCGCGATGCGCGGCAACTGCACCGGGCGCTGCTTCACCGTCACCTTCGCGGTCGCCACCGCCTTCAGCCCGGCGGCGGTGATCGCCGCACGCGCCGCGGGCGCATCGGCGATCAGCCATGTGCCGGCGGGATACGTCACTCCATCCACCACGAACGCCGAGTCGGCCACCTGCACCACCGACGGCGCCACCTTGAACGGCAGGATGGCCGACCGCCAGTCGCCGAGGTGCCGCACCACGAGCGTCGCGCCGGTGCCAGCCACTGCGCCGTCCACGCGCACGTCCGCCGTCACGAGCGTCAGCGGCTTGGCCAGCACCGTCGAATCCTGCACCGGCAGTGTCGAGACGTGGCGCAGTTCGTCAAGCGTCCACCCGGTGTCGTCGTACGGGTTGGGATCCGTCGGCCGGAAGGTCTGCACCGCGAGCACCGTGCGCACGAAGAGCGCGTTGGGCTGGTCGAGCCGCACCACCCAATCCCCCGCCTTCACCGCCACATCCTTGCCGCCGTCCCTGAACGTGAAGTCGGTGTTTGCGGTGTGCACTTCCGCGCCCTGCAGGCGGAAGAGGTTCACGAGGTCGGCCGCTTCGGCCGCGTGCCGCTGTCCGCGCGGCACCACGTAGGCGTGGAGCGGACCGCGCTGGCCGCGCCGCACGGTGTTCTCGTTCTTGGTGATGTTGTTGGCGACGAACGTCTCGCGGTGATCCGCCACGTACTTCAGCGCGATCAGGAGCCCAGACTGCTGGTAGTTGTGGTTGGACCGAATGCACCACTTGATGCCGTTCACCGGCGGAGTCGAGCGGTCCCACGTGCGCGTCGTTGCCGTCGCCGGCAGCGCGACCCGGTCAATGCAGTCGGCGCCGCTCGCCGTGTACGTCTCGTAGAAGCGCCCGGCGGCGTTGTGCAGGTTGGGGATGGCGTTCTGGTAGTTTGCCGCCCACCCGTCATAGAAGCTGTGCGTCCAGACGCCCGGGAGGCCGCGTCGCGTGAGTTCGGTGATCTCCTGATACGCGAGCGTGTGCCACTCATTGATCGTCAGCGGATCGAACTCGTCGTTGTACGGCCCCGTCCCCGTGGAGACGTAAAGGAACGGCACCGACTCATGCAGGTCGTGCGTGATGGTCGGACGCCAGTCGAGAAAGGTCTTGAGCCAGTTTCGCGTAAGCGCCAGTGACACCACCATGCCGTCGCGGTTGTTGTCGTGCGCCACATACTTGCCCCAGTACGGCAGCCCGCCCGCCTGCTGCGGCGTGATCTTGAGCGCCTTCTGCTGGTTGTACCAGTCCACCTGATGGTCGCGCCCGTCCGCCTCGAAGACCGGGTTGATCATCACGATGGCGTTCTTGCGAATGGCCTGGTAGTACTCGCTCTCGTCCACCGCGAGCCGGTACAGCAACTCCATCGTCATGTCCGGGCTCCCCGTCTCCGGGGAGTGAATGGACGCCGAAATGTAATAGATGGGCTTGGCCTCGCGGAGCAGCTGCGCACGCTCCGCCGCTGAGATGCCGCGCGGGTCGGCCATCCGCCGCGTCATCTGCTTGTAGGCGTCGAGCCGCTGGATGGTCGCCTCGTCGGCGATGGCAGCGACGATCATCTCGCGCCCCAGCTCGGTGGTTCCCATCGAGAAGATCTTCACGCGCGGCGACTTCTCGGCGACCGTGCGGAAGTACTTGTAGATCTCCGTGGTGTTTCCCAACCGTCCAATAGTGCCCGGCACGTATCCGAGCACGGCCAGCGGCGTAGGCACCGTCTTCGAGGCTGGCAGGTGATCCACCAGCTCGGTGGTGAACTTCCAGTGCGGATCGGTCGGGGTCAGCTCCCGGATCTTCGCCGTGTAGACGGAGTCGACGGGCTGCTGCGCACCGGCGAGCGAGGCGCAGGAGACGAGGAGGACGAGCAGGGGGCGGCGCATGGGCGGAGAGTGAGGGGGACCACAAAGGTACGGCCTGTCTGGGTAACGTTCTACCTCCCGCGGACGCTGGGGTCGGAGGGCGAGAACACAGGAATCCCAATCACCAATCACCATCGCCCATCGGAATCGCAATCCCCATCCGAGCTCCGCATTCCGAAATCGCCGTTCCCCGATCATCTTTATCGCATGACCAGCACCCCCTTGGTTGGCGTCATCATGGGAAGCGCGAGCGACTACGAGCACCTCGCTCCCGCCTGCGAGATGCTCGACCAGTTCGGCGTCCCGTACGAGAAGGCCGTCGTCTCCGCCCACCGAACGCCCGACTGGATGTTCGAATACGCCTCCACGGCCGAGGCGCGCGGTTTGATGGTCATCATCGCGGCGGCCGGCGGTGCCGCGCACCTGCCCGGCATGGTGGCGTCCAAGACGCTGGTGCCCGTCCTCGGCGTCCCCGTGCCGGCCACGGCGCTCAACGGCGTGGATGCGCTGCTCTCCATCGTGCAGATGCCGGCCGGCATTCCGGTGGGCACGCTCGCCATCGGCAAACCGGGCGCGTCGAACGCAGGCATCCTCGCCGCCGAAATCGTCGGCACCAGCCACCCCGAGGTGCGCGACCGCATCCGCGCCTGGCGCGAGCAGCGCACGGCGTCGGTGCGCGAGCAGAAGCTTCCGTGAGCGTCATCCTCCCCGGCTCCACCATCGGGTTCCTTGGGGGAGGTCAACTGGGCCGCATGGCCGCGATGGCGGCGCGCACGATGGGCTACGACGTGCACGTGCTCGACCCCGAACATCACTGCCCCGCCCGCCCGCTCGCCTCGCAGGTGATTACCGCCCCGTGGGGCGACGTGGACGCCGCCGCGAAGCTCGCTGAGGGCGCCGACGTCGTCACCATCGAGATCGAACAGATCCCGCTCCCCGCGCTTGAGGCGGCCGAGCGCCGCGCGCCGCTGCGACCGGGTCCGCAGGTGCTGTGGACCGTGCAGGACCGCGCGCGGCAGAAGGAATGGCTGCGGGACCACGGCTTTCCCCTTGGCCCGTTCGCCGTGGTGCGCAGCGCCGAAGAGACGACGGCCGCCGTGCGAGCCCTCGGCTCGTGCATCGTGAAGTCCACGCACGGCGGTTATGACGGGCGCGGCCAGGCGCGGGTGTCGGACCCGGCTGACGCGGCGGCCGCCTTTCAGGGCATCGGCGCGCCGGTCTGCGTGGCCGAGCGCTTCCTGACGCTCGCCGCCGAACTCAGCGTGATGGTGGCGCGCACGCCCGAGGGCGACATGCGCGCCTATCCGCCGGCGCGCAACCACCACACGAATGGCGTGCTGACATGGTCGGTGATCCCGGGCGGCTTCGACGACGCCGTGGTGCGTCGGGCCACCGAAATCGCCTGCGGCATCGCCGAGCAGCTCGAGGTCGTGGGGCTGATTGCGGTGGAGCTGTTCCTGCTCGACGATGGCTCGCTGTGCGTCAATGAGCTCGCCCCGCGCCCGCACAACACCTACCACCACTCCGAGCGCGCCTGCGTCACCAGCCAGTTCGAGCAGCTCGTGCGCGCCGTATGCGGCCTCCCCCTCGGCGCCACCGACGTCATCTGCCCTGGCGCGATCCACAATCTGCTCGGCGAACTCTGGGTGAACGCCGCGCCGCCGGATTTCGAGGCCGCGCTCGGCGTTCCCGGCGTACGGATTCACCTCTACGGGAAGGCCGATGCCCGCCCCGGCCGGAAGATGGGACACCTCTCCGCCGTCGGCCCGACTGGCGACGAGGCGCTCGCGCGCGTGCGCCTGGCATACGATCTTATTCGTGGTACGCACCCGTAGGAGCAATGGCCATCCATCCCGTTTTCCGCGATCTCGACCGCGCCGAGTCAGACGCGATTCTCGCCCGCAATCACGTGGGGCGCGTGGCGTTCAGCTACAAGGATCACGTCGACATCGAGCCCATCCACTACGTGTTCGCCGAAGGATGGCTGTACGGGCGCACCAAGTACGGCACCAAGCTGCGGACGCTCGCGCACAATCGCTGGCTCGCCTTCGAGACGGAAGAAATCGACGGCATGTTCGACTGGCGCTCGGTGGTCGTGAAGGGCGCGCTCTACCTGCTCGAGAAGGACGGTACGCAGTCCGACGCATACGACAAGGCAGTCGGGATCTTCCGCACGTTCATTCCCCACGCGTTCGATGCCGACGACCCCACGCCCGACCGCAACGTGATGTTCCGCATCCACGTGGATCAGGTCACGGGCCGCTCGGCGAGCGCGCCCGACTGAGCGCGCCGGGCTGAGCACGGCCGCTGGAACCAGCCG
>Ga0209726_10009285_pt1 | contig 10293 bp, 9 predicted proteins | sample Subgrocontami54m_FD_187453 | JGI IMG/M metagenome (GOLD analysis project Ga0209726, IMG submission 187453) | Subsurface groundwater microbial communities from S. Glens Falls, New York, USA - GMW46 contaminated, 5.4 m (SPAdes) (version 3) | ecosystem: Environmental > Aquatic > Deep subsurface >... | reverse complement strand
TAGCCGAGACAGTCTCGTCTTCTCTACTTTTAGCAGTGAATGAAGCAGAGACAGAGGACAAGACAGCTCCACTGTCGGCGTGGAAAAGCAAATGGACAGAGAGTAATGATAAGGGAGAGAGAGTGTTGAAAGAGATAGAAAGACAGCCGAGGATGGAGGCCCTCGCTTCTATCTATGAGGCTTACCAAAAATCTCTTTATGAAAAAGGCTACTACGACTTTGATGATATGCTTTTGGAAACAATAGGAGCAATAGAGAAAAAGCCTTCGTTACAGCTGACTTTGCAAGAGGAATTTCAGTACATTTTGGTTGACGAATTTCAGGACACAAACGACGCCCAAATGAGGCTTTTGCGGCTACTCTCATCTGCCGAGGTGAATGAGGGACGGCCAAATATAATGGCTGTAGGGGATGACGATCAAGCAATTTATAAATTCCAAGGGGCGGAAATTGCCAATATTCTCCAGTTCAAAAATATGTTTAAAAGTCCTATCATTATTACCCTTTCAAAAAATTACCGTTCAACCCAAGACATTTTGGACTTGGCCCAAAAGATAATAAACCAAGGCGGACACTCTTTGCGGAGCCTCTTGCCGGAGATCGAAAAAAAATTGACGGCCGGAAACAAAAAGCTCCCAAAAGCAAATATCATATACAAAAATTTTCACACCGATCTTCATCAATACCAGTACGTGGCCAGGGAAGTTAAGGGTCTCATAAAAAAAGGAATAAAGCCAAAAGAGATTGCTATCATATCCCGTACTCACAGCACTCTCCAGAGTATGGTTTCATATCTACGAGCGGAGGGTATTCCCGTCGAGTATGACAAACAACAGAATGTTTTGGAACTCTCTTATATTAGAGAACTTCTCACAGTGGCTCGTTTCGTAGATAGTATTTCTCGCAAAGATAAAGAAGAAGCTGACGACTTGCTTCCAGAAATTCTCTCCTATCCGTGGTGGGGAATTCCTCGAAAAACTATTTGGAACATTTCTCTCACGGCAAAAGAGAGAAATAAAACTTGGCTTGAAATTATGGAGGAGACGGAAGATGAAAAGGTTAAAAAAATTTCAGATTTTCTTATCTCGCTTGGGGTTTACTCTCAAAGTGAACCGTTAGAGAGAATAATGGACTTGATAATAGGCAGTGTCACTTTGGAGGCGCCCCTATCGGAGGATGATGATAGAGAAGATGACACAGAAGACAAATTAGTTTTAAGCGGTTTTGAAAGTCCTTTTAGAGGGTACTATTTTGGAAAGAAAATTACAGAGCATAAAGGCGAGTACATCTCTTTTTTATCGGGACTACGGGTGTTCATAGAAACTCTGCGTGAATATAAACAAGGAAAAATTCTAAAGATTTCTGATTTAGTTGATCTTCTTTCTGTCTACGAAAAAAATAATATGGAAATGCTGGACACAAGTCCTTTTATGACGGGTACAGACGCTGTCCGCCTTCTTACTTCACACAAGGCCAAAGGTTTGGAATTTGAGGCGGTCTTTGTCCTGTCAGCCACAGATGATGTCTGGAACAGCGCTTCTCGAGGAGATAATTTGCCTTTCCCCAAGAACCTGCAAATAAAGCCTGGTGCAGATACTCGGGATGACATGCTTAGGCTTTTCTATGTGGCCCTGACTCGGGCAAAACACACTCTCTACATAACAGGCTACGAGCAGAATTCAAAGGGGAGGTCTGTTCTTCCTATAGAATTTCTGTCCGATATGCAGATGGAAAAGACGGAAAAAGATAGTATTTCTCCGGAAGAGCATCCGCTGGAGAATATCTATACAAGGCTGTCTTTACCTCCATATGAGAGCAATGAAAAAGCTATGCTGGAAAAGCTTGTGGAGGACTATCAGATGAGTGTTACTCACCTTAATAATTTCTTAGATGTTTCCAAAGGTGGGCCGAAGATATTTCTAGAACAGAATCTTTTGCGCTTTCCTCAAGCCAAGAATATTTCAAACGTCTACGGTTCGGCCATGCATGCAACGATGCAGTACATTTATACCTATCTACGCAGGGAAGGAGTCATTCCTCCCATAGGTAGAGCGTTGGAAGTTTTAAATAGACAAGTAGTCGCCGGCAGGCTCAATCCTACAGATACTCGCATCCAGATTGAAAGGGGAGAGAAGGCTTTGAAGCTTTACTATAAATTAAAATCGGATAGATTTAATCCCGAATATAAAATAGAAATAGATTTCAGACATCAAGGAGTAGTAGTTGGAGAAGCCAGACTTACGGGGAAAATAGATAAAATGATTTTAACTGGAAGTGAGATAGAAGTTTTTGACTTTAAAACTGGCCGGCCTAAATCCTCGTGGAATGAGAGAGATCTTTTCAACTCTACCCAGCTCTATAATTACAAACGCCAGCTAATTTTCTACAAACTTCTTGTAGAGGGCTCCAAAGAGTTTGGAAAATACACAGTACGAGAGGGCACCTTGGAATTCCTTGAGCCTTACAAAGGCGATCTGGTGGAATTGCCATTAGTTCTGGAAAAAGAAGATGTTTCCCGAGTTTCCAAACTCTCCCTAATTGTTTACAAAAAAATAATCAATCTTGATTTCCCTGATGTGTCAAAATACAGCAAAGATTTGCTCGGAATGCTTAACTTTGAAGAGGATCTTTTAAATAACAAAATATAATTAGCTTGCCAGGAGTGCGTCGATTGTAGATTTCAGGGCTTCGTATGATTGCGCTCCCTGGACAGTCGTTTTTGTTCCGTCCGTTGAGACGATAATAGAGTTTGGAGTTCCTCGTCCGCCGGCTTTGACCGCATCCTGATAATCAGCTTCTACTTTTGCGGCATATTTTCCGGAAGATAAGCATGTATTAAAAGCGGTTACGTTTAACCCTATTTTATTTGCGATTTTTGGAAGCTCGGCCGGGTCTAGGGTATTATTTGAGTTTGTTGTTGAGTAGACCAAGTCAGTATACTCCCAGAACTTTGTCACTCCGCCTAGCTCGCTCGCGCATTCCAATGCCTCTGCTTCCTTGCGAGCTTTTGGATGAAGCTGGTCAATAGGGAAATGTCTGTAAACCCAGGCTACTTTGCCGCTTTTGCCGTATTCATCCATCACTCTTTTTAATGTGATATGGAATTGCTTGCAGTAAGGGCACTCGGTGTCAGAGTACTCAACGATTTTAAGAGGGGCGTTTGGATTACCCAGTATATGATCCTCAGCAGAAATAGGCCTCATTTCTGTTGTGGTTCCAGCTAATGTTCCTTGTGTAGTTTTGATATTGGCTAATTTTTCAGCAGATTTTATATTTGAATAGTAAAGGGAGCCGGCGATTAAACCTCCGGCGACCACTATGGCTATCGGTACTGATAATTTTTCCATCATAAGTGTATAAAATATTTTAATTTCGCTATTAGTCGTTTTCATTCTACTAAATGACACTTCTAATAGCAATTATCTTTGATTCATTGAAATAGTAATAACTAAGTCAATAATTCTCTATCCAGACACGACAATTTTTGAAATGGTTTTCGTGTGTATCAATTTCTTATTAAATGTCTCAAAAACCCCAATCTCAACCCATTCATTTATTAAATAATAGCCCTAACTATAGCCGTATTTCTTCTTTTTTAGTATTTAAATTGAAATTTGACTTGACACCATTTTTATAGTATGTTACTCTTTAAGAGTTCAGGTTGCTAATAGTTCCTTGTGTAGCTTGTGTAGTAAGTTCCTTGTGTGGTAATGGTTGAGGAGGAGAACATGACAAGAGCTCCGCCGTAAGGGTATAACATTTTGTTACCTTTAATATAAAATAATAAAAAACAAGACGAGCTCGGGGAGGACAGCAACTCCCCGGGCTTTTTCATTTACAAAAAATTTGAAAAGTATTTTATCTCTTGTGGTATGTCGAAGAAATGAAAATTAATCTCGTTGAGATCATATCTTTTTTGGAGACTTCACAGCCGGGCAGGCGAGACTGAGGAAAATCGCACCAGCGATTTATCCGTGCTCCAAAAAAGATATGTCGAGAAAGAGATTAATTAAAATAGAGATTGAGTCTTTATCTCCGCTACTGGTTCCCAATGTTTTGTATCCAATTTTATCTCTTTCATAAAAGGACCCTCTTTGAACATCAGCCTTTTATTTTTCAAAGCATATTCGTAAACATCTTTTGTGATTTTCACGTCATCGAGACAATATTTTCTTATTTCATCAACTCTGCCTGTTCTCCACCAGATGACAGCATCGAAACCATCGCCACTTTTGTTTATGCCAAACGTTCCTTCGGCTATCTGATCTAGTTTCATACGCCGGCCATATTGGGTTTTTATCTCTTTTAAGACATCTAGCGATCGGATAGTTTTCAAATCGCCACGCCGGGCTTTTTTGTAGTATTTATTAAGAAGCGGAATGTCAAAATGCTCTCCCGTAAAGGTAATAAGAAGTTCAGCTTTTTCAAAGTAAGGCCACATTTTATCGAACTCTTCTTGAACGAAGCTTTCGTATTTTCCTGTATCATAGTCATAAATTCCGACAACAGAAATATCCAAATCAGCTGGATCATTGGATCCGACATCTTGGAATATGTTTCGTGTTTCTATATCAAAAACTAATTTTCTCATAACCGGTTCAGACTTTTAGGGGCAATCCGTGAGTCTCAAGAAAATCCCGAATAGTAACGTCTCCCATGCCAAATCCGACTGTTGGGACAGGCTCTGCCCCGAATATCTCAAGGAGGTTATCATACCGCCCCCCACCAAAAAGTGATCTCCTATTTTCTGGATTTGTGTCAAAAACTTCAAAAACTACACCAGTGTAGTAGTCAAATCCACGCGTGATGGTTGGGGAGAACGTAACATTTTTCACACCGCGGTCTGCAAGTTTTTTTAATAGCTCTTTGATTGTTTCATTTGGTTCAATATTATCCTCGAATTCTTTACCGGAAATCTCTTGCCATTTTTGAGCAAATTCCTCTGTCGGCATTTTATCTTTGCGATCTAGTAGTTTAATCAAGTCCTGGCTCTCAAATTTTTCTCGGAGTAGGACTCTGTCGTTTATTTTTATTTCAAAATCTTCATCTTTTGCTCCAAAGGCTTTCATGATTTCATAAGCTAAAGAAATTATTTCTACTTCGGCGGAAAGATCTGTAATTCCCATAATGTCACAGTTAAGTTGCCAGTGCTCTCTTTTGCGCCCTCGCTGAGGCTTCTCGTATCTAAAAAGATTGGGTATTGAATACCATTTTAAAGGAAATTTGAGGGATTTGCGCTGTGCTGCGATCATACGAGCTAGGCTAGGGGTCATCTCTGGACGGAGAGCAACTTCACGATCTCCGCGATCAGTAAAAGTGAACATCTGTTCATTTACCAATTCCTCGCCAGACTTTGCTCGATACAACTCTGCAGGTTCCAAAATAGAGGCAGTGTATTCGACAAACCCAAGACTTTCAGAAATTTTACGCCATACTCCAAAAATATAATTTTGAATAGCCATGTCTTCCGGATAAAAGTCGCGTACACCCTTGTAAGGCTCGGTGCTGATTTTTGATTTGTCTGTCATAATTTTTTTAAAATTTCTTTCTCATCATAAGTTTTTTGAAGCAATCTATCTGGGCAAGCTTGCCCAGCGAACTTCTCGGAGATCAAGAAAACAATGCGCTCGATGCTGGCCTCTCGACAAACTCGCTACGCTCAAATAATGTCTCCGGCTGGCGCATCTCGCTGTTGTTTTCTAATCTCCTACGAAAGGCTTCAAAAGAACTTATGACTTCGACGAAATTTTATTATGTTATATAGTGTAGCAGACTATGGAAAACAGACAAAACCTTCATCTTCTGCATAAAACCGTTGGGGAGACTCCAAATCAATGCATTTTAAGATTCAAAAAAGACAATCCTGAGTATGAAGATAAGAGCATGACATATGCGGGCCGTCTTGATCCTATGGCCGAGGGACTACTTTTGGTTTTGTCAGGAGAGAAAATAAAGGAAAAAGAGAAATATCTGACTTTACCCAAAACGTACGAATTTGAAGTCTTGTGGGGGTTTAGTACAGATACGGCAGACCTTTTAGGTCTGCAAGTTGAAGGTTATAAAGTTCATAAAGTGGAGAAAGAAAACGTAGAGAAAATGTTAGAAAAATCAGTGAGTAAATTTGAACAGATGTATCCTGCGTATTCATCAAGGCCAGTTTCCGGTTCGTCTTTGCTAGGCTTTGGCGAGACGAAAAAACCTTTATTTCAATGGGCAAGAGAAGGGAAGATAAGCGAGGTGCTGATACCCAAACATAAAGTTGAAATATTTGAAGCGCAATACATAGGACGAAGGTTAATTCCTAAAGACGAACTTCTGAAAGAAATCATTTCAAAAGTGGAAAATGTTTCAGGGGATTTTAGGCAAAAGGAGATTATAGAAAGATGGAAAGAAATTTTAAAGGATTCAGAAGAAAAGGAATTTATCATAGATAAAATTTCTATAAAAGTTTCAAGTGGATTTTATGTTAGGCAATTTGTCTCTGATTTGGGGAGAAGTTTTGATGCCTCGGCTACGACTTTTCATATAAAGAGGACTAAAATAGGAAATTATGAGTTAGGGAATAGTGGGAGATTGGACTTGTAGAGAAAAGCAGTTTGTGATTAGATAATAAAGGAGGCAATGCTCTCGATTGTCGAGAGCGAAAGGAGCTATATGGCAGTAGTCGGCGACAGAAGAACCGCTTTGGTCCGACTCTCTGAATTGGTCAGAGTTCGGAGGTTCCAGCTTCAGCGGGATCTCAAGAAGGCGGCCCTTGTGGCCAAAGTGGCCGAGAGAGACTTTAATTTGATTGAGAACAGGAGTGCAGATAAGGTGCAACCTCCCGTTATCAATCAAATTCTGCAGTCTTTAAAGTTGTCCATGACAGAAGAGCTTTCTGCTCAGACACTGGTCATGGCGATTAGCGTAAGAAGGCACAAGATGCGTCTTCCACGCAGGTTCCATCGGGCCAGAAGGTTCTGTCGGATGTAAATTCTCAAACCCTGGTTGTGGACAACAACCGGGGTTTCGCCTTGTTCAATTTTTGGATTTGTGGTTAAATTATAAATGGATGGTCTTGATATTGGGTCGGGACCAAGACAGGGGGGTTGGAATGATCCTTTCGCCAACACTATCAAAACGTGATCAAGCTTCAGCAGAGTTTGGTCACCACATACATTGCGTCGCCGTGTGTGTAAAAAGAAATAGCAAGGAAAAGGAACCTCAAGGGAAATCCGAGCTCGGCCGACGTATCGGCGAGGACAAAGCGATTATCAAGAAAATCACTGGAGGTCTTGCGTATACGCAAGATCGTGTGATCCTGGAGCGCCTGGTTGAGGCAGTTCAACCTGAGATTGATCCGTATCTTTTGCGCCGGTTACACGAGTTGGTCCAAGAGATTCACCCCCCTTCGTAATTTGTTCGCCAAGATTTGAAAAAAGCTTTGGTTGCGCGTGTCATGCAACCAAAGCTTTTTTGTATCTTATTTTTTAATCACTTTTTTTCGGAGTCTGACTGATTTTGGAGTAATTTCAATGAATTCATCGCCGGACATTATTTCCATAGCTTTTTCTATATCCAGTTTCATAGTAGCGGCGAGATAAACTGTGCCGTCCGAGCCGGAAGCTCTCATGTTTGTCAGTTGTTTGCCTTTTGTTGGATTGACTGATAAATCTTCGCCTTTTGAAACATTCCCGATAACCATTCCTTCATAAACTTCTACACCCGGATCAACATAGAGAGTTCCTCTTTGCTGAAGATTGTCCAAAGCGAAAGCCAAAACTTTTCCAGAAGCCATAGAAACCATAGAACCATAGCTTGTCCGTTTTATATCGCCGACATGTTCCCGGAATTCTATAAATCGGGAAGACAAAATACCGTTGCCTTTTGTGTCTATAACAAATTGCCCTCTGTATCCCAAAAGTCCTCGAGTGGGGATTTCAAAAATAATTCTCTGGTGGCCGTGAGCCTGTTTTATATTCATCAAAATACCTCGCCTTTCTGTCAGGCGGGCAATAATAGAACTGGCAATATCATCGGCAACATCTATTGTTACTTCCTCAAAAGGCTCTGTTTTGACGCCATCTACTTCTTTTATAATAACCTGGGGCTGGGAGACTTGGAGCTCGTAGCCTTCTCTACGCATGTTCTCTAAGAGGATGGCGATATGAAGCTCTCCCCGGCCATAAACTGTAAAATATTCGTTATTATTCCAGTCGATTTTTAGCCCGACGTTTACTTCTAATTCTTTCTCAAGTCTTTCGCGAATTTGTCGTCCTGTGACAAATTTTCCTTCTCGTCCGGCAAAAGGGGAGTCGTTGACTAAGAAGTTGAGAGAAATTGTCGGCTCGTCAATATTGATGGACGGCAAAATTTCAGCGTTTTCATCCTGGGAAATAGTGTCACCAATATAAACAGTAGGAAGGCCGGCGATCATAACAATGTCTCCAGCTGATGCCTCCCCCGTCTCAACTCTTTTGACACCTTCAAATGAAAAAAGTTTTGTTAATTTACCAGAAACTGTTTTTGTCTGAATCGAGTCAACTTGTCCTGAATTTGTTGAAGGATGTTGTTTTACAAATACAGTGTCACCCAGTTTTATTGTGCCTTCATAGACTCGGCAGACGGCAAGACGTCCCAGGAAATTATCGTAAGCTAAATTGAATGACTGAAGGCGGGCTGGCAAGTTTTTGTCTCCTCCGGCCGGTGGCACTTCTTTTAAAATAGTTTCAAGGAGAGGGGTTAGATCTTTAGATTCATCGGAAAGTTTCATTTTGGCAATGCCATCTCGGCCAACGGCGTATACGGTAGTGAAATTAAGTTGTTCATCGTTAGCTCCAAGCTCTAAAAAAAGCTCAAGAACCATTTCGTGAACATCGTCTGGTCTTGCCGCAGGTTTATCTATTTTATTTATTATGACAATGGGTTTGAGACCTAGCTCTAGGGACTTTTTTAAAACAAATCGTGTTTGAGGCATCGGTCCCTCCTGGGCATCAACTAAAAGAAGCACAGTATCAATAGACCGAAGAACCCTTTCTACTTCGGAGCCGAAGTCAGAGTGGCCAGGAGTGTCCACTATGTTTATTTTTGTCACTTCTCGGCCAGAGTCTTTCGGCGGATAATAAACAGACGTATTTTTTGCGTAAATAGTAATGCCACGCTCTAACTCTAGAGCGTTTGAGTCCATGGTCACTCCTTCGGAAGTCATGCCAGTCTGACGCATTAGGGCGTCAGTTAGGGTGGTTTTTCCATGGTCTACGTGGGCTATAATCGCTATGTTACGAATTTCCATTTTTTTGATTTGTATATTTGGCGCATTTCGTTGTTGGAAAGCAAAAAATAATTCTCACCTGCGCAACCAGGCAGGCTCGAATTCTTTTTCACTTTCCGCCTAGAACTGCATCCAAATCTCCAAATCATGAATGCAATTCATTTGAAAACCGGCCGGAGCCGGTAATTAGCCTTAATTAAAGCAAATTTTGGAGAGTAAGTAAAGCCTAAGGATAAGTAGAGTTCGTCTCATTTGATTAATCTTTCAAAAATTGAGATTATGAGAGGATGTTCATATCTTCTGCGGAGGTGTTGTCTATACTCGAGCAATACAAATATTTTATCATTTTCCCTGTCGCTATTGTTGAAGGTCCGATTATTATCATTATTTCGGGCTTTCTTGCTTATCTAGGATATCTCAATATTTATATAGCCTATTTTGTTTTAGTTGTGGCAGATACAATAGGGGATTCACTTTACTATACTATCGGAAAATATTGGCGGAAATGGACTTGGATAAAAAAGTACGCAAGGTTTCTCGGATACAATGAAAGAAGTGAAGCTTTTCTTGAGGAGCATTTCCGACGACACAAGGGAAAGACTTTTCTCATCGCCAAGTTGTCTCACGGAGTGGGCGGGGCGGTTCAGATAGCTTCCGGCATTGCAGGAGTTCGCTACATTGAATTCCTCCTCTGGAGTCTTATAGGCACGCTTCCAAAAGCTTTGATTTTGTTTGTAATCGGTTTTCATGTCGGGGCCTCTTACGAGAGGATAGACGGTTATTTTGACTACATTGCTTTGACCACCCTAAGCATTGCAGTTTTTATCCTCTGCTTGGTTTTTGTGCGGAAGTATGTAAAAAAATCTCTATCTCCAAATAGTTTGAAATAAATTTTCGGCGAGGGTATAATTATATCTAAATATGGACTTACCTCCTATAACTCTACCAGGTTTTTCAAACATTCATTTATCTTACTTTATTAATCCGGCAGTCTTGTTTATTATTTTCCTTCTCTTTTTCGTATTTTATTTTATTCTGACATG
>Ga0209726_10009283_pt1 | contig 10296 bp, 8 predicted proteins | sample Subgrocontami54m_FD_187453 | JGI IMG/M metagenome (GOLD analysis project Ga0209726, IMG submission 187453) | Subsurface groundwater microbial communities from S. Glens Falls, New York, USA - GMW46 contaminated, 5.4 m (SPAdes) (version 3) | ecosystem: Environmental > Aquatic > Deep subsurface >... | reverse complement strand
GCTTTGACCGCCCGGATGCGGAGGCTTTCCTGGGCCGAAGGAGAGAGTGTGCGCGTGTCGGGTTTCATGCATCAAGCGTACACCATCCTTTACCGAAATGCAAGATATATTATGCTCCGGTTAATAAGAACGAAGGACTCGCGGTTTACCTCAACGAGGTCCCGCACGATTTCGCGCAGTAGGCGGTGCGCCTCCCCCTGAGGCGTCTCGGCGTCATGGATCGGCCGGGCGAATCGTAGAGGTCCCGCTCTGACTAAGGGCAGGAGTTGAACGAGTTGTGGGAGCCAGACCCGTATGACGGCAAGAGTATTGCGCTCTCCACCCCTCGCTAGCGCCGCCGTGATGTAGTCCGGCAGGATGGCGCCATCTGTGTAAAGTGTAGTATAGCGCCCGAACACTATCGTAGACTAGAGTCTGCACTGCGGTGCACCGCACTTGAAGCCATCAATAAGTGGATTGAGAGCATCTCCCGGGGCGATCAGCGATAGGTTACGCGACGGAGCACGTCTGTCCGCATAACTCCATCGTCCAAGTGCCCACATGGACTGATCTTGCAGTTCACGGAGAAGGCCCGATCGAAGTTGTGTCCGCTGGTCCGCCACGGTGTTAGTCGGATTGATCTCTTTCAGGAGGAGACGGAGCGAAGGTGGCAAGTCGCGCATTAACGAAGTTTCCTATGGAATAAGAACTGTTCCATATCGGCCCAACTGCTGATTAGCCTGGTCAGGCTTATCAGTATTAGGCGGCCCGCCCTATTATGTCCTTGGAACTCCAACGATTGCCGCAATTCTCTTGCCGTTCCGGGGACTTGTCAAGGGTTTCCACATTCCGCCTTTGCCGGCAATTACTGGTCAGCCCGTACTACCCTGAGCCCCCCACTTCTCGATCAAGAGGGTAAATTGGGGAAAGGTAAGCTTGAGTAGGCCTCCTGCTGAGCCTATTGAACGATGAGCCTCTCGAAAGATGGCTCGATCAATAGCGTCTAAACGGGATATTCCCCCCAAGCCCCGCCCGTGATCTCCCAACGCGAGGATTCTGTTCGTGTGCTATAGTCACAGTTGCGCGGTGCATCTGCCGCGCGCCAAGGACGCAGAGGACCAGGGAGGGACGGAACAACGATGCGGCTCGTGGCCGATGCGATGTTGGGTCGATTGGCCAAGTGGCTCCGCCTGTTGGGCTACGACACGCTGTATTGGCGAGGCGACGATGCCAGGTTGGTGCGCCTGGTCTTGGCAGAGAACCGACTGTTGCTGACGCGCGACACCCACATTCCGCCGCGCCTGCCACCCCATCTGACCCTATTGATCGTCAGCGATCACTACGATGCGCAACTCGGTCAGGTAGTGGCCCACCTGGGGTTACCGCCCCGGATCGGCCGTCTGTGCCTGCGATGCAACCTCCCCCTCAAGCCGGCCGAAAAAGCCGAGGTGCGCGCCGAGATCCCCGCGTTCGTCTGGCAGACCCAGGAGCGGTTCGCCCGCTGCCCTGGCTGCCTCCGGATCTACTGGGAGGGGACGCATTATGCTCGGATGATGGAAGTCCTCGAGCGCCTACCTGGATGGCAGAAAGGGGTGGCTGTCACAAAGATGAAACGATCGCCGATCGATTCCAATACCGCATGCGCCAGCGGCGCGCCCATAGAGATGAACGTCCGCGACACCCCCCATCCCCACCTTCCCCCGCAAGGGGGGAAGGAGAGTGTTGAAGGGGACTTTCTGGGCAATGCAAAAGGGAATGGCCGATGCGCTTGAGCTTCATGGGCACACCAACGTTCGCCCTGCCATCGCTCAGGGCGCTCATTGCCGCGGGCCACGACATCTGCCTGGTCGTGACCCAACCGGATCGGCCAGCCGGGCGCGGCCGCTTGTCTACCCCGCCACCAGTGAAACTCGCCGCCCAGGAGCTCAGGCTTCCGATCCTGCAACCGGAGAAGGTAGGCGAGCCGGCGGTCATGTCGGCGCTACAGGCGGCCCAACCAGAGGCCATCGTCGTCGTCGCCTATGGTCAGCTTCTTCCGAAGCCGATCTTCGCCCTACCGCCGTATGGCTGCCTGAACCTCCATGCCTCGCTCCTGCCGAAGTACCGTGGCGCGGCGCCGATCCCACGGGCCATCATCCAAGGAGATACAGTCACAGGGGTCACCATTATGCAGATCGAGGCGCGGATGGATGCCGGTCCTATCCTCATGCAGCAGCCCGAGCCGATCGGGCCTCGGGATACCGCTGGGACCCTAGGCGAGCGCCTGGCGGTCCTTGGGTCCGAGCTGTTGTGCCTGGTGCTGGGTCACGTGGCACACCGGACAGCCCAGCCGATCCCGCAGGACGAGCGCCTTGCGACCTATGCGCCGAAGCTTATCCTTGGTGATACGCATCTCGACTGGGCCCGTGACGCGCGAGCCCTCGACTGCTTGATTCGAGGCCTTTGTCCAGCGCCAGGAGCCGTGACCAGCTTCGGGGGACGCCGCGTCAAGGTGCTGCAAGCCGAGGCAGAGGCGGCAACCGGCTCTCCTCCAGGCACCGTGTGTGCGATCGATCGCGCGAAGGGGGTGCTCGCCGCCGCCGGGCAGGGGGGCCTGTGGCTGTCCCAGGTGCAACCGGAGAACCGCCGTGTCATGACGGCAGCAGAGTTTGCCAGGGGGTACCGTGTCCGGCCAGGCGACGTGTTTGGCTCGCTCCCCGCCTCCACGGGGACAAGCTGAGAGGCACACAGATGCACGCACGGCGGCTCGCGATCGAGATATTGACTCAGGTGGAGGAGCAGCAGGCCTATGCGAGTCTCCTCCTCGACGCCAAGCTGAAGCATTCGCGCCTCTCGCAACAGGAGCGAGCTCTGGCCACCGAGCTGACGTACGGTGTCCTCCGCTGGCAAGGTCGTCTTGACTATCTGCTGGCCGCCGTGACCAACCGCCCCTGGGACACGGTCGATCGGGCGCTACGCCGTCTGCTGCGCCTTGGCGCCTATCAGATCCTCTTCTTGACGCGTATACCGGCCTATGCCGCCGTAAACGAGACTGTCGCCCTGACTCAAGAAGCCATGCACAGCCGGGTCAACCCCGGCGCCAAGGCCTTCGTCAATGCGATCTTGCGCCGATTACTGGAGCGGCACGAAACGATCCGCTTTCCTGATCCGTCCAGCGATCCGGTCGGCGCCCTCGCTGCGCGCTGGTCGCCCCCGCCCTGGCTGGTCGCCCGCTGGCTTACACGCTTGGGGGCTGAAGAGACCGAAGCGCTGCTGCGGGCCAATAACGAAACCCCGGCGCTATCAGTCGTGGTCAACCGCCTGAAGCGTCGGTCTGAGGAGGTCCAGGCCCGCCTCACCACGATTGCGGGATCGGTGACGACGGGGCGGTTCGCCCCAGGCATCTTTCACCTCAAAGATGGCGCAGAAGCTCTGCGGGATTCGGCATTCGCAGACGGCTGGTACTTCCCGATGAATGAGGCGGCGGCCTTGCCGGTCCTGCTGGTGGATCCTCAGCCCGGCGACGTCGTGTTAGATGCCTGCGCCGGCGGTGGCGGGAAAACGGCCCTGCTCCTGGAACAGCTCGCCGGAAGTGGGCGAGTGATCGCGCTGGACCCGAGCGCTCGTGCTCACCGACGCCTCCGAGAGGCCAGGGCGCGCCTGGGTCTTGATCGAGTCTCCCAGGTCCAAGCCGATGCCAGGCAGGCAGCGCAGTTATTCACGCGCCCGGTGGACAGGGTCTTGGTGGATGCGCCATGCAGCGGCCTCGGCACCCTCCGACGCCATCCCGAGCGGAAGTGGCAGCAACAAGAGGCAGGCTTGGCAGCTCTGGCGCGCCTGCAACTTGAGCTGCTTCATGGTGTCGCGCCGGTGCTCAAGCCTGGAGGATTCCTGGTCTACAGCACCTGTTCGCTCGAGCCGGAGGAGACCGACGCCGTGATCGAGACGTTCCTGCGTGACTTCCCGGAGTTTACCGTCGCCGCCGTCCCTGGTAGCCTTCCTGCAACGGTCGCGGAGCTGATCGATTCCAAGGGCGCCCTTCGCACCTGGCCACGGCACGGACTCGACGGCTTCTATGCGATCCGATTCCGCAAGCGGGACAGATGAGATTCCTCCGGCTGCTGCGCAAGGGGCTGGCGGCAACCCTGATCCTTACCGCTGTGGCTGTCGTGAGCGGCGCCATCACGATGTGGCTCGCGGCAGAGACGGACAAGGTACGGCTTCCCCGAGTCATCGGGATGGACTCCACAGCGGCTCTCAATCTGCTACGCGAGCAGGGCCTTCAGCCGAAAGTGAGCGGCCGGGAGTACAGCGAAGGGGTCCTGAAGGATGCGGTCCTGTTCCAACGGCCGGCTAGTGGCTCGTGGGTCCAGAAGAACAGCGAGGTCCGCTTGGTGATCAGTCAAGGGAGCGACGCGGTCGTACTCCCCAGTCTGGCCGGACTACCTCTACCCCAGGCCCAGCAGCTCCTCCAGCGATATGGCTTCACTCTCGGCCGGATGGCGCAGGTCCATTCGTTGGAGCGCCCGAATGGGGAGGTAATCGCTCAGGATCCTGAGGCTGGCGCTCTTATCCGAAGGGGGAGCCCGGTTGCCGTACTGCTCAGCCTTGGTCAGCTTGAGGAACCGGCGCCGTAAGGCATCAGGGTATGTCCAACGTTTCCTCGCCTCCGCGGGGACAAAATTTGAGGGATGGTAGACAGATGAGACTCATGCGCATTGGCTGCTTTGTGGTCCCTCTCCTGATCTGGTTGAGTACACCTCTTCCCGCTGGCGCCCAACTCCAGGAGTTCCCGAGAACGCTTTCGCTCGCTGACGCCTTGCAAATCGCAGCGAGGCAAAACCCTGGTCTGCAGGCAGAAACGACGGCCCGACAGATCGCGCGTGGAGACGCTACCACCGCCGCGCTGCTACCCAACCCACAGCTTCTGCTCAGATCAGAAGGGTTTCGCGGGGGATCGTTCCTGGATCGACAGGATCTCTTTTTTGAAGTCAGCCAGGAGATTCAGACAGCCGGCAAGCGCTCCCAGCGAAAGGCAGTCGCAGGGGCGAATCTCCGCGCGACCGAAGCCGACGTCGACAATACGGCCCGTTTACTCAGGTTCGCGGTCAAGCAGGCGTATTTCCAGATCGTGCTGGCCAAGGCCGAAGTTACTGTGGCCCGCGACCTGCTGGCCGACTTTGACCGGACCATTCGCTCCAAGGAGGAGCAGTTCCATGTCGGAGAGATCTCTGGGGCGGAACTCAGGCGTGTGCAGGTTGAGCGCTTCAGGGTATTTGACGACGTGGTCGCCGGAGAGCTGAACCTCAAGCAGGGCAGGGCCACGCTCCTGGCGCTGCTCGGCCTCCCTGACTCGACATTCGAATTCGATGTCACCGAAGAGCTCGTGAAGGGCGAACCTGTTGGCAGTCTGCCACCATTGCATGTCGAGGCCCTGCAGACCCGCCCGGACCTCAAAGCCCAGCATCAGCGGGTCGTCCGGGCTCATGAACAGATCGGATTCGAGCAGGCGCGGCGCTTCCCGGACCTGTTCCCCTTCGTGGGCTACAAGCGGAGCTTCAGCGAGGACGGCGTCATATTTGGCCTCGCGGCTCCCCTGCCCCTCTTCAATCGGAACCAGGGAGGCATCGTTCGAGCTCAGGCAGAAGAGGAGCGAGAATCGTTCCAGCTCAGGCGACTGGAGACCCAGACACTCCTGGAAGTGGATCAGGCGTTCAACAGGTTTGAGAGCGAACGCCGACGCCTCGAAGGGCTGGAAACCGAATACCTGCCCAAGGCCCGCGAATCGCAGGAGATCGCCGAGGCTGCGCACAAGCTGGGAGCAATCGATCTCACTGCGTTTCTGGACGTGCAGCGGACCTTTCGGGAGGTCCAGCGACTCTACAACCGCTCCCTTTACGAACTGAGCATTGCCAGATTTCAAGTCGAGGCGGCCGTAGGCCGGTAGGGGCACACGATGATTGTACACCCGTTCGTTAGGTTTGCGCTTCGCACTTGGAGCTTCGCGCTTCGGACTCCCTTATTGCCAATGGTAATCATTGCCGCAGGCCTGGCGCTGCCGGCCTGCGGCCGCACCCCCGAAGAAAAAAAGGTTGAGCCCAAAGCTGAGCAGGGAGATGGCAAGATCACGATTTCGGCTGAGGTTCAGGCCAGGTTCGAATTTGCCACCGCCAGGCCGCAGCGTATCGCGCCGGTCCGGCTCATTGAAGCGACAGCAGCTATCGCGCCGGATCCGGCCCGTGTAGCCCACATCGCCCCACTGGCTAAAGGACGGCTGGAGCGCGTTCATGTGCAGGTTGGGGATTCAGTGAACCAGGGCGCCCCGCTCTTCGAGTACGACAACATCGAGCTGGGGGAAGCCGTGGGGGACTATATGGCAGAGTTAGCCGATCTCCAACGAGACCTGGCCCAATTGGATCATTCGCGGGAGTCGTTGGCTCGTGCCAAATTGCTCCTGGAAAAAGAAGCCATCGCCGAAAAAGAGGTCCATGTCCGGCAGGCGGAGCATCGAGTCGCTGAGGCGACGGTCGAGAACCGGCATGCGCGAATCGCACGGGTGAAGGAGAAGCTGTATCGCTTCGGAATGACCGACGAGCAGATCAACGCACTGTCGATCAATCACGAAAAGTCGCACCGTCGGGAGGCCTCGTACACCGTCGTCAGGGCGCCGATCAGTGGCGTGATCATCAAGCGCGAAGGGGCGCCTGGCGAGGTGGTAGGGCCTGCGCAAGCCCTTTTGTCCATCGCCGACCTGTCCAGCGTCTGGGCACTGGTAGACATTTATGAGAAGAATCTGGCCCAAGTCCGTCGCGGGGCGCCTGTCGAAATCACCGTAGAGGCTTACCCGAGGGAAACCTTTCGTGGCACCATCGGCTATGTCAGCGATCTGCTCGATCCCCAGACGCGGACGGCCAAGGCGCGAGTGGGGATCCCGAACCCTCAACGGAAATTGAAGCTCGGAATGTTCGCAACCGTCAGGCTTCGGGCCCAGGTCACCGGTGGGACTGCCACGGTTGTGGCCATTCCCTCATCGGCGATTCAGCGGATCAATGGGGAGCCGTCTGTGTTCATCAAACTCGACGCTGTGACTTTTGCGCGGCGGAAGGTGAAGCTCGGATTCACATCAGGGGACCTCGTTGAGGTCACCGAAGGTCTCAAGGGGGATGAAGATCTCGTGACCACGGGCAGCTTCACGCTCAAGTCTGAGCTCCTCAAGGAACAACTCACCCAGGGACAGGGGCAATAACCCCCGGAAGGATCCCACATGCTCCAGCGCATCTTCGAGCTTTCTCTGGAGAACCGATTTCTTGTCCTGATCCTGACCGCTCTCCTCGTCCTCGGGGGAATCACGGCCCTGCGCGACTTGCCAATCGATGCCGTCCCGGATATCACGACTGTCCAGGTGCAGATTCTCACGAAGACGGCGCCAATCGGTCCTGTGGAGGTGGAGCGGTATATCACCTTTCCGATAGAAGCAGCCATGAGCGGTCTGCCGGACCTCCAGGAGCTTCGCTCGGTGAGCCGATTCGGTCTGTCGGCCGTCACCCTGGTTTTCAAGGACCACGTCAACGTCTACTTTGCCAGACAACTGGTAGCTGAACGGCTGGCTGCGGCCAAAGAGCGGATTCCCGCAGGCTTCGGGACGCCCGAACTCGCGCCGGTTACCACGGGGCTGGGCGAGGTATACCAGTTCGTAGTGAAGGGTGAAGGCTTCACGCCGATGCAGCTCCGTGAGATCCTCGATTGGCAAATCGCGTATAGGCTGCGCGGGGTCCCCGGGGTCGTCGAAGTCTCACAATGGGGCGGGTACGTGAAACAGTACCACCTGGTAGTGGACCAGAGAAAACTCGTCTCGTATCGGATTCCTATCGGCCGGGTCTTTGAGGCACTTGAGAAGAATAACGTCATCGCTGGCGGTGGCTATATCGAGCACAACGGCGAGGCATATGTGATTCGAGGCGAGGGGCTGGTCGAAAACCAGGAGGACCTCTCCCGCATCATGGTGGGCGCTGGGCCAGCCGGTACGCCAATTACGATGGCTCAACTGGGTCAGGTCAGGATCGACGCGATGCCCCGCATCGGCGCCGCGACGCGAAATGGTGTGGGTGAGGCCGTAGTGGCCATGACCCTGATGCTTCGCGGCGGCAACGGCCGCGTCGTGGCTGAGCGGATCAAAGAAGAGGTGGAGCGGATGAAGCCCAGCCTACCGCCCGGGGTCATCATCGAGCCGTTTTACGACCGGTCCGATCTCGTCAACAAGGTCATCCGGACGGTCACGACCAACCTCATCGAGGGGGCCCTGCTGGTCATCGCCGTACTACTCCTGCTCCTTGGCAACCTCCGAGGCGGCCTGATCGTAGCATCGGCCATTCCTCTCTCCATGCTGGTCGCCTTCACGGGGATGATCCAGACAGGGATCTCGGGGAATCTCATGAGCCTGGGCGCTATCGATTTCGGGCTGATCGTGGACGGCGCGGTGGTGATGATTGAAAACATCGTCCGGCACCTGGCGGAAGAGCGAGGGGTGCGACAAGAGGAACGTCCTCTCATTATCCTCCGGGCTGGTCGTGAGGTCCTGCGGCCGATCTTCTACGCCGTCAGCATTATCGTGATCGTCTACCTGCCGATCCTCACGTTACAGGGCGTCGAGGGAAAGATGTTCCGCCCAATGGCACTCACGGTCATCTTCGCCCTCATCGGATCGCTAATCTTGTCCTTTACCCTTATGCCGGTCCTGGCTTCGCTGTTCCTGCGGGGACCGATCGCCGAGGGCGATTCGTGGCTCCTCCGTCGCGCTAAGGTCCTATACTTACCGCGGCTGGCCTGGTGCGTTCACCACCCAAAAATGACAGCCCTCGTCGCGGCATCGGCCTTCGTCTTGAGTCTCATGCTTGTGCCGTTCCTCGGCGGGGAGTTTATCCCGCAACTCGATGAGGGCGACATTGTGATTGAGGCCTGGCGTCTGCCGAGCACCGCGTTAGACCAGTCGATCAAGGACTCCCTCGAGATTGAGCGCACCCTCCTTCGTTTCCCTGAAGTGCGGCAGGTCGTCTCGAAGATCGGATCCCCAGAGGTCGCCACTGACGTCATGGGGATGAATGAGTCCGATATCTTCGTGGGCCTCCGACCGCCAAGGGAGTGGAAGACTGCCAGGGCAAAGGGCGAGTTGATCGACAAGTTCGCTGCCGCTCTCTCGTCCGGGGTTCCTGGTGTGGGCATGAGCTTTACCCAGCCGATCGAGATGCGCTTCAATGAATTGATCGCCGGCGTCCGATCCGATATCGGGCTCAAGATCTTCGGGGACGACCTCAAGGTCTTAAAGGAAAAAGGGGACCAGGCAGCCCACATCCTGCGACAGATCCGTGGTGGCCAGGATATTCGAGTCGAGCAGATTGCCGGTCTCCCCGTCTTGCGGATTCAGGTGGACCGGAAGCGGATCGCCAGATATGGGATCAACGCTGCAGATGTCCTGGCCGCTGTGGAGGCCGCTGGCGCCGGGAGGGTGGTGGGAACGGTCTTTGAAGGGCAGCGACGGTTTCCTCTGGTCGTCCGAGCGGTCGGCAGTAGCCCTACTGATCTCCCTTCCTTCCAGGACTTGCCCGTTGCCGCCCCAAATGGCGCCCTCATCCCTCTTGCGCAACTGGCCTCTGTCAGTATCGAGGAGGGTCCGGCCCAGGTGAGCCGTGAAGATATCAGCCGGCGGATCGTGGTGGAAGCGAACGTAAGAGGTCGTGACTTGGGCTCGTTTGTACGCGAGGCACAGACCCGCATCAATCGAGACCTCACGCTGCCGCCTGGCTACCACGTCAAGTGGGGCGGACAGTTTGAAAATCTGGAGCGCGCAACCCGTCGCCTCGCTATCGTTGTTCCTCTTTCGCTGTTCCTGATCTTTATCCTGCTGTACACCACCTTCAATGCGGCCCGACCCGCGCTACTGATCTTTCTGAACGTCCCGATGGCGGTTACCGGTGGAGTCCTCGCGTTGGCCTTGCGCGGATTGCCGTTCAGTATCTCCGCAGGGGTGGGCTTCATTGCCCTGTTCGGCGTTGCCGTCCTGAACGGCGTGGTCCTCATGAGTTACATTCTACACCTCCGCGAGGAAGGGCTGTCCCCTGCTGACGCTGCACTCAAGGCCGCTGAGATCCGTCTGCGACCGGTCTTGATGACGGCCCTGGTAGCGGGCCTTGGGTTCGTTCCTATGGCCCTGTCCACCGGCGTTGGAGCCGCAGTCCAGCGCCCGCTGGCCACGGTCGTCATCGGCGGCCTCGTCACCTCCACACTGCTGACACTCTTCGTGCTCCCGAGCCTCTATCGCTGGTTTGAACGCGAAGCAGCAGC
>Ga0209726_10009281_pt1 | contig 10298 bp, 12 predicted proteins | sample Subgrocontami54m_FD_187453 | JGI IMG/M metagenome (GOLD analysis project Ga0209726, IMG submission 187453) | Subsurface groundwater microbial communities from S. Glens Falls, New York, USA - GMW46 contaminated, 5.4 m (SPAdes) (version 3) | ecosystem: Environmental > Aquatic > Deep subsurface >... | reverse complement strand
AAGTTGCCCTGCCTGGTAGCTCAGCACCCCGGTGGCCTCAGTAATTGAGCCTGGTGGCGATCCAGTCCCGAATCCGGCTTCTCCGCTTGTCCGCTTCATCATAGCCGTAGACCAACAGGGTCCGCTCTCCGTGCTCGTCCAGGGTCACGCCACGGTGGAGCACACGGCCACCTGGCAAGAGGAGAAGATCCCCGGCCTCTGTTCGGATCTCCCGGTACGGGCAGAGCGAGAATACCTGCGGCACCGCGTAACACGGGTACAGGAGAAATCGAAGGACGCGACTCAGCCCGGGCGCGACGATGTGCGTGCTGCCACGGTTCGTGTTCGTGAGCGTCAGGAGTGCGGCGTAGGAATGACCGTCCACATGCCAGCGGAACCCATGCGATCGACGGTCGTACACCTGGACCCGCATCGAGCGTCTCGGACTGCTCATGAGGCGTAACGGCTCCCCGACAAGGCCCTCGACGACCGGACGGACCCGGAACTCGCCGTACTGCTCGACCTCGGGCAGGTGCTTGCGGATCGTGAGACCGTCGATGACGCGATACCTGGGTCCCAGCCCGGCTCGACCGGAGGTTTCGGTCAGCAGGCCGGAATTCCCGTGGACGAGCTCGTTGAGCCGCCGCAGGTCGTGCGGGGTCATGAATCCCTTGATGTGCGCGTAGGCATCCACTGTTTGTCCCCCCGATGCCATGGGCATGAGCCTTGAGCTTATCGTACGCGAATGGCCTGAGCACCGCCGGATTGCGTATCGCGACCCGCGAGTCCATTGTGAAGGCGCGGCGATCGAGGGAAGAGAGGGGTGAGGGGGGTCGATGGAGGACAGCAGAGGGGTCGGCGCGAGGGTCCGGCGCGAGCTTCGCGAGGGGGCGGATCGCTGGATCGTTGCCGGGCTGATCCTCGGGTTCGGCCTGGCCACTGCTGTCCTCCTCGCCTGGAACGGCGTGCGACTGGGAGGCGACTCGCCCCGCTACATCGCCGGCGCGGCTGCCCTCCTGGGGGGCCACGCGCCCGAGGGCAAGGCGACGTCGTATCTGGGGTACCTCGTCGCCGTCGCGGCGATGCAGAAGCTCGGCACAGGCCTGAACGGCGTCGTCGCGCTCCAGTTCGCGGTGGCGGCGCTCGCGACGGCCGTGCTCTATCGCCTCGCCCGGAAGCTTTGCCGACCCGTGCCGGCCGGGATCGCGGCCTCGCTGTTCGCTCTCAACCCGGACATCGGGCGGTGGCACGCGTACATCCTCACGGACTCTCTCTACATCTCGCTCGTGATCCTGGCGACCTACGCGGTCTATCGGGCGTCGGAACAACGAGGTCACTCCTATCTCGGCGCCTCGTTGCTCGTGCTCGCTGCCGCGTCGACGCGGCCGCACGGCTGGGTTCTCGTCCCCGTCACCATGGCCTTCTGGGCGCTGCGCGCTCCCATCGTCAGAACGAGACGGCGCATCCTGGCGTCGGTCCTCGTCGTGGCCTGCGGGGTGGGCGTCTTCGTCCTGCCAGGCACCCGCCACGGGGCCGAAAGGGAGTCGCTCGACGTCAAGCTCCGGCGCGGTGAAGTGATCTGGGGGTACCCGCAAGGCCGGATCTCCATGCCGGCCGACCGCTCCACGCGAACGGGGCTGCCCACCGCCATCGGCTACGCGGCCCGCCACCCCCTCGCCACCGCGCGGCTCGCCGTCTGGCGGGTCGGAACTGAACTCGTCCACGCGCGACCGTTCTACAGCCGCCGACACAACCTGTTCGCGATCGGGTTGGTGTGTATCGTCTACGTCTTCGCGGTTGTCGGCGCGATCTCCACCCGGGGGGACCCGCTCACCCGCATGCTGCTCGCGGTGATTGGCGCCCACCTGTTCGTCGTGGCGGCCACCTTCGCCGACTGGGACGGGCGGTTCTTGCTCTATGTCTTCCCTCTGATTGGCGTCCTCGCGGGCTGCGGGATCGGCCCCGTGTACCGATCGACGTCACTTCTGCGCTCGAGGCTACGTGCGCGGGCACGGCCGTGAGTTTGCGCCACGGCCGTGCCCGACTTTCGCAGTTCGAGGGGTCAGACACAGAGTTCCTGGCAGTACTGGTCAGCGGCTATTTGATGGCCAGGAATCCCTCCCAGCAAACGTATTTGAACACCGTCGTGAAATCGACAAAGCCGGCCCTCTGGAGCAGGCCAGTATTGCCCTGGGTCGAGAAGGGCTCCAGGACGCCCTTCAGGCTCCTGGCCTTTCCGACGATCTCCTCCGGGGTGTACCCATGCGCGAGCTTCACGTCGTGGTAGATGGTGGTCATCATGTCCTGGAAGCGCGCGTCGGGCGCCCGCACCTTCTCGAACATGACGAACGCACCACCCCAGTTGAGTGCCTTGTAAATTCGGTTGATGACGTCCTGGCGCCATCGGGGCCGGATGAATTGAATGGTGTAGTAGGAGATGATGAGGTCTGCGTTCTCCAGCTGGGCGCTCAGGATGTCTTCCTGGAGGATCGTGACCTGGGAAAGCCCGTCGCATCGCCTTCGCGCGTGCTCCACCATGCGCTCTTGATTCTCGATGCCGACGAACCGGACGCTCTTGTGAATGTTGCGCTCCGCCAGAACCGCCGTCAGGCGGCCCGTCGCGCAGCCGAGCTCGTAGCAAACCGAGCCGTTCGCCAGGAAAAAGTCAGCGATTCTGGCGACCAGGTCGTGTCCTTCGTGATAGAAGGGAACAGATTTTTCCACGTGGACGTCGAACGCGTCGGCCACGTTCCCCCCGAAACTCCAGTTCGCGTTTTCTGCCAGGATGTCATCGCCCGCCTTGCTCATGATCGTCCCCTCTCGGTGCCTCCCGTCGGGGCGCCGGCTCCAGCCGAACTCCAGCGTCGCGGGTCAGCGCGTGGCCAGTGCCATCAGGTCCTGCGAGTCGATGAAGATGTTGATCTTCAGCCCCACCAGCCTCTTGAGCGGCCTGAGGCCGAAGCGGTGGAGAAGTTTCACGAAGCGATGCTCGAGGAGGTCGTTCACGGTGCCTCGCCGCCTCATGAGGAAGAATTTCCCGTAAACGAGGTACAGGATCCGGCTCGCCGCCGCTTCGAGAGGATTGAACCGCCTCGACTGGGTGACGATCACCTTGTACCCGCACTTCGTCAGGAGACGGTTCAGCGAGACCTCGTTGAAAAAGTGCAGATGGAGGCCCCGCGGGTACGGACTCAGGTGATCCTGATACGGCGTCTCGACGAGTAAAATTGCCCTGTCCGACAACAGTCGCCTCAACCCTTCGAGCAGCTCGCCCGGCCTGCCGAGATGTTCGACGACGTGGGAGAGAACGATCAGATCGAACCGAGGCAAATCGTTCCGGGTGATGAAGGTCTCGAGCAGCATCGGGTACGTGACGACCCCCTGCCGGTCTAGAAACCGGCATACTTCTGCAGAGGGCTCCAGTGCATGGAGATTGGTGAATCCCATCTGCCGGCAATGGTACAGAAATGGAGCGAGTCCCGAACCGCAATCCAGGATCCGTGCGTCGGCCGGCAGGCCGACGTGGTCCAACAGGAAGCGGAGCTGGAGGCGGGCCCGATGGTATCGTTCCCAAACGCTGCTGTTCGACGTCAGGATCTCACGCCAGCCCCGGCTTCCAGATTCGTCGCGAAAACCGCGGTTGCGCCAGAAGTCGACGCCGAGGTAGTACTGTCGGATCTCTTCCTCGGACGGAACGGGATGGACCATCACGTGGGAGCAGTTCGCGCACGAGACGAGTGGGTATGCGGGTGCGTCGGGTCCATGAGACAAGCCAACGTCGCTCCTTGTGCTCAGCATGTACGAGCCCGCGGCGGCAAAATGGTCATGACCGCAGCAACAGCATGTCAGCGTCATCGGCGTCGACCTCCGCCTCCCTACTTCTCATGGCGGCAAGTTAGAGGGCAAATGAAGAGCCTGTCAAGGCGAGGAGTTAGAAACCCCGCACCGGCTCAATGAGGGTCACAGCGGGTTGTGCCCCAGTGCTTGAGGAGGCTCAAGGCGTCGTTCCACGGGCCGCGGGGCCGAAGATCAGGAATCCGTCCGACTCGTAGAGGATCTGCCGCTCGCGGCGTAGCTGCTCCAGCCTCTTTTCGAACGCCCTGGGGTCGATCCCATCGTAGACGAACAACGGCCGCCTCACATCCACGACGACATAGGCGGCATCAGCGGGAAACTGCTCATACACGGTTCGGTGGGCCAAGTGGCTCGAGTTGACGCTGTTCTGTGATGCGACGATCACCCGCGGATCTGCCGGCACGTGGCGTCGGATGGCCTCGCGCATCTCCCGCTCGCGGCTCGTGACGAGGTACGCCCGGAAGTGGTAGGGCCAGCGTAGCCACTCGGGCTCTCCGAGCCAGAAGGCCGTCGACAGCGGCGACGGGCTGAAGACCACGTTGAAGTAGAGGGCCGCGCCGATCAACCACAGCGGCAGGACGGTACCCATCCGCCTCCACCTGGCGGTGCCGCGGGGGAGGCACGCCGCCAGCCGCTGGCCGCCGCACACCGCAGCCACGAACAGCGGCGGGATCAGGGGTGCCACGTACTGAGCCCAGATCTGGTATCGGTGCGGGTGCCGGGAGAGGAGCGCCATGCACAGGCCCGGGAGGGCCACCAGCAGCGCCCTGGGGGCGAGTACCGGCAAGAACATCAGCGGCGCCAGCATCAGGAAGAGAAACTTCAGCTTCGGCACCTGGGCGATCTCGGGGAGCCAGACACCAGGGGACGTGACGAGGGTTCGCAGGATCTCCGGGAGGCTCGCGCCGAGGTAACCATAGCTTTCGCCACCGGCGCCGCCGCTAAAGAGCCCCGCATGCCGTGGCAGGATCACGAGCCAGAAGAAAGCCACACTCGCAAGGGCGAGGACGGCGCCCAGCAGATACCGGCGCGTCACCACGACCGCGTAGACCCCGAAGGCGGCCACGGTAGGCACGAGGGATTCCTTGACCAGGAGCATGAGCGCCCCCGCGACGACCATCCCCCATGGGTTCCCGACCTCCAGAAAGTAGAACGCGAAGAGCAACAACGGGATGACGAGATGGTCGGGGTGAAAGTCGAACAGCACGGTGAACACGACCGAGGGGTACAGAAGGTATCCCGCGGCAAAGGCCAGGGCCGCCTCCGGACCCAATCGGCGCTTCGCCAGGTGGTACACCGGATAGGCGCCCAAGCCCACCGCGGCCACCTGCAGCCCGATGAGCACGGCCGCACTCGGGTAGACCTTGTACGCCAGGACGTGGAGCGCCAGGATCGGGGAGAAGTGGCCAAAGGTCGCGACGATCTGACTCGGAGACGGGAACGGCCAGATGTTGGACAGCGCCCAGATCCGCTGGTCGTACACGCCCAAGTCCTGGATCCCCGTCCGGTACGCGCGATAGCGGAGCACACCCATGGTTCCGTAGACGCCCCCGAAGGCGGCGATGAGCCACCACACCGCCCGGTTGCCGCGGACAGGCCACACCGGCCGCGGCCGCCCCGTCCGGAGGTGCCAGAGCGTGATGAGCCCGAGCACCGCGGTGGGCAGCAAGAAGTACCGCAGGACGACCGAGAGGCTAAAGACCGGATGCTCCATCAGCACCCAGGCTCACCGCGCGCAAGAGGTGGAGCAGATCGGAGACGCTCGTATAGCGCCAGAGGCCGCGATAGTTCCCCGACGCGGCCAGCGCCTGTCGCAGGTGTGGACCTTAGGCGTCGCGGCTTTGTGCTATCATGCATGATAGCAGGAGGCTTCGAAACGTGGCTCAAGTGATCGTTCGCAAGCTCGATGACAAGGTCGTCGCCCTGCTGAAGCGGAACGCCGCCCGACATACTCAGGGCGCCGCGTGAGCCTCAGCGATTCTCGGTGTACTTGAGAGAGTAGAGGGCGGCCACAAAGCGGTTGCGATACCGAGCGGCTTGAGCTGTTGGGCGGCGATGCTTTCAGACCGAGATCTCAAGCGGCCGCGCATGCGTAATGTCCCGGTGGGTCACGGCACGGAGTTGCGAATTCAGCACAGTAGCAATCGCGACCGTCCTGCCATCGAGCGTCAGGAATTCGACCTCGAAGGCCTCCCCCTGTGAATGGATATGCACGACCGTGCCGACATCTCCGGCCTTCAGGCCCTCGTTGGCGAGGTCGGTTGTTAGCACTACGCGGTCATGTTCTCTAATCATTGCGGTCCCTCCAGGGGATGCGCCGTGATCAACCGAGGCCTGGCGCTCCCCTTGTCGATAATCCAAACTGTCCGCACGAGAGGATTGCGTCCGTCGGGTGTTTCAAGCGGACCGTCTACAGCATAGCGCGTACCGTATGCCGAATCCACTGTGTTGACGACATCACAATGGGCCCCATGTCTTCGCAACGCCTCTGCCAAGACCTCCCAATCTTCTACCCGAAACCCGAACCTGGCAAAGAACTCGGCCTTGCTGCCACCGTCTGGATGGCTGACGCAAAGCAAATAGTCCGTAAGTTTCTCCCGATCCACGCACGCGTGCTCTGCGTTCGGGAGCCTCATCCCTCGTCCGCCTCACCAACGTCCTGTCTCATCCGGTACTTGATGTCGTAGTGAGTAAGGTGAGTTCCGTCGGCGCCTGTCGGCGCGCGCTGCCCTCCATGTGGCCGTCGTGGAGGCAGGGCATCCGTCGCATCCCGAGCTTCGATGATGGCTTCGACGGCCCTCCGGGAATCGAGCGTCTCAGGTGAGTCATGGTGACCCTCCCCTCGCTGGGGAGGGTCGGCGCGCGCCGTGAGCCGCGGTGGGGTGTGAGCCGGCGCACGAAGAGGGGGCGGATCTGGCTGATCCCAACCTATGTTATGGACGATACCACGCTGAAGAGATCTTGGAGGCTTTCTGTAAGCAAAAGGAGGAAGTAATGGCTGAGCAAGAGATCCTCAAAAGAATAACAGCAACTCCGGATATCTTCGGTGGCAAGCCAATTATACGGGGAATGCGGATCTCGGTCGAGCTGATCTTGAGTCTACTGGCGCAGGGGGCGAGCGAAGCTTCGATTCTCTCCGACTACCCCGATCTGGAACGCGAGGACATTCGGGCCTGCCTGGCCTACGCGCACGCTGTCATTGCCCATGATTCGCTTGATGCCGTGCGAGTCGGCTAGGAACTTCAACGCCCTGTCGTTCGGGCCGCGCTAGACTTCGAGGGCGTACCGGAGCTTTGCATCGGCCTGCCGCAGCAGACCCGCGGACAGCGCCCCCAACTCACCCAGGAGAATGGACGTCTCCACGGTCAGGAGTTTGTCCAGCTTGATGACCGAACCGGTCTTGAGCCCCGTCTGAGCGAAGTCGGGGTGCGTGGATTCGACGAGTAGGTCGGTTGTGACAAGGCCCACTCCCCGGTACGACGTGATGAAGGCGAGCACGACATCGTTCCCCGGGCGGTCCGACCGTGACACCACCACTGCGGGACGCACCTTCTGGCCGGACAGGTCGGTGAATGGAAACGGGGTGAGAACGATGGTGCCGCGTCTCAGCGGTAGCGCACCTTCAGGTCACTCACCGTGTAAAGGTCCGGCTCGTCGGCAAGCCAGTCGAACGCCCGGCCCTGCTCAGCGAGCCGCATCATGCCCAGCGTCGGCACGTCGTCTTCATGCACCTGCAGCTCGATCTCGTCGCTCCGCCGTGCCAGCTCGACGAGCCGCTCGAACTCGGCCCGGGGTAGCAGGGCCCTGTCACCGACGAACTCAGCATGCAGCTTGGTCATTGGTCACCTGCGGGACAGTATATCCGACGCGCCTACGTCAAGTCGCTCGAGCGCGGTAAAGTCGGGCTAGGAAACCGAATCGGGGGGGCTCGAGTAGTGGACGGGCTGAGCCAGGGAAGCTCCGACAAAAGAAGCGATAATGAAGTGTAAGGCAATAGTTCTATTGATATTTTATGACATACAGATAGTTAATTTTCCGTTTCATTTCCACTCCTCGCCCGGTTGCAGGTGGACCCTTGATTAAAGGCGACGGTTATTCCTCACACATCCGGAGATCACGTTCTTCGACACGAAGAGGATGCCGGCCCATCAGGACTACGGCGGATCCTCAGCGCAACCGGAACTTGAAGAGTAAGGACTCTCCGCCGATGACGGCCCCTTCCACGATCGTGCCGCAGGTGCTCTGACGATCGACGAGGACGTTGGACAGCGCCCAAATCTGCTGGTCGTACACGCCGAGGTCCTGGATCGTCGTCCGGTAGGCGCGATAGCGGAGCACGCCCATGGTCCCGTAGACGCCCCAGAATACCGCGATGAGCCACCACACCGCCCGGTTGCTGCGGACAGGCCCCACGGGCTGCGGCCGCCCCGTCCGGAGGTGCCAGAGCGTGATGAGCGCGAGCACCGCGGCGGGCAGCAGGACGTACCGCAGGACGACCGAGAGGCTAAAGACCGGATGCTCCATCAGCAACCTCACTCGATCCGCAGCGTGGCCCGGGTCACCGCGATCCCCCGGGCGGCGCACAGGGCCTCCAGCCGCCGCACCCGCTCCGGTGGGATCTTCTCGGAGGCGACGATCACCTCTCCGACGGCCTGGGCCGCGAGAACTTCCTCGGCCATCTCGAGCCCACCCAAGACGGGCAGGCCGTGGATCCGCGTTCCGCGCTTGCCCGGGTCGTCGTCGAGAAACCCGACCACCTCTCGCCGGAGGCCGGCATTGTTCAGCAGTTCCCGGAGCGTGAGGGCACCCCCATCTCCCGCCCCGTAGATCAACGCCCGCCGGAGCCCCGCCGATCGCGGCCGCAGCCGCTCACCCAGAAGCCGAAAACCCACGCGGCTGCCCCCGAGCAGGACGACGAGGAGGAGCCAGTCGAGGACGAACACCGCTCGCGAGAACGCCTCGAACCGTGTCGTGAGGACGAGGTACAGGACACTCGCCCCCACACCGAGGGTCACCGCGCGCAAGAGGTGGAGCAAGTCCGGAAGGCTCGTGTAGCGCCAGAGGCCGCGATAGTTCCCCGACGCGGCCAGCGCCAGGATCTGGAGCGCCAGGACCGGGCCGACGCTCCTGAGGAACATGGCCTGCTCGGCCTCGAAAGCCGCCTCAAACCGGAGGAGGTAGGCAGTGTAGTAGGCGACCACGATCAGCACCACGTCGATTACCAGCGTGGCCACCTGACGCTTGTACGGGGAATCCGCCAGGAGGCGCATGGCCGGTGCCTCCGCGGGTGCGATCTGGGCCGCGACCACCTGCGCGCGGCTGAGATGCACTCCCAGCAGCGCCAGCCCGACCACGAGCAAGGCCAGGAGGACGATGGAATGCGTAAACCCGTACCGGTACGACAGCACAGCCACGAGCCCGGAGACGGCCGAGATGCTGAGAAGCAGGGTGAGCGCCCGCCCCTCGCTAATCCCCAGGATGACCAGTCGGTGCGAGGTGTGGTCGTGCCCCCCCTGGGACACCGGCCGGCCGGTGAGCAAGCGCGTCACGGTGACGAACGTCGTGTCGAGGATCGGGACCAGGACGAGGAGGACCGGGAAGACCAGCACCCCCGTGACCCCGCGCGTGTACGTGGCATCGCTGACCACCGAGACCCCACTCAGGAAGAAGCCCAGGAAGAAGCTCCCCGCGTCTCCCATGAAGATCTTCGCGGGTGGGTAGTTCCGGATGAGGAACCCGCCCACCGCCCCGAGAAGCCCCGCCATCATCCAGGCCCCGTCGCGATCCCCATCGATGAGGAAGAACGCCAGCCGAAAGATCGCTGTGAGGGCCGCCACCCCAGCCGCCAGGCCGTCCATGTTGTCCAGGAGGTTGAAGGCATTCGTAATCCCGACCACCCAGAAGAACGTGAGGAACAGGTTGACCACCGGGAACGAGGTGAGCGGGAGCAGCGTGCCGAAGTGGATCAGAACGGCCGCCACCACGATCTGGGCGGCGAGCTTGGTCTGAGGCCGGAGCGCCTTGACGTCGTCCACGAGTCCGACGCCGCCCATCGTCACCGCCAGAAGCAGGAACGGGCCGAAGCGCGCCAGATCCGTCCCCATCACTGCGCCCACCACGGCCACCCCCAGCATGATGGCCACGCCACCCAGCAGCGGCACGCTCTCGCGGTGCCACCGATCCTCGCGGGGGTGCGCGACCAGCCGGGCGCGCCGCGCGATACGCTCACACAGGAGGGTGCCCCCAAGGGAAACGAGGAGGGCAATCAGGAACGGTCCCGCGAGGGGGATCACTGTCACGGGCCGTACTCTAGCTGAACTTCCACGGCTTTGGGGCCGGATGTTGGGATTGTCCTCCTTCCGTCGTGGGGGGTACGCTTAGTACGATGACCGTAACCTTCGACCCCTTGTTCCTCGTCGAGGTCGTGGGGGGCGATCGATGTACGTGTAGGGCGGGGGCTTGTC
>Ga0209726_10009275_pt1 | contig 10302 bp, 9 predicted proteins | sample Subgrocontami54m_FD_187453 | JGI IMG/M metagenome (GOLD analysis project Ga0209726, IMG submission 187453) | Subsurface groundwater microbial communities from S. Glens Falls, New York, USA - GMW46 contaminated, 5.4 m (SPAdes) (version 3) | ecosystem: Environmental > Aquatic > Deep subsurface >... | reverse complement strand
GGGTAATTTTTTTTCCACAGATATGGCAATGCGGAATGCCGATGCGCGCAAACAACAGGCGCAAGTAATCATAAATTTCTGTTACGGTGCCAACCGTTGAGCGCGGGTTTTGTGAAAGCCTTTTTTGTTGAATTGCAATAGCGGGCGAAAGACCTTTGATCGAATCCACATCGGGTTTATTCATCACGCCTAAAAATTGCCGCGCATACGCAGATAAGCTTTCCACATACCGACGCTGTCCCTCGGCATAAATCGTGTCAAATGCCAAGGAAGATTTTCCGCTGCCCGAAAGACCGGTAATCACGGTGAGTGTGTTAAGGGGAATATCAACATCGATATTTTTCAGGTTGTGTTGGCGCGCCCCGCGGATTTTGATGAATTCTGTGGACATATATAAAAAAGTTGGTAGTGAAGAAAATTTTAACAGAATTTTTTGGAAAAAGCGAACCCGAATTATTTTGAATTACGAAATACCCTATCTTGTCATCTGAGTACTTGATGCGGGATCCATTTTTTACAACAATTCTGGATCCCGGGTCAAGCCCGGGATGACAATACAAAACGCAAACCCCGCTCCGATGAGTATCGGAACGGGGCAGTAAAAGATCTAAAAATTATTCTGCAAAAACGATTCTTGCGCCTTCGTTATCCACTTGGGCAACAAGAATATCACTCTTCAAACCGGCATTCAAGAAAACATCTTGCATCGCGTTTCCAATTTGAACACGGTCATCAAGCGCATGGCCTTCGGAAACTCCGCGCCATTCAAAGATAGAAAAAATCGAAGGGCCGGAACCTGAAATACAACTACCAAACGCGCCGGCAAAACGAGCATTTCCAAACATATCTTCACTGCCCGGAATAAATGGCAAGCGAACACCCGTTACAATATCATCAGACATGACCGAAGCACCAAGTAAACTTGCTTTACCTTCAGTTAATCCGCGGTACACGCCAACAGAACCAAGAATATAATCCACCACTGCATCTTGCGAACCACCATCTTTTTCGATCACATTTCCATCAAAACATCCGTAAAGACGAAGAGCAGCCCTAATACCAGCCCTGGTGAGAGTTATGGTCGGTTTCTTATGATAAGCCATAACAAAACGCGAAGCACAATCAACAAGTTTAGGGATATCGTACGGTGCTTTGTTCAACGCATCACGCATTTCGGCAGTACTTAATTCATAGTAAGGCGAGGCAAGAACAAAACCGATAGAACCAGAAACATTATGTTTCACGTAATCAAATGTTTCTTGATTATGAATAAAAACAAATCCGCCCTTCAAACACGGCAATACGTTATCCGCATGCCCACGCGGCTTTCTGATTGCAGTTGCTTCACCTGCAATCACAGTATCAATCATAACTTGATGATCTTTGGGAAATGGTTTTGCAAGAAGCGCATTTACGGCAACCGCGGCTGCAACAGAACTAGCGGCAGAAGAACCCATACCGGTACCTTTTCGCATACCCTTTGTGAGCTTCAAACGTACGCCAATTTGCTCGCCACTTGCCCTCAAAATTTGATTCGCAACAATTTCTACCACGTTCGGCTTATCAAGACCCGGATCATTAATGATCTCTTCAAGCCGTGCACCGGAAAAATTGTCTGTTATTTTTGCATCAACAAAATCCCCTACTTTTTCATTTGTATCAAGGCACACACCAAACATGTCATACCCAGGCCCAATATTGGCAATCGTCGGCGGCGCAAACGCACGCACACGAGTCGGTTTCATTTTACGAATCATCTCATCGCTGTATTTAGCCTGCTGAAGTGAACTCATGGTTGACTCCTTCTTTTTTAGATAAGTGCAAGAGCAGAAGGTTCTTGAAAATCAGATGAGGTTGGCATATACGCATCAACAAAGGGTTGAAGCAATTCTAGAAGTTCTTGATCATCAACACTTGAAAGAAAAACTTTTCCTAACCCCTTGTCAAAATTAAGGGTAACATTATGTCGATTCTCAACATCAAACTTCGCCATCCACCTTTGAGCCTCTACTGATTCAAATCTGTATTTCAAGTATTCAGGAAGATGCATATGAGCAGCTGGCGGCCCCATTCGTACAAAACACGTAAATGGGCCGCTATTTTGTTCAAGCTTTTCCATCAATTTAAACTCATCGTCCCAACTAAAGGGGTCATCAAAAAGATGGACGTAGCGCCGACGAAGATCACCTAAAAGATCAAATAACCAAGAAACGGAAAGTTTAATCCCCGTCCCTGGCGACTGACTCGCAAAAAGCGCCAATAACGGAAAGAAAACTTGTTCGAGTGTATACGTACGATTCCTTTGAACTTTCATCATCGACATTCTCCTCTTTTTATATCACAAATGGAACTGGTTTGCTGGTTCGCTCAAAATAAAATGTATTATGTTGTGCAACATCATTTACAATTTCTACCATGCGCCGTTCGGAAATAATTCCATGCGCCGCAAGCCATGAAAGATGGTGCAATACAATCCCAAGCACCTGCGTAGGATTTCGAAATGGAATATCCTCCACCAACACATAGCGCACAATCGCTTCTATATCTTCATATACTTCTTGTTCTTTTCTTTTGCAGTATCCGTCATACACTACCGATTCAAGATACGAATTAATATCATTACGTGCCCACATCAGTGTTTCTCTATCTCGTTCTTCGAGTTGTGGAGAACCGTCTTTGAGTTCTGTTCCGTCATCTTCAATCCTATGCATCTCGAGACAACCAACCCAATGCGCATTTTTTACTTTCAATGTTTCGCAAAGATTTGTTTTTTCTAGATCTAAAAGAAAATGTAAATACATTTGCGCTTCACGATTCACACTATCTTTACCCAATGGCCCGTCGATAAAACGAAATGGCCTAATGTTTGGATAATAGAAATTCATTCCTACTTCTTGCGACGCAAGAAGAGCCGCTACAAAACCAACATGGCGTGTACGCTCACCCATAAGAAAAAGTGCTTTTAAAACCATTACCTGAACCGATGGATCATCAGTCAGTAACAGTTCATCGCATTTTTTGATGACATCTTCCCGTGTAACGCGTGGATCATTTTTTGATTCTCCCGAAAACGCACGCAATTTTCCCGTAATACTTCCTAAGAGCGTACCATCAAACACACTTCCTTTTACTTTCGAAGAATAATACCAGCACCACGCAGCCTCACTTTGAGCTTTTGTGAGTCTCATGATTTCGCTTCCTTCTTTTTTTCTATTGTCAAAGATCAATAAAATCGTCTAAAAACTACTACAAAACTATATCTTAAATGAAAAAATGTCAATCCCGCCACATACAAAACGACCCCGCATTTAGCGGGGTTGTTTTCAAAAGTTATACTACAATAATGACTAACTCATTTGTAATTTTACTTTGATTGCTTGAATTTCCTGATCTTGCCGTTCAATATGCGTTTGAATACGCTTCAACCACTCAATGGCAAACGGTTGATCATCTTTGATTGTCTTTACATTTGTTGCAATACCTTCAAGAAGGCCAAGCATATGTCGGTAATTTTCCTGGTTCACCATAGTTTCCTTAATAGCAACAACATCTGCTTTAAGATTCACGATATCAAGTGTGAGTTGTTCTTCGTTTAATGACATATTTTCCTAATTAAATTGATTTTTTTATTTTACAAAATAACTAACGTGTTGTCAATTCAACTACATACGAAACAACCCCGCGTTATACGCGGGGCCGCAACAAAAGAACAATACTATTCATGGCAAGAATACTGCCAACACTCATCCATACGATATGCATTGAAAAAATATCAGAAAAGAAACCGAACAGTACCAAGCCGCACAATCCGCCCGCATGCTGAAATACTGACGTTACCGAAACAAGCGTTGCGCGCTGGGACGAAGGAATTGCATGATGCATATAACAATCGCGAACTGGGATCCAAAAACCTCTGCCTATTTCGTGAAGCAAAAATACTCCGACCGCAATAATCATTCCATACCCGCCAAATATTATTGCGCTTATCGGTACACATGCAATACATACTCCATATGATAATTGTGAATAGAGTATCACCGTGCGATGATTCACAATTTTCTTACTCACAGTCATTGATACGACCGATCCTGCTACCAAAAATATCATCATACCCGTAAACAGCAAACCTCTTGAAGTATTTGTGCTAAACAGCGGTGTAAAAAACGGCTGCCATTGCATGTTAGGCACTTGCAGGACAAACATATTTACCATGCCAACAATAAATAAAAATTTCAGTACAGTATTTGTTCGCACATGATGCCATCCGGATACAAACCGCTCTTTCACTAGGTAAAAACTTTCGCGCGTATTATGCCGAGCATTGCATTGACGCTGTTCTTTCATCATGAAAAATACCGCGAGAGCACTCAGAAACATCGTGCCGGCGCCTGCAAACCAAGGGTATGCACTATGTTGATCGGCAAGCATTCCACCAATAAACCCTGCGGCAATTCCACATATATTCATCACTGTATACTCCACGCCAAAAAGCCAGGTAGGCATATTAGGAGTATCGTCATCATTCCTAAATCCCAACTCTTTCATCGTATCAACAAACCATGCTTGCAACGCGCCATTTGAAAATGTTACGCCAAGGGCAATAAAACTTTCAGCGATCATAAATTCAAACATGGTGTCAGACATGCCATACCAAAAAAGGCCAAGTGTAAAGAAGAAAAATGAACACATAACTGAGCGCTTTCTTCCATATATATCAGCAAACATGCCTGTGGGAATTTCAGAAAGCATCATGACACCAAAAAATACCGCGTTTACCAGATGCATTTGAAATATTGTAAGGTGATGATCAAGTAAAAAGGTTGCGTATGTTGCAACACAAAAACCAATGCCAAGCCTTGATAAAAACAACATAACAAGATACTCAGCGATGGTTTTTTTGACCATTGCTATTCTCCTCTTTTTTCAAAGAACACATATAAAAACGCCCCGGGAAATAAGCCGAGGCGTCTAACTTCTTAATGAATAGTTCTATTAAGTAATAAATGAAACGTCTCTACTTATTTCGCGCAAAGCATAAAATGCCCAAACGTGAATCGTTGGAGCGCATGTATTGCCTTGCATTGTAAGACGTTGCTTTCTCATAGTTTTTTCACACTATCACGAGGCCTTGGTAATGTCAAATGTGCGGTTATAGATTCTCATGCGTAAAACAAGATAAATGAAAATACATAATGACGCGATAAGCAGCGTCACAGATATTGAACTAAACGCGCCAACTTCCCATGACTTGTCCCAGGGAAAAGGAATATTCATACCGAAATAGCCGGTAAGAAATGTGAGGATGGTGATAAACTTTAACGCATTCAATTCGCGCTGAGTATTTTCTTGATACAGCGATTCCAAAAGCGCAAGCGTGCCATTTACATATTCAATGGTCATATTCCACATATCCAATAAATATTTTTGGTCCGCCCGAATATTTTCAAACCGCAGCATATGCAGTGCTTTTAATTTTTGTTCTACGTCCCCACGCAATAATGTAAAACGCGCATCTGAAATATCACCCATTTGATTGAGGCGAGCTTTTACAAAATAAAGCGTCTTTAAAAAATCAAGAATATCTTTGCGGACACGGGGAAAATTTTTATACCGAATACTGCGCGTCTCTCGAATATGCGAAACCTCGTCCCAAATAAGCCGATGCATATTCAAATACGTCTGAAGCTGTTTTTCATATTCGCGTAAAAAAACAATATTGGAAAGTACGCTTTCAAACAATCCATTGCATCGCATGGATGGCGAGGTAATATTCACAACCGAAAGAACTCCCCCAATATCAATTTTCATATCAGGAGATGCGAGCCTTAATTCAATCTCATCCCCTGTTTTACTAAAAAGCGCATCGACTTCATTCTTTTTTGCATTGCGGACCACTAGATAGGATGGATATACTTCTTTAATATTGGCAAGCTCTTTTGGCAGTGGCGCGCCTTTGCTAAAAAGATAACTGAGCGCGGGCGCCAATATATTTGAATAATACGTTTCAAGCGTATTTCGCGTTTCAAGTAAATCCGTTGCGGGCAGTGAGAGGATAAGTACCCCGTCTTCAATTGCCTTAAATTCAATAGTTCCATGGCGCGCAACAAGGACGGCAAAATCATTTTCTTCATGAAGCGCTATATGATCAATCGTAAGGGCGGCGTGATATTTTTTTAAAACAGTTGTATCAAGATGATTGAAGCGGGAAAAATCCCCTTTCAAAAAATAAAATATTTCTTGCAGGTGGATGGTTGTGCGTACAATCCAAGTGACTAAATAGATCCGCTCGTATTTCATAGTATGGTAAGTATACCATAAAAATTAGGGCAGACTTGACAAGTGTACGATCGTTCACTATACTACAAATATCGTAGCGCGTAATTCATAACATACACCATGTCGTATGAGAGAGTATTTAAAAAAAATACAGAGGTTTTATAAAGAAAAAAAGCGGATGCCAAGCTATAGTGAACTTGCTTCCCTCTTCGGGTTCAAGTCAAAAAATGCGGCATCAAAGCTTGTGGATAAGTTACTAGAAGCAGGACTCGTTTCAAAAGACGACCAAGGCAAACTTCTTCCTGGAAAATTATTTAAAGAAATTCCCCTCCTTGGCGTGGTGGAGGCCGGGTTTCCCACGACAGCCGAGCAAGAAGAACTTGATACAATCAGTCTTGATGAATTTTTAATCAGAAAGAAAGAAGCGACATTTTTATTAAAAGTGCAGGGCGATTCTATGATTGATGCAGGAATTATGCAGGGTGATTTGGTCCTTGTAGAGCGCGGATGCGAGCCGCGCATCGGCGATATTGTGATTGCAAATGTAGACAGCGGATGGACGATGAAATATTTGGTAAAAAAGGGAACCCATCTAGTGCTCCAGCCCGCAAATAAAAACTATCCGACTATCGTGCCCCAAAGTGAATTAAAGGTGGCTGCTGTTGTCCGCGCTGTCATTAGAAAATATACTTAAAATATCGTGTCACGTAATCCGTAACATGTTACATTTATGAAAACAATTCTTCATATCGACGGCGACTCGTTTTTTGCCTCATGCGAACAGGCATTGCGGCCGGAGCTGAAAGGCAAACCGGTCGTCGTTGGCAGAGAGCGCGGCATTGCACTTGCCTATAGTCCCGAAGCAAAGCAGTGCGGTGTTACACGCGGCATGCGCATGTTTGAGATACAACGCATATGCCCCGAGGCAATTATTGTACCTTCTGATTACGAAACCTATCAATTATTTTCCCGTCGCTTTATTTCAATCGTAAAAAAAATTACTCCCGAGATTGAGGAATACAGCATTGATGAGTGTTTTGTTGATATTACCGGCTATGCGCACATGATGAACATGTCCTATGAAACAATTGCAAAAAATATTCAACAAAGCATTTTTAGAGAACTTGGATGCACCTTTTCCATTGGCTTAGCCCCCACAAAAGTATTGGCAAAAATCGCATCAAACTGGCGAAAACCAAATGGCCTGACGGTTATTTCGCCAGAAAATATATCTTCATTTCTCGCAACACTTCCCATAAAAAAAATATGGGGCATTGGCGCACAAACAACTGCTTCACTGGAAAAACATGACATTACAACCGCTCAAAAATTTGTTAGTAAAGATGAATCTTGGGTAACATCACATTACGCAAAACCCTATGTGGAAATTTGGAAAGAACTGCAAGGCATTTCTGTTCTTGCTTTACAAACAGTTAAACGCCCCAATACCACTTCGATACAAAAAACTCATACGTTTACACCCGCAAGCGCAAATAAAGACCTGGTATTCAGCGAGCTTTCGTATCGCATTGAAGAGGCATGCGCGCGGGCGCGAAAATTTGGCCTTGCAGCACAGCAGGCAACATTTATTCTTCGCACTCAGCAACTACAAGAAATGGCATTGCGTGTTACCTTTTCACAGGCGACTGCCTTTCCAAATAAAATCATTCATTCATGTGAAAAAGTATTTAACGATCTTTTTCGCCCCAGTGTGCAGTACCGTGCAACAGGGGTTGTCTTATCAAAATTTACCGACCGTCCTTCCGCGCAGCTTGATTTATTTGGTACCCATCTCCAGATAGAAAAATTAACAAAAGTATATAAATCAGTTGACGCAATACGCTCGCGATATGGAAATGATATGGTGGTACTTGGTGCAAGTATGCGTGCACGTATGGCAGATGGGGAACAATCTTCGCACTTACTTTGCGATACCGCGACGAGAAAGAATCTTTCGCTTCCCCTTTTTTCGTGGAATGGTGTGTGAAATTTTTTTCTCTCCACGCAGGTCGCGTAATGCATCACGCAGAATAATAGCTCGTTCAAAATCAAGCCGTTCAATACACACTTGTAATTCTTCTTCGAGTTGTATTATTTTTTCAGCAAGTTCCGCACCCTTTTTAAACGAAACTTCTTTGCCAATACCGCTCAAACTTTCCGTAACTGCCTTTATAATGCTTTTAGGAGTAATGTTGTGCGTACTATTATATTCTTCTTGAATAGATCGCCTACGATCCGTTTCTGACAAAGCAAATTTTATGGAGTCAGTCATCACGTCTGCATATAAAATAACTCTACCCTCAAGATTACGCGCGGCGCGGCCGATGGTTTGAATAAGGCTCGTACTGTTTCGTAAAAACCCTTCTTTGTCTGCATCTAGGATAGCTACTAACGCAACTTCCGGAATATCAAGCCCTTCACGTAGTAAGTTAATGCCAACCAACACATCAAAGGTACCTATGCGCAAATCTTTTAAAATAGTCGTGCGCTCCAATGTTTCAATTTCACTGTGAAGATACCGCGCCTTCACATCATGCTGAATTAAATATTCTGATAGTTCTTCTGCGGATTTTTTCGTTAATGCGGTTACCAATACCCGATTTTTTTTCTTCACTACGTTTTTAATTTCTTTTCTAAGGTCGGCAATACAACCCTTGATCGGACGAACTTCGATCATGGGGTCAACAAGCCCCGTTGGCCGCACAATCTGATCAACGATCTGTCCGCTCTTTTCGCGTTCATATTCGGCTGGCGTTGCACTCGTACAAATAACATGCGTAAAGTATTTTTCAAACTCATGGAATTTTAAGGGTCGGTTATCAAATGCGCTTGGCAAGCGAAACCCATAATCAATCAAGTTCTTTTTGCGCGTATAATCCCCAAAATACATCCCCCGCGCTTGTGGAATCGTGACATGGCTTTCATCTATGCAGAGTAAAAATTCTTTTGAAAAAGGATTGTGCTTAAAAAAATCCAACAGACAAAAAGGCGGCTCTCCAGGTTTTCGTCCATCGAAATGCCGCGAATAATTTTCAATGCCCTTGCAGTACCCGAGTGTCTCCATCATTTCAAGATCATAGTTTGTACGTTGCTCCAACCGATGAGACTCGATAAGTCCCAATTTGGGAAGATGTTCACGCAACTCTTCTTGAATGGTAATAATAGCTTTTTTACGTTTTGATTCCGGCGCCACAAATGGCTTTGCGGGATAGAGCGTACAGGTATCGTTATCTGAAATTTTATCGTAGGTAATAGGATGAAGCATTGAAATAGCATGGATATGGTCCCCTAAAAGCTCGATGCGTATCACATCACCGCCAAACCCTTGGATAATATCAACCGTATCCCCGCGTACGCGGAATGTACCGGCAGAAAGTTGTGTATCATTTCGTTCGTACAATAATTCAATAAGGGTAGTAAGTAGTTCTTTTCTTAAAATCTTTTGTCCCTTTTTATACACAATAATACTTGCCAAAAAATCGTGCGGACTACCTAAACTGTAAATACATGAAATGGATGACACTACGATAACGTCCGAACGCGAAAGAAGTGAAGCGGCTGCTTCTAAGCGAAGTTGATCGAGCTTTTCGTTGATCTGTGTTTCTTTTTCTATATACGTATCTGTTTGTGGCAAATAACTTTCCGGTTGATAATAATCATAATACGAGACAAAATAACAAACCTTGTTTTCAGGAAAAAATTCTTTAAATTCATTATAGAGTTGCGCGGCAAGTGTTTTGTTGTGCGCCAAAACGAGCGTTGGGATTTGAAGTTTTTCTATTACATTGGCAACTGTGTATGTTTTTCCACTTCCAGTAACACCGAGTAAGGTTTGGAATGCATGGCGAGAAAAGCCATCCGTTAATTGTTGGATGGCTGATGGCTGGTCGCCCGCTGGCTTGTAATTCGAAACAAGTTTGAAATTCATGGTTTGATTCTAATTTTTGGTAACTCCTCTTTTGGAATTCCTTGATAATTACGGTTGACGCGAGCGCGAGCGGCAGCGGCGCCAAACCCGCCGCCCAC
>Ga0209726_10009261_pt1 | contig 10312 bp, 11 predicted proteins | sample Subgrocontami54m_FD_187453 | JGI IMG/M metagenome (GOLD analysis project Ga0209726, IMG submission 187453) | Subsurface groundwater microbial communities from S. Glens Falls, New York, USA - GMW46 contaminated, 5.4 m (SPAdes) (version 3) | ecosystem: Environmental > Aquatic > Deep subsurface >... | reverse complement strand
TTGCCGGCGCGGAACTCATCTACCCGCTCGCCGGGAATGCCCAGCACCTCCGTGTAAAAGCGCAGCGACCGCTCGACGTCGGCGACCGCCAGCACGATGTGGTCCATCTGGGTGACGCGAATGGGGTTCATGTAGGTCCCTTTCTAGTGGGCGCCTGCGGGTTACCGCTAGGGTAACTCACCCGGCACGAAGTCGAGCACCACCATCACCATCTCCAGCGGGCCCGAGGTGGCGGCGGAGGCGACCCGCACCTCTTTGAACGGGGCCTGGTCCTCGTTGGTCACCTTCTTCACGCTGCCCAGAACTATGCCTTTGGGGTAGCCGCCGCCCAGGCCGGAGGTGACGACGAGGTCACCTTCCTTCACGTCGGCGTCCTTGTCCACATACCGCATCAGCAGGTCGCCATCGGGCCGGCCGGCCACCACGCCGGGCACCCGGCTGCGCTGCACCACGCCGTTGATGACCGATGCCGGGTCGACGGTGAGCAGCAGCTTGGCCGACCGGGGGTACACGGCGATCACCTTGCCGGCCATGCCCCGGTCGGTGACGGCCACCTGGCCCTTCTGCACACCCTGGTCGCTGCCACGATCGATGACGATGGTACGCAGCAGGCCGTTGGGGTCGTTCGCAATGACGCGAGCGGGCAGGTACTCCCGGCCGGGGTTGTCGCGCTCGTAGCCCAGCAGCGCCCGGAGTTGCCTGTTCTCCTCGCCGGCCTCGCGCAGCCCTGCGATGTCGGTCTTGGCCTTCTCAAGCTGCTGACGCAGGCTATGGTTTTCGTCGGCCATGCCGCCCAGACGCCCGACGTTGCCCGCGAAGTCGACCACCGGGGAAACCACGGCGCGAGCGAATCCCAGGAGCGGCGAGGTGGCCTCTGCACCGGGGGTTTTGAGCAAGGCGGGCACACCGGTGGCGCCGGCCAGCACTGCCACCCCTGCCGCCAGCCCTACCACCGACACGCCTACCGACCAGCGCCTGGTGAGCACCCAACCTCCTGTGGTAGACCATCGGCAACCGCCCGCTGCGGCGGGCCCGCCCCCGTGGTGCTAGGCGGCCGTTCGGGGCGGCTTGCGCACGCTGAGTTGGGCCAGCACCGGCGACAACCGGTCCAACTCCTCCAACACCTCGCCGGTGCCCCGCACTACGCACCGCAGCGGGTCGTCGGCCACGTAGACCCTGAACTTAGTCTCCTGCGAGAGGCGCCGGTCCAGCCCCTCCAGCATGGCGCCACCGCCCGCCAGCACCACGCCGCGCTCCATAATATCGGTCACCAGTTCGGGCGGTGTCCGCTCAATGGTATCGCGTACGGCTTCGATGATGGCGTTGATAGATGTGGAAAGGGCGTCGCGGATTTCGATGGTGCTGAGGGTGACGGTGCGAGGCAGCCCGGCCACCAGGTCGAGGCCGCGCACCTCCACCTCCCGCTCTTGCCGCAGGGGGAACGCCGACCCGGCCTCCATTTTGATCGCCTCGGCCGTCCGTTCGCCGATCAGCAGGTTGTGGTTCAGGCGCACCGCATCGATGATGTTGCGGTCCATGCCGTCGCCGGCCACCCGGATCGAGGCGGAGGCCACGATGCCGCCCAGCGAGATCACGGCCACCTCGGTGGTGCCGCCGCCGATATCGACGATCATGCTGCCGCTGGGCTCCATCACCGGCAGCCCGGCGCCCACCGCCGCCGCCATCGGCTCCTCAATCAGGTAGCATTCACGGGCGCCGGCGTTCAGCGTGGCGTCGTGGACGGCACGGCGCTCTACCTCGGTGACGCCGCTGGGGATGCCCACCACCACGCGGGGGCGGGGGATCATAATGGCGTTCTGAGCGTGCACCTTGTTGATAAAGTACTCGAGCATGCGCTCGGTGGTGTCGAAGTCGGAGATGACGCCATCGCGCAGCGGGCGGATGGCCACGATGCGAGCCGGGGTGCGGCCCACCATCTGTTTGGCCTCCAGGCCAATGGCCTGCACCTTGCGGGTCTCGCGGTCAATGGCGACCACAGAAGGCTCGTCGATAACGATGCCCTTACCCTTCACCGTTACCAGGGTATTGGCGGTGCCCAAATCGATCCCGATGTCATAGGAGAACAGACCGAGCAACGCATTGATGGGGTTGAACACTACCTGCGCCTCCAGCAGCACAGCGGCAGACGGCGCCTGCTGCGCGACCGCGATTGTACCACGCTGCCTTATGTCTCGGGTGTAGAATCGACTTGGCGTTTAGCTTCGCTGACCAGCGCCAGAAACTCCTCTTCGGTCAGCACGGGGATCTTGAGTTGCTGCGCCCGCTCGGCCTTGGAACCGGCGTCTTCGCCTGCCACCACATAGCTGGTCTTGCGGGTAACATTGCTGGCGGCGGTGGCGCCCAACTCTTTCACCATCGCTTCAGCGTTGGTGCGCGTCAGGCGATCCATGCGGCCGGTGAACACGAACTCCAGTCCGGCCAGCGGCGTAGCCTTGGCGCTGAGCGGCTGGGCCTCGTCCTCCATGCGCACGCCGGTGGCCCTCAGTTCAGCGATGACCCGCCGGTTCTCCTCGTCCTCAAAATGTTCAATGACGCTCGCTGCCACTTTCGGGCCGATGCCGGGGATCGACATCAGCGCGTCCTCCGGGGCGGCCATCAGCGCCGATAGGGAGCCAAACTGACGCGCCAACAGTTCGGCGTTCTCGCTGCCTACGTGGCGTATGCCCAGCGCGAAGATGAGCCGGGCCAGCGACCGGTCGCGGCTGGCAGCGATCGCGGCGATCACGTTGGCCGCGCTCTTCTGCCCCATGCGCTCAAGCTGTTCGAGTTGCTCAGCCGTCAGGCGGTAGAGGCCTGCCACGTCGGACACCAGCCCGGTCGCCAGGAGCGTCGCACACAGCGACTCGCCCACGCCGTCGATGTCCATAGCGCCGCGGGACACGAAGTGCTTCAACAACTCCAACCCCTGCGCCGGACACGCCTTGTTCGGACAGTACGCCATCGCCTCGCCCGGCGGCCGCACGATGGGGGTATGACACTCCGGGCATTCGGCGGGCAACGAGTACGGAGCCGCACCCTCCGGCCGCAGCTCCAGCACCGGCCCCACGATCTCCGGGATGACCTCACCGGCCCGCTGCACGATGACGGTGTCGCCCACCCGCACGTCCTTGCGGCGCACGTCCTCTTCGTTATGGAGGGTGGCGTGGCGGATGGTGACGCCGCCGACCTGCACCGGTTCCAGCACAGCGAACGGGTTCAGGCTGCCGGTGCGGCCCACGTTCACGTCGATGGAGACCAACTTGGTGGTGCCCTGTACCGACGGGTACTTGTAGGCCGTGGCCCAGCGCGGCTCCCGGCCCACCACGCCTAGCTGTGCCTGGTAGTCCAGCCGGTTCACCTTGATGACCACGCCGTCGGTTTCGTACGGCAGGTCGTGCCGCTTGTCCTGCCACTCATCCACGAACGCTATCACGTCCGCAAGCGCCGGACAGTGGCGGTTCAGGTCGTTGATACGGAACCCCAGGGACTTCAGCCAGGCCATGGTCTCCCAATGGCTGGGTGGCAGCGACACCGCGCCCTCGGCCCAACCTAACTGGTAGATGAAAATGTCGAGGGGACGGCTCGCGGTGATGCGGGAGTCGAGCTGGCGCAGCGAGCCGGCCGCCGAGTTGCGGGGGTTGGCATAGAGCGGCAGCCCCTGCGCCGCCCGCTCTTCGTTGATGCGGGCGAACCCGCCCTTACTCAGGTACACCTCGCCCCGCACCTCGAACCGCTGGGGGGCGCCGGGCGGCAACCGCAGCGGTACCGAGCGGATGGTGCGGATGTTCTGCGTGACGTTCTCGCCCCGCACGCCGTCGCCGCGGGTGGCGCCGGTCACCAGCACGCCGTTCTCGTACACCAGCGCCATGGCCAGGCCGTCCATCTTCAGTTCGCACACCAGGTCGAAGCTGCGGCCGTCCAGCAGGTTGGTGACCCGGCGGTGCCAGGCTTCCAGATCCTCGTGGCTGAACACGTTGCCGAGGCTCAGCAACGGCAGGGGGTGCTCCACCACGCCGAACGCCTCGATGGGCGGCGCGCCGACCCGCTGGGTGGGCGAGTCCGGGGTGAGCAGCTCGGGATATTCCGATTCCAGCGCTCGCAACTCATTCATCAGTAGGTCGTACTCGGCGTCGCTGACTGTGGGAGCATCGAGCACGTAATAGCGGCGGTTGTGCTCGTTGAGCTGGTCCCGCAGCGCCTTGGCGCGCGCGGTAGCTTTCTCGTCAGCCACGTGGATCCTCCGACGGTGAAGAGTGCCGCGAGTATAGCACTCGGCCCGTGGGTCGATAGAGGATTAGCTAACCTAAACGCTAATTATTACTGCCTAGTGACCGCTGGCGGGGTCGCTGGTGCTAAGATGAGAATGCACACTATCGTGAAGGGCTGGGCACTCGATTGATCGCCATCATCGACTACGGCGCCGGCAATATCCGTAACGTACTGCGGGCGCTCAAGAAGCTCGAATACGACGCCGAGATCACCGCGGACCGCGACGCCATCCAGAAGGCGGAGGCCGTGGTGCTGCCAGGCGTCGGCGCGGCCGGCGACACCGTGCGGGGCCTGAAGGAACGCGGCCTCGACGATGTGGTGAAGCGCCTGATCGAAGACGACCGGCCCTTCATGGGTGTGTGCGTCGGCCTGCAGGTGCTGTTCGATGTGACCGAGGAAGGCGGCGATGTGGCCTGCCTGGGCGCGGTGCCCGGCACCGTCGTGCGGTTCGCCGCCGAGCCGGGCCTGAAGGTGCCGCACATGGGCTGGAACCAGGTGAGCCAGCTCGCAGAGACGCCGGTGTTCCGCGGCATCCCCGACAACAGCTACTTCTACTTCGTGCACTCCTACTACGTGAAGCCCGCCGACCCGCGTATCGTGGCGGGCCAGACCCAGTATGGCGTTGAGTTTTGCAGTGCGCTGGCCCGCGGCAATCTGTTTGCCACCCAGTTCCATCCTGAGAAGAGCGGCGACCTAGGGCTGAAGGTGTACGACAACTTCCTGAGGGCCACACTTGGACGTCATCCCGGCCATTGACCTGCGCGGCGGCCGCTGCGTACGCCTGTTTCAGGGTGACTACGACCGGGAGACGGTGTTCTCCGACGACCCTGCCGCCACGGCACGCCGCTGGCGGGACCTGGGCGCCACCCGCCTCCACACGGTGGACCTGGACGGCGCCAAGGACGGCGTCCTGAGCAACGCCGCTGCGATCCGGGCGATAGTGCAGGCGGTGGCCCTGCCGGTGGGCATGGGCGGCGGCCTGCGCAGCATCGAGACCATCGCCGAGGTGTACAACTGGGGCGTCGACCGGCTGCACCTGGGCACCGCGGCGGTGCGCGACCCCGCGCTGGTGCGGGCGGCCTGCGCCCGCTTCCCGCAGGCGGTGGTGGTGAGCGTGGACGCCCGCAACGGCAGGGTGGCGCTGGACGGCTGGCGCACTGCCACCGAAACCGGCGCGCTGGAGCTCATCGCAGCGATGGCGGCGCTGGGCGTGCCCCGCTTCGTGTACACCGACATTGCCCGCGACGGCACCAACACCGAGCCAAACTTCGCGGCGCTGGCGCAGGTGGTGGCGGCCGCAGGCCGCCCGGTCGTCGCAGCGGGCGGCGTCAGTAAGGTGGAGCACTTGTTGCGGCTGCGAGACCTCGGCGTGGAGGGCGCCATCATCGGTCAGGCGCTGTACACCGGCGCGATCGACCTGCCGCAGGCGCTCCGCGCGCTCGCCGCCTAGCCCGAGCCCACAGCCATGCCCGCACCCGCCCTCGGCGTACCCTTGGACTACCCATCAGCCCTCGCCTACCTGGAGTCGTTCGTGCGCGCCTCCAGCGCGCCGCCGCCCGACCGGGCCGCCTGGGGCAACGCCCGCATGGCCACGATGCGGGTCCTGATGGAAACGATGGGCCATCCCGAAGACCGCTTCCGCTCCATACACGTGGGGGGCACTGCCGGCAAGGGTTCCACCAGCACCTTCATCGCATCGGTGCTGCGGGCGGCCGGCTACCGCACCGGATTGCACACCTCGCCCTACCTGCAGGAGGCGGTGGAGAAGGTGCTGGTGGACGGGCGGCCGATCGCTCCGACAGCGCTGGCGGCCATCGTAGAGCGGTTGCGCACGATCCTGACCGGCCACCCGGCGCTCGTGGCCGGCGTCACCTTCATCCAGCTCTGGACCGCCGCGGCCCTTCAGGCGTTCGACGAGGCGGGGGTCGATTACGCGGTGGTGGAAGTGAGCCTGGGCGGGCGCTACGACGCCACCAATGTGTTGCGGCCCGAGGTCGCCGTCATCACCAACGTGGGACACGACCACTTGAACGCCCTTGGGCCGGCCCTCGCCGATGTCGCCTACCACAAGGCCGGCATCCTCAAACCTGGCGTGCCAGCCGTCACTGCCGCCACCGACCCGGTAGCGCTGACCGTCATCAAGCGCGAGGCCGCCGCGGTCGGGGCACCGCTCTGGGTGATGGGCGAAGACGTGCGGCTGACGGTCACCAGTAGCGACGCCACCGGCAGCAGCTTCGATGTCACAACCCCCGCCGGCCGGTGGCAGGGGTTGCGCATACGCCTGCTGGGCCTCCACCAGGCCACCAACGCGGCGTGTGCCGTGGCGGCCGCCGACCTGCTGCGGGAAAGAGGCGCGGCCATGAGCGATGAGGTAGTGCGGGCCGGGCTCGAGGCGGCCACGCTGCCCGGGCGGTTCGAGGTGGTGCAGCAACGGCCCATCGTGGTGCTTGATGGCGCCCACAATCGCGAGAAGGCGGAGAGCTTACGAGACACGCTGGCCGTTGCCTACCCCGACCGGCCGGTGGTGCTGGTGCTGGGCGTTGGGGCGTCCAAGGACCTCGACGCCGTGCTGGACGCCATGCTGCCCCGCACACAGCACGTGGTGGCAACCCAGGCCTCCGTGCTGGCCAAGCCCGCCGTGCCCGCCACCGCGCTGGCCGATGCGGTGCGCCGGCGCGGCATCGCCGCGACCACCGAACCCGACTCACAGGCCGCCGTGGCTGCCGCCATCGACCTCGTCGGGCCGGACGGTCTGGTGTGCGTCACCGGCTCGCTGTACTTGGTCGGAGCGGTGCGCAACCGCTGGTTCCCGGCCGAGCGTCTGTTGGAAGCCGGTACGTTATGACAAGTGTGCTGGTGGCATTACTGGTATTAGTGGTCGTGGCGATGCTGGTCGCCATTGGGGCGTGGACCGTCGGACGGGCGCGTTCCGGACAGGGCGCCGGCTTCTCGCCGCGCATGCTCCTCATCGCCTACCTGTACGTGATGTGCGCCGGCGGCTTGCTGGCAGGCACCTTCGGGCTGGCCGCTGGCATCAAGGTGGGTTTGACCCAGGCGCTGGGGCGCGACGTCAGCTACTACCGTCCGCCCCGCGCCGTCCCGGGCGCCCCCGGCGAGACCCAACCGCCCAAACCGACCGCCGACGACCAGCGACGCTCCGACGCAGAGAGCGACCGCCGGCTGCGCCAGGACGCCATCGAGGCCGTGACCAGTATGCTGGTGGGGGCGGTGCTGTTCGCCACCCACACCGTGGCGCGCCGCAAGGCGGCATCCACCCAACCCGGCTTCAACACCCTGATGAGCCGTGCCTACACGGCGATCCTGCTGGCCATCTTCGGCATCACCGGCGTGGTCAGCCTCATCATGGCCGTCCAGGCCGTGCTGCAGTACCTGCTGCTGCCCGTCGATGAGTTCTCGTATCGGGAACCTCCTGGGCAGAGCCTGAGCATGGCTATCGTGTTCGTGCCCGCTTGGCTTTACACTTTGTGGGTGCTGGTGCGTCAGAGCCGCAACGAGGAGTAGCATGCTCACGGTCCGCGTCATTCCCTGTCTCGATGTGAAGGCCGGCCGCGTGGTCAAGGGCGTAAAGTTCCGCGACCACCGCGATGCGGGTGACCCCGTCGAGTTGGCCGCCTTCTACAACCGCGAGGGCGCCGACGAACTGGTGTTCTACGACATCACGGCCTCCAGCGACGAGCGGCCGATCATGATCGACGTGGTGGAGCGCACCGCCGACCAGGTGTTCATCCCCCTCACCGTGGGCGGCGGCCTGCGCACCGTCGACGACATGAAGCGCATGCTGGTGGCCGGCGCCGACAAGGTGTCCATCAACACTGCCGCCGTCCGCACCCCGCAGCTCATTGCTGAGGGGGCCGAACGCTTCGGGTCGCAGTGCATCGTGCTGGGCATGGACGCCCAGCGGGTACTCGGCAGCGACCCCGTCCGCTGGGAGGTACGCACCCACACCGGGGCCGACGGCGGCCGCGCCAGCGGGCTCGACGCGGTGGAGTGGGCCCGCAAGGCCGTCGAACTGGGGGCGGGCGAGATCGTGGTCAACAGCATCGACGCCGACGGTACCAAGGCCGGCTACGACGTCGACCTGCTGCGGGCCGTCTCAGAGGCGGTGACCGTGCCCGTGGTCGCCAGCGGCGGCGCCGGAGCACTGTCCCATTTCGCGGAAGCCGTCACCGCCGGCAAGGCCGACGCCGTGCTCGCCGCCACCCTCTTCCACTACGGCGACCTGAGCATCCGCGAGGTGAAGGACTACATGGCCACCCAGGGCATCCCGGTGCGGCCGTAACATGCCGGAGCGCAGCGCCGACTGGATGGCGCAGGCTAAGCGCGACCTCAGCGCTTCCGCCTCGTTGGGTGCGAATGGTTATTATGAGTGGGCTTGCTTTGTTGCCGAACAGGCGGCGGAAAAGGCGCTCAAGGCGGTGTTTCAGTCAATGCACGGAGAGGTCCGGGGACACAACCTGAGCGAAATGCTACCGTACCTAGGGGTAGTTCCTCGGGAGATCGATAGAGCGGCGCGCAGGTTGGAGAAGCTTTACCTCAACTCACGCTACCCCGATAACCTGCCATCAGGCTCTCCGCAGGACTATTTTTTCCAAGAAGATGCAGAACAGGCGATGGCGGATGCTGGAACGATCATCGAATGGTGTGACGGTCAGATTCCTCGACGGCAGTAAGGCCGTCGGCCTCTTGCGCGCCCGGGCGGCAGCATTACTGTCCCGTGATGCGCGGGTAAACCGCGTGCTGCTGTTCGGATCGTTAGCGAAGGGGAACTACGGAGCGCGCAGCGATGCCGACCTGTGCGTGGTACTGAGCGAAGACCCCCGGCCGCGTTGGTTCGACCGCATTCCCGACTACCTCGACGCCTTCCTGGGATGCGACATACCGGTCGATGTGTTCATTTACACGGAAGCCGAATTGGACCTCATGAGGCGCAACGGGAACGCCTTGGTGCGTGCCATTGACCGCGACGCGATCGTGTTGGGCGACCGTGACCGGCCGGCACTTGGAGCAATGTCATGCTAAAACTCGACGCCAGCGGCCTCATCCCCGCCATCGCCCAGGACGCCACGACCGGCCAGGTGCTGATGGTGGCCAACATGAACGCCGAGAGCCTGCGCCGCACGTTGGAGAGCGGCCAGGCCTGGTTCTGGAGCCGCAGCCGCCAGGAGCTGTGGCACAAGGGCGCCACCTCCGGCAGCTACCTGAACGTGCGGAGCGTGACGGCCGACTGCGACGGCGACGTGCTGTTGTTGCAGGTGGAACCCGAGGGACCCGCGTGCCATACCGGCGAGGTCTCCTGCTTTTTCGCGGCCCCGCTCAGCCTGGCCGACGCCCCGGCGAGCGAAGCGGCAGTCCCGGCCGGCCGCCCGGTGACGCCCGACGCCATGATAGAACTGTTCGCCACCATCGAGGCGCGCAAGGCCGAGCAGCCGGAGGGCAGCTACGTGGCGGGGCTGCTGAAGGCCGGGCCGCAGCGGGTGGCCAAAAAGGTGGCCGAGGAGGGCGGAGAGGTCGCCATCGCCGCCGTCAGCGAAAGCGACGACCGCGTCATCTCCGAGGTCGCCGACCTCTGGTTCCACTCGCTCATCCTGCTGGCCAGCCGCAACCTGACCCCGCAGCAGGTGTGGGACGAGCTGGAGCGCCGGCGCAAGTAACAGACGGCGCCGATTTATCGCTCGACGCGATGGCTAAGGCGGGCCACCCGTGCACGATGTAAACCAAGACGCAATCCAGGAAGTTGTCCTTGCAGAACGCTCCTGGGCAGCGGCGCTGCGTACGTTGGACCTGCTTGCGTTAGAAGCATTGATGGCCGATGAATATGCCCACATTCTGCCCGATGGCGGCGTGGAGGGAAAGGCCGCAACGCTTGCTTCCTTCGAGGGTGAACAGCGTCACTGGGACTACGCGGAAGGCGACCCACACACCATTCGCCTGTACGGTGACACGGCGGTGGTCATCGGTCTCTGGCGTGCCAGGGGCGTCAACCACGGGGTGACCTTCGATTACAGCGCCCGCTACCTCAGCA
>Ga0209726_10009260_pt1 | contig 10312 bp, 13 predicted proteins | sample Subgrocontami54m_FD_187453 | JGI IMG/M metagenome (GOLD analysis project Ga0209726, IMG submission 187453) | Subsurface groundwater microbial communities from S. Glens Falls, New York, USA - GMW46 contaminated, 5.4 m (SPAdes) (version 3) | ecosystem: Environmental > Aquatic > Deep subsurface >... | reverse complement strand
CCCAGCTCGGCACGCCCGGCGGCAAGACATCGAGACGCGTCACCGGCGTGCCGTCGCCGCTGGTGCCGATGGTGCCGCCGCGGATGAAACCCAAATCGCTATGATCGAAATTGTTGCCGTTAAAATCATCGATGCGCATCGCCGCCGAGCCCGGCCCGATAAAGCCATTGACGATGAAGTCGTCAAACGCGCCCATGGCGCGCACGTCGCCGTGGGCCATGATATTGCGGCCGACGTAGCCGCTGCTGTTGGCCAGTCCCTTGGCGAAACGGCCCTTGCCGGTTTTGGAAATCAGCAGCAAGCGCGCATGCTCGAACACGAACGCGCTCAGGATCACCACCCGTGCGCGCTGTTCATGCGAGTTGCCGTCGGGATCGAAGTAACTCACGCCGGTGACTTGGCCGGAACTTTCCGTGTTAATGCGGTAGACTTTTGAATTCGTTCTCAATTCAAAGTTACCGGTCTCCAGCGCCACTGGAATGGTAATGTAAAGCGACGCCGACTTGGCATGCACGTGGCAGCCATAGAAATTACAGTGGCCGCAGTAAACACACGCGGGGCGCTGGCCGATGCGCGTGTCGAACGGCGCCGCCGGTTTGTAAGGCTGCGAGGCGATGCCCGCCGCCGTGTCGTAGGGATGGTAGCCTAATTTCTTGCACGCTTCGGCGAACAGCTGCATCTTGCCGCTATGGCGCAGCGGCGGCAGCGGAAAACCGCGCTTACGCGGCCCGGCGAAGGGATTGGCGCCGGCTTGTCCAGAGACGCCGAACTCCCATTCGAACTTTTCATAGTACGGTTCCAGCTCGTCGTAGCTGAGCGGCCAATCGATAATATCGTAGCCGGTTAAATCGGCCTTGGCGCGCTCGGCGTTGCCGCTTTCGATCTCATTGGTGTGAAGCTTAAAATCGCCGGGCATGTAGCGCGACGATTGTCCGGTCCAGTGCAGCAGTGCGCCGCCCAACACGTTGAGCGGACTGGTGCGGTATTGCAAATTAGTTTTATCGCCGGTTTTGCGCCGCGTCGTCGTCGGTTCATGGCGCACCCAGTCGAGGGTTTCCGGACGGATGAGAAAACGAATCGAATCGCGCGGCGCGTAGTCTTGTTTCTTGGGCGCCGGACCGCGCTCGAAGCCGACGACTTTCAAACCGGCGGAAGCCAGTTCTTTAGCGAGAATCCCGCCCATGCCGCCGACCCCGACAATACAAACATCGGCGATCTCCCCTACGGTGCTCACTTGCCCTCCGCCTTGCGGCTATCCACCGCCACCGGTTCCACGTCGACCCGTTTATCGATGTAGGGGTCGGGATAACCGAACTGTTGGCCGGGAAAATTTACCAAGCGCCACCCGGTCATATTTTTATTGCCGCCATACTGCGGCTCGCAAAACACGCCTTCTAAAACGTGATAGCGCACGGTCTCGAAAAACTCCGCGGCCGGTTTGAAGGTCTCCGGATTGCCGGCTTCGAATTCGCGCAGCACCGTGTCCATGTCGTCGTCCGCCAGCTCGAAAAATCTCTTGCCGAACTTGGCCCGGCAATAACGCTGCAGCGCGCGCAGACCCTGGCGGTATAGCGGCGCCAGCGCGGCATAATCGCCGGCCAAAGCAACGTCGATGTAATTGACCGCGCCGATCTCCACCGCGCCCGGCGTGTCGGTCTTGGGAAATATTCGCTCGGCGATTGCCGCAAGAGTCACGGCTTCTTCATCGCTCAGCACTTTCAACGATACCATCTTGTTGTCGCTCGTGGCCATGGAAAACTTATCCGTCCCTCCAGCAAATATCGTCCTATCTGCATAGCAGAAATCGCGGTCAAAAAGGTAGCGGAAGTATGGGGAAATTATGCCCGTGCGCAGCGCGACATCAGCGGAAGTAAAACTCGCGGAACTCGTTGGCGTAGCGATTGATATCGTCGGAGACGCTCGGATTGATGGCGGCGAGCTTGAGTTTACTGTGATGCATTTCCGGCACCAGCGGCTCGATGTCGTTCCGTCCCGATAGGCGATTGGCGCTGCGCAGTTGCTGCTGGGATTCGTAGGACAGCATGAAGTCGAGCAGTAATTTGCCGGCGTTCGGATGGGGCGCTTTGGCGGCCAATCCCGCCGGCGACAGCGCGACGAAAACCGGATTGATGGTTTTCACCCAGTCGATCGGCGCGCCGGCTTTCTTCATCGACTCGACGCGGTGCGCGTAAACGATTCCAATGGGGAACTCGCCGGCGGCGATCAGTTGGGAAATCAAAGTGTGTCCCTTGCGCCAGTGGATTTGCTGCTGCGCCAAGGCGCGATGATATTTCGTCGCCCGCTCTCGTCCCCACACCTCCACGCTGGCGCCGAACCACTCATACTCCTCTTGATCCATGCCGATCTTGCCCTTCCATTTAGGATTGAGCAGATCCGGCCAATCCGCCGGCGCCTCCTTGGCGCTCACCAATTTAGTGTTGAAGCCGAGCACGTAATAATTATTGTTCACGCTCGCCCAATACCCGTCGGGATCTTTGAACTGTTCTAAATACGCCGCGTGCTCCGGCGAACGATAGGGCTGCACCAGACGGATTTTTTTTAGCGGATTGATCACCGTGTTATTGATCACGTCGACGACGTTGCGCCCGGCGCGATCCTCGGTGATGACGCGATTGAGCAGCGGCTCGGCGCTCATGCGCAACAAGTCAGTTTTAATGAACGGATACTTCTGCTCGAAACGCTGCAGCAGCGGCCGCGAGTCGTTGATGTTGAGCGGCGTATAGAAGACCGCTTGGCCTTCTTTCCGCGCCGCCTCGATCAAGGCGGCTAAAGGCGTTACCGTTTGCGCCAACAGATGTTTGAGAAAAAAGCCATGACTACCCAACAGGATTGCTAGACAAAAAAAGAGTTGCATCGTTCCTCCGATTTTTGCTGCCACCTCGTCGTTTAGTTCGTCGACTCTTTTTTTCGTCATACCGGCGCAGGCCGGTATCCATCTTTGTTGCCAACGCCACCACACCCCTGGATGCCGGCCTGCGCCGGCATGACAAACTTTCTATTCGCTTAAAGTTAAGGGACTATATCCACCATCGAGATATTCTTAAACTACGTTAACTTCGGGTCAAACCTCCTGCCCGAATGAACGGCAATCAATTCGCCAAATCGATCGAGCAGCCGCATTGGATCGCTTTCAACGACAAGCAATGCGCGGTGCTTCGGTTTGATGAAATCCTCGCTGACGGCATGATCGAGGAACGCAATCAGCGGATCGTAAAAGCCGCACACATTGAGCAGGCCGCAGGGCTTTTCATGGATGCCCAACTGCGCCCAACTGAGCACCTCGAAAAACTCTTCCATGGTGCCGATGCCGCCCGGCATGGCGATGAAACCGTCGGACAGCTCCGCCATCAGCGCTTTGCGTTCGTGCATCGATTTGACGATACGCAAATCGGACAGACCTAAATGCGCAACCTCTCGGCTCACCAACGAATCGGGAATCACGCCGGTGACGTGACCATTCAGTTCGAGCACGGTGTCGGCGATCACTGTCATCAAGCCGACGTTGCCGCCGCCGTAGACAAGTCCGTAACCACGCCCAACCAGCGCGCTACCAAGCTGCTTCGCCACCTCGGCGTATTCACTGCGCGTGCCATGGCGCGATCCAGTGAAGACACAGATTCGCCCGGTCAAATTACTCATAGAAGTGAAACTCTCCGCAACTTTTTCTCATCGCCCTGTTTTACTACGGCGCCGATCGTAAATGGAAGCATCGCGTTCGTCTATGGTCTAAGACCGCGCCGGATCCGGCAGTCTTTGGCGAGCAGAGTTTTCTTGACAAGTTGGTTTAGCTGGCGGATATTCCAATCGATTCGGATTTAATTGATTGAGCCGTGTTAGGAGATAGGCTGACCGGCATCTTTTGCCGGCTGATGCGGGTCACTTAATAGTTAATCGTCACCCACAACGAAACGAGTCCTCCGGATGTACCCTGCCGAACTACTCGCAATGTTTCCACCACACCCACGAAACAACATGGTTTTCGTTGCCATGAGTTTCGACAAAGCACACGAAGTCGTGTGGCAGAGTGTGATCTCACAGGCCATTTCTGAGACAGAGTGGAGCGGCGAGCATTTGAAGCCGCACCGCGTGAATCTCACCCTCCGCAGCGACTCAATCATTACAGAGATAGTTCAATCAATTTCTGAGGCTCAGCTCATCCTAGCCGACATATCTACCGATGGCTGGATGCGACGCGCCAACTGGGTGCGACGCTTAGACTGGCGAAAGCGGCCCGTCCGAAATGAAAATGTCATGTACGAGGTCGGCCTTGCGCATGCGGCAAGATTTCCGGCGGAGGTAATCCTCATTCGAGGAGATAGCGATCCGCTCAACTTTGACATCGCTGGCGTTCGTGTACACCAGTATCCGCCCGATGCCCGTGAGGCGAAAGACGTTGTCAAGACGCTGCTTCTGGAGGCTCTGAAGTCCATCGACGACCGTCGTACGATTGCAGTGAAGCAAGCGGTGCGTTCTCTAGACCTTACGATGTATCTGCTACTGCAAGAAGGGCTGTTCGATATCCCACACCCAAGCGCGCATACCATGGGCCAAGCACTCGTGTCAGTCCAACGCCTTGCTGCTATCAACCGGCTTCTCTCGGCTGGCATGATGCAAGTAGTTTTCAAGGAGATGACGGCAGAACTGTTTGATCGACCATTAGAAGAACTGGTTACGTATCGCCTAACACCTTTTGGGCGAACGGTATTTGCTGCCGCGCGCCAGCAACAGAACTTCTTGCCTGCATGTCAAGCTTGGCTAGAGACCCCTCTGGGCAAGACCTGGCTCGAATCGGAAAAGGCCGATGCGGAGACGAACACAGGGAGGAGAATTCCGGGGACACAATACTAATTTTTCTTGACTGAAAACATGGGCTCGACTAGATTTCGCCCATGGCGCGCATTTCACGCGTTGTAGCGTCCGGTTATCCGCATCACATTACCCAACGGGAAGTGCGATCCATTCCTATTATCCAAACTGAAAGCGATCGCAGAGCCTACCTCGATTTCATCTCTCAGGAGTTGAACCGATTTGGCGTCGAGGTTCTGGCTTGGTGTTTGATGACGAATCATACTCATTTGATTGAAAAGATAACTGGTCGTGATCTCACAATGCGACAAGCGAGACGTCCACTCAATCGCGCGTCATGAAAATTAGTATTGTGTGCCCGGAATATTCCTGTCCCCGGAATATTTTGTAATGCGGGTCACCTAATAGTTAGCCCGTTTTAACGACTACCGTTCCGATGACATCAACTCAATAAAAGGAGAATACCTATGAAGTACATGATCAGCTGGTTCGAACGGCCGCAAGGATCGCCGACGGAATACGAGAATGCCCAGAAGCGGATACTGGAGGTTTTCACTCAATGGAAGGCGCCTGCCAATTTCAAGATCGAGTTGTTCGTGGTGCGCGTGGGCGAGTGGGGTGGGCATATGTTGGTGGACTGCGACGATCCGGCGACCGTTCACAAGGTCTGCTCGACCTGGCCGGCTTTTGTATTCGAGGCGAGACCCGTGATTCCCGTCGAGGATGCTGTCCGGGTCGAACTCGAAACGATTGCCTGGCGCGATGGACTCAAACGCAAGTGAGATTGGAGATGAGCAGGTTCCGTCCATACCCTTTCAGACCAACAGGGCTAACCCGGCGCTCATCACGGACGCGGCGCATAATGCCGCGCGGCCCCGGTTAGCTCCACGTTAATCTCGTTCGACTCTTGCTCACTTCCACAGCCTCTGAATAAACCCTTCCTTCTCAAGTTCCGCGAAAAACCGGCCGTCGATAAACTGTTCCGGCTTGAGATTGGCGACGCGCGGGTCGGTCTCGACCATTTGATCGAGCACGGTCTTCAAGGATTCCGGCGATGGCCGCGGGATGTTTTGCGTGATGTACATTTTGTACGTAGAGAATCTTCATTGACTTAGTGTAATCGTTCGATTACATTTTCCTCATGTTCACGATCAAGCCGCTAGAAGAATTTACTCAATGGCTAGACGGTTTGTCAGATAAATCGATCCGCGGCGTGATCGCGGCGCGCATTAAGCGCTTGGAGCATGGCTTGATGGGAGATGTTAACCCAGTCGGTAATGGAGTGTCGGAGTTGCGCATCCACATCGGCGCGGGCTGGCGTATCTACTTCGTGCAACGTGGCGCTCAGTTGATTGTCCTGCTTGCTGGCGGCACCAAACGGACGCAAAAGGCTGACATTAAGCGCGCCAAGGGACTGGCTGTGATGTTGGACTGAATGAAGGAGATGATCATGAGAAAAAGAATCAAGGTAGCTGATTTGCCGGAGTTCGACGCCGCGCGGTATCTCGACGACGACGAGGCAATCGCTGCGTATCTGACGGATATTTTAGAGGCGAACGATTCCGCGCTACTGGCATCGGCTTTGGGAGACATCGCCCGAGCACGCGGCATGAGTGAGATCGCCAAAGCATCCGGCCTAACCCGCGAAGCTCTCTACAAAGCGCTAAGACCCAACGCCAAGCCGCGTTACGACACTATTGCTAAAGTCTGTGGAGCTCTGGGTGTGCGGTTGGTAGCGCAGGCGATTCATGCTTGATGCTCTACAATTAGATCGACGGCACTTGCGGCAACAGTGAAAAGCGAAACGCCGCACGAGACAAAAAGCAGCTGATTCTCCTTCGAATTGTTCTCACTTCCACAACTTCTGAATAAACCCTTCCTTCTCCAGCTCGGCGAAAAATCGGCCGTCGATAAACTGTTCCGGCTTGAGGCTGGCGACGCGCGGGTCGGTCTCGGCCATTTGATCGAGCACGGTCTTCAAGGATTCCGGCGACGGCCGCGGGATGCGCGGGATATTTTGCGCGATGTACATGTCGTAGAGCTCGTTGAACATCGCCGCGTCGCTGCTGCGCAGATATTTCTGCATGATCTTGATCGTTGGCGCGCGCTGAGTTTTGCCGAAGTGCACGCCTTCGACGAAGCCGTGAATAAACTTGCGCACGGTGTTTTCGTTGCGCTTGATGTAACTGCGCGTGGTGATCACCGACGAGGTCGGAAAATTGATTCCCATCTTGGCGATGTCGGCCAGCTCGCGGAAACCTTCCTTGCGGCCGATGATCGCCAGCTCGGCATTGATCACCGCGGCGTCGAGCACGCCGGCGCGCAGCGCGTTGTAAACATCGGTGACGCCGCCCAGTTGGAGCACGGTAAAATCGCGCTGGCGCTTGATCGGCCACTGCTCCTCAACATAACGCAAGCCGAAGTCGGTGGCCGAGCCGAAGCGCGACACGCCGATTTTTTTGCCCTTGAGATCTTCAACCCGGCGAATTTCCGGGCGCGCCATGACGACGAAAGTCATCACATTCATCGAACTGGCGATGACCACCAGATCGCCGCCGGCGAGGTTGGCATTGATCACCGCACCGCCGGTGAACACACCGATGGGCACTTCGCCCGACTGAACCACTTGCGCGGCGCGTCCGCCGCCGGCGACGTAGAGCAGCTCGACGTCCAAACCGTATTTGCGAAAAATACCCGCTTCGTAGGGAACCCAGAACGACGCCTGGGAACCGCCGACGGCGCTGTAGGTCAAGCGCAGTTTTTCCAGCGGCGCTTGGGCATCGCTGTTGGGCGCAGCAGCGAAGTAAGCAAAAATGCCGGCAGCCAGAATGAAAGCCAATCGTTTCATGCTTTCCTCGATAGCGTATCGGTAACGGGAATCCTGGAACATGGGATAGACTCTCGCAAAGGCGCAAAGCTCGCAAAGTTCGGAGGGGGAGAGATGAATTATCTTGAAGAACTTATTCATCGTTATTTTCCGACCTTTGCGGCCTTTGCGTCTTTGCGAGAGAAATTCCGAGTTTCGGTTGCGGTTGTGCCGCGCTAGGTCCTTCGTGGTGAAAACATCTTCACAGTAAACCCGGAAGAGCCTATTTTCGCCGCATGGCATCGACGCGCGCCAGGATGCTCTCCAGCGGCTCTTCTGCCAGCGACTCCAAACGATGATCGGCATGATCCAACGGCAGATGGCAAGTCACCGGATTGGGCACGGCAACGCAGAAAATCCCCGCGGCCTGAGCCGATGTCACGCCGTTGGGCGAATCTTCGAACGCCACGGCTTCCTCGGACCCGACGCCCAATTCATCGAGCACGGCGCGATAGGGACCAGGCTCAGGTTTATGGCTTTCGGTGTCTTCGAAACACTTGGTGCTGTGAAAATAGCGCAGCAGATTCAAGCGTGCCAAGTGGCCGCGCACATGGCCGCCGGATGAACTGGACGCCAAGCCGATTTTCAAACCGAGAGCCGCGGCGCGAGATAAATAATCGTGCACCCCGGGCAACACCGGCTGCGCCTCGGTCAAGGCGATCACCCGCGCGCGCCGCTCTTGGCGCAGCGCGTCGATGTCGACGGCCGGATTTATATGTTGTTGGAAATAACTATAAAGATCGAAATGGGTGCGCGGCCGACCGACCAAATCGGCCCACAGATCCAAGCCCAATTGCCGGCCATGCGCGGCAAAAACTTCTTGCCAAACTTGCAGCTCGGGACTCTCGCTATCGATGATCACCCCGTCGAAATCGAAAACTAGCGCTTTAATCATGAGCGAAATGAAACCATCGACTCTCGTGCTGCGCCCAATTTACCGACATGATCACCAGCCGCGAGCACGATCAGACCTGCTTTTTCTGCGCCACGCGCTCGACCAGATCGCCGAAGGTGGTTTCGGGATCGCATTTTACGTCGAAGGCGATCAAAAACAACGTGATCAAGTCTTTGGCTTGAATATGATCGGCGGACCACCCGGCGATCTCGCTCAAGTTGTGCTCGGGTTTGAGTTGTTTGATTTTCATGCCGACGATTTCGGCCAAGCCGGCGGCGAGCTGTTGCGCCACGTCGCGGTAGGGCGGGGGAAAATCCAAGCGCACGAATGCGACTTCCAACGCCCAGTCGATGCCCTTGGGCGCGGGCGAGAAAATCAGCCGGCCGAAGGTCATCGCCAACAATATTACCGCGAGCAATAAGTAAACCGGCGTAGTCATCGTGGTAAGCGCGAAGCTAACTTAACCGTCAATCACCAGCACGGCGCGGTAGCGCATTTGGTTCGCGCGCAAGCGAGCCAATGCGTCGTTAACGTCCTTCAACGTGAAATATTCGATCCGCGGCACGACCTCGTGAGCCGCCGCGAACTGCAACATCTCGGCGATTTCTCCATTGGACCCCACGGCGCTGCCACCGACGCTCTTCTGCGCTTCAATCAACGGAAAGATCGGTAGCCGCAGCTCACCCGGCGCCGCGCCGACGATACACAGATGGCCGTTGGGCTTGAGCAAGTTTAGATAATCGGGCCACGGCAAATCCGCCGACACGGTCGATAAGATGAAATCGCAACTGCTCGCCTCGGCGCCCAACGCTCCCGCCACGCTGGTATCGACAAATCGGTCGGCACCAAAGCCGCGGGCTTCCACTTGCTTGTTTGCCGATGTCGAAAATGCCGTCACGCAATAGCCCATCGCCCTGGCGAATTGGAGCGCGAGGTGGCCGAGACCGCCGAGTCCGATTATGCCGACGCGAGCATTTTTTTTGAGCCGCTGCCGCTTGAGCGGCGCAAACACGGTGATGCCAGCGCAGAGCAACGGCGCGGCAAACTCTGATTTCAAAGCGTCGGGAAGCGCCAGCGCGAAGCGCGCGTCAACGATCACCGCCGATGCGTAGCCGCCATGCCGTCCCACGCAAGTCGGCCGCCCTTGCCGGCAAAGATTTTCATTGCCGGCCAAACACTGCTCGCAGTTCATACACGATCCGGCGAGCCAGCCGACGCCGACCCGTTGGCCTGCGCGCAAATGAGCGACTTGCGTTCCCAACCGAGACACCCTGCCGATAATTTCGTGACCCGGCACCAACGGATAAGACGATACGCCCCACTCGTCATCGATCAAATGCAGATCGGAATGGCAGATGCCGCAATGGGACACGGCAATTTCAACATCCAACGGCCCGAGAGAATTCGCGGCAAACTGATAAGGCTCTAAAGGTGCACCGGCGCGTAGCGCGGCATAGGCATGGATCATGGGTTTTTAGGTATCAGGATAAAAAACCGCACTCAAGTTTAATTTCGTTCGCGCACCAAGCCGGCCATCGCCAAGCTGTCGGCATCGGTCGCTTTACTCAATTCGGCCACCACGCCCTGGCGGTCAACTCCAGGACGGTTCTGGCTGGCTTTCCATTTACCGAGCAGCTTGGCGATCGGGATCTCGATGCCGACGATCGCTTGAAGCTGTTTTTCAATGAACGAATCCGGCGCATCGCTGACGCGCCACGGCTGCG
>Ga0209726_10009258_pt1 | contig 10312 bp, 11 predicted proteins | sample Subgrocontami54m_FD_187453 | JGI IMG/M metagenome (GOLD analysis project Ga0209726, IMG submission 187453) | Subsurface groundwater microbial communities from S. Glens Falls, New York, USA - GMW46 contaminated, 5.4 m (SPAdes) (version 3) | ecosystem: Environmental > Aquatic > Deep subsurface >... | reverse complement strand
CTGCCGACCGTTGCCGCCATCGCCCCGGTCTATACGCTGCCCGCGCGCCGCGGGCGCGGGTTTGCCGGGTCGGTGACGGCGGCGGTGGTCGAGCGCATCTTTGCCGAAGGCAAGGTGGCGGCCTGCCTCTACACCGACCTGCGCAACCCGGCCGCCAACCGCTGCTACGCAAAAATCGGCTTCCGGCCCGTCTGCGACGCCTGGATCTACCGGCGGCAGCGCACGCAGGCCTGAGCAGCGCTTGCCGGTGCGTGCCCGACGCTGGCGATTCACCAAGATCCGCCCAATCCCCGCCGGTGGCGGGGCGGGTTATGATGCGGTCGCTCCGCCCACCGAGGGTCGCTCCATGGAGGCGTCTACGAAGTGAGGGCGGAGTGCAGGCCGAGCCGACGGTTTACGCGACCCTAGGCGACGGGCTCCACGTCACCGCCGGAGTGAGATTCTCCGGTCCCCTGCGAGGTAAAAGGTGACGCCAAGCCACAAATCCTGCGCGGGGGCGGTGGTAGCCGCCCTCAATACCAAAACGGTTGCGGCGACCACTGCCCCCGCACCCCTCGACCTCGCCAAACCTCGCGCGCCGATGCGCGGCGGGACGGGCGAGAATTTCTCGTGCATCACGGAAGATCAGACGGGCGCCCCGTGGCGCGCCTTGGAACTTTCAGGCCTGCCTGCTACAGCGTCCCCCATGTGCGGCCGCATCACGCAAATGAGCAACCCGAAGGTTCTGGGGCTGAAGATCGCGACCCTGGTGGAGCCGCTCTACGAGGCGGGTGCGGTCCCGCCGCGCTACAACGGCGCGCCGGGCCAGCAGCACTGGGTCATCCGCCAGCACCCCGAGACGGGCGCGCGGCATCTCGACCGACTGTGGTGGGGGCTGATCCCGCATTGGATCAAGGAGCCCGCACCCAAGCTCAAGCCGATCAACGCCACCGCCGAGCGGGTGGCGTCCGCGCCGATGTTCCGCGCGGGCTTCGCCAAGCGCCGGTGCCTGGTGCCGGTCGACAACTTCTTCGAGTGGGCCAAGATCAAGGGCAAGGGCGGAAAGCAGCCCTACGCGGTGGCGATGAAGAGCGGCGAGCCGTTCGCGCTGGCCGGCATCTGGGAGAGCTGGCGCCACCCCGAGAGCGACGACATCGTGCGCACGTTCTGCGTCATCACCACGGCGGCGAACCAGCTGCTTGCCGGCATCCACGAGCGCATGCCGGTGATCCTGGAGCCCTCCGCCTTCGACCGGTGGCTGTCGCCGCTGGAGCCCGACCCGCGCGACCTGCTGGTGCCCTACCCGGCCGAGCCGATGACGATGTGGCCGATCTCGCTGCGCGTGAACAGCCCGGTCAACGACGACGCGGCGATCCTGGAGGTGGCGTCGTGAGCGCACGACGCGCCTCAGCCCGGCCGCAAACGTTCTTGGCGCTCGCGCAAGAGAGAGGTTCGACAGGCGACATCGCCGGGGCTAGGGTCGCCGCGAGACGCGGCGACTCGCGGGGCCACATGACGGCCGACAACGGGCGGCAGAGACCGGAGGCGATGAAGCTCGGCGGGGAGCCTTTCTCCGAGCTTTGCCGCAAGGTGGTGCTGCTCGTCACCGAGGACTGGTTCGCGCTCTCGCATTTTCGCCCGCTGATTGCCGTGCTGAAGGAGGTGGCGCACACGGTGGTCGTCGTCACGCGCTCGTCGGGCCGCATGGAGGAGATCGAGGCGCTGGGCGCCCGCGTGATCGACTTCGACTATCGCCGCTCCTCCAGCAACCCCGCGCGCGAGGCGATGTCGGCCTGGGCGCTGGCGCGCATCCTCGAAGCCGAGGACCCCGATGTCGTCCACCTGGTTGCCATGAAGCCGGTGGTGCTGGGCGGGCTCGCGCTCAAGCTCGTGCCGGCGCGGCACGCGGTCGTGCACATGACCGGGCTCGGCCTGCTCGGGTTCGGGACCGGGCACCTGCTGCGGCTCTACCGCGCCGGCGCGCTGCGGCTCATGGCGTCGATGCTGCGCAAGCCCACATCCTGCCTGCTGGTGGAGAACCCCGACGACCTGGCGCTTCTGCGCGCCGGCGGCGTCGACCCCGCAGGGCGCTTTGCCATTCTGGGCGGGGCCGGCGTCGACCCTCAGGCCTTCCCGGCGCTGCCGCAGCCCGCAAACGAGGTGCCGATCGCCGCCTTCGTCGGCCGCATGATCCGGCCGAAGGGCATCGACGTGCTGATCGAGGCGCACGAGCGGCTGAGGCAGCGCGGCGTCTCGCTCGAGCTCGAGCTGTGCGGCGCCGCCGACGAGGACAACACCGAAGCGCTCAGCGCCGACCAATTGAAGGCCTGGTGTGCGCAGCACGACGCGCGCTGGCTGGGCCACGTGGCCGATATTCGGGACGTGTGGCGGCACGCCGACATCTTCGTGCTGCCGGCGCGCACTCGCGAGGGCATGCCGCGCGCGCTGCTGGAGGCGGCGGCGTCGGCGCGCCCGCTCGTCGTCACCGACGTGCCGGGATGCCGCCATTTCGTGCGCGACGGCGTGGAGGGCCTGGTGGTGCCGCCGGAGAACGCCGACGCCCTTGCCGACGCGCTCGAGCGCCTGGCGCGCGATCCCGAGCTGCGCCTGCGCATGGGCGAGGCGGCCCGCCTGCGGCTGCTGCACGGCTTCACCGAGGCGCAGGTGAAGCAATCGCTGCGGGAGGCCTACGCGTCCCTGCTCGGCAAGGCGCGCCGCTCATGACTTGGGCCTTCTGCCCAGGCTTGCGAGGTGGCCCAGCAGGCCCGCCACCACGGCAGCGGCGCCAACGAGCGCCAGTATCGGCTGCTTGACGGATAGGAGCGCCAGCGCGATGAGTGCCGCGTTGGCCACGGCGACGCGCCCGACCACGCCGGATGGCGTGGTGCCGCCAAGCACCGCGTGCTGGTAGAAGTGCTCGCGATGCGCCTGCCAGGGCTTCTCGCCGCGCAGCGCGCGCTTGATCAGCGTGTACGTGGCATCGGCCACGAAGTAGGCCGGCAGGATGGCGGCCGCGGCCCAGTGCCCGTCGAGCGCCAGGTCCAGCAGCAGCCAGCCCAGCACGAACCCCAGCGGCACCGAGCCGGCATCGCCCATGAACACCTTGGCCGGATGCCAGTTCCAGACGAGATAGCCGGCAGCCGACGCAGCGATGACCAGCGCCAGGTGCCACAGCGGCCCGCCCGCGCCGATATACGTCAGCAGCAGCATGTAGCCGAGCGCCACGGCAATGGTCTCGCTGCCCGCGAGGCCGTCGATGCCGTCCATGAAATTGAAGAGATTGATGAACCACAGCCAGGCGAGGCCCGACAGAACGCGCTCGACGGCCACGGGAATGGCGGGCAGCACGCGGGCCTCCGGCGGCAGCGACGCCAGGCATACGACAACGGCGAGGGCCTGGGCGCCGAGGCGCACGGCCGGGGACAGCGGGCGCCAGTCGTCGACCCAGGAGAGGGCGCCGAGGCCGGCAAAGCTCGCGAGCAGCAGCGCGTGCGGCTGGCTCAGCGTCCCCTGTGACAGCGGCCACAGCAGGAGCGTGGTCGCGACCATGGCAAGGCCCGCCCCCACCGGCACGGGCACCTTGTGCATGCTGCGCGGATTGGGGGGCTCCAGGCGGCGCGAGGCCGTCATCGCCCGCGCATAAAGCCCGATCAGCAGCCAGCTGAGCGCGGCAGCCGCCGCGGCGAGGAGGAGCTCGTTAGCGAGGGGGTGCATGCGCTGGTGCGCTCAGGCTTGGCGGCGGGTCTCTTTGCAGCGCGCGATCGCCGGCCAGGCGCAGCTGGCGATCAGCTCGGCGAGGACGTGGGTGGTCATGCCCTCGACGGGAACGCGGCGGCGGCGGCCGAGATCGACGAGGTGCGGCTCGCGCACGCCGACGGCGACCTCCATTTCATGCGGCAGCCGCTCGATGTGCATGCGCGCCACGTCGTCGCCGTTGACCTCCACCGACAGCGCCATGCGATGGCGGCGCAGCTCCGCCTCCCAGGCGGCGGGCGCCAGCGGCACGAGCCGCGCCCCGGCCTGCGCGAAGGCGCCATTGGTTGCCGTCAGCGCCGCCACGACCACCGCATCGACGCTTCTCCAGGCCTTCTCGCTCGCCTCCTCGGCGTCATCGCGGGTCGGGCGCTGCCGCGCCGCGAAGGTCGCAGCGGACTTGAGGCACTGGGAAAAGAGATCGGCGGCTCGCGCCGTGCTCAAGCCCTCGGCGGGCAGGTCGGCGGCGGCGTTGATCTCCGTCCGATCCTCCTTGTGCGCTTTCAGGCTGGCGAGCAGTTGTCCGTCGGCGTCGAGCTCGAGCCGCAGCCAGGCGATGCTCTCGCCGCCGAGCAGCAGACGCCGGTGGGCGCCGTAGCCCTTGTTCTTGTAGCTCCAGGACGGCTCGCCGGATGCGCCGATGGCGAGGCGCAGGGGCGCGAGCACGGCGTTGACCTTGTCGACGCCGGCGGCAATCGTCGGCTGCAGGCTCACCCAGCGCTGCTCGAGGGAGACGCGGGCGCTATCGCGCGGCTTGTCGGCATTGACCACGGGGCGCGCGGCGTCGGGCGTGGGCGCGGCTTGGGGTGCCGGTGCGGGCTCGCCCGCCACCAGTTGCGGCATCGCGCGCGACTGAGGCGACCGCGGTGCCTCGGCGCGTGAGATCGTAATCTCGATCTCGGGGTCCGTGCTCAGCCGACCGTCGCGGGCCGACACGAAGCCGCCGCGCCGCCTTCGCTGCACGTCGCGCCAGATGATGTTGAGGCCGGCGCCGATCAGAACGCCGCTGATGACGAGAATGAGGGCGGTGATCATGGCATGGGGCTCCCCGGCGGGGAGGCGCGCCGCGGCCGACGGCCCTTGGCGCCGCAAGACGCTGCCGCGTCGCGCCTGACGCCGCGCGAGGAGAGAGCCAGAAATGCTATTTGCCCTGCCACTCCTCCTTCACCTCCATGCACTTCGTCTGGATGAAGTCGTTGATGTCGTCGAGGACGGTATTCTGCAGCACGCCGAAAGAATTGTCTGCTGCCGTGGCCGACCACAAGGCCGTCTTGGCCAGTCTCGGCGCTTCTATCTTGCCCCAGTTCAAGCTCGCCTTCACCGCCTTTCCTTGCTGGAAGGTAACTTTGGGATGGATCTGCAGCTTGACGTCGTACTTCTCCTTCTCGGCCTCGAGCTCGCAGCGGATGTCGTGCTTGTCGAATTGCGCCTCGAATTGAGGCTCGGTCATCGCCTTGACCAGCATCGAGCGGTCGAATTTCAGATCGCCAATGCAACGTGCATAGCCCCAGGGCCAGGTTATCTTGCCCTTCGACATGATCTTGACCAGCACCTCCTTGCGCCAGGTCTTTTGCACGCTGCACGTGACGTCACCGGTGGCGGGCCTGTGCTTGTGCAACGTGGAGCAGAGCGCAACGGCGCATACCCGCCTGACCTCGCGCTCCTTCTTCTCCTCGTCGGTCTCCGGCGCACTGGCAGCGGCGGCCTTGGGGTCCCGGGCGGGCGCAATGGAGGGGAGTGTGGCAAGGGTGGCAAGCGCCGCCAGGGCAATCAACGAGGCGTGCGCGAGGAGTCTGGGCATGCATTCACTCTCCTTGTTCCCATCTTATCGTGGGCGGGGCCCGCGTCAGCTGCCGGGCCGGCGAGCTCGCCTATCGGTTTTGGCCCAGCAAGCGACCAGAAATATGACAAATGCTCAGCGGGCCCACCAGACGAGACCCAACCCGGACAGAAGCAGCACGACCAATACGACGCGGTCGAAGCGATGGTCGTCGAGACGGGGATAGACCAGCGCACCCAGATACGCTCCGATCAGCGTGCCGGGCAGGGCCACCACGAGCGCCGCCAGAAACCGAGAGCCAACAAGGCCTTGCACCAGGCTCGCGACCAGCACGGCCGACAGGATCGTGGTGTTGAAGGCTTGGAAGAGAACGCGGCGCTCGTCCTTGGGCCACCCCTTCAGTGCCGCCCAGACCGTGGGCAATACGCCGGAGAGGCCGGCCAGGCCCCCCAGAATGCCGCCGGCGAGGCCAATCGCCGCCTCAGCGCTTCGCCCGCCCGCCGCGAGGTTTACCCGCCCGGCGGCAAGCAGCATGAACGTGCAGTAGGCGATCAGCAGCACGCCGATACCGAGCTTGAACGTGGCCAGGCTGATCCACGGCAGGAGCCAGGTGCCGATCGGCACCCCGATCAAGCCGGCAACGAGCATTGGGGCGAGCCGGCGCCAGTTTATGGATGGGCGCATGTGGCGTAGCGTCGCCACATGGCCGAGGACCGAAGCCGCGGAGACGAGCTGGGCCGCAACCAGGGGCTCGACCGCCTGCAGCCACAGCGGCAGGGCCGTCAGGCCCGTGCCGAAGCCCGTCAGTCCATTGACAAAGCCGCCGGCCAGCGCACCCGCAAGAACGAAGGCCAGCGTGGCCCAATCCGCATCAAACAAGCCCATGCCCCGCTACGGCCGCCGTTTCTTGAAGTTGCCTCTCTGAACACCATATCTTATTCACGAACCACCAGCGCCCGCACAGGGGCTGGGGCAGCGGAGGCCGGGGCCGGGTCCGCGACGCCAAAGGTTCGGGTCAAGGCCGCTTCATGGAGGGCTTTGCAGATGTCACGCATGTCGCTGCTTTCGAGCCCTCTGTTGCTGGGCTTCGAGGAGATGGAACGGCTGATCGACCGCGTCGGCAAGGGCGGTGACGGCTACCCTCCCTACAATATCGAGCGCATTCCTGCGCATGGCCACAACGGCGATGCAACATCGGAAGCAGTGGACCGCCTGCGCATTACGCTCGCCGTAGCCGGCTTCAAACGCGATCAGCTGGAGATCACCGTGGAGGACAATCAGCTGGTCGTCAGGGGCCGCCAGGAGGACGACAAGACGCGCGAATATATCCACCGCGGCATCGCCGCCCGCCAGTTCAGCCGCTCGTTCGTGCTGGCCGAGGGCATCGAAGTGAAATCCGCGGACTTGAGCGACGGCCTCTTGTGCATCGATCTCGTGCGCCGGGAACCTGATCGCATCGTGCGCAAGATCGAGATCGGTGAGGCCGGGCCCTGAGTTGTTCCGGCCACAGTGCCTCGCACCGAATCGCGGGAAGATAGAGGATAGAGGCGAGTCTCAGGGGGCCGGCGCAGCCGAGCGCAAGCCCCTGCCCAGGGGATGCCTGTGACGGCCCCTGACCAAAAAGGAGTGAGCGTCGTGGAAAGCAAGAGCAACGCGAAGACCGCCAAGGGCCGGAAGGCCAAGACGGCGCCGCCACCCGTGATGAGCATGAGCGAGCTGGCAAGGCTCGGCGGCGGCAAGGTCGCCTACATCAGGGTGATGACGCCGGACGAGGCCAAGGAGATGTTTCCGGCGATCGAGGGCATACCGACCGGCATCGACCTCTTCGCCCTGCATGCCGCCGACGGCACGCCGCTCGCCCTCACCGACAGCCGTCAGGCGGCGCTCGGCCATGCCATGGGCGACGAGCTGGAGATCGCCAGCGTGCATTGAGGTGAAAGCCCTCGCACATCTGATGTTTCCGGAGCGCTCGGCCGAAGGCTGGGCGCTTGCCGCACAGCACAGATCGATCCCTGCTCTCGGCCAACAGGTCCGCAATCCTACCGCAATCACCCGCACTTGTGGCACGCCTGCAGCCGCTCTACGTTCGAACGCAAATCAGGAGCGCTATGGCGACCCCCAAATTCACACCCAGACGGATCAACGGCGCGTGGCGGGAGGGCTTCGCACTCGACCTCCACACGGTCAGCAGTGAACCTATCGGCCACGACGAATTCGGCCATCTCCGCTTCAACACGATCCGAACAGAAGTCGGGGAATTGCTCTATCAGCTCAAATCCAAAGGCGATAACGCTTCCATCCTACCCCTCACCGACGCCCTCGAAAAGCATCTCGAGGACTGGCAACCGCCCGTCAATCTGATCGTTCCCGTTCCAGCATCCACCAAGCGAGCAGTTCCCCCGTCATGCTCCTGGCAGAAGCCCTAGGCAAGCAAACCGGCATTCCGCTCGCCGATTGCGTCACGCGAACGCGCGACATACCTCAACTCAAGAACGTTACCGATCTCGACGAACGGGCCAAGCTTTTGCAGGGCCTGCATTCGGCCGACAAGACTGCTACGCAAGGCAAGACGGTCCTGCTCTTTGACGATCTCTACAGGTCTGGCGCAACCATGAACGCCATCGCCGCAGAGCTCCGCGACGTTGGCCTCGTCGCCGATCTATATGCTCTCACAGTCACGCGCACACGGAGCAACCGATGACCAAGGTCTTCATAGGCGGCTCCCGCCACTTCTCCCGCCTCAATCCCCAACTGCGGAGGCGCATCGACAACATCGCCTCCAAGAAATTTCCGATCCTCATCGGAGACGCCAACGGAGCCGACAAGGCCGTGCAAGCCTACCTGCACAGCATCGAATACCAAAACGTCGAGGTCTTTTGCGCAGAAGGTGCCTGTCGAAACAACATCGGCGATTGGCAGATCCGCAATATTCCCGCCAACACCCGCGAGCGCAACGCCGAGTTCTATTCAGCCAAAGACCGCGTCATGGCACGCGAGGCTGATGTTGGCCTCATGCTCTGGGACGGCAAGAGCGTCGGCACGCTCCTCAATGCCATGAGACTGATCAACCTGCAGAAGAAAGTCGTAGTTTACATTGCCCCTGATAAGCAGTTCAGCGAGTTCCGCCGCGAGGACGAGTGGCGATGCTTCTTCGCCAACTGCGACGCCGAGGTCCGCCGCAAGGTCGAGCAGCGCGCCGCCCGCGAAATGCGCTCCAGCACTGCCGCCTCCCAAACCGCCTTTCCAATTTTTTAACGCGCACCTGCTCCCTTGTAGCAGCAGCATCACCCCTAACACCCTGGTGCTGCCGTCGCTCCCGCACCGTGCTATCATCCCGACGCATGCAGGGGAAAGGCCATGAACAGCGAAACTTTGGAGCGGCTGGCGATCCGCGAGATCGTCGAGAACTGGGCGGTGTGGCGCGATGCGGGCGACTGGGAGCGCTTCCGCAGCGTGTGGCACGCTGACGGGCGCATGATGGCGACCTGGTTCCAGGGCACGGCGGAGGAGTTCATCGCCGTGAGCCGCGCCGGCTTCGACAAGGGCGTCAGCATCCTGCATTTCCTGGGCGGCAACGCCATCGATATCGCCGGCAACCGCGCCGTCTCGCAGACCAAGATGACGATCTCGCAGCGCGCGCTCGTGCACGACGTGCTGGTCGATGTGGTCTGCACCGGCCGCTTCTATGATTTCCTCGAGCAGCGCCACGGACGCTGGGGCATCGTGCTGCGCCAGCCGATCTACGAGAAGGACCGCATGGACCCGGTCGATCCCGCAGCGCGGCTCGCCCTCGATCCGGCGCTGCTCGCCCGCTTTCCCGAGGGCTACCGGCACCTGGCCTACCTGCAGACGACGATCGGCTACAAGGTCAAGCCCGACATGGCCGGGCTCAAGGGCCCCGAGGTCGAGGCGCTCTATGCGCGCGGTCGGGCGTGGCTCGAGGGCAAGCCGCTCTGACGCGCAATGCGCCTGGGAGGGCAACGCTCAGTCGGCACCCTGCCTTCGTCCGATTGGCCTCGGTTGGTCGATAGGTGCACTGTGTCCTCCCACGACCTAGGACACGTTCCTGAAACCTCATCTGTATTCGCAATTTCGAGGGCCTAGCGCTGCGAGATTCCTGACAGGGAGCAACCCACGTCCACTGACAACGCTCGCGTCGTGCCGAGACCACGTTGCGGGCTGTACAGACAAGGTGCGCACGGCCATGCTGGAGCATTGCTAGTGGCATCTGGGGGAAAGCTGCCATCTCCGCCGTCTTCACCATCAGCCACGTCGCCGCAAACTGCTCGGCGAGGATGAGGATTGGTTGCACGAGCTCTCGATCTGCATGTTGCCCGAGGATGGCCGCCTGCACGTCTACGGCGTCGGCGAGGACGGCGTCACCGCCTTCACCGAGTACGGTATCGAGTGCCTGAAGCAGATCGTCGCCGACGAACGAGCTGCCGCCAGAGCAGCAAAGCCGATCAAAGCGATACAACTCCGCCCCCTGCGGTGCTCACCGAATGCTTACACAGCTCGCAGTCCGAAACACGATCGGATCGAGCCAATCGAGGAATGCACAAGATCGAGCGCCGGTTAGGGAGCGAACCATGTGGCGACCTGCCGCTCAAGCCGAAGGGCATGCATTGGCGCACCTACGAACGGCTTGCACGGCGTCACGAGGCTAAGCGGCCCAATTCACGACGGGTTGGGGACGAAACTGCGCTCCTGCTGCATCTGCGGTGACGAATTGGCTGAGGTCGGGTTGGCCTTGACCATCGACATAGCCGTTGCCGACCGGCCCAAGCAGACTTCCGCTGC
>Ga0209726_10009256_pt1 | contig 10314 bp, 7 predicted proteins | sample Subgrocontami54m_FD_187453 | JGI IMG/M metagenome (GOLD analysis project Ga0209726, IMG submission 187453) | Subsurface groundwater microbial communities from S. Glens Falls, New York, USA - GMW46 contaminated, 5.4 m (SPAdes) (version 3) | ecosystem: Environmental > Aquatic > Deep subsurface >... | reverse complement strand
CGGCTCGGTGATGGTGCGGATGCGGTCCAGGATGGTTTTCATCTTGGCCTGGTCTTTTTCTTTTTCGCGTTCCTGCTCGGCCAGGATGTATTGCACCAGCTCGTAATTGTATTTGATGTCCCAATCGGCAGGCGCGGCTTCGAGCGCTTTGCGGAAATGCGCCACGGCGGCGTAGAGATTTTTGAGGACGACGTCCGGATCGGTGTTCTCCAGCGCGCGCCGCAGCAGGATATTGCCGCTCCAGAATGCGTATTCCGCCCGCTCGGAAAGCGCGGGCGAGCGCGCCGCCGCGCGTTCAAGCTGTCCCGCTGCTTCGTCGGTCTTGCCGCGGTTATAGAGCAGCGCTACCTGCGGAAATACCGTGCGGCTGTAATGATCGGGAAACAGGCGCGAGAGAACGGAGTGGAAGGGCCGCTCGGCGGAAGCATAAAGGTCGGCGGCGGTGTCGAGTTCGCCGTGCGCCACGGCGCGCGCGCCGCGCTCCAATTGCAGCAGCCAGATGCCGTATCCCAGGAACAGCAGGGACACCAGCAACACGCCGCCGAGGACTGCCGTTCCCGTCCAGCGACGCCGGAGGATGTCCGAGCAAGCGCACCATGCTTTTGAGGAAAGGAGCCTGGACGCATGATTGCGGACGCTACTTAAACTGACAGACTGCGGTATAAATCCCTTTTCCATCAGACTGTTATCCCCCATCCATCGGTTGCGGGTCAAGGCATGGAACGGTCAATGCACATGGTCGTCCGGCGCCGGAGCGGACGGCTGCTCCTGATTCAGGCGGCCGATCTGCCGCAACAGAATTTCCGTATTGCTCCAGCCCCGGCTCTCCGCCGCGATCCAGCGCGCGCGGACGTAGCCCTGCCGGTCGATCAGGAATTCCATGTGCGCGGGAATGGGCCCGTCCGGCCGCATGCCGGCCTCGCTCAAGCTGCGGCGGAACATGCCGTAGGTGGCGAATGTTTCTTCGCTTCCGTCGATGATGAGGTCGAGGCCCGGCCGGTTGAGCGCGGCGAGACTTTGTGAATCGAGCATGGCCGCGTCCGCCGGCACGGCAAGCACCGCCACGTTCGCTTTCGAAAATTGATCCTGCAACGCCTGAAGCTCAGCCATGCGCGCCTGCGACTGCGGCCAGGTGAACAGCACCAGCAGTACGATCTTTTGCCCGCGATGTTCTTTCAGGCTTTTGTTTTCTCCGCGCAACGTCCGATAAACGAAATCCGGAGCGACCAGCCAAGGCGGCTCGACCAACGGCGCCATCCGGCGAGCCTGTTCCGCCGCCGAAAGCGTGCGCAGGAAATTGATGAGATCCCAGCGCGCCTCTTCGTTCACGATTCCCTCAAAGGGGGGCATTGCGGTGTTTGGTTTTCCGTGACTGAGCCACCAGAACAGATCGCCCGCCGTGTGATCGCCGGTATGCTTGGCGGTAAGATCCGCGGGTTTGGGCGTAAGGCCCGTGCCGGCCGGGCCGTCGCCGAAACCGGCGACGCCATGACAGGGGACGCAATATTGCTGGAACGACTTCAGGCCGCTCTCCACCGAGATGGCCTGATAGGGCACGGACGGGCGGCGGTAGGTCGTCGGATAAGCGTCCACCCACAGCGCGGGCAACGCCAGCGCCGCGCCGCCGCTGACGGCGGCAACCCCGATCCCCAGCGCCCAGCGGCGGTAACGCCGGCGAAAGAGGGCGTAGCCCAACGGCAGCAGAGCCGCCGCTGCAAGCCCGGCGCCAACAAAGATAGATATGCGCTGCTCCGGAAAACTTTTGCCGAACATGATCGGGAAGCGTTTTTCCGGCAGGTTCTTGTTGATCTCCCAATTGTAACGGAACGAAAAGGGCCAGTCTGGTTGCACGTGGCGCGCCGGCGCGGTGACGCCCATGACGGCGACGATGGCCAGAATTGCCGCGCCGATGCCGGCCTCGAACAGCGCGTTACGGCGCAGGCGCCTGACGAGATCGCCGAAGGCGCTGTGGTTGTGCGCGGAAGCCGCGGCCAGCATGCGCGGTCTGATCCATAAAAGGTTGGTTGCGGCCAGCGCGAGCAAAGGCAACAGCAAGCCGAGCTTGATCAGAAGCAGGTGGCCGTAGTCCGTGCCGACGAGCGGCGGTATGTCGCCGACGAGTTGCCAGGCGTTGAACAGGCCCGTGATTATCAGCGTGCTGACGGTGGCAATGCCGAGCCAGGAAAAACGCCGGGCCGCTTCTTGCGCCACCGTCACGGCCCAGTCAGTGTCAGCCCTGCGGCAATCGTCGAGCAACAGCGCGAGCGGCAGCAGCGCCCCGAGCCACATGCCGGCGCCCAGCAGGTGCAGAGCGTCGGCATGAAGCTGCAGGATCAGCGTCATGCCTTCTCCGGCCCCGGCATGGCTCGATAGAGCCATGGTGCCGACCAGCGCCGCAGCCAGCGCGAAACCGGTGTCGAGCAGAATGGACGTTGTTCGTTGCCGGCGAATGAGGATCGCGACAATTCCCGCGAGCAGCAGCAAAATAACTTGGCGCAACAGCCAGGCTTTACCGAATTGGGTTCCCAGCACCGCGCCGATGTTATCGAGCGACAGCGACTGTCCGAACTCGCGGCCCGTGATGTTCGCTGCCTGCACCGCAAAGGTTCCCAGGCCCGAAATAAAGACAACCGCAAGACTTGCCGCCGCGACGCGCCACTGGCGTTGTTCGAAGGCGGCAAAGGCAGTCTGAGCGGGCGCTCCCGCTTCTGCCGCAGCCGGCTTCCCGACCACGTAGATGAAGGCGAAAATACCGAGCGGCAACATCGACGCCGCCAGATGCGCAAACCGGACGGCGGTCGTCGCTTCCAGCATCGGTCAGCGGCGCTCGCGGACCGTGAAGGCGAACTGGTTGGTCACGACATGGCCGTCAACCGACAATACGCGGAATTTCACCGTGTAGGTGCCGGCGCTGATCGGCTTCAATGCGACCGTCAGCAGCTTCGGATCGTCAGCGGCGACCTGCGATTTTCCGTCGTCCACGGCCGCGCCGGCCGCATCCGTTACCGTCAGCGAGCAGAAATTTGGCTCTAGGCGTTCATTGAACCAAAGCTGCACGCGATCCGGCGGCGAGAAGACCACCGCCCGCTGCGCGGGGACCGCCTTGGTCAGATAGGCATGCGCCCAAGCGCCGGAGGTTGTGACGCACAGAGCAAGAAGAATAAGAACGGCGCGCGCCGCGCGAACGGCCACACTGGGAAAAAGATAACTTGTTTTCATGACCGGGACCCTTTTTCCACCGGATAGCCGAGCCGCCGCCACTCGGAAATCCCGCCTTGCAATACGCTGACGTTGCGATAGCCCATGTCGCGCAGCAATTGGTAGGAATAGCCCTCTTCGATGTTTCCCGGCGGGCAAGTGCAATATAGCACCACGCGTCCGGCGCGGGGGACTTTCTCGTGCTGCGCGCTCAATTCCTTCAGCGGAATCGAAAGCGCGCCGGGAAGGCGCTCGCGCTTGAAGTCTTCCGCTTCGCGAATATCGATGAACAACACTTGTTCGCCGCCATCGAGCAGTTGCTTGGCGCGTTCCGGCAGGATCGGCAGAAAATAAATCAGGTCGTCTTCCACCTGATCGTGCCCCGCCTGTGCCGGAAGCGTCCATGTCAAAGCCAAAACCATCAATAAGGCGGGCCACGCACGATGGCGGAATGGGCGCTGTTGGCGGGAGCCGGTCATGGGGCGCTCCCCGTCAAGGCGCTGCGACCGGATAACCGCGCTTTACCCAGCCGGCATAGCCGCTGTCGATAAAAGTAATGTTGAGATATCTCTGCTGGCGCAGAAGCAGAAAGGCATAAGTTTCATCCTTTTGGCCGGGCGGGCAAGCACAATACAAAACCACGCGGCCGGTCTTTGGAATTTCACTCCAGCGGTGATCGAACTCGGAAACAGGAATTGAAACGGCATTCGGCAGATGGCCTTTGCCGTAATCCGCAGCCTCTCGGATGTCGACGAAGGTTACCCGCTCGCCGATGTCCAGGAGTTGCTTGACCTGATCCGCAGGCGTGAAATCGACCGGCTCTTCGTAGTCGTGCCCCGCGCGGCTCGGCAGGCTGGCCACGGATAGGGCGCCTGCGAGGCAGGCTACCAACAGATGTCGCGCGACCGGCGCCATGCACTCACTTCTGCGCTTTTGTCCCGTCGTAGACCACCTTGCCGCCGACCATGGTGAAAATTCCTCGGACCTTGGCGATGTCATCGTCAGGAACCGTGAAATAGTCGCGATCGAGGATGACCAGGTCCGCCCATTTCCCGGCTTCGAGCGACCCCAGCATTTTTTCACGCAAGACATATTCCGCCGCCCAGCGCGTGGCCATCAGCAGCGCCGTCTTGCGGTCGACCGCGTTCTTGGGTCCCCAGATGTGGCCTTCCTTATCCTTGCGGGTAATGAAGGTCGAGATATCGATGAAGGGGTCGGAGCCTTCATGATGATCCTGCTCGAACACCGCTCTGCCGCCGGCGTCCAAAATGGCCTTCACCGGCGTTACCAGGGTATGCGCCGCGACCTCGCCGTAATCGCGATTGACGCGCGCGCCGCTGTTGACGGAATATTTCGGCGCGCAGCTCCAGATGATGCCGAGCTTGACCGAACGCACGATCTGCGCCGCGGTCGGGTTCATCATGCAATGGTCGATCACATGGCGCTTGGCCTTGATCTGATCGATGGTCATGCCCGCGTCGGCGCTGGCTTTTTCGATGATGTCGATGAGGAGATCGGTCGCCTTGTCGCCGGCGCTATGCGTGCCGGAGACGCGCAGACCCGCCTTGATCGCGGCGTAAAGCGCTTTCCCGCGCACGCCCTCCCATGACAGCCGGCAGTCCTCGCGCGCTTTCACCAGCGGACTGGTGCCGGGCAGGGTGCTGCATATGCCCGGATAGGACGCATCGGTGGAGCCGGAGGAAATGCCGATCAGCCAGAAATAATCGCTGCCGTTACCCATGAGGTTGCCGAAACGATTGGCGGCGCTCTCGGCATAGAGATTGTCGCGGAACATCGCTTCATTGGTGTAAGCCAGCCGGATCGGCAGCAAGCCGCGCAGATCCATGTAATTGAAAGCGCTGATGGCTTCCGAGCCGAGCGACGACGACCAGGTGGTGACGCCGCCCTTGGCCCAGAGGTCCAGTTCCTTGATGTAGACCTCGGCCAAATCCTCGGCCTTGGGCTTCGGGATGATCTCTTCGTAATAGATAAGCGTGATGCCTTCGCCGAGCCGGCCGGTGATCTCGCCTTTGTCGTCGACCGGCAGCTTCACTGCTTTGGCATCATACCTTGCCAGCAACGCCTCGATCGCCTTGGTATTGGCCAAGGCGCGCGTGTCGGTCACATGCACGAGCGCCGGACTATTGGAGACAACCTTGTCGATGTCGGCGCGCGTCAATGTGTAGAAAAAGTCATCGGCGACGGCGCGTGGCTTAAGCCGGAATCTCAGCCATTCCGTGGGCGAATTGCCTGCCGACGCCGCTTTTATTTGCTCGAGCAGATCCTCTTTGGTGCGGCCCACCAGGCGGATTTCAGAAAGTTTTGGATTTATCGCATCCGCATAAAAATCCAGGGAGTATTCGTGCAGATGCGTATGGGTGTCGATGATGCCGGGAATGAGAACCTTGCCCTGCAAATCGATCTGGCGCGTCTTGGGGCCGGCCAGCGGCAGGATGCTTTCATTCCCGCCGGTCTTGAGCACCTTGCCATCGCGCACCGCGATGGCTTGCTGGATGCTGAACTGCGCATCGGCGGTAACGACCTTGCCGTTGTAAAATATGGTGTCGGCATAATGCAGAACTTCCGAGGGGATATTCTGCGCCCCCGCTGCCGACGCGAACAACGCCGCGAGAAGGGAAGTCAAAACAACGCGCTTCATGACCGTTACCTACTTCTTTGTTTGGGCCGCCTATTCACGCTCCGGCTTATCTTCGTCGACATTCGGTGACGGAACGCCGCGCTGGTGGGGTATGCCGGCCCACTTGATCTCTTCGGCGAACTTTTCCTCGGCGAACATCGGCTGGCCGTCAACAACGGTCAGCAACACCTGAATTTTTTCGAGTTCTTCGTCGGGAACTTTCATGAAGTCCTTGTCGATCACAACAAGGTCGGCAAATTTTCCCGCTTCCAGCGAACCGATCTTGTCTTCCCTGAGCATGTAATAGGCGCTGCCCATGGTCATAAGGCGAAGCGCTTCTTGACGCGTCAGTCTTTCCTGCGGGCCATAAACCACGCCATCGCGTGCGCGCCGCGTCACCATCACCTGCATATGCTTGAAAGGCGGGAAGCGGTCGGTGACGAATTCCGAGCTGGTGTGCCAGGCCACATGCATTCCCGCATTGAGCAGGCTTTTCAGCGGCGTCATCCAGTTCTCGACCTTGTCCTTGCCGTAGAGCGGAGCCAGCCAATCTCCATCGCGATAGAGATAGCCGGTGTGGCAGGTCCAGCTCACGCCCATCTTTTTCGCGCGCTGGATCTGATCCGGGCGGATGAAGATGCAGTGGTCGAACGCCATGCGCCGTTCGCGCACCGTGCCTTCGCCTACCCGGTCTTCCACTTCCTGGAACAGGTCTAGGAAGGTGTCGTGGGCCTTGTCGCCTCCGACGTGAGTGTTGGTGATGCGGCCGCCGCTCAAGGCCACGGCCAGGTGACCGTTCCAGCGGACGTCGCCTTTGGTGATGCGGCAGTCGCCGAACTCGCTCTTCGTATAATCGCGCGGCGTCAGCTTCATCAGCTTGGGGATAGTCGTGCACATGGCGGAATACCGGCCGCCAAGGCCGCCGTCCGCGGAGCCCGCATCCTGGCCCACCATCCACAGCTTTTCCGAGCCGTGGCCGGTGAAGATGCCGACGCGCTTCATATACATGGCGGCTTGCGGGTTATCGCGCGCAAGATTACGCAGCCCATAAGCTAGGCGGATCGGCATGCCTTCATGCTGATCGAGGTAGTTGAAGGCGGAGAAGGCGTTGGCTTCCAGCGACGTGGAAATGCTCGTGATGCCCACGGCGGGATAGTCCATCAACCGCTGACGATAGATGCCGGCCAGAACCTTTTCCGGCAGGCCTGGGAAGACTTCGTAAGCCAGCAGGCCCACGAGCGGCTTGCGCACATGGCCAGTGGGCTCGCCTTTATCATCCTTGAGCAAGCCATCAACATCCGTTCCGTAGAGATTGACGATCTCCTTGATGGCAAGTGTATTGCCCACGCCCACGGATGGACGCTCATAAACGACGATCGGATTGAGCGGCGAAACCTCGTCCAGTTCCTTTTTCGTCATCTGGGTGAGGAACGTGCCGCGCAGAATGCTGCCGACAACCCATTCGCCGGGCTTGGCCTTCTTCACGACCGAACGGATGTCCTCTTTGCCGGAAGCCCAATTCTTCGCCTCGGAAATGCGCATACGGGCGAACTTGCCCGGGATTTCGGCCAGTTCCTGGCCGTAACGGTCTGTCGCGGTAGCTTGTGCGTGGCTGTGGCTGTCGATCAGGCCGGGGATGACGCTTCGGCCCTTCAGATCGATCTTGCGGGTATTCGGTCCGGCAAATTTCAGAATTGCGTCGTTGGTGCCGACCTTGAAAATCTTGTTGCCGCGAAGCGCGATGGCCTGGGCGATGGAGAATTTCTCGTCAACGGTTATGACGCTGCCGTTGTAGAGAATGAGCTCGGGATAGGCCAATACCTCGGGCGGAATGTTTTGCGCGGACGCAGGCACCGAGAACAGGAATGCAAGGATGGCGAAGACGAGGCTTGCAATAACGTTCCGCATCGAATCCTCCCACAAGGATGCCGACAGTGAACCTGTCGGAAACTTTAATCGATTTCTATTCTTGCGGAAGTTGCATAGGCCTGCAAGGCGCTACAGCCCAGAAGTGAAAAAAATCCGTGGCATACCTGCATTATATATCAGCCGTGGGCCTATGAATGACCGAAACAGGAAATGGGTTGCCAGGACCGCTTTTCGGACCGGAACTTGACTATTCGCGCCGGAAAGACCCGGCCAAAGATTAGCGGGCCTGGGTTTCCGCGGCCGCCCAATCGATCACATCCTTCAGCGCGCCCAGGCGCGTCCGGCCTGCGTCGCGCGCTTTGGTGAAAACCGCTATCTGCCGGTCGGCGCTGGTGCCGTGGTTGATGATTTGCGAGAGCCGCGCGATCTGCTTCCGGCAATTTAGTGCCGACATATCCTCGTCGATGAAATCAAGCACCTCGTCGAGCCATTCCCCGGCGGTTCGCGGCTGCCGCCGAAACGGATCGACGAACGTCGCGGTCACGCCGTAACGCTGCGCATGCCATTTATTTTCCACCGTGATCGCGCGACCGACCCGGTCAAAGCCGGCGTTGAGCGCGCGGTCGCGGTCGAGCGCGCGCACGAGGCAGCGGAACAGCGCGGCGATGCTTAGTGCGTCCTCAAGGTTCGTGCAGCTATCGGCAACGCGCAGCTCGATGGTCGGATAGCGGAGCGACGGCCGTATCGCCCACCAGATGTAGCTCGCGTCCGGAATGATCTTCGCCCAGGTCAGAGCGGATACGTATTGATCATACTCGTCCTTGGTGCGGAACAGTTCAGGCAAGCCGCTGCGCGGCAACTCGTCGTAGGCCGCCAGGCGATAGCCGCGCAGGCCGGTCAAATGACCCTGCCAAAAAGGCGATGACGTACTGAGCGCCAGCAGCAACGGCAAGTGCGATGTCAAGCGCATCATCAGATCGACGCGGGTATCGGGGTCAGGCAACTCCACATGCACGTGCATGCCGCAGAGCATGTTGCGCAAGCCGATCATTTGCAGATCTTCACGGATGGCGTCGTAACGCGGATTTTGCGTGACGATCTGGTCCGGCCAGTCAGCGAGAGGGAAGGTCCCCATGGCAGCGATGCCAAGGCGATGCGCGGCGCCTTCCTCTGCCAGCACGGCGCGGCAATGCAGCAGATGCTCGCGGGCTTCTTCCATGCTGTTGCAGGGCGGGCTGACGGATTCAATCTGCGACTGCAGCATTTCCGTCGTGACACGGTTGCCGAGCCGTTTCTTTGCCGCGGCAATAAATTTCTTGTTGGCGTTGGTCGCCGCGCGCCGCGTCTTCGTGTCGAAGACAAAATACTCTTCTTCAATGCCGAAGGAATACATGGCCAGAACAAATGGCTATAGGCGGGGCCGGATCCATGTGAATCCCCAATTTCCGTGGCGTTAAGAAAGACCGGGCGGGCGCGATTGCCGACGCTCGATCCCGTCTCGAATCAGGAGGATAAATCACTCGTTCGCCGGTTTACGCTGCTTCTTGGCGCGCTCGCCGGTCAAGAAGTATTTGCCTTCCACCGCCCATTGCGCTTCCTCGCGGTCGCGCTCCGACCAGTCGCCCAGTTCATAGCCGTGCCACGGCTTGCGCGGGGTCAGCGGCGGAAATTGCAGTTGCTCCCAGATTTCCCGCGCCCGCTCCATGTATTCCTTGCGCGGCAGCGACACCGGCGGATAGGGGAATGGCTGCGTCGCATTGATCAGCAGCGCGGAGCCGAACACCTGCTGAACGTGGCTGTTGTCGATGCCGTCCTGGTTTGACGGCGCGCCCGAAGGATCAAGTCCGACCGAGCGGTTGGGCAGCGTCACCGTGTCGCGCTGCGGCTGCATGCGATAGCTCATGGCCCAGATGATCGATTCCGGATCATGCGGATCGATATCCTCGTCCACCGCGATGACGATCTTGCCGACCATGGTGTTGCGCCCGGCCACCGCATAGAGCGCCTGCCAGACCATGGAGCGGTTGCACTTCTTCATCTGGATCACGACGAAGGAGTCGAGCGCGATCTCGTGGCAGGAAACGTCCACCACGTCCGCGATGCCGCACTGGTTCTTCAGATAGAACAGATAGGCGTTGTCCTGGCCGATCTTCTTCAGCTTGCTGCTTTCGCTCGGCGGCATTTGACTGATGATGCAGGTGAAGATCGGGTTCTTGCGATGCGTAATGGCGGTCACTTCGAACACCGCGTTGTAGACGCGGCCGCCCATATAGCCGGTGTATTCGCCGAACGGCGCTTCCGGCTCGACGTATTCGGTGGAGATGTGGCCTTCGATCACCAACTCCGCATGTGCCGGCACCGTGAGATCGACGGTCTTGCACTTCACCACATCGAGCGGCTCGCCGATCAGGCTGCCGGCGACGGCGTATTCCTCGACGCCATAAGGAATGCGCGAACCTGACAAATGAGTCAGCACCGGCGGGCCGCCGATCACCAGCGCGGCCTCCAGCGGCTTGCCCTTTTTGCGGCACATATCCCAGTGCTTCCAGCCGTGATTGCGCGGGCTGATGAACATGCCCATGCGGTCGGCGGCTTTCACCTGTCCGCGA
>Ga0209726_10009255_pt1 | contig 10314 bp, 9 predicted proteins | sample Subgrocontami54m_FD_187453 | JGI IMG/M metagenome (GOLD analysis project Ga0209726, IMG submission 187453) | Subsurface groundwater microbial communities from S. Glens Falls, New York, USA - GMW46 contaminated, 5.4 m (SPAdes) (version 3) | ecosystem: Environmental > Aquatic > Deep subsurface >... | reverse complement strand
CGGGCAATTGGAGGTGCAGGGAGGAGCCGCGGTGAAGCTAGGGCTAAGCTGTCCGGCTACTCTGGCAGCCATAACGCCAGTTTGGCTCATGGCCTTGTCAGCCGCGTTGGCCGGGACCACGTTCTTGAAGGAATAGCCCCAAGAATTAAAGGTGGCCAAGTCGGGAATACCCAAAAGGCCGGTTGTGCCCATTAACTGGACGGTGCCGTTGTTGTTAACCAACACGCCCGGCAAGTTAGCGGAAGTGGTGTCGTTGATGTTGGCCGTGGAAGTCATCCAGGAACTATCGGCCATTTTGGAATTGCTGAAGGAAAAGCCTCTGCCGGTAAAGACCGCGGCGGACGTAAAGCCCGCTTTCATGCCGCCTGTAACCAGGTAGCAAGTGCCTTTGTCGGATCCCCTGTCAGAGCAGGTAAGACTGCCGTCCTGGGGAGGAATAAAGCTTCCCGCCGGCAAAGCCAAATCGTCGGCGTTCGCAGTCACTGTGGAAGCAAACGAGTTGAATCCATAGGAAAGGAATGCGCCGGCGGAAGTGTAGGCGCGCCTCTGTCCATTGGATGTAACCATCCAAATGGTACCGTCAGAGGAAAGGACGTTAGTCCCGGCAGCGTGAGCCGCAGCCTGGGCAGCTAACGGGGCCAAAGCCATCAAAACGGTAGAAGCAGCAATTCCTACTGCAAAGACTTTCTTTGCGAGAGAATTTTGCATTTAATAAGTACTCCTTTTTCAGGTTTACCCCTTACCAATTCCCGCGTAACCGCAAGGATGTTTTAATCAGACAAAAATTTGATATTTTAATACCAAATTAATTGGCTAATTGGTGTGGGGCAGATTTGATTATTCAATTGAGACAATCAAATTTATGAGCCTGAAAAATTTTAATTAATTTTTTCCAAAAGTCGAGCCTTTGGACATTACCGGCTATTCTCTTAGAACGGCACTCTAGAGATTACCATTCTGGAAAATAACCAATAAAGATTATTGATAAGCCAAAAATAAGACTATTACGCCAAAAGACCGACCTTAGCGCGATTTTATATATTTTCCCCAACCGGAGTAAAATATACAAACTTTTGCGCCCAGTTTGGCTTGCCTTATTTTTAGTTCAATAAAAGAGCAATTCACCCCCACACCAATTCCCTTAAAGCCTTATTTTAAAATTGATGATATTTGCCACATAATTGTGGCATAACCAATCCCGACTTAGAAGAATTGGTGTGGGGGCGGGCACAACTTAAAATCCGCAATAAGTCCTTAAAACCAAAAGCAAATAAGTAAAATTTTGCAATGTTGGCAAATTTGTCTTACTTACAAGCTTTTGTTTCTTAGCTTACTGCTTCTAGAGTTGCGCTATCTAAAGAGACGGGCTTTAAATGATAGTGTTACAATATTTTTCAATATTGATATTTGCCACATAAAAAGCCAGGAATCGGATATAAATTGGCCCTTATTTAAGGCTTATTCTGCCATTTATAGCTAATTCCTGACCATCTATAAAAAGTTTGCTGATGTTTTGGTCAATTGTGGAAAACTGCTTAATTTTGAGATTATTTCTGCTATTATAAAATAACCGAACTTTTTTGTCAAACCCAAGGATTCAGCTTATCAGCCAACCAGCCCCTAAGCTGACCAGCTAACAACCTAATTGGCTGGCTGCTGATTTTCTGACTGGGCTGATCGACTGACTACCTGACATGCTGATTCGCTATTTTTATTTCTTCGTAAAATACATAAACTCCAAAATAATCAGCACAAACCAGCCAATTTGGAGTATGAACCAGCCCGCGGTTTGAATAGATTCCAGCGTCTGCATGCGCGAAACGCCTAGGTTTTCCGAAACAATTGAGTAAATATCCTCCAAAGACTCCAATTTTTCCTTAATATTGGCGCGCCAAGTTTGAAGGCGGAATTTTTTGGACAATAAATCAAATACGCGGGCAGAATACCAATCCCCAATTAGCTTTACGTCACGCTCCACCGCGTCAAAATGGGCAATGGAATGGGAACGGATGCGAATCACTTCCTTAAATGCTTCGTTGACTTTTTTTATCCTAAACCACTTGTGCGACTCGTGCTGGATTAGCCGGTATGCCAATTTTAAATTATCATCCAGACTGCGGTCCAAAATACGGTAGCGGAGTAACTGGTAGTTCGCCAATTCCAAAAGCTCCAGCGCCTGGCCAAACTCGCCCGTGGGGTCAAACAAAAACGCGCCGTCCCAGTCAAGCACCATCAGCTCGTCTTTGGCGTACTTAAACTGGAAAGACAAAGTATGCTCCACTTCTTTTTCATCCAATTCCAGTTTTTCCGACTTAAGCAAAGCTGCCATTTTGGGGGCAAATCTTTCCAAAAATACTTCCGGATCGCCATGATAGTCAGAGACCTGATACACCGTGTACTCTTCGCTGAACTCCCGCTTTCCTCCCTGCTTCTCCACCGCCTCGTAACAGGCTTCCATAACTTTATCTTTAAGCTCTAAAATGTCTTCGCTAAAAACATCGCCTACGTCCACGTCGGCAGTAGCTAACACTGCGTAAGGGTGATAGGTTTTTACAATAATTTTGCCGGAAACTCCCTGCCTACCGCCTGCCTGTCCGGTAGGCAGGGCAGGCAGGCCTTTAATCTTGAGCTTTTCCTGCGCCACAATCTCCTGCTCGGGCACGGATTTGGCAAAATAATGCGGCGCGCTTTTAACCTGCGGCGCCAAAGGCGCCTCCCTGCCTTTCTTTGCGCTCCCCGATTCCGCCACCACAAACACAGTAATCTTTTGCATTTTAGTTTCAAAAATTATTACTACTTATATTTTAACTCTTTTTTAATTAAAAACAAAATAAATTCCCTGATGATTGCTGAAAAACCACGAAAATGATAAAATTCGCCTACTATCAATATCGGGCTGTCGTATACCGGTAGTACGCCTGCTTTGGGAGCAGGTAGACTGGGTTCAATTCCCAGCAGCCCGACCAATGAAAACTTTTATGTGGTATTTTTACGTATTAAAAAGTTTGAGATATTTGAAAAAGAATAAACGCTTTATTTATTTTATTTTAGCCAGTCTGGCAATTGGCGGTTTTTTTGGTTCTCTCGTAACCAAGATTGAATTAAAAAAAAATTTGGTACCAATAAATGATATTCAAGGTATCCACGACGCCAATGTGAATTATAAATTCATTAACCCTTTGTTGGCTGTCGATATACCCGACCAGAAAGATTTTACAGAATTCACCCCTTTTCAAGCAAAAGTGCAAGCTCTTGTGCAACAATTACAAAACAGCGGCAAGACAGATGCAGTAGGTTTTTATTTCCGTGATTTTAATACTGGTCACTGGGTGGGCATTGGCGAAAACAACAGTTTCTTCCCGGCCAGTTTGCTTAAGGTCCCTTTGCTGATTGCCTATTATAAGGAAGCTGAAAGTGATACAAAAATATTTTCGCAAAAGCTTACCTATGACGGCAAGACAGACTCCAATGCCGTTCAGTTTGTCAAACCCAGTCAAGTATTACAAGCGGGGCAAGGCTATACTATTGAAGACTTAATCCACAGAATGATTGTTTATTCAGACAATAATGCTGCCAATTTGCTGGTCCTAAACATCGACCAAAATTCTTTTCAAGAAGTTTATTCTGATTTAGGAATAAGTTTGCCTGATACTTCTGGAAATTTTTCAGACTTTATGTCCGCAAAACAATATTCTTTGTTTTTTCGCGTCTTGCGTAACGCAACTTACCTAAATAGAGAATATTCTGAAAAAGCCCTAGGCCTGCTCAGCCAGGTAGAGTATAAAAATGGACTTGCGGCTGGTGTGCCTCCAAATATAGTTATAGCTCATAAATTTGGAGAATATGTAGGCCAAAACAATGGGCAAATAGAACACGAACTTCATGACTGTGGAATAATCTATAAACCATCACATCCTTATTTTCTATGCGTCATGACCAAGGGTAAAAATGAGCCGGACCTCGAAGACGACATAAAAAAAATATCTAATTTGGTATATAATGAGGTTACCAGCAATTATAAAAATTAGTTTTCAGAATTAGCTAATTTAAATCTGATTTTTATTGTTTATGTACCAGAAGCCTGCCACAAAAAAATTGTTTGCTATAAGCATAGTCTCCCTGCTTGCGACATTTTCTTTAGGAATATTAGCCGCTAGACTATTTTTCTATGAAAGGCTGCCTCATCAGTTTGACAGACAAATGAGCTATAATGCCAACAATTATAAATTTACTGCCTCCGAACCAGGACAGCAAGAGCAATTTCAAGAGTCAACGGATTTAAAAAATCAGCTGGCTAAAATTATCCAAGACGTTATCACCGCCAAGCAAATAACTAACGCCTCTGTTTATTTTAAAAATCTAAATTCCGGAGCCTGGACTGATGTTAATCCGAAAATGCAATATTCCCCGGGGATAATTCTGAAAGTTCCTCTAATGATGGCTTACTTTAAAGCGGCGGAAAATGACCCAAAAATCTTAACAAAAATGATTGTTTACCGTAACACCCAGCCAACGCTCGTTGACCCCAAATCCGAAAGCTTGGTAGAAGGCAAGCAATACACAATTTCAGAACTCATTGACGCCATGATTAAATCAAATGACGACGTTGCTATGTTTATTTTGTTTGATAACATTGACAGCGCTCCTTTAAACGACGTCTATAGCGATTTAGGCTTGTATTTTTTGGAAGACAAAATTAATGCCGATTTTATAACCAACAAATCCTACTCCTTAATTTATAAAAATCTTTACGGTAGCTCATACTTGCAAAGGAGTGGCTCCGAGGAAGCCTTGAACACTTTGAGTGAAACCAACCAAACACAGGGAATAGCTTTAGGTTTGCCGATTAATACCACAGTTTCCCATTTATACAACTCAAGAAAATTTACTTACAAAAACGAACCCATAACTGAATATAACGACTGTGGAATTGTCTATAGCCCCAACAGCAAAGTTTTGCTCTGCGTTGCTTTTATTACAAAAAATCTAAACCGAGAGCAAATTTCCAATCAATTTTTTACACAAATCAATTCAGCCATAGCCAATTTTGTCAGCAGCAAATAGTTAGTTGCTAAAAGAAGAGAGAAAATCCCCCATTGTTGCTTCTTAACTAACTAAAATAAAATTGCCCAACTCTTGCGTGCAAGAGTTGGGCAATTTTTAATTTTCTATCAACGCGTTCCAGTCCTGGGAGAATTTTTCTATGCCTTTGTCCGTCAACTCGTGGTAAATATTATATTCTTGCCAGGGCTTGTTAAGATTGATGTCTTGATACGGGATAGGCTTTAACTTTTCACTCAAAATCGGCATTCCGGCTTCTGCCCATTCCTTCAAAATTTTCAGCGGCGCGGTGATGATATCTGAACCAAGGCTGATGGCTTTCACCATGTGATCAATGGAGCGGACTGAGGCAGTTAAAACTTCTACGTGCGTGTCGCCCTGCTTATACATCCTTTCGATATTTGAAATCAAGTCCATGCCATTCTCTCCTCTATCATCCAGCCGGCCCACAAACGGCGAAAGAAATATGTCTCCTTTTTTTGCGCCCAAAGTTGCCGAGTAAACCGCCGCGGCTTGTTCTTGGGAAAATACTAAGGTCATATTTACTCTCATCCCCTCTTTAACCGACATCTCTGCGGCCTTTAAGCCTTCGGTAGTTGTTGGATATTTTATATGCGCGTTGGGAATCCACTTAAAAAACTCTCGCCCCTGCTTAAGCATTTCTTCGCTAGATGTCTTGGCATCGGCATAAACTTCTATCGAGACGCTGCCTTGCGGTATCAGCGACGATATCTCTATAACGATATTTTGATATAACCCAAGCAGTTCTTTTTGCGAAAATTTTTTCCCTGCGGTAGCCGGATTCTTTGCAATCAAAGAAGGGTTAGTAGTCTGTCCGTCCAAAAATCCCAAAATAGACAAAGCATCCCGCGTTTCGTCCGGGTCGCCGGAATCCAGAAAGATGCGGGTTTTCAAATTATCGGGACGCATAGAGTACTTGTTTCTGTAGTTAGCCGATTCATCGGCTGTTAATTTTATTTGCGATATATTTTATAACAGCCCATAAATGGGCTAACTACAATAAAACGCATCCGAATGAGTCTGTATATCAGTACCACATTCAATCAAACAAATGTTTGCTCTTAGTAAGACCCTTTATCATTTCGAAAGCCTCATCCGCATTGTTCACCAAGTGGTAAATCTCCATATCGGTTTTGGAAATGGTCTGTTCTTTTTCCAGCATTGTGGTTTTTATCCAATTGACTAGCGGCTGCCAAAATTCCTTGTTGACTAAAATAATCGGCACAGGCCGGATTTTTTTAGTCTGAATCAAGGTGGTCATTTCAAAAAATTCATCCAAAGTGCCAAAACCTCCCGGGAAAAAAATATAAGCCGAGGAAGAAGTTTCCAGCATGACTTTTCTGGTAAAAAAGAAAGTAAAACTCTCCGACTCTTTCACGTATTGGTTGGTGCGCTGTTCCGTAGCCAGGCGGATGTTCAGTCCCACGCTCCTGCCTCCAGCCTCTGAAGCCCCTTTGTTGGCCGCCTCCATAATCCCCGGGCCGCCGCCGGTAATAACCGCAAAGCCGGCCTTGGCTAACTTAAAAGCCAAATCCGTTGCTTCCTGGTAAATTTGATGCTCCAGCCCCATGCGCGCGCTGCCCATTATGCTTATAGACTTCTTGAAGCGCTTAAGGAAGTCAAACCCCTGGGTAAACTCGCCCATAATTTTCATTATTGTCCAACTGGAAACCTCGCGCGTGGTGCCCCGCTTAAAAATATGTTCCAGTTGCGAAACATGAATGCAGGTTTCCCGCCCGTGCGAGGTAAAGCATATTACTTCGTTTTCGTGGTGCTGGTGTTCTTCACCGTTTTGTTTTTTGGTTGCCATGGTTTAACGATTAATTATTTTCCATAAACGATTCGTATTTGCCGGTTGTTGCCAGACTGTTCATTTTTGCGCGGTGCAAAAACGCACTTTGCGCCGCTTTGACGTTTTCGGATTTTCCCTGCCAAGCCTTGATTGCAGAATCTTGAAGCGCGCGGCCGTAAGAAAAAGTTAACTGCCACGGATGTGGCCCCAATTTATTTATCTCATTCAAATTTTGCGTAGCCTCAATTTCGCTTTGCCCGCCGGAAAGGAATGCCTGGCCGGGAAGCAAAGGCGGTAATACTTTTTTGAATAGGTTCAAGGTTGACGCCGCAATGTCATTGGGCGAAACTTTCTGCCCGGACTCTTTGCCCGAAATAACCATATTAGTTTTTAACACCATTCCCTCCAAAGCAACTCCGGCATTTTTTAATTCTTCAAATAATGCAACCAATACTTTTTCCGAAACCTCTCGACATTTTTCCATAGTGTGCCCGCCGTCCATTAAGACTTCCGGTTCAACAATTGGCACTAAGCCGGCCTTTTGGCACTCCAAGGCATATTGGGCTAAATCTCGGGCATTTTGAACGATATTTCGGCTAGTCGGCAAATCATTGGCTATGGTAATTACAGCCCGCCATTTGGCAAATTTTGCGCCAAGGCTTACGTATTCCTTTAGCCTGTCGGGCAAACCTTCCAAGCCTTTGGTAATTTTCTCATTTGGTGATGATGGATCAGCGGTAGTCCCCATATCAACCTTGATGCCCGGAAAAACTCCTGCGTTTTGTAATACGGATACGAATGATGTTCCATCGCGCGATGATTGCCGAATGGTTTCGTCATACATAATCACCCCGGAAATATATTCGCCTATCCCCGGCGAAGTAAAGAGCATCTCTCTGTAAGCCTGCCGGTTTGTTTCTTCGTTTGGCAAACCAATTTTTTCAAATTTTTTGCCAATCGTGCCCGTGCTTTCGTCCGCGGCCAAAATCCCCTTCCCCGCCTGAACCATTTGTTTGGCAATTTTATTAAGTTCTGTGATTTTTGATTGATCTAGCATAAAAATTATTACGGTAATTTAAAAAAATCCTGAACCTCCTCACTCACTACTTGCATTTTTTCTTCAAAGGTGAGCTCCCTTCCCAGGCTTTCTTCTTTTGCTTTAATTGCTTTCCTGAGACGCGTCACATTTTCCAAAGCTTTCGATACAATTTCTCGACCGTATATCTTTTCATTAGCTACTTGAAAGTTGCTTTCTATAATAAGTTCAATTTCTTTATTAGAAAACACGCCTGATTCAGCCATTTCTTTTTTCCAGTTGCCCAGATCATCTTGGGTTACATTCCCTTCGCCAAATTCTCCTCGAGGATTTTTATAACCTGTCTTGCGCATAAATTTTATTATTTCGATATATGTTAAACCACCATGCCACATTCATACACGACTGTATGAATGTGGTTTTTATTCCTGATGATAAGTCGTGATGTATCTTACTGTCCCGCTCTGGCCTCGAATTACTAACGAATGGGTGATGGTTTTTCCGTCTTCATACCTCAGGCCCTCTAAAAGAGGACCGTCGATAATTCCCGTGGCGGTAAAAGTTAAAATTTTGCCCTTGGCTAAGTCATTGGCTGAATAAATTTTTGTGGTATTAAGTCCGGCCTTTTTAATTAAATTGAGATGATGGGCATCTTTGGGAGCAAAGCGCGCGAACAGTTGTCCGCCTAAAATTTTTATGGCTGTAGCGGCTAAAACCGCTTCAGCGCTGGCGCCAATGCCCATCAAAAGATCAATCCCGGATTCGGGCATACACGGCGCAATCCCGCCCGCTACGTCGCCGTCGGTAATCAACCGCACCCGCGCGCCGGCTTTGCGGATTTGCGCGATTAGATCCTGGTGGCGATCTCTATCCATTACGCAAACAGTAACATCACCGACTTTTTTCCCCAAAGCCTTCGCCGTTTTTTGAATATTGATGTGGGCCTTGGCCCCTAATTTTACAACCTTAGATGCTTTAGGACCCGCCGCCAGCTTTTCCATATAAGTATCCGGAGCAGACAACAAAGAACCCCTAGCGCCTGCTGCAATAACGGCTATAGCGTTATACCGCCCATATGCCACGCTGTCCGTGCATTCCAGCGGATCCACGGCTAAATCTACTGCAGGTCCTTTGCCGGTTCCCACTTTCTCCCCGGTATAAAGTTCCGGCGCTTCGTCTTTTTGCCCTTCGCCAATTACAACAACGCCGCGAAAATCTATTTGGTTAAACCGGCTGCGCATTTCATCCACAGCCGCGCCGTCGGCCTTTTTGGCGTCTCCCTTGCCCACCCATTTAGAAGCCGCAATCGCCGCCGCTTCGGTGACCCTTACAAATTCTAAAGCTAAATTTCTATCCATAAGGTTTAAATAACTTTAATTTTGGAATTCCGGCAAAGTCTTTGGTATTTCTGGTAACCAAAACTAAGCCATACTCTAATGCCGTTGCCGCAATAATCATATCGGCAAATGGTTTTTTATAATCTCTTCTCAAGAACCCGGCCTGTTTTGCTATCCTTGGAATTAAAAAAGAAATTTCAAAACTTGACACCAATTGTTCAACAATATTTAATCTCTCGGGCTTCTTGGTTTCAGCGCCGCTATAAATTTCCACGAGAGTAACCACGCTTACATATAAAACGGAATCTTCCTGGGCTGATTTTAAAAAATCGCGGGCGGACGCCAGGCCGCGTAAATGATCAATGACTATGTCGGAATCAACTAAAAGCTGTTTCATTATCTCCAAGATCCTCTCATTTTTTTGACAATATTAACAGAGCTGCCTTTTCCAAAGCTCTTTTTAAGAACCCCAAAACTTTTATCCCATACATCCTGTGTTTTTTTGGGACTATCCTTATAATTTAGTTTTTTCGCAAAAACCAAAGCGTTATATTCTTTTTTAGTGATGGTAATTGTTTCCATATAGTTATCTTAATCTAAGCTTAACTTCCGGTCAACCGGTACTTCCATAAATCAAATAAATTCTAAAGCTAAATTCCTATTCATCATTTAAGCAAGTCTTTTACTGCTTTAATTATAGCATTTTTATCTATCTCCTCGTAAGCCAAAAGCTCGTCGGGCTTGCCGCTGTGCGGCATTTTCTTTACTGCAAGATTAAGGATTAAGGATTTAGGATTAAAGATGCCTGCCAGAGCGCCAGCGACGGCTTCGCCAATGCCGCCTTCCGCAAAATTATCTTCAACTGTAATAATGGCTTTGGTTTCGGCCGCGGCTTTTTTTAGTGTTTCGGTATCAATAGGTTTTATGGAATACAAATCAATCACGCGAATATTAATCCCCTCTTTTTTTAATTCCTCATACGCTGCCAGGGCCTCATGCACTGTTATCCCCGCGCCAACGACTGTTACTGCATCATTGGCCGTTGTTCGCAAAGTTTTTGACCCGCC
>Ga0209726_10009251_pt1 | contig 10318 bp, 10 predicted proteins | sample Subgrocontami54m_FD_187453 | JGI IMG/M metagenome (GOLD analysis project Ga0209726, IMG submission 187453) | Subsurface groundwater microbial communities from S. Glens Falls, New York, USA - GMW46 contaminated, 5.4 m (SPAdes) (version 3) | ecosystem: Environmental > Aquatic > Deep subsurface >... | reverse complement strand
CAGACAGTGGTGCGGATCGTCTTGAATCCGGTGGATGCGTCGCCGGGGCAGGCGGGGCTCAACAACCTCGGCCGCACCCGCCGGATCAGTTTCGAGGATGGGACGACGACGCTGCGGAGCACCTTCACGGTCCGCGTGGCGTTCCGACAGGACGCGGCGGGCAACATTCAGGGCACGCGCGCGACGCCGCGGGCGCTCCTGTACTGCCGGTGGAATTCGGCGCTGGGCCGGTACCAGTGGGTGCCGATCACCGCCGTCTTCAACGCGACGCGGAAGCGGTGGGAGGACGCCAAGGGCAACGAGATCACGCCGGCGGCCACCATGAGAACGAGTAGAAAGGTGTTCCAGATATAGTTCGGCAGCACCGTCGAGACGAGGTGGGACCAGGTCGTCTCGCTCGGCAAAAAGACGTTCCAGACCACGGCCAAAACCGGGGCGAGCACGAGCGCGGCCGTCACGAGTGACACCCAGCCGAGCCAGCCGAGCCGAGGGTTGGGGGAGCCCAGGGAGATTCGCAAGCGAGCGGCGGTAGCAGTCGTCATAAATCCTTGCAACAGGCGCCCGAAACGGGATTGTTCATTTCCAGCCGACTATGTCGGCGATGCGCTGGGCCGCAGCTTGGGTTTTGCCGAGATTTGCCAACGGGAGCGAATCGATCTTGAATTCACCGAATGATTCAAGCTCCGGATTGGCAAGCTTGACGCCCTTCACCGTGGGCCACTCGTTGTTGCCTTCGGCAAACAAAGTTTGCGCCTTATCGCTCGCCAGGTATTCGAGGAATTTAACTGCGGCATCGCGATGGGACGCGTGTTGGAGCATGCCGCCGCCTGAAATATTCACGTGTGTGCCACGATCAGCATGGTTAGGCCACACAAGGCCAACCTTCTGCACCACGGCGCGGTCCTCAGGCTTTTGCGAACGCATGAGGCGGACGTAGTAGTAATGGTTCGAGAGCGCGATGGCGCATTCGCCAGCTGCGACTGCGCGCAGCTGATCGGTGTCGCCTCCCCGGGGGGAGCGCGCGAAGTTAGCAACGACGACGCGCGCCCACTCGGTCGCTTTTTCCTCCCCGAGATGGAGTATCATGCTCGAAATAAGCGAAAGGTTGTAAGGATGGCTGCTCGGGCGGGTGCAGATTTCGCCTTTCCACTTCGCGTTGGCCAAGTCCTCGTAGCGCCCGAGCTCTCCGCTCTTTATCCGGTTTTTATCGTGTGCCAAAACCCGGGCGCGAGCGGAGAAGCCGAACCATTTATTGTCGGGATCGCGATAGTGAACCGGAATCCGTTTGGAGAGTGTCGTTGATTTCACCGGCGCGAAGATGCCGGCTTGCTCGGCACGCCAAAGCCGCGCCACATCCACGGTCAAGAAGACGTCAGCGGGGCTGTTTGCCCCCTCCGCCTTAATCCGCTCGAAAAGCGCGTCCTCGCCCCCTTCAATCCGGTTGATCTTAACGCCGGTGTCCTTCGTATACCCGGTGTAGAAAGCCTCATCCGTCTGGTAGTGACGCGCAGTATAGAGGTTGAGGACTTTATCTTGGGTGAGTGCCTCGCCTATCCAAAAAATTCCTAAAAATAATCCAGCCAAAATTGCTTTCAAGTAGCTCCTGCTCGATAGAAATAAATTCATTTCTCGGGTCTCCTTGCGTTTTGGTTGGCATCGCCTAGATTAGTGCATTAGCATTCGATCTATCCAATGTTCAGTTTTCGTATACTCGAATAAATTAAATTTGTCAATACCGTTGACTCTATAGCGTCAAGGCTTACAGTTTGTTAAACCACGGGTTAGCATGTGCTTGAAAGACTCCGATTTGGGGCGACCGGGTGAGATCAGGATTGTTAATGGTAGGGATCGGAGAAACGAGTCTGGAACGCGGTGCTACCCGGTGTGACCTGGCTAGCTGGCAGGAAAAATGATGATTGGGCTTATTTGCAAGCCCGTTGACTATAGGGACTCTTCGCTGGAAGCAACGCTGGGGAAAGCCACGACGCGGGGAAGAAGAACTTCGATAGGGACTTGGTGCCCGACGCGCCAATGCATGGGTTTTCGCTGTTCGAGATGAATAGTTGCCCCGGAGGGAAGGCGCAGCCGGTAGAGTATTTCTCCGCCGAGGAACTCTCGCTTCTCGACCGTGGCCAAAATCCCCCCCGGTTTTGAATTCACTACTTCATGGCGGATCATAACTTTGACCGGGCCCGCCGGCAGATCCGGGGGGCGAGGGAAAACACCGATTTCGGTATGGACCTCGGTCCCGTCAACAATCCCGGGGATAAAATCAGCCTGTCCGACAAAGTTGGCGACGAAAGCTGTCGTCGGGGAATAATAAATCTCTTCCGGGGTGCCAATCTGTTGCAACTCGCCGTTTCGGATCACGGCGACCCGATCGGCCATACCCAGAGCCTCTTCCTGATCGTGGGTCACCAAAATCGCTGCGGTACCTAAGTGGCGCAGAATCTCTGCGACTTCCCCGCGCATCTGCGGGCGCAGAGACGGGTCGAGCCCGTTAAAGGGTTCATCCAGGAGCACCACCCGCGGTCGGGGTGCGAGAGCACGGGCGAGAGCCACGCGCTGCTGCTGGCCGCCCGACATTTCGTGCGGATAACGATCGGCGTAACCTACGAGTTCGGTCAGTCGAAGGAACTCTTCAACACGGGTTTGCCGCTCACTTTTACTCACGCCGTGCAGACCGAAACGGATATTTTTCGCTACCGTTAGGTGCGGGAACAAGGCATAGTCCTGAAACACCATGCCGACACCACGATCCTCGGCATCGACCCAAACAGAATTGGCGACGTCGACCACCGTGCGCCCGTCGATAGAAATCCGTCCTTCATCGGGCATCTCGAATCCGGCGATGAGTCTTAGTAGGGTGGTTTTGCCTGAGCCGGACGGCCCCAAAAGGGCGAGAATTTCGCCGGACTCAACCTCCAGGTCACAACTCTTAACTGCGATCGTCCGGTTGTAACGCTTGGCAATTTTATCGGCATCAATAACGACCATGGTTGGTTCCACCGGAAATAAATAGCTAGATCGACCGCGATATTCCAGTTGACGAGTCGATGGCTAAACCACCAACAACGTCTTCTGAGAGTCGGAGCTTTTGCTGCAAGTTCTTGCTTATCTTGAACTTCGTTCCCTCATGAACTAGGATGCACTCGATAGAAACACCACTATTCTAACAGTATCACGAACGAAATTCGAAGTGTCAAACTATTGAGATTCGCCGCGCCGGAATACGCGGTTTAACGGCACGCCATGAAAGCTCCGGGAGTTTCTCACGCGCTTGAAGATTACTTGAAGGCGATCTACCAGCTTTCGGAAGAAGCGAAGCCGGTGATCGCAGCCAAGATTGCCGCCGAGACGGGGGTCTCGCCGTCGACGATCTTTGCCACACTGCGCCGATTGGCCAAGGAAGGTTATGTCACCATCAACCGGCGCAAAGAAATTCAGCTAACCGATGACGGCAGGAAGGTTGCTGAAAACATCGTTAGACGCCACTTCTTGATGGAACGCTTTCTAACGGATCTGCTGGAGTTGGATTGGGCCAAGGCGCACCAGGAGGCCCATCGCCTGGAGCACGCGATCTCTCCAGAAGTAGAGGAGCGGCTGGCGAAACTGCTCAAAAACCCAACGACTTGCCCGCACGGAAATCCGATTCCAGGGGCGAGCTCAGGTCCGGCGCCGAAGACCATTCCACTCAGCGATGCTGTCGACGGGCAGCAGGTCGAGCTCGACTACATTACGGAAGGCGGCGAACGGGATGCCCGGTTGCTCGGCTTCATGCAAGAGCACCATTTAGTCCCTGGGGCGAAGGTTCAGGTGCTTGATGTGGCGCCGTCGCTTGGGATGATGAGCCTCAAAGTCGGGGAGGTCGAGTTCTCTCTCGGCATCGAAGCGGCGAAGAAGATCCGGGTTCACTGACGAGCGCTTCGTCACGTCGATCGCCGGCAAACGCTAGCGCGACGGCGCGGCGGTTGGGCCGAGCTACGCGCGATCGGAATTTTCATCGGCGAGCGCTGAAGCAAGAAAATCGATCTGGTCACCGAGCGGCGCATCGCGATCCAACAGAATCACATCTTGTCCCATGACTCGACACCGGCCGCTATGCGCTCGATAGCCCACCTCGCGGAGCAGTTTTTCCGTGCGTACTTCGATGTTTTTCTGTTTGGCTGCGCCGATCAGTGCTTGCAGGCGCGTTTCGTTATTTTGCTTCGATCTTGCCATGCTTAACCTCGTCGGACTGGCGTCATTATGTCGGATCGAAATCCCTTTGTAAACCCAAGATGATGACCCTTCGACTCGAGCCCCGCCTTGGCCGGGGCTCGTGCTCAGGATTACGCGCGCTAGCGCACCAGAAGGGACCACGGGCTTACCCGTGGGGCTCCACTTTGCTTGCAAATTCACCGCAGGTTGTTATGGTAGCCACGGTTTTGGCAAAGCGGTCAGCCGTGGGCTGCCACTGCGGGATCGCCGCCGTCGCGGATTACATGAGGCTGCCAGAAGAACGGAGGGGGACATGATCAAAAATATTTTGATTCCTCTCGACGGCTCGGAGCATTCCAGCGCGGCGCTCGAGTATGCCATGTGGATGACCGAGAAATTCAACGGCACGCTCATCGGACAACATATCATCGATACGATCTCTCTCGAGGGGACCTTTTTTCACGACATTTCCGGCTCGCTCGGCTTTGAACCCTATTTGGATTTCTCCACCAAGATGCGCGAGGTGCTGGAGGAACGGGGCAAAACGATTCTTGAGGATTTCTCCGAACGGTGTCGCCAAAGAAACATCCGCCAGCAAACCTTTTTGGATATGGGGCTGATCGCCAATGAGATCTGCGAACGCGCCAAGGTTGCCGATTTGGTGGTGATCGGTCACCGCGGCGTCAACGAGGAATTTTCCACCGGCCTTCTTGGCACCACCGCGGAGAGCATCACGCGCAAGTGTCCGCGGCCCGTCTTTGTTTCGACGAAACAGTTCAAAGCGCCCGAACGGCCCCTGCTCGCCTACGACGGCAGCCAACGGGCCAGCACGGCGATGGAATCGGCAGCGGAGTTCTGCACGGTGCTGGGGCTGCCATTGACCGTCCTCACGATCGCCAAGGACGACAAGGTCGGCCAGGCCGTGCTCCAGGGCGCGAAAGCTTACTTCAGCGCTTATTCCATCGAAGCTCGCTATGAGCTCGATCGCGGATATCCGGAGCAAAGAATTCTCACTTACTTGAACCAATTCGAGCACGACCTGCTGTTCATCGGCGCTTACGGCCATCGGCGCATCATCGAAATGGTTCTCGGCAGCGCGACGGAGTACGTGCTGAGAAACGCCTCCTGCCCGGTGTTTCTGAACCGTTAGTATCGACATCGCTTCGATGGTTCAAGAGTTCAACGGTTCAAGGATTTCCAATTAATGAAGTTTCTCGCCGCAGCCGTGCAAATGTTGGCCGGCGACGACAAGGCGGCCAATCTCGCCGAAGCGGAGCGCTGGATTCGCGCAGCGGCCGCTCAAGGCGCCCGGGTCGTCGCGCTTCCCGAAGTATTCATTTGGCGCGGGGTCAAGAAGCTAGAACGGAAAAACGCCGAAGCCATCCCCGGCGCGACCTCCGACTTCCTCTCCCGCCTGGCGCGAGAGCTGGGCATCTATTTGCTCGGCGGCTCGATTTTGGAGGAGATTGGCGGTAGTCCGAAGGCGTACAACACCAGTTTGCTTTTCGATCCTTCAGGAAAACTGCTGGCGAGTTATCGCAAGATTCATTTGTTCGATGTCGATCTCGCCAACGGGGTCTCAGCGAGAGAATCGGACACCCGGGCGTTCGGCGAAGGCATCGTGGTCGCGAAAACCGAACTTTGCGACATGGGGTTGTCGGTTTGCTATGACCTCCGCTTTCCCGAGCTCTATCGCACACTCGTCGCCAAAGGAGCCCGGCTGATTTTTGTCCCCTCCGCTTTCACCGCTTACACCGGCCAAGCTCATTGGGAAACCTTGCTGCGGGCGCGCGCGATCGAAAATCAAGTCTATGTCATCGCGCCCGACCAGTTCGGCAAAAGCCCGAACAGCTTCGAAACCCACGGCCACTCAATGATCGTAGACCCCTGGGGTAAAGCGATCGCCGTGCTTACCGACGGTCCGGGCATTATCATGGCCGAGATCGATCTCGATTATCTGGCCAAGATTCGCGCCGAGCTTCCCGCACTCAGTCACCGCCAGCTCAATTGAATCAACCGGAGCCAGCTAGCCAGGGTACGGCAGACGGCCGTGCCGGGAGACCGAACATCGAGCTACTTCTACCAGAGCGAGGACACCATGAGTCGTGCCCCCACCAATGCTAACGCAAGGGCGAGGCTGCGAACGATCCACTCGCCGTGAATGCGTTGGGACAATCTGGCGCCGGCTTGCGCGCCCAGGATCGCGCCGATCGATAGTGCAATGGCGCGACGTATGCCGTGGTGAAACAAGCCTGTGGCGACGTGGGTTGCGCTGCCCGTGAAGGCGGTGATCGTCAAGACAAATAGTGATGTTGCCGTGGCGATGTGGACCGGAAATCGTAAAAGATAGACGAGGGCGGGCACGTATAGAAATCCTCCGCCGATGCCCAAAAAACTTGATATGAAGCCAAAACCGGTGCTCAAGACTATGCCCAAAAGCAGATTGGTAGTACTACACTCCGAAATAGTTTTTGTCGGAAATTCGGTTTGCGCAATCCGGCCGGCACCTTTCTTTGGCGGATTAACGGCTAAAAAAAGGGCGACCAAAACCAACAACAGCCCAAACAGAGGATCGAACCAGGCTCGACTCATGGCAGTCGTCGCCTTCGCTCCCAGGACGGCTCCTGGCATGGTGGCGAGGGGGAAAATTAGTCCGGTTTTGTAGTCGATGCGTTTTGCCTTCGCGTACGCGAACGTACTTGAAAGCGCGTTAAGAAAAACCGTCGCGAGTGAAATGCTGGTAATAGTCTCGGGTGCGTCGCTGGGGTAAAGAAGAAGCAGCACGGGCGCCAGGATGAACCCACCACCGGCTCCAATGAGGGTTCCATAGCCGCCAGCAAGAAAACCTAGGGGGATAAGCCAGAGCAATCGCCCGTACTGATCCATCGAAAGTTTTTAGCACTGTGTGCTTTCCTTGTACACCGTTGCTCCTCCGAACGGCAACGCATTATCCCCCATCCCTCAAACAAGATGGCTTTGATCCGACGGCAGAGCCGGAAGCACGCGCGCCATCGAAAATCAGTTCTATATCATTGCGCCCGGCCAGTTCGGCAAAAGCGCGAACAGCTTCGAAACCCACGGCCACTCAATGATCGTCGACCCCTGGGGTCAAGTCATGGCCGAGCTTCCCGACGGTCCCGGTGTGATTACGGCTGAAGTCGACATGGAATATCTCGCCAAAGTGTGCACGGAATTGCCGGCACTGAATCACCGTCGATTGTTCTGAGTCGTCGCGCGGTGTGCGTGCGGTGGTTTGTCGAGGCGTCAATCCGCGATAGAGCTACCGACTGGTGTGAATGCTGCTAGGGCTCATACCGGATGTTTGGCAGTGAGCGCGCTTCATCAACGCCGTCGGTTCACAGAAAGATTCTCGGCACCGAAACATTCAGGTCTCGCTCTGCGTCATCATTGTTTTCTCACCCAAATAATAAACGCCACGGCCGCAACCAGAAAAATTCCCAGAATGATTGTGTCGACAGACAGGTGTAACATACGTTCTCCCATCAATATCCTCGACGCGGAGCTTCATGCCAGCACAGTTCCGCCGCGCAATAAGTCGAGCCGGAAGGGAGATCGCGCGGCGTCGATCGAAGACGAAACTATTTTGAGTATTGTGAAAACAAGCAGAGCTACGGCACGGTAGCCGAGGGGGGAGAACGGATTCGCGACGAGCCGGCGGTCGGCGCATCGTCATGGACGATGTTGCGGTCGATGGCGCGAACAAAAATTCTTCGCCGATAAAGATCATCCCAAACCTTGCGAGCTAAAAGACGAACTTTGCTATGAAAGTCGGCGCTTTTCAGACCACGGCCGGCTATAACTCCGTCGAGCAAATCGCCGACGTTAAGAAGCTTACTCTCGCGATCGGGAAGATGAGAGGCAAGAAAACCCGCCACTCGCGGCTGGGATGCCAATAAAAACGTGCCGATGAATAGACTCACGAGCGCCGTCGCGAGCATGCGCTGATTATTGCCCGTCACTCGGCACGGAACCATGCTTAGATTTCTACGCCGGCGCATCGTAGCTGTCAACTAAGTTTTCTTTTGAAATTCACAAACCGTTTGCCGTCGATCGTGTCGTCGGACCATGAGGCATTGAGCAAAATTCTCGAAGACTCAAGCGCGCCACACTGGTTTGCTGATCCGACGACTCTCGCCAGTTCGTTCGCCTTGATGCTTGCTTAGAAACTAGGCGAGCCGCCTAATTGTTGTGCATTAGGGGGGCACTCTCGCGTCGGAAACTTTTCCCGCAGATAAGGATTCCGTAATTGTTTCAAGCATCACGGCGATTTTCATCGCCAACTGAACACTATGGCACCGCAGTTGCTGTGGTGCGCTTGAGTGATTCGTGCGGCGCGTTGTCGAGAAGAGTCAGAACCAAAGGAGCAAATGTATGAAAATGGTCGAAGCGATCGTCAAGCCGTTCAAATTGGATGAGGTCAAAGAAGCGTTGACCAAGGCGGGCATCCAGGGAATGACGGTAGAAGAGGTCAAAGGTTTCGGACGCCAGAAGGGGCACACGGAACTCTACCGCGGCGCAGAATACACCGTCGACTTTCTGCCCAAGGTGAAGATTCAAATCATCGTGCCCGATGATAAGGCCGCGACGGTTGTCCAAGTCGTCACCGATGCCGCCCGCACGGGTAAGATCGGCGACGGGAAAATTTTCGTAACCAGCGTCGAAGAAGTTATCCGCATCCGCACGGGGGAAAAAGGCGAGGATGCGATCTAAGCGAAACCGACAACGAGTGGAGGGTAAAATGAGTTTAGCAAAATACTTTCGAGGTTTATTTTCCGTCGCGGTGCTTTTAGGTTTGTTTGTTGCAATGAATTCGTCTCTTGCTCAGGCGGCGGCGGCGCCTGGTGGGGGTGAGCCAGCGAAGATCGAAGCTGCGGCGCCGGCTGCGGGGGAGGCGGCTGCGAAGAAGGAGGATCCTGGGGCGGCCCCGGCGCAGTTTACCCAAGGGCTTTTGGAACAAATCGGCGGGGTCAAGGTGGCGCTGGATACGATGTGGACGCTGATAGCGGGCATGCTGGTTTTTTTTATGAATCTCGGTTTCGCGTCGGTGGAGTCCGGTTTGTGCCGCGCTAAAAATACCGTGACGATTTTGGCCAAGAACTTTGTCGTGTTTGCCGCGGCTTCCATCGCGTTTTTGGTTTTAGGATGGGGTTTGATGTTCGGCGACGGCAATCCGTTTTTCGGCACCGAAGGGCTGTGGTTTGTCGGCGGCGCGGACAACAGTCCGGCGATGGGGGACGCCTACAAGGGTGTCTATGGGTCGATCAACTGGACAGGCGTGCCTTTGTGGACGAAGTTTTTCTTCCAGTTGGTTTTTGCCGGTACTGCGGCGACGATTGTTTCCGGGGCGGTTGCCGAGCGGATCAAGTTCGGCGCTTTTTATATATTCAGTTTCCTGATGGTCGGTTTGATTTACCCGGTGGTGGGTCACTGGATTTGGGGCGGCGGTTGGCTCGCCAAGCTCGGCATGTTCGACTTTGCCGGTTCCACCGTCGTTCACTCGGTTGGCGGCTGGGCAGCGTTGACCGGAGCGCTGGTTCTCGGTCCGCGCATCGGGAAATACAGCAAAGACGGAAGAGTGATTCCGATACCCGGGCACAGCATCGCCTTGGCGACGATCGGGGTTTTTGTTCTGTGGTTCGGCTGGTTTGGATTTAACCCCGGCAGCACGATGGCGGCGGATGCGGGGGCCATCGGGCGCATTGCGGTAGCGACCAATACGGCGGCGGCGGCGGCAGCGATCTCGGCTTCGGTTACGGCGTGGATACTTTTGGGCAAGCCCGATCTCACGATGATTCTCAACGGCTCTTTGGCGGGCTTAGTTGCGATCACGGCGCCCTGCGCCTTTGTCAGTATCCCGAGTGCGCTCCTTATCGGTATGATGGCGGGGTTCTTAGTTGTCGTTTCAGTTCTTTTCTTCGACAAGATTAAAATTGATGACCCAGTCGGCGCGACCTCCGTCCATTTAGTCTGCGGCATATTCGGGACTCTTTGTGTGGGTTTGTTTGCGCAGGATCAATTCTCGCCGGGGACCACCGGTAACGGGCTATTTTTCGGTGGGGGCACGAAGCTGCTTTTTGCTCAGTTGGCGGGCGTGGGC